>Ga0307408_100001787_pt1 | contig 15706 bp, 12 predicted proteins | sample 322Cmetagenome_FD_202116 | JGI IMG/M metagenome (GOLD analysis project Ga0307408, IMG submission 202116) | Maize rhizosphere microbial communities from greenhouse at UC Davis, California, United States - 322HYB-C-3 | ecosystem: Host-associated > Plants > Roots > Rhizosphere > Soil | place...
CGCAGGTGCACTGTTCGCCGAGGACGTTGATATTGTCCTTCAGCGCGATCGGGATGCCGCCGAGGGGCTTGGAGAGGTCGGCCGCAGCGGCTTGGGCGCGGGCGTCGTCGAGATTCGTGGCGAGGTAGGCGCCGATCTCGCCGTCTTGGGCGGAGATGCTGGCGGCAAGTGCGTCGACGATATCGACGGCGGTGATTTCACCGGCGACGAGCTGCTTGCGAAGGGCGGAAATGGTGGCCGTGGCGAGGGACATCGTGGAAAGCGGTATCAGGCGTCGGCGATGACTTTGGGGACCCGGATCTGGCCTTGGGCCTGGTCGGGGGCGTTGGCGAGCACGGCTTCGGGAGGGATGCTGGCGCGGGGCTCGTCCTCGCGCATGACATCGTAGACGGGCGCGGGGTAGGAGGTGGGCTCGATGCCGGTGACGTCGAGGGCCGCGAGGGATTCGGCGTGGCCGAGGATGGCTTCAAGCTGCCGTTGGAAAACGGCGCATTCAGCTTCGGTCAATTCGAGCCGGGCCAAACCGGCGACATGGTGGACATCAATGTGCTCGGTGGCCATCGCGGGCGGATTGGAGAGGAAAGGCCCGGCGGGGGGAAGGGGAAAGACAGGCAGGGATTTCGGATTGGGTGCGGAAGGCGGGGACGAAGGAGGACAACGAAACGAGCGAAACGAACGAAAGGGAAAGGCTGAGAAGCGGGCGAAGCCCACTGGGAGCGCGGAAGTGGAGCGAAGCGGAAGTGGTCCGGGCCATATCCGTTTCTCCGGACAATTCATCCCGCCCGAGTGGTCCCTCACTGCCGACGGTCACCGGTGAGTCTTCAAGAAGCACTAGCCAGCTCCGCCTCACGCAACACCTCCGCCGAAACGGTCGGAGATCCGGACTGCGGCAGCCCTGCTGCGTGGAAGCACCCGTGTGCCGTCTCTCCCTCTGGCGCGCCGTCAAACTCATCCCTGTGGCCACACGGAAATCCCGCGGCCTCGCATCGCCCTCCATGGTGGTCCGCACTCTCCGAGTGCGGCTGAAGTGGCATCGTGGTGGTGAGAATCCGCGGGATGAGATAGAGCTCAAGGGTTGATGCGTTAGGCACAGGGTCTCCGGATGCCGTGAGAACTGCTTCGACCGCACACGGCGTGTGCGGACCACGATGGCACGGGATCTCCGAAGGCTGTTAGCGGCGCTTTCGCAGAAGAAACAAGGCGTTGATCCGGAGCCACTGCCACAACACCTTCTTCGGTGAGCCACCCCGCATCTCCTTCAGCCGGAGCGCGAGATTGGTTAGGACGTAGTGCTCGTCGGTTTTGAATCGCTCTTGCACCCGCTCATAGGCGCTGAGAAGTTCCTTGTCCCGGACGCCTGCGAGGGCTTGCAGCGTGGCGTGAACCACTTTCGGCGAGTCGTCTTCCAATCCCATCAGGAAGAGATCCCTCCGGTAGTGTTTGCTCGCCAGCTGTCCGAGTGAATAGAAGACATGGCTCCGGATCTTTTCATCCGGATGCGTGCAGAAAGGCCTGAAATCCTCGCCGAAATCCACGCCCGACTTCACCAGAAGATAGGATAGGAAGGTGAAGGTCTCCCGCGAGTTCACGGAGGGCAAGCGGCTTCTCAGCACGCCGATCCACTCCATGCCTTGGAAGCCGCCATACCAGTGGATGGCTTGGCAAGCAACGAGACAGTCGTCGTCGTCGCTCATGATGTGCAGGCGAAGAGGGTTGCGCGCCATCGGGTAGGCGAACTTGGCGAGCATGAGGAGCGCTTGGTGACGGATCCCTGCATCGTCGTCGCCGCTGAGTTCGACGAGCTTCTTGCAAGTTCCTTCGCTCGCCACGTTCAACTTTGACAGGCCATCAAGTGCATCGAGCTTCGTCTGGCGGTCTTCTGCCTCGGCATAGAGGTGCATCAGTTGCCGGTCATCACCCCCCAGGGTATATCCGAACCACGAGGCGTTGCCGTTTGACAGGTAACCGGAGATCACTTCGTCGAGCCATCGCTCGTACCAATCGAGGAAGTTCTTCTCGAACGCGAACTTCGGCTTGTCGCCATCTGTGCTCAGATTCAAAACCCTGCCAGCATAAGGTCCATTCAGGACGAGGGCGTGAAGGTAGGAGCATCCCTGCGATCCGAGCGGCAGGATGCCGGAGTAGATTCTCCCGAGTTCCTCCTCCTGTTCATGATCCGAAATCCCGTCCTGATTCAGGCACTTGGTTTCATCCTCCCATTCCTCGTCAGTCATCGCAGGCCGGAGCAGGGCGGGACGGCTCAGGTGGGTTTCGGATTCCCAGACGAGTTCGTCCACGTTCTTTCCGAGTGGATAGATGCCGTAGTAGGGCCCCGCGCCAGGGTTGCTGGAGATCTTGCCTCCATTCCCGACGCCCGTCACGAAGGCACGGAAGCAGGCAGGGAGTTGGAGCGAGTAGCGCTCCTCGAATGCACAGACCTTGCGTTCCGATAAAGGGCTGTGGAGGTGATACCCGTGGGAACTCGCGCCGAAGACATTGAGCCGCCAGTCGACCTTGCGGGCTTCCGCGAGTTTCCGGATGATGCGCTGAATTTGGGCGGTGTGGTCCACAGGCTTGCAGTCAGGGAGTGTAGTCCTCGTCGCTCAGATTCCGGTAGGAGGAGAACTGATCCGGGAACCGTTCGCGGAATCGGGTGCCAATCGCCTCCTTCGCTTCGGCGATGCTGCACCCGGTGGCTTCGCGAAGTAAGGCGACGGCGGCGATTGCCTTGCTGCGGGAGAGGTGTTCGTCGATTTGATCGGTTAGATCGTCGGGGATTTCGAATGGGGCCATGAGGGATTGCGGGAGGTGAACGAGAAGAGGAAATATTGCTACCTGGCGCCATCGATGCCTCCTTTCGAGGCGGAGATCATGCGGTCGTGATCAGCTTCGATGAATCGCGGGCAGATGCCGAGGGCGATTTCCTCGTCGATTTCATCTTCGAGAACCTGGGTGAGCTCGGCGTGGGAGCCTCCCATTTCGCCGAAGCGTCTGAGGTCGCCGGCGGGGAGGTGGCTATCCGGTGACATCCGGACGAGCATGTATTCTTCGCCATCGCTGAGATGGTTCATGGCGCGGGCAAGGAATTCAGGCGTCACCTTGCCGCGAAGGGGAAGTTGGGGATCGCGGAAGACGACGATGTCCGTGCCATCGGGTACAGACGCGATCAATGCGGCAAAGTCCGCACGTGAGGTGATGAATGCGTAGTCCTTGGCTCCGGCGGCCCGGAGGTAGCGGAGGACGACGAACACGTCGGAACTCGCACTTTCTTCGATCCATTGGCCCACCGTTTCGAGGAATGCCGGAGTGACATCTCGTTCGGGATTGTAGGTGGTATGCGGGTGCATGCTTTGGATGCAAGGTAGCTAGCGCGGCGCGCGAGGTGAAGGGGGAATCGCGGATGGCAATTTCTAACAGAGCGCGAGAAGCCGGAAGTAAGAAGTCCTTCCGCTAGGAAAGAGAGAGCGATGGCCCAAAAGAAAAAGAGCGATGACGCAAGGTCATCGCTCTTTGGAAAATGAGGTGCGGACGTGCCGTCCGCCGTGTCAACTGAAAGTCGACACTCCTTATTGGCTTACTCGTCGTCGGACTCTTTCTTCTTCTTGGAGCCCGAGCCCGTTTCTTCCTTCGGCGTCTCGTCCTTGGGAGCGGTCTCTTCCTTCGGCGTGGTTTCTTCCTTTGGCTCCGTCTTTGCCTCGGGATGGATGAGGACTTTCATGGCGTGCTTTTGGCCGAGGTATTTCACGGCGACGTCGAGGAGTTCCTTCGGGGTGATGGAGGCGTAGTCGGCGTCGCGGCCGCGGATGAGGTCGATGCGTGTGGGGTCTTCCTGCGACTGGGCGAGGACGGTGCCGAGCCAGTAGCTGTTATCGCGCTTCATCTTTTCCATGGTGGCCTGCATGGGCTTGCGGGCGCGGTCGAGTTCGTCATCCGTGGTGCCGTTGCGGGCGAGCAGGTTGGCGATCTCGGTGGCGGTGTCGGCGAGCTTCTTGGTGTCCTCGGCCTTGCCGACGCATTCGGCGGAAAGGTAACCGAAGCCATCAAGGCCATCGGAGCCGCCGGGACCGGCATTCGGGCTGTAGGAGGCGCCGAGCTTCTCGCGGATCTCCTTGCGCAGGCGATCACTGAGGATCTCGCCGAGCAGATTCAGGCGGCGGAAGAGCTTGGTATTTCCGCGCAGGCCATCGGTCTTCCAGACGACGACGGCAGTGCCTTGCGGAATCTTGCTATCGTAGGTGAAGGTCTTTTCCGTGGCGCCGGTCGGGAAGGTGATCTTCCGGGCCTTGGGAAGATCGGTCTTCTTGTCCGCGCGGACGGGCAGTGCGCCGAAGGTCTTCAGCACCAGCGGCAGCAGCGTGCTCTCATCGAAGTCACCGACGATGCTGAGCTCCAGGTAGTCCTTCGTCAGCGCAGGCGCGAGCCACTTGCGGGCGTCATCGAGCGTGTAGCTGCCGAGCTTGGCCTCATCCGGCACCCCCCAGCGTGAATCGCCGCCGTGAAGCCAGGCATCCATGGCGGCCTGTGCGCCGGCGGGCGTGTGGCGGAGCTGTTGGAAGATCATCGGGATGGCCTTCTTGAACTGCGCCAGGGCTTCCTCGCGATAGCCCGGGTCGGTGAGCTGCGCGCACATCAGCTGGAGCTGCAGCTCCAGGTCATCCGGCGTGGTGCGACCGCCGAGCGAGAAGGTATCGTCCGTGATCGAGAAGCTGGTGCCGACATTGCGACCGGCGAGGATCTGCTGGAGATCGTCCGCCGAGTGCTTCCCGAGGCCGCCGGCGTCGAAGACGGAGCTGGCGAAGAAATCGAGGCCCGGCGTGTCCTTCGGCTGGGTGAGCTTGCCCGAGCCGAAGCGCGTGGTGAGGCGGATCGAGTTCTTCTCGAAGTCGGTCTTCTTCAGATTCAGGCGCACGCCATTCGAGAGGACGAACTGGGTGAAATCGAGACCCTCGACTGCCTTCTTCGACTTCACAGTGCCGGGAGTGCCGAACTCGGTGTAGCCGAAAGCCGCGGCGGACTTTTGCTCGGGTGCTTCCACCTTCTTGCTACGAGACTCCTCGTAGATGGCGAGCAGGGTGGCGCGGGCATTGTCCGGCTCCTCCTTTGTGGTCAGCGCCAGGTGCAGTCCTTGGTCTGCCCAGAACTCGCGGAAGGCCGCGTGGCAGGTCTCCGCGGTGGCGGTATCGAGGCCCTTCTCGATGATCTCCAAATCGGTCTCCGGCGTGGAGAAGACGGTACCATCGTTGATCGAGCGGGCGATGCCGGTCGCGAGCGAATCCGACTTGCGGCTCGGCGCGGTCTTCACGGCCTGCTGATAGGCGTTCAGGACGTTCGCCTTCGCCTCGGCCAGCTCGGCATCGGTGAAGCCGTATTCCAGCGCGCGGCGGAATTCCTGCTCCAGGATCGGGAGCGCTTCCTGCCAGCGATCGTCGGTGACGGTCACATCGAAGGAGCCGAGCTCGGCGTAGTTGAAGAGTTCATCGCGGCTGGCGCTGCCATTGGCGATGGCGGAGCCGTCTTGCTTCGCGATGCGCTCAAAGCGCCGGCCGATCGCGGCGTGCGCCAGGCTGAGCGGCAGCATGGAAAGGCGGCGGGTGGAGCTGTCCGGCACGCGGCTGAAGGGGCGCACGGAGACGAGCGAGAGGTCCGTGGAGGTGACTTCCTTGTCCGAGAAGACGGCGGCCTGCACGCCCTCGGTCTTCTTGATTTCGCCGAGGCTGGGGTTCTTGCCGGGCTCGGCGGGATTCGTGAGCGACCCGAAGGTCTCCTGGATGCGGGCCTCGATTTCATCCAGCTTCACATCGCCGACGACGATGAAGGTCATGCGCTCCGGCGTGTAGAAGCGGGTGTAGAGGTCCAGGAACTTCTCGCGCGGGGCATTCTGGATGACTTCCTCGGTGCCGATGGGGAAGCGCTTCGTGACCAGCGAGCCGGGCAGCAGCTCGGCGAATTGCTGCTCCATGAGGCGATACTGAACGGTGTCGCGGCTGATCTTTTCGGAGAGGATCACTTTGCGCTCATTGTCGATCTCGGCGGCCTCGAGCTTCGCGCCATCGCCGAAGTCGCGCATGATGGTGAAGCCGAGTTTCATGGTGTCCTCGGTGAGGTCGGGGAGATCGAGCATGTACACCGTCTCATCGAAGGAGGTGTAGGCATTGACGTGGGCGCCGAAGGCGATGCCGAGGCGCTGCATCTTCGGGATGAGTTCCTCGGGCGTGAAGTTCTTCGAGCCATTGAAGACCATGTGCTCCAGGAAGTGGGCGAGGCCCCGCTGGTCCTCCGCCTCCATGAGGGAACCGGCGGCGATGTGCATGCGCAGCGAGATGCGGCCGGGCGGCTCGGCATTCGGGTAGATCAGGTAGCGCATGCCATTGTCCAGCTTGCCGAAGCGGGCCATTGGGTCGGCGGGGATGTCGCTCTGGTCCTGCGGCCAGGTCTTCGGCGAATTGTCGGCGACCGGGGTGTCGGTCTTGGCGCTGGCGGGAGCGGCGACGGGATTGCCCGGGGTGGTTTCGGCGGGCTTGTTGGCTCCGGTCTTGGCGGAATCGCCGGCCTTGGCGCTGGCCCCCGAATTCTGGGCCGGAGGCGCGGCGGGGGCCGGCGGGGCCGGTTTCTTTATCATGAAAAACGCCGCCACCGCGGCGAGGATCAGGCTGAGGACCAAGGGTGCCGGATTACGCATGGAGCGAAGCTGTGTCGGGCCTTGGGTCCTTGCAACGGGAAAGCGGGCCAAGTGCCCCGTCGGCGGGCCGGCCCAAGCCGGAATTTTTTCGTAGAATCGGGATTGCAAAACCCCGGCCGCCGTGATGGTTTCGCGGCCCGCCGGTCCAAAACCGGTGGGAAACACATCGAAACGCGCGCGTGGCGGAATTGGTAGACGCGCTAGATTCAGGTTCTAGTGGGGGCAACCCCGTGGAGGTTCGAGTCCTCTCGCGCGCACGATGTTTTCCAAAAGCTCGGCCCTTTTCGTTAACTTTTCCCAAGGGGCCAGACCTAACCGAAATGGCGGGCGCTGTCCGGGCTTCGATTTGCATAGAGCGGCGTGAGAGGCTCCAAAGCCACAGATGTGAATCGACATCTATGGGATGTTGAAGCCACGGTTCCCGAGGTCCCTCAAGATTGCTCCCATCAGAACCCCTTGATTGGAATAAGCCGTCTCCTTCCCTTGGAAATAGATTCCCTTTCCCTGAAAAGCGAACCCCCGGTGGAGGGCGACCACTTCCCAGAGGTCATTGCACACCGGCGACCCGGAGGCTCCCTGCTGGGTATCCGTATAGTAATACAGGACGTCACCGTCGATCCGATTGCTCAGGTTGTTTCGGATTGCGATGCGCTTCGCCATGCCGAGTGGATGCTGAACAATATTCACGCAGAACGCTTCCCTTGTGTCGGGAGAACCGGTGGCGATGGTCAGCGGCGCTGGCAGCGACGCTGCCTGGGGATGCTTGAGGAGGGCATAGTCCAAATCCTTGTCGGCATACACCAGCTCCCAACCTTCCAAAGGGGGCCCTGCCGGCGCATCCCCGTCATAGTACCCGAACCAAACCTTGGCCAACTTGGCTTGAAGGGCGAAGTCGTCTTTCGAGGGAGCGCTCTCAGTCGCGCCGCGGGCAGTGATCACGTGATGATTGGTCAGGATGAGCCCCTTGCCGCAGACCCATGCGGTTCCCTTTCCTGTCCCCCCGCCCATCAGGCTTCCCTGGAAGTATCGTGGGACTTGGATGAGCCCGATCGACTTGGAGCAGCCCAGCGCCTTTTCCAAAAAGGCTAGCGGCAGCGAATCGTCACGATGGATGATGATCTCCTGGCCGCCGCCGGGAGACTCTTCCTTGTTTCTCCGGGCGATCTCGTCCATCGCCGCGTCTCGAGTCTGCCGGGCAATCGACTGGAGCGCAGGAGGAGTCATCAGGATCAGGTTCTCTAACCAAGCAAGGAAATCCTCTCCATCAGGCTCCGTATTGTCGGATTCGTTCAACAGATCAAAGATCCTGATGCACAGCACGGCACTCGCGCCATCGTGGATCATCAGCAGGAGCACCTTTGAGCTCAGGCTTTCGACGCTTGCGGCGTGATATTTATGGTAGTTGGGCCCGAAGCTCTCGATGAATGCCTTGCGCCGGCCGGTATCTACAAATTTACTCATAGCAATGATATCTGTGAATCAGTGATGATTCCCGCCAGCTTGCAATCATCGAGCCAGGATTGTAGTGGCAGGCAAATGGGATCACTCATTCGCTGCTCGAATTTCCACATCACATCATTGGGGTCAATGATCACGCGGGACGGTATGAAAAAGGCGTCATACCTTGACAGCAAAGTGACAATATGTGGAGCTCTATCTTGCGCTGATCCGCTCGGAAATCGATCGATCAGATAGCTGCGGGTGTCATTGCCTGCCAACTTCAAGGCCTCTTCGGCCAGTCCCCTTCCCAAGATCAGATTCTGCACTCCCATCATCGTCGGCAGGGAGACGGCATGCTGCATGAGCGCCCAATTATCGATCATTTCAACGTCCAGGGAGCCGCCCCGGATGACTGTTTTCGTGCTGTTGATAAGCCACGACCACTTTGGGGAAATATCGAACAAGGTGGGGAAGCCTCCTCGTTCTGCTGGCATCCCACAGGGGATCGCAGTTCTCAAGTTGATCAGTTCTTGATTCGCGGTCTTGGGGTCGTTGGTGTAGTAAACGAATTGAAGATCGCCCTTGGGAGAACCCTTGGCGGCCAAGTCCATCCAGACCCGATGAATGGAATGCAGTGCCTCGATGCTCGACTGGGTATCGTGCCCGAACGTCCGATCCATGAGCACCAGGAGGTTGCATGGATGGGACAGTTCGTCTAACGAAGCCACGGCCTCGGCCGGACTTTCAAAGGAGCCGAAGAACGCCAGATCTTTCGCCATCAGGCATTGGTAGAATGAACTCTGTTCCACCCGCTGGCGGAGACGATTCCGATCATTGTCTTCAATCTGCCATACATGGTTGGAAACAAGCTTCATGACACCGCTTCGGAAACAGGACTTTCCATCTCCCGGGGAGTGGGCGAAGGCGCTCCAATGTGAGAGATCCAATATCCGACAAACACGACTTCGTGACAGTTCTCCAAGCCGGGGCTCAAGTGAGTAACCGAGATTCCGCCGAGGGTCGCGGCGAGTTTCATGAAGTAGCTTCCCATGCCCATCGACGCCTTGACGACCGGCACTGAGTCATTGGAGCCGGGACTCATCGCGTCTCCATTCTTGGTTGAGTGGGGCTTGCCGGCATCCAAGCGGTTCATGATCCCGACCCACACCACGGGATAGGAATAGTGGAAGGTGATCTGAACATTCTCCAAGCTCCCGCCGCTGTGCCGGGCATTGCGATAGGCCTCCTCCAGGATGCCCCGGATCACATCATCGCGGGTGGAAAAGAAGAACCCCGTGGGGAACGCTCTCTTTTCAGTGAAGGCAATCCTGCCTGCCGAGTGGTCGGTGGTAGGAGGTTCGAAAGCCGCCACGTTCTCCTCGGACAACTCGTGATGCGTGACTTTTAGTATCTCGTTCCGCTTTTCGACCTCGATAATAACGGACGCCATCAATTCCTGCAAAAGGTCGATCGACCAAGCCGACTGTTCGCTGCTTGAAAGGAATCCCTCCTCCCGCCAGAGACGGCGTACATCGTCATTCAACCAATCCGCTTCGGAAAACATGCGCTCCAGTATCAAGCGGGCCTTGCTGTCGATGGTCGACTTGATCAGGGACTTCCTCTCTTCCGGATCGCCAGGTTTGAAGGCTTCATTCGCCTTGCAGACGTATGCCTCCCACTGATCGAGCAAATGCTTCATCTGCTCGAGATTCGGCATTACGATCTGATGAAGATTCGAGGTGGCGGAGAAGGCGATGAGTTCGGGGAGATGGCGGCGTTCTCCAGGCGAGAGCTGAGAGAACTCCTTTCCCCGCGGTGTATGACCCTTCCTGGAGCTACTCCCTTCTGACGGCCGGACTCTGTCCACCCATGAACATTCCTCGATCTGGAAACGGAGGAACTTCCAGCTCTCGAATAAGCCATTGCCCACGAAGATGGCGAGAAACGCAACCGCCGACCATGGGAGTAGCCTCAGGATGAAGATGTAGTTGCCGGAGAAATCGGCGACGTCTTCCGGATTGAGTTCTTGGTTCTCGAGCGCCCGCATTTTCGTCAGGGCTGGAGTCATGCTGGCGTCAGCGAAGATGAAGGCGACGACGATGACTGCCAGCGCGGATGCCATCTCATAGGGCCGCCACCGGCTTGGAGGCCGCCATCTGCGACGGACCGGCTCATCCGGTATCGGGGTCCATGGAGGGTCATCCTGCGGTGGTTCCGCGGTAGAGGGCCTTTCCATTTCCACTAGGGGTGGGGAGGAGTTCATGGGTTTGGTGCGGGGAGCGCCAAGCGGCCGTTCTTGAAGCGCATGACTCGTGGCAGGGCGAAGAGAAAGAGGGTGAGCACGACCAATGAAGCCCCGGTAAACAGCAACGGAAACGACCTCTGTCCGGCATGGCTGAAGCCAATGGAGATCCACTGCAGGAGAATCAGGGAGATGACTTCGAAAACAGATCCAATGGTCGACGCATACGCCCCCACGGCTCCCCGGATGGGAGGCGGAGCGAGTGCGGTGATCCAGTCCATCACCGTGGGCTCCAATGTGCCATAGAGGACGAAGAGGATAAAGCACGTCACAATTCCGGCTAAAACCCATGTCAAGAAATGGCTCTGGAAGGAGGCAACGAACGAAGGAGAGAGTCCAATGCACGCCAGGCCGAGGAGGCCGAGGAAAAAGCAAAGGGAAAGGGCGCGGAGAAAGAAGCTCAGGGAGCCGGGACCGTTGATGGCAGAGATCCTGTTTCCGAAAACCTGCCCGATCCGGACCGCCACCCAGAAGAGGCACATGAAAACGAAGACGGTGCCTGGATTCGAGGACTTCAAATAGCTGGGGAAGACCCAGTTCAAATAGATGGGCATGAAAACGATCAGTGTGGTCAGAGTCACCCTGAGAGCTGCCGCGCAGGCGATCACCCCGGCGACCGATGGATTCTTCGTAATGAACGTCCAGGCCATGCGACCTGTCGGCCACTGATGCCCATCCGGATAAGGGATCAAGGAGGTTCCGCTATCGGTTGGCAGGACGCTGCGCGAGGTATCATCTGATCCAGTGGCCACCTTTCGCGCGCGCCCCAGGATGAGACGGCCGAAAGCCAGCGCCGCAATGGCGACCAATGCCGACCACGTGAAGGGGTTCCATTGGAAATAGTCGCTCGAGATTGCGGGATTCAGCTTCGTGTTGGGCAGCACATCCCGGAGCCGGATCAGTTCCGGGCGCATCTTGAAGATCCACAGCCCGAGTCCGATCACATTTCCCAGCAAGCTTGCCATGAGTCGGCAGGTGATGAGTTTCCGGAACTGCTTGTCGAAGAACTCGGGTGGCTTCGGTTCCGTCTGCTCCGCTTCAAGCGAGGCTCGAAACCACTTGGGAAATGCCCCCCAGTAAAAGAGCAATCCAAAGGTCGAGAGTGCTTCTCCGCCCGCATACAACCAAAGACGGTTGCCTGGCTCCACCGCCACCGCCGCGATCACGAAAATAAGGCCGTAAAGCGCGGTGACTCCTGCCGCGATGCTGTAAGCGCTGAGCCCTGACTTCAGCTTGTCTGCGAGATGACCCAACGTCGTGTGAACCCACATGCTTGCCACCAGCCCCAGACAATAGACCGTGATTTCCTGTCCCTGGCGAGGCAACGTCTCGATCAGGAATAGCATGTAAACCGGAACCGGGATCATCCAGGAAAGATAGAAAAGCGAATCGGCGAGAATGAAGCGGGTCTGGGTATTCATCAGGTGAAATTGGGATCCGGGTTTAATTTTTCTTGGGGAACTCGATCGCCCAAGAACCCAAGCCGTTCCGGCCGTATCCCCACAGGTCGGTCGGTGTATTGCCATCGAACTGATGCTCGAGATCGAAGTCCTTCAGCAGGCTTCGGAGTGGTCTTGGCGAGGTCTCGCCTGCATTGGGATAGGCCCTCTGCTGGAGCATGAGATACGAGACATAGAGATCCCAGCCGTAGGCGAATCTCGCCTCCAAGGTCTTCCCAAAGAGATGAACCCAACTCGCCCGTTGCTGCGGATTGGCGATGCTTTCCTCGAGAAGCGTGGTTTGCGTGCTGTTACACCGTGCAATACCCGATACCTCGCAAGGAGAGGTGAGGGCAGCCTCTCTCAGAGTTGAGAGGACGGCGAGCGATGTTGGGTCCTCGGTCTCCACCCGACTGAGTTCTTGTATTTGTGACTGATTGTGCCAAGCATCGGTAAAGATAAAATAGTCCGTTTGCTTTTGCTTCTTCTTTGGCGGATTGAGCCTCGTGTTAAACTCTTCCGTTTGCTTCGCGTCGGGCTTGTCGAGAATGACGAAAATCCGCCTGGATTCCCCTCCTGACTCATCTGAAATTGTATCGAGCCCCTTCTGCCAGTCTAGGTCCTTAAAAATGGGCCGCTTCTTGGTCTCGCCCTCCTTGCTTTGATTTTCTTTGTCGATCAGCCTCCGGAGGTCCTTCGCATAAGGGGATATGTCATCTTCATAGTGGGGAGGAAGAATGACAAAGGCTTCAGGATCGTCTTTGTGTCCCATGTGCTCCCCCACCTTGACGACCCACTTGACGAGCAACTTCGCTTGGTCATCGTTGAAGGCTCCGGTAAAGATCAACGGAGAGGCATTTCCTTTGTCTTTCGATTTGAGGTCTTTGACGACTTCGCGTCGCGTGTCGCTCGATAGAGTGACATTTTCCAACATGAATTGGACTGTCCAATAACCTTGTTCGTCTCCGGCGAGGTTCATGAGCGCCTGCTTCAATTGGAAAGTTTCATTGGTGGTCCAGATCCCGAGGATTGGGATAATCGGTGGCCTGCTATCCCAAGTCCCAGGGACAAAGGCTGGCGGCAGTCCGTTCTCCAAGGTCAGCTTTCTAAGTGCCTCCTCCAATCCCTTCGCATTCCGCTGGTCCGGGCTCCAGTTGAGGTTCAATAGCCGGGGTGGGGTGACACCTTCCGGGATTGGCATCCCGGACTTGTCGCGGAGCCCGTAGTAGTCCATCGCTGCCCGTATGCCGTATGCGGTGCCGCTATCCTGATCGGGTTGATTGATGACTATCCCAATCACGTGTCCTCCCGTTACGGTGGGTGGCTGAACCAGGCGCCACACAAGGATGGAAAGGGCAATAGGAAGGAACATTAATAGGATGGCGGTCCACAGAAGGCTCTTCGGGGGAAGCGACGGCGGTTTGGTTCTGAGTGACTGAGCCATGTCGGTTTTCATGATGTCCGGACTATTGATTTGATCCCCGTGCTCCTATTTTATGACTTCGATAAGTTTGGCTGACGAGGTGGCAAAGATAGATTGAATAATCGTTTTGGCCAGACATGAGGCGCGGCTAACAATTAACTCCGTGTGCAATGCGCCCATTCCGGAAGGGGGCGCGGTTGTCCGATGTCGGAAACAACATCTCAGCCACTTTGCCGAGGATCTGGAGGGGAGGATCCATGCGAGGATCTTTATCCTATTTGTCTCTCCACTCGTCAATCTGCATCTGTGGCCACAGGCAGTCGCTGGATGAAGGTGTCGGATGAATGACTCTTCCTATGCCCGGATGGATGCCAATTCATCACCTCTTCGACCTGATATCGCCTTGCGGAGGAGCGGGCCAACTTTACCCATCTCCATTCCTGCCTCATAGATGGCGGTAAATCAGGTCGGCGGTGTCTTTCTTCGGATTCCGCACGAAGCGGCTACGGCCTAGGCCGATTCGCATGTCCGCCCACGCTCACCCTGCGGCTGCAGCGGCCGCGGGTGTGAGCGTGGTGGAGGCGTGATGAGGGATGACCCCGATTTCAATACTTGATGGAGAGGCCCAGGGTGGTCATGTCGGTATTCAGCTTTCCTTCTTCCGGGTTGTCGCCCCAATCGTATCCGAGGCTTAGCCCGAGATGCTGCTCGTCTTGGGACAGAATCTTCCCCACGTTGTCCTTCTTCGGCGTGTAGAACCAGTAGGTCAGCTTCGAGGAGAGATACCATTGGCCCGAATCGTAGGTGGAGTAGACGCCTTCTGTATCGAGGTGGTCCCAGAATGAGAGCTTGTTCTCGAGGGTCAGACGATTCCCCATGTATGCTGGCAGAAGGGCCATGTTCAGGAAGAGGCCGGCACGCATGGAAACCCGGTCGCCATCCCGGAATCCCTTCGCTCCATTTCCTTCCTCATACTGAATGCCGACAAAGGGACGTAAATTGGCTTCGAGCAGTCCGTGGGTCGCGTCCATTCCGAAGTTGGCATCGCCAATCCCGTAGGCGGGCGCATTGGGATACCAGGTGACATCGCTGATCAGGCCTTCTCCGGAGACGATCTTGTCCCGCTTGTAAGCCAGCGATCCGCGGATGTCTTGACCGGGCTTGCCTAGTCCCGTGGCGGGATACCAGTCCAAGGTGCCGCCGAGCAAAAGGGAGTCCACCCCGACGGGCTTGGCGGTTGATTTGGTGAGATGGTGGTATTCGCCAAAGAGACCCCAACTGGCATTGGGACCGTCGGCTTTGGTATCGAAGTCACGTTCGTAAGCGATCCCCAAGTCGATCAGCTTGCTATCCTTGCCGTCCTTGGTGCGCGTCAGCTGGAGCAGGGCCGGCAGGGCGGCCTTGGTGGAATCCTTCACCGACTGGCGGATCTTCAGGGCGGATGCGGGATCCTCAGATAATTCTTGTGAAATCTCCGCGGTCTTCTTCCTGGGAGATTCAAGGGCCTCGTTGATCTTGTCGATGACCGCTTCCGATTTCCGTTTGTCTTTGCCGGTCTCTCCACTCAAGCGCTTGACCTCGTCCTTGGCGGCCTTCAGTTCCGCGGTGAGTTTCGCGACCCGCTCTTGCGCCGCCGTAAGCTTGGGGTCCTTGAGATCTTCCAACGTTTGGGCGTGGACGGCGGCACTGCCAAGAATGGCCAGGGAGCAATGGAGGAGAGTCTTCATGACTGGCCGTTGGCGCGAAGGTGAACCCGGGTGATGGCCTTGCTGACGGTGGTGGCCTTTCTCGACTCGATCTTGCCGACCGTCCTGCCGTTCGGGTATCGCGCGGAGATCGCTGTGTATTGCGGGCTCAGGTTCTCGCGGCCCACGCTTGTGATCCGCAGATCCGCTTCCAGGTCGAGTTCGAAGTTGCCATTCGCCAGTTGCCGGAGCTTCGGAAGCGGCGCATTGAACGCCTTCGCAGCCTCGAAGATCACGCTGACTACCTGGGGGATGATTTCCTCGACGGGTGGACTGTTCGCTGCCGGCGCTTCCGCCACCATGGTGCTTTCTGTGAAGGCAGGCGTCTTGCTGCCTGACTTGGCGGACTTGGCAATCGCGGCCAGGAATTTCTTTTTCGCCTTCTCGGCGTCGTTATAACATTTGATGACGGCGTCAGCGCGCTTTTGGTCGCTAGGACTCATGGGATTCGGGGAGGTATGTGAAGTGGTTTATAGACCTGTTAGGTGCTATGGAATGATGGTTCGTGGATCAAGAGTGAATCTTCATGGAGACAATTTCCGATTCACGAAATTGCCGATGATAAGCAAAGTCAGGAGGGGTGGGCATTCCTCAACTGGACCGGGGCAAGATGCCCCGGCTGCGTTTCCCAAGGCAGCTCCTCACATGAGCTCCGCAGGCGGGATCGCAACTTGATGG
>Ga0307408_100001788_pt1 | contig 15705 bp, 12 predicted proteins | sample 322Cmetagenome_FD_202116 | JGI IMG/M metagenome (GOLD analysis project Ga0307408, IMG submission 202116) | Maize rhizosphere microbial communities from greenhouse at UC Davis, California, United States - 322HYB-C-3 | ecosystem: Host-associated > Plants > Roots > Rhizosphere > Soil | place...
CCGTTGGTTCATACAGCGTGAATAATTGTGTGGTTGATAGTATCGCTGGTTATGGCGTTTTAACAGTTGACAATATTGCATGCAAGGCTAATATTATCAACTTAAAAAACAGCACTTTTTACAAGGCTGATAAAATTTTGGTTAGCCGGCAGAACTCTACGTCAGTTACCATCGAAAATTGTACATTTAATGAAGCTCCGCTAGGTGGTGGGTCAAATTACCTTATTGACTATAGCACATCTCCAACTAACGTTGTCTCTGGAGGAATATCATTGAAGAATACGATCCTGGGCGTTGCTAAATTGAGTGGAACTTCAGTTGCAGTTAGAGGGATGCGATACGGTGCTGGAACTTCTGTAATAGTTGATAACACGTATTCAACATCTGATTATAGTGCTACAAGCAATATAATTGCAGATTTGAAGGCTGCTGGTTTTACCTCTAAGGAACTTTTTTCAGGCCCGGCTACTGGTGACTTTACTATTAAAGCAAGTGGATTCGCCGGTAAATCTACCTCTGGGGATCCAAGGTGGAGAATTCAATAAAATAACACTACAGTATTAAACGAAACTGCGATAGGTCTGCTCGTCAAACGAGCGTGCCTATCGCTGTTTATTTATTCGGCCACCCTCACTGTACCACCTTATTCGCACAAGCCGAGCTCGCAAAAGCTTCAGGCTTAGCTTTAAATACAAATCCCATACTTAAAATATAACCCATAGCTTCGTGTAAAGCCAGGTTAGATTTAAACATGGGGCTGGTGTTGATGTCTGCATGTACTTCCAGATCTATATCATAGAGATCGAGTAGGTCGCAGAGGGAATAGGCGGTTTCGATTGATTTCTGAACTTCCCAGAGCATACGTTCCTTAATACTCATTTTCCTGGAACTCTTTTCCTGGTTTATAAACATAAATCCCCCTTTCTTCTCTCTTAAGAAAACAATTACGGTTGCAAAATCGATGATGGCGCCTTTTACCTGCGAGTCGGTGCCGATACACACCTTAAGCTTGTTTCCAAGTCCGGTTTCCCTTTCTATTGCCTTTTCAACTTCATCTAAAATTGGGTTGTGAATAATCTCTCCACTAAATTTTTTCCAGGTCATAAGAGTTATGAGTTTTTGCCGTTATAGACCTAATTAAGCTGCTGTCCTTGCAGAATTGATGGGTCTTATAAAGATATACTGAAAGCGTTAAAAAAAATGTGTACTTTTTGTTAACATATTAACAATCAGATCGTAGAAGGTTCAAAGCTTATAAGGAAAAAATATGGGAATGGTGAAAAGAGGGGTTATGCCAGTAATGCTTTTACTGGTGGTTTTTCTAACAAGTTCGTGTGAAAAGATTGAGGATTTCGTGAACAGAACTTTTAAATCAGAGGATTTAGTGAATATTTCGTATGGTATCGATGCCGGCAATACGATGGATGTGTATCTACCGGCGGCAAGGGGCATTAATACCCGGGTGGTATTTTTAATTCATGGTGGATCATGGTATGGTGGCGACAAAAGTGAATTTACTTCATACGCCAATACCCTAAGAAGTAGAGGTTATGCCGTTGTGAATATGAATTATCGTCTGGTTAACCAAGCAGGAACTGTGCATGTAGAGCAGCAGCTGGAAGATCTTAAAATGGCGGTAAATTATGTGTGGGACAAAGCCGCCGAATGGGGCATATCTCACAATTTTGGCCTTGTTGGTGCCAGTGCTGGAGGTCATTTGGCGATGTTATACACTTACGCTAACAATGGTGACGATAAAGTGCAAACGGTAGTATCACTTGCCGGACCAACAAATCTTACGGATACAAGGAACGCAAGTCAGCAGCAGATGGGATTGGTGATTGCTGTAATTGGTGTGTCTCCAACGGTCAATCCTCAGGCCTACGTAAATGCAAGCCCGATTGCCAGGGTTTCGGCCTCATCTAAACCAACACTTATCTTTCACGGACGTAAAGATGCTACGGTAGCCGTCCAGCAATCAATTGATTTGAAGGCAACCCTTGATCAGGCGAACGTTAAAAACAAGTTAGTAATTTACGAGGCAGCAGGACACGAAGTAATTAATGGTGAAAACTACGCCAGTTTTTTAAGCGATCTTGATAGCTGGCTTAGGGAGAATTTGTAAAACCTGATTTAATATCCAAGCAAAAGGGGTTGAAAGTTTAAAAGCTTTCAGCCCCTTTTTTGTATTTCTAGCTTTTTACTGCGTTCGGCTTTAAAGTGGTTAAGCTCTCAATTTTAACAGGCATGCCACTGTCGATACTTTTACGGGCTGCAATGCCGATTAAAACAGACATGGCGCCGTCTCTGGCACCAGCAGCTTGTTTATACCTGTCTGTGCCCGGATTAAACAATTGTTTGCGAAGTCTGATATCACCACCGCCGTGGCCACCTTCAGTATTGCTGATGCGGATGTATTCCGTTTTTCCGAAATTACGTGTAAGCTGAAGTTCATCATGATGATCCTTATACCAGGGTTGCCTTTCTTTAATCCAGGCATCCAATTTGCCCGAAGTTCCATTAAATGAAATCCGGTATCCTTCGTAAGGAGAATAAGTTGTAAGAGAATAACTCACCTGAACTTTGTTTGCATAACGTATCTGTACAGACATCTTATCAAAAATGTCAATGTCTTCCCTCCAAACGCAACCATCCCGCAGGTAACCGTCATGCTCTTCATTTTCAATGTATAGTTTTACAAGTCGTTCATCCTTGGTTATATCCCAATAGAAATTGCATTTATCTTTATGTGGGCAAGGACGACAATGGCTATGGCTGAACGAATTGTTGTTTCCATAATGTTCCAGTGAGCCATATGCAAAAACTTCTTCAGGTTCTGAGTTTAGCCACCAGTTCAGTAAATCAAAATGATGCGTAGACTTATGCACCAATAGGGAACCGCTGTTTTCTCTCTTACGATGCCATCGCCGGAAGTAATCTGCACCGTGCGAGGTATCCAGATACCAATGAAAGTCCACTGATGTAATTTTTCCAATGGCGCCATTGTTAATCAGCTCAAATATTTTTTGCCGGTGCGGAGAGTACCGATAGTTGAATGTAACATGCACTTTTTTTCCAGATTTAGCTTCGGCGTCAAGAATAGCCTGGCACTTAGTTTCGTCAGTTGTCATTGGCTTTTCGGTAATAATGTCCACGCCGGCCATTAGACCCTTAACAATCTGTTCGTGATGAGTTCCATCTACCGTTGTTACAATAAGAATATCTGGTTTTGTTTCCGCCAGCATAAGGTCGAGATCGGTATATGTCGGACATTTTACATCCATCAGCTTTTTTGCTGCCTCAACCCTGCCAGGATTGATGTCGCACAAACCCACAAACTCAACCGAATGTTTGTACTCCTTAAGCACATCGGCGCCCCACATTCCGGTTCCACGATGACCCGTGCCAACCATGGCCACACGTTTCTTCTTTAACTCAAGTGTTTTAGCCAGTAAACTATTGGATAATAAGGTAGCAGCAAAAGCCGTCCCGGTTTGCCCGATAAATTGTCGTCGTTTCATAAATGGTTTTTATGTTGTGTAACTGCTTTCGTAATAATGCTTTACACTTTAATAGTAAATCATAACGGTTTTATAATGAAAAGGTTACCGTTATGTTCTATCAGTCGGTGAAGTGGCGGCACGATATGTTTTTACAAGGAATAACTATAATTATTTAATCGTGTGATGTATGAGTTCAATTAAAGATCTATTATAGGTTATTTGCTTTTTTTTAATTTCGGCTTGGTAATTTTGACTTATTGAGGCAGTATGTTTAAAGAAAATACGGTAAGTATATTGGGTTGTGGATGGTTTGGACTGGCTTTGGCCAAGTTTTTAATTTCAGGTGGGATAAAGGTAAAGGGCTCCTGTACATCTGTTGAAAAGAAAGATATTTTGCAGAGTTTCGGGATAGACGCCTATAATGTGGTGTTCAGCAGTGAGGAGGATGGATTGTTTGATTCGGAGTTTTTTGATACCGATGTGCTCGTTGTTTGTATTCCACCAAACAGACGAGGCGGAAAGGCAGACCAATATCCTGAAAAAATAGCATCATTACGCAAGGAAATTGTCCAAAAAAAGGTTGAGAAAGTCATTTTTATAAGCTCAACGGGCGTATATCCGGATAGTAATATGGAAGTGGATGAAGATGTGCTTCCACATCCGGAAACGGAATCTGGAAAAGCGCTTTTAGCTGCAGAAAATATTATAAAGGATAGCGATGGGCGTAAGGTAACTGTTGTAAGATTTGGCGGTTTAATAGGTCCGGGGAGAGATGCCGGGCGTTTTTTTGCTGGCAAGAAAGATATACCCAATGGTTTGGCTCCGGTAAACCTCATTCATCAGTATGATTGTGTGAAAATTGTGGCCGAAATTTTAAAAAGGGAAGCTTACGGATATACGTTTAATGCCTGTGCGGAAATACATCCTGCAAAAATGGAATTTTATAAAGAGCAGGCTATCTTGTCCGGATATGAAGTTCCTCAGTTTGTTGAGGAGCTGAAACAATGGAAGATTGTAAAGAGTAGGTTTTTGAAAGGTGTTTTGGGATATAGTATATCTAGTCTATATCCCAAAACTGAGACGTAGCGCCTATTTTACAGGTCCGCGGTAATCTCTTCTGATCTTGATATTTTTTTTGCTCATCCCAACAACTGCAGCTGCCACAAGAAATGACACACAAACAAAGAACCAGAAAGAGTTTAGCCAGTTTTTGTTGGTACCAGCAGCATTACTTAAATCGCTATCTGCAACGTTAAGAGCAAACGCCGTTGTACTGCTATAAATAATAAGAGCAAGGCTAAGAACAGCTTTGCCTAAAGTTTTTAACAAGTTTGTTTTAGTATTCATGATATAAGCCGTTTGTGCTGAAACAGCGTGAACTGTTTACCGGTCAAATATATGACTTAATTAACTGGTATAAAAAAGAAGTTTTGCCGAAAGATCTGTTGGTTTAATCTCTTTCTCAATCCAGTCCTCAATTCCGGCCTTGATAAGGCTTGCTTTCAGATCGTCTGTTTTCTCGTCAATTAAAGCGATTGCTGGTGCAACCTGGTCTTTACTCAAGGTATCTAACAATGAAGCCGAAAGGAGATCAGTCCCATTGGTTTTATCACTTTTTATATCGATGAAAATAGCATTGTATACACGGCTGTATATGTCTTCAAGCGCCTGAGCTTCCGTTGCGGCGATATCTACCTTACCATTCCACTTTTCGATGTATCTGCCAAAAACAAAACTGGTGAAAGGGTCGTTGGATATAATTAAAAATCGGTATCCACTTAGATTGATACTTGTTTTATTCTCCGTGTCAGAGATGTTTTTAAAAGTTGATTGCAGAGCATTTCTTAAGAATTGTCTAAAACTCTGAGGCTGGTTGTAGGTAGGAAATGTTATCATACTTCTAGATATTAAAATATTAGTAAATGTATGTATTGAATATTAAGTTGTCAAATTTTTATTGGTTTTGTTTGGATTTTTGTAAAGAAATTAGAATTTGGAGGTTTTTTTGATAAAGATGCTTTTTGTTTAGGAAAAAAGCCCCTTCTTTTAAGAAAATGATATTCGGACGAAAACTTATTAAAGTCTGGCTGTGGCCGGCTTTGCGTTTAAATACAGCAATTATCGTCTTCCTTTGATGTTTTGCTTTACAATTCCTTTTCAAATAGCTACTGAGCCGAATTTTGTCTATAATTGCAAACCTTCGCAAAATAAACCTTTATGCTGTTAAGAAGAGCTTCCATACTTGTTATCGACGACGACCCTGATGTACTTACCGCAGTTCGACTTTTATTAAAGCCCGAGGCTGGAGAGGTGATAGCAGAAAAAAATCCGGAGAATATTACCGCTCATCTCAAAGCTCATGCATGTGATGTGATCCTCCTCGATATGAATTTTAAAAGTGCCGTTAATACCGGAAATGAAGGTTTTTTCTGGCTAAATAAAATTAAGTCGCTTAGAAAAGATGCCTGTGTAATTATGATTACTGCTTACGGCGATATTGATTTGGCGGTAAGAGCTTTAAAAGAAGGAGCGAGTGATTTTGTGGTAAAACCCTGGCATAACGAAAGACTCATTGAAACTATCCGCGAAGCGCTACAGAAAAAAGAGAAAAGCCAGGTTCGGGCAACTGTAAATGACAATGGAATAAGTGCGGCTCTGCTTGGGCAGTCTGAAGCCATGCAGTCCGTGTTTTTCAAGCTTAAAAAGGTGGCGCCTACTGATGCCAATATCCTCATACTTGGCGAAAACGGCACCGGAAAAGATCTCATAGCCAAAGCAATTCACGAAAATTCACTCCGGGCAAAAAAGCCTTTTGTGAAGGTGGATGTTGGCGCTCTAACCGATAACCTTTTCGAAAGTGAGTTATTCGGTCATAAAAAAGGAGCATTTACAGATGCCCGCGAAGATCGGATGGGACGTTTCGAAGCAGCCCAGGGCGGTACAATATTTCTGGACGAAATAGGTAACATTAGTTTGCAACAACAGGCAAAATTGTTAAGCGTTTTGCAAAACAGGCAGGTGATGCGGTTGGGTAGCAATACACCAATTCCCATTGATATCCGACTTATTTGTGCAACTAATATTCCGCTGCAGGAGCTTGCCAATGAAAATCGTTTCCGTAAAGATTTAATCTACCGTATAAATACAGTAGAAATCATGGTTCCGCCATTACGAAGCCGGGACAATGACATCAGCTTACTTGCCGGATTTTTTCTCGATAAATATGCGGATAAATACAATAAAGGCAGATTACAATTCGGCGATAAAGCTTTAAGCAAGTTATACAATTACAGCTTTCCAGGCAATGTGAGGGAGCTGCAATATACCATAGAACGTGCCGTAATAATGGCGGATGATTCGGTATTAAACGAGCAGGATCTGATGTTTTCAGCGCTCGAAAATCCTCTGCCGCTCGTCTCGCAGGATGAAACGCACTTAAGCTCTCTCGAAAAGAATACGATCCTTCGGGTAATTGAAAAACACCAGGGAAATATAAGCAGGGCCGCAAAAGAACTCGGAATAACCCGAACCGCCTTGTACCGCCGCTTAAGTAAATACGACATCTGATGAATAAGAAGCTGAAATGGTATCTTTTTCTTCAAGTGTTCATGTTGTCGGTAAGCATGTTGCTGGCGTCGTATTGCCTCGTAAGCGAACGGTATTTATGGGCAGCTTTGGCGCTGATTGTAGTTGCGTTGTATGTTGTATACATTTATCAAGCCCAGTTAAAGGTTTACAATGAAATAAAGCTTTTTACAGAAGGTATCCGTTACCGGGATTTCTCACGCCGGTCTAAAACTGCACAGCATTCACCAATGCTTAAGGTGCTTCATGAAGGTTTCAATGAAATAAATAGCGTGTTTAAGGCTGTATCTCGTGAACGCGAAACCCATTATCATAATCTGCATCAGGTGCTGGAGATGGTAGACACTGGCATCCTTTCCTACGAAGCGGAAAGTGGCGAAGTGGTTTGGATGAATGAAACATCAAAGCAATTGCTGCAGATACCTTACCTGAAGGCAATACATGCGCTTGAAAAAAGAAATCCAGAATTATATCAGCAGATTATATCTTTAAAGCCCGGCCAATCTAAAGTAGGATCGGTGTTTTCCGAAAAGGTACCAGTGAAAGTATTGTTGTCGGCAAGCTCATTTTCAACGAACGGCAAGCTTTATCATCTCATCGCCCTTCAAAATATACACGAAGCTTTAGATGAAACTGAAGCAAAAGCCTGGCAGAAGCTGCTGAGTGTACTTACCCACGAGATCATGAATTCTATAGCTCCAATTTCTTCGCTGGCTGGCACTATTAAAAATAGCTTGGCCGCTGTAGACCGATCCCTCCATGAAAATGGTTTTCTGGATGATCTCGAGTTAGGGATAGGAACAATAAAAAGTCGGAGCGAAGGTCTGCTGCGATTTGCAGAAACCTATAGAAATCTTAATAGAGTCGCCCAGCCTGATCGTCAGAAGTTTTATGTCAGAGATCTGTTCGAGGATCTGTTTACCCTGATGCAACCAACCTTAAAGCAGAAGAATATTGAGCTGGCTATCATTCTTAAGGATCCCAATCTGAATATATTAGCTGACTTTAATTTACTTGAACAGGTAATGATAAATCTGCTGTTAAATGCCATCGAAGCAGTAAAGGATAGTTCCGATCCACGGATTGCGCTTCATGCTTTAAGTTCCTCTTCCGGAAAAGTTTTAATTAAGGTGGAGGATAATGGCTGCGGTATTCCCGATGATGTACTGGACAAGGTTTTTGTGCCTTTCTTCAGCACTAAAAAATCGGGAAGTGGAATTGGGTTAACCTTATGTAAGCAAATCATGTTGATGCATGATGGCAATATTCAAGTGCAGTCCACACTTGGCTCTGGAACCGTATTTAGTTTAATATTTTAGAATCATCTGCAAAAGAGTTCTTTACAAGCCATACATCTGAAAGCCAGGGTTTGCATTTAAGTTTTTTCGAGAAGCGATCCTAATTCTTATCCAATAGTCAGAAGCAGAGTTAATTAACATTTCTGCCAGCCGAATTATTTTCACATCTTTGCAAAAGGGGTAACAGGTCTTTAGGGGCCTTTAAGGCCGATTTGTTAAATATTAGACCTTTTTGAATAAATTTTGTACTCGGTGTTTTTCTTATAAGGATACTTTTGCTAGAATGGAAATCGATTGAATTGCTTCATTGCAACGAGATCGATTGTATAACCAATATAAACACACATTCAGATGAAGATGAGCAGAGATCCGGTGGATTGACATTGGAGTACCTTTAGGTATCCAATAGCTATTATTATCAGACTATTTTCTGAACCACACTTTAATTAACCGATAAAAATATAACCAATTCAGATTCAAACTATGATTGTAAGTTTTACTTATGCAGTAAGAAAGTACATGTTGTTATTTGCATTCATCTTTAGCACAGGGCTTGTATTTGCCCAGCTGCCTGAGGTTAAGGTGGATTTCAATATGAATAACAGACCTCCTGCTCAAGTGCAGGAAGCAGGATATACACCCTGGGTAGTTACCAACGGTCTTTTAGACTCTATGACCATTAGTGACATAAAGTTTTTTGTAAAGAAAGGGCCTCGCGGACTCACAGTATCGCCAACTTGGTATAGTGCCAGCGTTCAAGCAGGAGCTTTTAATGCCCGTTTTACCAATGATGGACTTTTTGTTAAAGATGGCGATTTTGCGCAAGGTGCTTCTATCGATCTTATTATTAAAAATTTACCAGCAGGGCAACATACACTCATCACATATCACAATGTTCTTGATAATATTACACCTGCAGCGGCTTGTCCGATTGATGTATATGTAAACGGCGTTTTAACTGTTGATAATCTCGTGCCTACCATCCGTTTAGAGAAAACAGTTGACTGTGCAGTATCAGAAGTTCAGTTTACTGTGCCTGAAGGAGGAAAAGATATTACTATTTCCTATCGTGCCGAGACTTCGGGCTCTCAGGCTGTTAAAAACGTTTATATCAATGGATTTCAATTAAATGGCGTAAGCGCGAGTAAGAAATCTCATTCGCCAACACCTTCTCATAATGATGAACACCTTGATGCGCCCCTGAATGGAAGCTATTTATTGCAATGGCAGGGAGCTCCGGGAGTAGCTTCACATGATGTCTATTTTGGTACCGATTCAATTGCTGTTTTTAGTGCAGATCGAAATTCTCCGCTTTATAAAGGTAGCAAGCAGCCCGCTGATACTTCTTATCTGGCAACTGGCTTACATCCGATGTATAAGTATTATTGGCGTGTTGATGAGGTTACTGCAAGCAATATCTATAAGGGAGGGGTTTGGTTTTTCCGTACCCGGCAATTAGCATTTCCAGACGCAGAAGGCTATGGCCGTTTTGCTCGTGGAGGACGCGGGGGTAAAGTTGTTGAGGTTACCAATTTGAACGATAGTGGACCAGGCAGCTTACGCGAAGCAGTTACCAATGATGTTGGACCACGTACTATCGTGTTTACAGTTTCTGGTATTATCAAATTGAAATCTCGCCTTGTGCTTAGTCAGCCTTGTGTAACAGTAGCAGGTCAAACAGCTCCTGGTAAAGGAATTTGTATTGCCGAAGCACCATTTGGTATTACCGGTAACGATTGTATAGTTCGCCATGTACGTGTACGCTTAGGTGCAGGCCCAACATACGATGGTATGGGGTTAACTGGTGCTAACCACTCAATTATGGATCATTGCTCAATCAGCTGGACCATTGATGAGGCATTTAGTTCGCGTGGAGCGAAAAATATTACTTTACAGCGTACTCTAATTTCTGAAGCTTTAAATGATGCAAATCACCAGAATTACCCTGCGGGAACGCGTCATGGCTATGCTGCAACAATTGGAGGAAGCCGAGGAAGTTTCCATCATAATCTTTTAGCCCATAACGAAGGTCGTAACTGGAGTTTGGGAGGTGGATTGGATCCTAATGGATTTTATTCAGGAGAGCTTGATATAACCAATAACGTGGTTTATAACTGGGTAGGCAGAACAACAGATGGTGGTGCCAAGGAAGTTAATTTTGTAAATAACTATTACAAACCAGGTCCTGGGTCAAAAATCTTCTACGCACTCACTATGGATCACGAAGGGGTAGGTAAAGGTATGCAGCGTGCTTATTTTGCCGGAAATATTATGCCAGGCCGTTTTGGGCTGAACAATCAGGAATTAGGAAGAAGATCCCGCAATTCTAATGGTGATACAAGTTCTTACGCAACGTTTCTGCCTCAGCCGTTTTTTCCATCCTATGTAACGACTCAAAGCGCTGTTCTCGCATATAAAAACGTATTATCTGATGTTGGAGCAACACAACCTGTATTCGACGATCATGATATTCGTGTGGTAATTGAAACTCGCGATAGCACAACTACTTACGTAGGAAGTAAAACTGGTATAAAAGGAGTGCCGGATCATCAGAATGATGTTGGTGGATATGAGAACTATCCGGAAACTATCCGCTTTGCCGATTGGGACAGCGATCACGATGGTTTACCAAATTGGTGGGAAACATTAAAAGGATTTAATACGAATTCTCCCGCCGGAGATTTCTCAGATAGTAATGGAGATCCGGATTTGGATGGGGTAACATATTTGGAGGAATATCTGGAATGGATGTCTAATCCTCATTATAGTGCGGCAGGAGCTACTCAAAAGATTTCTATCGATTTGAACAATCTGTCTAGGGGATATAAATTAAGTCCTTCGTTCAGCACATCAAGTGTTACTAACGGTTCAGTTAGCTTAACAAATGGGGTTGCAGAGTTTACTCCTTCCGGCGCAGGATTTGGTTCATTCAGTTTTACAGTTACCGATTCTCAAGGGGCAACGATGACCAGAAAGGTTAACCTTGTAAATGGTGTTGACGTAACTTTACCAATATCATTAACCAGCTTCAATGCAGAGCGTAAAGATGCTAAGAATGTAGACCTTACATGGAAAACTTCGCAGGAGTTAAATAACGACTATTTCCAGGTAGAAAGAAGCTTTGGCGATGCATCTCATTTCGAGAAAACGGGCAGCAGTGTTGCTTCTAAAGCGAAAGGTGGAACAAGTGCTTCTGAATTAAGCTACGAAGTAAACGATAAAAACAGTTATTCTGGAGACACATACTACCGCTTATTACAGAAAGATAAGGATGGAAAAACCAGCCGTTCGGAGGTAAGATTAGTAAAAGGAATGTTAGAAGCTGGTTTGAATGTTTGGCCGATTCCGAATAACGGAGATTTCTATGCAGCAGTAAATAATGTAACGGGTAACTGCGTCATAAATATTTACGATGTAAGTGGCCGGTTAATAGAAACCCAGGCGGTGAAAAGCGGATCTATAAATTCAGTCCACATTGGCGTATCTGGGGTTTATATTCTTAAAGTTGTTAATAAGACTGATAACGCCGCTCTATTTGCACAAAAAGTAGTGGTGAATTAGATCTTAAACTAATATTAAATGGATGAAAGGGTTATCAATAGATAGCTCTTTCTCTTTTGCAAAATGTTAGAATAAAGACGCTGTTGATTCGAATAGCAGGGCAAATTGAAGACTGTCGGTTTCGGCAGTCTTTTTTCGTTTTGGGGATGGAGGGTTGAGACTATAAATCCTGAAAAACTGCCTTAACAATAGGGAAGATGCAAAGTGCAGTAGCCAATCAGAAACAAAAAAAGCGCTACCAAAACTGATAGCGCCTTAGAAATATTCTTATACCAGCCTATACCGCTAAGGCTTCTTTACCTCTCAAGGAACTCACAAAAGCAGGAATTTTCTCCAGATAATCCTCCTCACCAAGTAATTTCACGAAAGCGCTACCTACAATAGCGCCACTTGCATATTCACTGGCTTTACTGAAGCTCTTGTTGTCTGAAATTCCAAAGCCAATCATTGCCGGATTATTAAGGTTCATTTCTTTGATGCGGGCAAAATAGCTTTCAGTATTTGACGAAACATCCAGGTTTTTTCCGGTAGTTGATGACGACGAAAGCAGATAAATAAAGCCATTGCTTAATCCATCAATTTTGCGGATACGTTCATCTGAAGTGGTTGGTGTAATCAAAAAGATATTGCTCAGGTTACGTTTCTCGAAGGAGTCTTTATATAGATCTTCATACTCGTACATTGGTAAATCAGGGATAATAGCCCCATCAACACCAACTTCTTCACAGGAAGCACAAAATTTATCTACACCATATTGCAGGATGGGATTTACATAACCCATCAAAAGCACAGGAATAGAAACTCTTTTGCGTAAGTCTTTCAATTGCTCAAACAACAGTTTAACGGTCATTCCGTTATCAATGGAGGTTTGTGAGCTGTTCTGAATTACCGGGCCATCCGCCAAAGGATCAGAGTAAGGTACCCCAATCTCCAGGAAATCAGCACCCGCTTTTTCCAAAGCTTCGGCAATATCAATTGTGCTGGTAAGTGTAGGATAACCTGCCGTAAAATATATAGAGAGGATATTTCCTTGTTTTTCTTTAAAAAGTTTGTTGATTCTGTTCATGTTTATTTAAGCTATTAAGAGAGGACTTTATGAAGAGCACCTGTTGCCTTCAACCTCTCACCTTTAACCTCTCCCTTACAATCCAAAATATTTCATATACGTATTCAAATCCTTATCGCCACGACCAGATAAGCATACCACCACTGTTTCATTTCCGCTGAACTCCATTTTTTCCAGTTGTGCTAATGCGTGCGAGCTTTCAATTGCAGGGATAATTCCTTCCAGACGGGCTAATTGTAAACCTGCCTGCATGGCTTCATCATCAGTAACGCTTACATATTTTCCTCTGCCCGAAACAAATAAATGTGCATGTTGTGGGCCAATGCCTGGATAATCCAAACCTGCAGAAATCGAATAAGGTTCAACCACTTGTCCGTCTTCGGTTTGCATGACTAAAGAGCGGCTTCCGTGTAAAACGCCATCTTTACCCAAAGCTGTAGTAGCTGCCGATTCGCCTGAGCTTACGCCTTTTCCAGCTGCTTCAACTGCAACAAGTTGCACTTCTGGCTGATCAAGGAAATGGTAAAACATCCCAATAGCATTACTTCCGCCTCCCACGCAGGCCAAAACATAGTCCGGATTTTCTTTGCCTGTTTTTTCTTTTAACTGCCATCTGGTTTCCTCCGAAATAATCGACTGAAAACGGGCAACCATATCAGGGTAAGGATGCGGGCCAACCACTGAACCAATAATATAATGCGTATCAACCGGGTTGTTAATCCAGTCACGAAGTGCTTCGTTGGTTGCGTCTTTTAAGGTCTGACTGCCGGAAGTTGCCGGGATAACAGTAGCTCCCATCATCTTCATGCGGGCAACATTCGGCGCCTGGCGCTCAATATCAACAGCACCCATGTACACCACACATTCAATACCTTTCAATGCACAAACCGTTGCAGTTGCCACACCATGCTGACCAGCGCCTGTTTCGGCAATGATTCGCTTTTTACCCAGGCGTTGCGCTAACAAGATTTGTCCGATAGTGTTGTTGATCTTGTGGGCGCCCGTATGGTTCAAATCTTCCCTTTTAAGGTAGATCGTAGTGCCGTATTTTTCAGATAGTCTTTCCGCCAAATATAAAGGTGAAGGACGACCAACGTAATCCTTCAACAGACTGTTAAACTCCTCCACAAAAGAAGGCTCGTTCATTATTTGGAGGTATTTCTCTTTCAGTTCTTCCACGTTAGGATACAACATTTCGGGGATATAAGCACCTCCAAAATTTCCGTAATATCCTCTTTCATTTACATGATAACTCATAGTTTGTATTTTATCGATCAGGCGGGGATACCTTTTAGTTTATGTATAACAGATTTTAATTTTTCAATGTCTTTTAACGCCGGGGATATTTCAAAACGACTATTCAGATCAAGCCCATAAAAGCGAGCGTCGTCCAATTCCAAAGCTTCAAAAATATTGTTCTCATCTAAGCCTCCACTCAATAAATATGGTGTTTCAAGCTTATAATTATCTAACAGCCTCCAATCAAACGTTAGTCCAGAACCGCCGTGTTGTTTTGTCTTCGTATCAAACAGAAAATAATCAACCTTGCCTTCGTATGGCTTTAAGATCTCAAAATCAAAATTCTCATCTACTCCAAATGCTTTAATTATTTCCAATCCGCTGCGTTTGAGCTCTCCACACAGTTCTGGACTTTCAGTGCCATGTAACTGAAGGGCGTTCAGGCCGAAGTGCGGAATTCTTTGCAGGATTTCTTCTTTAGATGCATCTACAAAAACACCGGTGCGTTTTAGTTCTTTCGGAAGCTCGTTCAGGGTATCCTGTTCTATACTCTCCACGAAACGCTTGCTGGGTGGATAAAAAATAAATCCGATATAATCGATCCCCAGAGCTACCAGTTGCCTGATATTTTCAGGTTCCCGCATTCCGCAGACTTTTATTTTTAAAGATGAAGAAGCGTTATTCATAGATCAGGCGTATGCTACTTGTAATAGTTTTTCGAAGCTGGTTAAAGCCCGCTTACTTAAAAGACTGTCTTCTGCTTCGTAAAAGCAATCTGCAAATGATTTTTCCGGAGAGATAGTTTTAATAGCCAAGGCTGCATTGCACAGCACCACATTGTTTTGTTCGGTAGTGCCATTGCAGTTAAGAACCGATGTGAAAATTTTTGCCGAATCTTCTACCGAATGTCCTCCGGCAATTTGCTCGGGTTTTATTCTGGCAAAACCAAGGCTGTCAAGCGTATAGATTTGTTCTCCATCATTAGAAAAGGTTTTAAAGCTTCCGGTTAAGGAAATCTCATCGTAACCATCCAATGCATGAAGTATGGTATATTTTTTATTCGATTTTTGGTAGAGATAGGCATAAATACGAGCCAGTTCCAAACTGAAAACACCTACCGATTGATATTCCGGTCGTGCCGGATTTACCAGCGGGCCAAGCATATTAAAGAAGGTTTTTACGCCGAGTTCTTTACGGATGGGAGCCATCGTTTTCATTGCCGGATGGAAGAGAGGAGCGTGTAAGAAACAGATGTTCGCATCGTCAATGCTTTTCTTCAGTTTGTCCTTGTCATTGGTGAATTTATAGCCCATGTATTCCATCACATTAGATGAACCACATCCCGAAGAAACACCATAGTTACCATGCTTTGCCACTTTATATCCCGATCCTGCAACTATAAACGAAGCAAGTGTAGAGATATTGAAGGTATCCTTTCCGTCGCCACCGGTAC
>Ga0307408_100001789_pt1 | contig 15697 bp, 12 predicted proteins | sample 322Cmetagenome_FD_202116 | JGI IMG/M metagenome (GOLD analysis project Ga0307408, IMG submission 202116) | Maize rhizosphere microbial communities from greenhouse at UC Davis, California, United States - 322HYB-C-3 | ecosystem: Host-associated > Plants > Roots > Rhizosphere > Soil | place...
GCGCTATCGAGCCACGGCTCGCGCAACAGGAGTCAACCTTGAAAGACGACAAAACCCAAACCGTGATCGGCCGCCAGGAAGACTTCGACCGGGCGTCGGGCAACTTCGCCGAGCGAGCGATCTTCAACCATCGACCGCTGGTGGTCCTCCTGTGCCTGTTGGTGACGCTGGTGCTCGGTTGGCAAGCCACGCGCATCGGTATCAACGCCAGTTATGAGAAGACCATTCCCACCGAGCATCCCTACGTTGCCAATTTCCTCGAGAATCGCAGTGAACTGAGCGGCCTGGGCAACTCGCTGCGCATCGCTGTGGAAGTCAGGGAGGGGAGCATCTTCACCAAGGACTACCTCGACACCTTGGCCAAGCTCAACGACGAACTCTACCTGCTGCCGGGTGTGGATCGGCCCTACATGAAATCACTGTGGACGCCGACCACGCGCTGGACCGCCGTGACGGAAGAGGGGCTGGACGGCGGCACGGTGATTCCCGATGACTACGATGGGTCGGCGACCAGCCTTGAACAAGTGCGGATCAACGTGGCCCGCTCCGGCGAAGTGGGTCAATTGGTCGCCGGCAACTTCAAGTCCAGTGTGATCTTCGTGCCGTTGCTGGAGATCAATCCACAGACCGGCAAGGCGCTGGACTATGGCGAGTTCTCACGGCAACTGGAGGCACTGCGAGACAAGTATCAAACCGCTGACCTGCGGATTCATATCACCGGGTTTACCAAGATCGTCGGCGACCTGATCGAAGGGATGACCCAAGTCCTGTTGTTCTTCGTGGTGGCGGTACTGGTGACGGTACTGGTGCTGTTTGGCTACACACGTTGCGCGCGCAGCACCTTGGTGGTGGTGATCTGTTCGCTGGCCGCCGTGCTTTGGCAACTGGGCCTGCTGGCCTTGCTCGGTTATGAGCTGGACCCATATTCGGCACTGGTGCCGTTCCTGGTGTTCGCCATCGGCATGAGCCATGGCGCGCAGAAGATGAACGGCATCATGCAGGACATCGGCCGTGGCACCCACCGGGTGGTCGCCGCGCGCTATACCTTCCGCCGATTGTTCGCCGCCGGCATTACCGCCTTGCTCTGCGATGCGGTGGGCTTTGCGGTGCTGCTGCTGATCAACATCCGGGTGATCCAGGACCTGGCGATCACTGCCAGCCTCGGCGTAGCGGTGCTGATCTTCACCAACCTGATCCTGCTACCGATCCTGCTCAGCTACATCGGCGTCAGTCCGGCGGCGGCCCAACGCAGCCTGAGTGCGGAAACCACCGAACAGCAGGCGCAGATCAAGCATCCACTGTGGCGTGCGCTCGATCTGTTCACCCAACGGCGCTGGGCCGTTGGCGCCATGTTGACGGGTTTGCTGCTGGCCGCGTTTGGTTTTGCCGTGAGCCTGCACCTGAAGATCGGCGACCTGGACCCTGGCGCGCCGGAGCTGCGTGCCGACTCGCGCTACAACCGCGATGCGCTGTTCATGACGCAGAACTATGCGGCCAGCTCGGACATCTTCGTGGTCATGATCAAGACCCCGGAGGATCAATGCACCCGTTACGCCAGCCTGTCGGCGGTCGATGCGCTGGCCTGGCGATTGGAGCAATTGCCGGGAGTGGAATCGACCACTTCGATGGCGGCGCTGAGCAAGATCGCCACGGCGGGCTATAACGAGGGCAACTTCAAATGGTATGAACTGATCCCCAATGACGGCGCCCTGGGGGCCGTGCAAACCCGCGCGCCGCGAGAGCTGTTCAACCAGGGTTGTTCGATGCTGTCGCTGTACATCTACCTGGCCGATCACAAGGCCGACACCTTGAGCCGGGTGGTGGAGGCCAGTGAGCAATTTATCGCCGAGCACCGGGTGCCGGAGGTCAAGTTCATGCTGGCGGCCGGTAGCGCGGGGATCGAAGCGGCGACCAATATCGTCGTGAAGAAGTCCATGCGTGAGATGCTGTTCTGGGTCTACGGTGCGGTCAGTCTGTTGTGCCTGCTGACCTTCCGCAGCTGGCGCGCGACCCTTTGTGCGATGTTGCCGCTGATGCTCACGTCGATCCTGTGCGAGGCGCTGATGGTGGGGCTGGGCATGGGGGTGAAAGTGGCGACACTGCCGGTCATCGCGCTGGGCGTGGGCATTGGTGTTGATTATGCGTTGTATGTGTTGAGCGTGATCCTGGCTCGGATGCGGGCCGGCGATACCTTGGCCCAGGCGTATTACCAGGCGCTGCTGTTCACGGGGAAAGTGGTGTTGTTGACGGGTATGACGTTGGCTGTGGCGGTGTCGACCTGGGCGTTTTCGCCGATCAAGTTCCAGGCTGACATGGGGATTCTGCTGGCGTTCATGTTTTTGGTGAATATGCTGGGGGCTTTGATTCTGTTGCCGGCGTTGGCTTGGTGGTTGTTGCCGCGGGAGGTGTTTGCAAAAAAGCTTGAGGTGAGTCGGTGGGGGCGGTGGGTTCGGGGGTAGCTTTCTGTGTTTTTTGATCGGGTGTATATCCGTTTCTGCGGTAACGGCGGCTGGCGGTTCCGCTCTTACAGCGGGTCACTTTTGGAAGAGCCGGGAGCCGGACCAGCCAAAAGTAAGCAAAAACGCTTTGCCCCACCACTCGGCACCTCGCCTAGGCTCGGTGCGCCCTCACTCCGGCCAGCGTGGATTAACGGGGCGCTGAGATCAAGATCAAGATCAAGATCCAAAGCAAGAGCAAGAGCAAGAGCAAGAGCAAGAGCAAGAGCAAGAGCGGGGCATCAGCCAGGATTTATTTGGCTGAACCACCGCTTTCGCGAGCAAGCTCGCTCCCACATTAGATCGTCAGCAGCTACAAAAATCATGTACACCACAGCCCCCTGTGGGAGCGAGCTTGCTCGCGAAGAGGCCGGTACATGAAGCATCTTCATCGACTGACATGCCGCCTTCGCGAGCTGGCTCGCTCCCCCATGACAAAGAGCGGAAACGCTACTTGCAAACATAAACCTTGCGCACATAAACCCCGCTCTTCCAGGCGCAAGGAGCCCCCCGGGGCACAAACACCGTATCCCCAGTCCCCACCGCCAACCCCGTGCCATCCGCCAGTTGAAGAACGATGTTGCCCTCGGTCAAATGCATCAGCTCATGCATCGCATGCGGCCTCGCCCGGCGGGTGTAGGGCGTCGAGTCCCAGATGCCGATGCGCAGGTTCGTCGCTTCTTCGATAAACAGATTGTTCGAACGGCATTGCGGTGTCGGCCCCAGCAGGATCTCTTCACTCGGAGGCGTCGAGGGCGAGAGCAATGTTTGTGGCGCAAGGAACGTCAGCCCGATATTGCCCACTTCGGCAGGCTGGATATCGGCGCAGAAAGCCCAGAGAGAATCCGGTTGTGCCTCGATCCGGATCGACGTGCCACGGGCAATCACGGCGCTGTCTCCCGGATTGAGCCGGAGCGTCTGTTCCTGGCTCCGCAGGGTGACCTGTCCCGCGTGCACCACGATCGTTTCGCTGTAGGGATATTCATCGACGCTGAACTCGCCACTCGCGTGGACCACGCCGGCAGCGATGTCATCCGCCGCGACATAGGCAATGCGCCGGTCGAAAGGATCGCTGGCCCCCAATGAACCGGAAGTGAACGCGGTTGAGGCCGGGCGGCCGTCGGCGTGGGCCAGCAGCACTGCGGTGGGCTCTAGCATGATGCGGTGTCTCCGAGGGTAATAACGATGAAGGGGAGGTCAGCCGATGGCCTGGGTCACCAGGGCAAACTGATGGATGCCGCCACTGGCCTGCGGCGGGGTACCGCGGGCCATTTGTGCGACGGTGTCGACTTGCTTCAGTCCGGCTTCTTCAAGCCAGGGCCCCAGCCCGCAATCGGACGGAATGTCCATGCGCAGGAAAGCGTCCGGTGCCCGGGCTAACAGCACCGCGATCAAATGCTTGGCCTGTTGTGGATTTTCCGCGACGACCGGGCCGATATAACGACCACGACCGAAAGCGCGCAGGAGGGCGAAGGCGCGTAGCTGGCCATCGCGCTCGATACCGATGGCGTGCTCGGTACTGTCGAACAGATCGTTGAGCACGGCGCGCCTGTCCAAGCCGCTGCCCGCGTTGGCCAGTTCGATTTGCTGGCGTCGATCGGCGTTGGTCAATTCGCGGCAGCGTTCGTCAGTTGGCAGGGCAGGAACGGCGGGGACAAGTACGTGGCCCTGATGCTGTTGGATATGCCCAAAGTCAACGAAGCCCTGGCTGGCATAAAGTGGGGCGCCGGCCAGCGTCGCGTTGAGCATCGGGATTTTCGATCCGCATGCCTCGAGTGCCAGCTCCATGAGCCTGCGACCGATGCCTTGGCCCTGGTATTCGTCACTGACGATCACCAGGCCGATCGTGGCGTAGTCACCTTGCGCACAGGTGAACGCGGTACCGATCAGGCGGTCGTCGTCCTGCGCAACGAAACCCTGCGAGACGCGTTGCAGCATGGCCCAGTCCTCCAGGCGGTGGGGCCATTTCAATTGCACGGACAAGGAGTGGGCCGATTCCAGGTCGGCGCCGGTCATGGGGCGAAAGGTATACGCGGGGCGTTGCGAGTTAGGCATGACTTAGCTCCGTGGACAGGGCCGAAACCGGTGGGATTTCGCCGCTGAAAGTGTGTGTATCTCACCTGCCAATTGGCCTGGCAAGGGGCCGGCAATGATTCGGCAGATTGCATGAGTGGCGTCGTCCATGGCCGCAGTTCTTGCTCAAATCCGCAGCACGCACGGCAATAAATTCCAGCGATCTTGCGTCGAAAAAAAGGCAAGCCCAGATCAATAACAGCGCTTGCGATCAACCTCGCCGAGCATCGATTCATTGCGTTGATGCCGACGGATATTGTCCAGCAATACGCCAAAGGCACTTTCAGGTTGGGTCATCGCCGCGATATGCGGCGTCAGCCAGATTTGCGGGTGTTCCCAGAAAGGGTGATCCGCCGCCGCTGGCTCCTGTTGCAACACATCGAGCACCGCCGCACTGAGCTGGCCGCTGGCAAGCGCTTCAAGCAGATCCGCTTCCACCAGGTGTGCGCCCCGGCCCATGTTGACCAGGGCGGCCCCCTTGGGCAGATGCTGGAACAACCGGTGATCGAGAATCCCTCTGGTCTGCTCGGTCAATGGCAAGACGCACAGCACGATGTCGCATTGGCCGAGAAACGCCGGGAGCTGTTCGCTACCGGCAAAGCAGTCCACACCGGCGATGTGATGCTCGCTGCGCGCCCAGCCTGACAAGGCAAAACCAAAGGTCTGCAAGGTGCTGAGAATCTGCCGGGCCTGCGTGCCGAGGCCCATCACGCCGACCCGGCGCTTGGCGGCCGGCTGCAGCAGATGAGCCTGCCAGCACCGGGCCAACTGTTGCTGGCGATAGCGGAGCATATCCCGGTGCAGCCCGAGGACGGCGAAACTGGCGTATTCGCACATGCCTTGGGTGATGCCCGGGTCAAGTAGACGTACCACTGGCAGGGAAGCAGGCAACTGGTCGAGGTCGAGCTGGTCGACCCCGGCCGACAGCGCGAACAACACCTCCAGGTTCGGCAACAGGGTTTCGAGGTCGTCCGGCGCCTGCCAGGCGGCCAGATAGCGAATATCACGCGGATCGCCGATGTCGGGCCAGGCACGCCATTCGATGTCCGGAGCGTGCTCGGCGAATAGACGTTTCCATTGTTCACCGCGTACCGGGTCGGCTTTATAAAGCAGGGCCATGGATGACTTCTCACACTGGATCGGGAACCTCCAGCATGCCCGAGTGGCGAAGCAGGATGTTTCGAAAGCGCCGGCATAACTGCCTGCCACTGCGGTGTTGAAGGCTTTTATCGGCAGATTCCATGGGGCTGGAGCCGGCTGATGGAATCTGCTGTTTAGCGGGGTGAAAACAGTCGATCCGAATTTCCCGGAGGCCAAGTTCGGCTTAGACAATTGCGTCGAACGCTTAACCTGTGGGACACATCGCAGCCGTTTCCCGGTTGCCTGGTTCACTGTGGGAGATGCCATGAACAGTAAAGTCGAAGAAACCCCGAACTTGCTTCGTCAACGTGATCAATTCGTGCCCAGGGGATTGGTCACCGCGCATCCGCTGGTCATCGACCGGGCTCAGGGCGCAGAGGTCTGGGATGTGGACGGCAAGCGTTATCTGGACTTCGTCGGCGGCATCGGCGTCTTGAACATCGGCCACAATCACCCGAACGTGGTCGCCGCAGTGCAAGCCCAGTTGCAAAAGGTCAGCCATGCGTGTTTCCAGGTGGTGGCCTACAAACCCTATCTCGACTTGGTGAAACGCCTGTGCGCATTGGTCGGTGGCCAGGACGCCTACAAGGCGGCGCTGTTCACGTCTGGCGCCGAGGCGGTGGAGAACGCGGTGAAGATCGCTCGCGCCCACACCAATCGGCCAGCGGTGATTGCGTTCCGTGGCGGATTTCATGGGCGTACCTTGCTCGGCACGACGCTGACCGGCATGAGCCAACCGTACAAGCAGAACTTCGGGCCTCTCGCTCCGGAGGTGTTTCATACGCCGTACCCGAACGCCTATCGCGGTTTCACCAGCGAGATGGCCTTGCAGGCCCTTAACGAATTGCTGGCGACCCAAGTCGCCCCGGATCGGGTCGCGGCGATCATCATCGAGCCGGTGCAGGGTGATGGCGGCTTCCTTTCCGCGCCGCCGGAATTTCTCCAGGCGCTGCGCCGCCTGACCGAGCAACATGGCATCGTGCTCATTCTCGACGAAATCCAGACCGGTTTCGGCCGCACCGGCACATGGTTCGGTTTCCAGCACGCCGGGATCCAGCCGGACCTGGTGACCGTCGCCAAGAGTCTCGCCGGCGGCTTGCCGATATCAGGCGTCGTGGGACGTGCGCAGATCATGGATGCGCCGTTGCCCGGTGGCCTGGGTGGCACCTATGGCGGTAACGCCCTGGCGTGTGCGGCCGCGTTGGCGGTGATCGACACTTACGAGCAGGACCGGTTGATCGAGCGCGGCCAGCTATTGGCCGAGCGTTTGCGCCAGGGCCTGCTGCGCTTGCAGGCACGTTACCCACGTATCGGTGACGTGCGCGGTACCGGTTTCATGTTGGCCATCGAATTGATCAAGGACGATGAAGCGCGCAGTCCTGATGCCGAACTCACCCAACAACTGATCGATCAGGCCAGGGTAGGCGGATTGCTGGTGATCAAATGCGGGGTGTACCGGAATGTGCTGCGTTTCCTTGCGCCCCTGGTCACTGAAGAAAATCAGATCGACGAAGCCCTGGTCATACTTGAAGCCGCGTTGTCACGGGTGTTGAGTTGATTCCAGGTCCCGGTCGGCAGCCAGTGAGCCTGCGCCGACCGAAGGCCTTTGGAGCACATGGATGCATCACGGGAGGCGACACACATGCACCTGACTGATTATCGCGCGCTGCTGATTGATTGCGACGAAGTCCTGGTCGATCGGGACTCCGGTATCTGGACGGCCTTGCAACCTTTGCTCGAAAGCCACCCAGGCGCGCTTGCCAGGGAAGCGGTGCTGGCAGAGTTCGACGCGGCGGTGCGCGGGCTCTATCCGCGTTTTTCCGAGCTGGGTTTCAGTGGCCTGTTGTGCTTTGCCCACCGTCAGTTGGCCGAGCGCCTGGGGCTCAAGGCCAACTGGGAGGAGGGCATGAGTTTTGCCCGTTCGGCCAGTACCTGGTCGCTGTTCGAAGACGCACCCGGCGCCATGTTGTACCTGCGCAAATTCTATCGACTGCTGGTGTATTGCGACCGCGACGCCGAAGACCGTGACAGCCTCTGCGAGCGTTTGGGCATTCCACCCGAGGACCTGCATTCACGGGCCATCAATCCGTTGGAAGACGAAGCCTGGCTGCTGGCGAACACGCTCCAGCCTGAGCACATCATGCAGGTGTCCAAGGCCTCCGAGCGCTTACAGAAGTCGGCGGGGTTATGCCTGATCCGCCGTGGCCCGGAACAACCCACCGAAGAACAATCCGCCGATTTCCACATCACCAGCATGGCGGATCTGGTGGCCCAGCATCAGCTATCTTTGCGACGTTGAATTTGCTAAAACCACTGTCACTGAACGGCAATAATGGGGTACCCGATGGAAGGTTTAATCAAACTAGACCGAATTGATATCAGTATCCTTGTCGAACTTCAGAAGGACGGTCGAATGACCAACGTCAGCCTTGCCGATGCCGTGGGGCTGTCCTCCAGCCCTTGCCTGCAGCGGGTCAAGCGCCTTGAGTCGGCCGGCTACATTTCCGGGTACAGAGCGCACCTGAACCTGGCCAAGATCACCGATTCGGTGACGGTCTTCACCGAAATCACCCTCAGCGACCATAAACGCGAAGACTTCGCCAAGTTTGAATCCAACATTCGCCTGGTCGACGAGGTACTTGAGTGCCATTTGATCAGCGGTGGCTACGATTACCTGGTGCGTTTCATGACATGCAGCATCCAGCATTATCAGGAAGTGATCGAAGGGCTGCTGGACAAGAACATCGGTATTTCCAAGTACTTCAGTTACATCGTCATCAAATCCCCGGTGCTCAAGGACGGGGTGCCGCTGCGCAGGCTATTGCGCCACTGATTCGCTTGTGAATCAGCGCCCGGGCGCCTTGTTCTCCACCAGACAGTTGCCGCCATCCACCACCATGACCTCACCGGTGATGTAGCTGGACTCAGCGGATGCCAGGAAAGCCACCAAGGCGGCGACTTCTTCGGGGCGTCCCGCCCGGCCCATTGGCGTGTAGCCCGCTGCATGGGCTTCTTCGGCGGTGGTCGAGCCGGTAGCGATCCAGCCGGGCGCGACGCAGTTGACCGTGATTCCCTGGCGGGCCACTTCCAGCGCCAGGCCCATGCTCATGCCGACCATGGCCGCCTTCGCGGCGCTATAGGAGGCCTCGCCGGGGTTGCTGCACCGCGTGCCAGTGGTGGAGCTGATATTGACGATGCGTCCGTAATTGCGCGTCTGCATGCCGGGCAGGACGGCACGGGTCAGTAGGAACGCTGTCGTGACGTTTCGGGCCAGGGACAGGTTCCACGTTTCCAGGTCCAAAGTCGCCACCTCGGCAAACGACTCCGGGCTGCCTTGCATGGCCATGCCCGCGTTGTTCACCAGCACATCGATGCGCCCCCACACTGACTCGGCCCACAGGCCGAACTCACGCACTTGTCGTTCATCGGTGAGGTCAAGGGCCCGTCCTTCGACTTCAAAGCCTTCGCCCCGTAGCTCTTCGACACGTAGCGCAGTGCGCGCGCTGCTGGCGGTGACGATCAGCCTGGCACCGGCGGCGCCCAGCCTCCGTGCAATCGCCATACCGATTCCCATCTCGCTGCCAACCCCGCTGATCAGTGCCACGGGGTTCTTTCCGGGTGTGTCTGGCATGGCATTTCCCAGTTGTTTTTGTGAGGCTACGGAGCAAGGCAGCGGGTGACAAGAGCCGCCGGCCAGTATGGCATCTCGGAAACGATTTCTGACAAGAATGTCAGGCAGCGGTCAGTCTCCGGACACCTTCACTGTCTAGACTCTTTAGGTTGCCCCGCTTCCGGAGAGGAGATACCTGATGCGCTTGCTCATTGTCGAGGACGAAGAAAAAACCTCTTCCTATGTTCACCGTGGCTTGAGCGAGCTCGGCTACATTGTCGATGTCGCGACGAATGGCATCGATGGCCTGCACTGTGCGTTGGAAATGGAATACGACGTGGTGATCCTGGATGTCATGTTGCCGGGCAAGGACGGCTACGGCGTGTTGCAGGGGCTGCGCCTGCGCAAGAAAACCCCGGTCATCATGTTGTCGGCAAGGGGCACGGTAGACGATCGCGTCCGGGGGTTGCGAGAGGGCGCCGATGACTACCTGGCCAAGCCCTTTTCCTTTGCCGAACTGGTCGCGCGCGTCCAGGCATTGATCCGGCGGCGCGCCGATGACGCGGTCGATCCCACGCACCTGCGCATCGACGACCTGGAGGTCGACCTGCAGGCTCGCAAGGTCACACGTGCCGGGTTGCGGTTGGACCTGACGGCCAAGGAGTTCTGTCTGTTGAGCCTGCTGGCCCGGCACCAGGGCGAGATTCTTTCCAAATTGATGATTGCCGAGCAGGTCTGGGACATGAATTTCGACAGCGACGCCAACGTGGTCGAAGTGGCGATCAAGCGTGTGCGCGCCAAGGTTGATGCGCCGTATCCGCGCAAATTGCTACATACCGTCCGGGGGATGGGTTATGTGCTGGAGAGCCGCGAAGCAAGTGACAGGCAAGTCGGTGCGCTGTGATGAAAAGCTCGATCTCCAAGCGGCTCGCCCTGATGTTTGCCCTCGCGGTCATGCTCATCACCGCCGTCTGCGCGACGTTGTTGCGCTGTTCCTTGAAACAATCGCTCGAAGACCAGATGCAAAACGAGCTGACCCTGCGCCACTCGGTTCTCGACCCGGTGCTGGCGAAATATGACTCTCCGGAATTCTGGGTGGGGCTGCGGCAGAAGCTCGACGGCCTGACGCCCGCCGACGAACGCGTGCGCTATTGGGTCCTGGTGGACAATCCGACGTACAGCTATGGCGGTGCGATGCCGGATGGCCGGGACTGGTCGACGCGCCCGGATGGATTTTCCAGCGTCACCATACCTGGCCGGGACCGCCCCATGGTCCTGCTGGTCGAGACCATTGCCGCCATGGGAAGCCGCCCGGAGTTGCGTTTTATCGTGGGGCTCGACTCAACGCCGTTCATGAAGACCCTGGATCATTTCACCAAGACATTGATCCTCACGTCGGCGCTAGGCGTAGTGCTGGTCGCACTGCTGGGCTATTGGATCGCGCGTTTTGGCCTGGCACCCGTCCGGCGCTTGAGCCGCCAGGCCAACAGCCTGCCGCCGGGGGATTCGAAACAACGCTTGGACACCGAGGCGCTGCCTGGGGAATTGCAGGAACTGGCGGTGTCGTTCAACGGTGCCCTGGCGCGCCAGGAAGCCGCCTGGTGCCAGCTCGAAGGGTTCAACGCCAATGTTGCCCATGAACTGCGCACGCCCTTGACCAACCTGATCGGCCAGACCCAGGTCGCGCTGGCCCACGGACGAGACGTGAATGAGCTTCAGGACTTGCTGCAATCGAACCTCGAAGAGCTGGAGCGGATGGGCACCATTGTCAATGACATGCTGTTCCTGGCGGGTGCGGAAAGCGGGCAGCGGGCCACTGAACTCAGCGACGTGTCGCTCTGCGAGGAGGCGTCGAAGACCGTGGAATACCTGGAACCGGTCTTGCACGACAAGCAGCTGAACGTGGTGATCCAAGGCGACATGCGTGTGCGTATTGACCGACGCCTGTTCCACCGATCCCTGGCCAATCTGATCCAGAACGCGGCGCGATACGCGGTGCCGACCAGCACGATCACGGTGAGCCTGGTCAGCCATGGCATGCAGGCCGAGGTCAGCGTCTCCAATGCCGGTGAGCCCATTGAAAACGTGCATCTGGAACGTCTGTTCGAGCGTTTCTACCGAGCCGATGCCGCGAGGGCCAGGAGTGACGCACATCATGGCCTGGGGCTTTCCATCGTGCGGGCGGTAGCCTCCATGCACGGCGGGCGGGTGTTCGCCCATAGCAAGGACGGGGTCAACACCTTCGGGTTCTCTCTGACGAGCCAGCCAGCGCGTTAATCAACTCAGCGTCTCCGCTGGCCGGACCGCCGCTTTCGCGAGCAAGCCCGCTCCCACAGTGGATCTCCAGCGAACCTGCAACCCATGCCCGCCACAACCCCCTGCGGGAGCGAGCTTGCCCGCAATGGCGGCGGCACATTCGGCATTGATGTGACAGAGCCACCGCTTTCGCGAGCAAGCCCGCTCCCACATTGGATCTCCAGCGAACCTGAAACCCATGCCCGCCACAACCCCCTGTGGGAGCGAGCTTGCTCGCGAAGACGCCGGCACATTCAACATCTTCCTCAACTGGAACTCCACCATCGCGAGCGAGCTCGCTCCCACACTTGGCCATCGCGCTCGCGTTTGACATGTTCCTGTCAGTCACCCGTCACCTTGACGTCAGCGTCCCCCTCCTAGAGTGCAACCACCATCCCGGTCAGGACAGTGGAGTACACCATGAATATTCAAAACTTTTCGGTCGCCAGCCTGCTGGCAGTGATCACGTTGAGCGGTTCGCCTCTGTTTGCCAAGGAACAGACCCAGGCTCCGGCCTATGAATACGGTATGCCGCTGGACATTGCGCAGGCGGTTCGTATCGATGAGCCGAAATCAACCGTATGCGAAGTCGGGCAAGCAACGATGACTTACGTCGACACGCACGGGCAGATTCGTCACGTCACCTTCCTTCAACAGACAGACGCCTGCGCCATTCAGTAAGCCCGGTCGCACCAGTTTGCCATCCAACCAAGGAACTCAAATCATGTGGAACAGAGCAATCACCCCCGCAGGCGGCTTTCTATACACCATCAGCCAGCTCATGAGGCGGACCCGAACGTTGACGGCCGGCGTCGCACTCCTCAGTGCGATGAGCACCGAAGCATCGGACCGCGCGGTGCCCAAACCCGACTGGTCGACCCACGACATGCCTTCACAGAAGGGCCGGATTGCCCTGGTAACCGGCGGCACCAGCGGTATGGGCTATGAGGACGCCCTGGCACTTGCGCGGGCGGGGGCCGAGGTCATCATCGCGGCGCGCAACCCGGAGCGGGGTGCGGACGCCATCAAGCGTATCCGCGAGGCCGTACCCGACGCCAAGTTGCAGTTCGAGTCCGTGGACCTGGCCAACCTGTCTTCGGTGCGCGGCCTGGCCGAGCGTCTCAACCAGCGGCTGCCGCGCCTGGACGTGTTGATCAACAATGCAGCCATCATGGCGCCGCCTGAGCGAGGCACCTCCGCCGATGGCTTCGAGCTTCAGCTGGCAACCAACTACCTCGGACATTTCGCGCTGACCGGCCTGCTGGTTCCGCTCCTGCGGCAAAGCGACGATGCCCGGGTGGTGAGCCTTTCCAGCATCGCGGCCACGCGCGGCGCAGTGAATTTCGACGACCTGCAGTCCGAGCAGAAATACGACCCTTATGCCGCCTACGCCCAGTCGAAACTGGCCATCTTGCAGTGGTCGTTCGCGTTGCAACGGCGCAGTGACGAACAGAAGTGGGGGATCCGCAGCATCGCCGCGCATCCTGGCGTGGCCGTCACTGAACTGATCGCCCGGGGCCCGGGCGTCAACAGCGAGTTCGGCCAGCGCTGGGCGAAGGATCGCGATGCATACCACTCTGCGGCTCAAGGTGCGCTGCCCACCTTGTATGCGGCGACTGCCGAGCAGGCCGTTGGCGGCGCCTATTACGGGCCGACCGGCGATGACGAAAAACGCGGTCCGCTGGGGTTCGCCAAGACGCCACCGGCCGCGACCAACGAAGCGGATGCCGAACGACTCTGGGCGACCTCCGAGCGCCTGACCGGCGTTACCTATCGCTGATCCTATCCAGGGCGCGGGCATCGGCCTCGCGCCCGTCCCGTAGCCTTCTTTCTGGAGTTCCCATGAGTACGATGACGTTCGTACAGCGGCTGAGCCTTGCCCTTAACGCCCATGACGGTGAACTGCGTCCGGCGCTGTGTGGCTTCCTGCTGTTTCTTTGCCTGTTTACCGGTTACTTCATGCTGCGCCCGATCCGTGAGTCGATGGGCATTGCGGCGGGCGTGGAAAACCTGCAATGGCTATTCACCGCGACTTTCCTGGTGATGCTGGCAGCCGTTCCGTTATTCGCCTGGCTCAGTTCCCGAGTGCCGCGGCTGCGCCTGATCGATTGGGTGTATGGCTTCTTTGGCATCAATCTGCTGATGTTCGTCGAGTTTTTCCAGTTCCTTCCAGACAGTGTCTGGCTCGCCCGGGTGTTTTACGTCTGGATATCGGTTTACAACCTGTTCGTCGTTTCGGTGGCGTGGAGCTTGATGGCGGATGTGTTCGACAGTGAGCAGGCCAAGCGCCTGTTTGCATTCATCGCCGCCGGCGCCAGCGTCGGCGGCCTGCTGGGGCCCGCGCTGAGCGCGCTGTTGATCAACGCGGTGGGAGCGTCAGGCTTGATGCTGCTCGCGGCTGTGTTGCTCGGTGCCACGCTGGTGTTGAAACGGACCTTGATGAGCTGGCGCGGACAGGGCGGGGCGGGGCGACCTGGTGCAGCACCCACGCAAAACCCGCGGCAGCCACTGGCCGGCAATCCGTTCAGCGGGATGGTCGCGGTGTTCAGATCGCCTTATCTGGTGGGAATCGCCGGCTTCGTGGTGCTGCTGGCGACGGTCAGCACGTTTCTCTATTTCGAGCAGGCGCGCCTGGTAGCCGAGCACTACCCGGACCGGGCATCGCAGGTTCGTATCTTCAGCACCCTCGATATCATCGTGCAGGCCGGCGCATTGCTGTCCCAATTGTTCATCACCGGTCGTATCGCGCCGAGGTTGGGCGTGCGTGCTTTGCTGGCGGTCGTGCCGTTGCTCATGTGCGTCGGTTTCCTGGGCCTCGCCCTGGCGCCGGGCTTTGCGCTGCTTGCAACCTTGATGATCGTGCGACGAATCGGCGAGTACGCGTTTGTCCGGCCCGGCAGGGAAATGTTATTTGCGCCCCTGGATGCCGAGAGCAAATACAAAGCCAAGAACTTCATCGACACCGTGGTCTATCGCGCCGGCGATGCCGTGAGTGGCTGGGCCAAGAGCCTGCTCGATCAGATCGGCCAAGGTGCAGGCGTGGCGGCGATGGTGGGGGCGTGCTGCGCGTTGTTGTGGGGATACCTGGGTTGGCAACTCGGACGACAGGCGGATTATGCCGCTTCAAGGGAGCTACGCCTGGCGGCTATTTCGGCAAGAGCGTGAAGAACGTGAAGAACGTCATCTGAACGATTTTCCTCACGCTCGCTACGCTCATTTGAACGTATGGACCAGCGCAGCCTCTGACACTAGGCTTTGTACGAAAAGTGCCTGCGCGACGATCATGCTGCGTTGAAAACAGGCTCGGAATGCTCATTGACAACCAGTCAACTCCGCTTCCTCGCCTGTTTTCGCCTTGCCTGATCGCCGCTCGGCGACTTTTCGTACAAACCCTAATGCAGGGCGAGCGCACGTCGCCCATTCCCGCTCGGAGGACAAGTTCACATGAAGATTCTAATGGTGCTTACATCCCACGATCAGTTGGGCGACACCGGCAAGAAGACGGGGTTCTGGCTGGAAGAGTTCGCCGCTCCGTACTACGTGTTTGTCGACGCCAAGGCGACGGTCACGCTTGCGTCTCCAAAGGGCGGGCAGCCACCACTGGACCCCAAGAGCGACGAGGAGAGTGCCCAGACCGACGCAACGCGCCGCTTTGCCACGGATACCCAGGCTCAAGCCGCATTGGCAAGCACGGTGCCGTTGGGCGAGGTTGATCCCTATGACTTCGATGCCGTGTTCTATCCGGGCGGCCATGGCCCCCTGTGGGACTTGGCCGAGGACACCGACTCCAAGACGCTTATCGAAGCCTTTTATGCCGCGAACAAACCCATCGCCGCCGTCTGTCACGCGCCGGGAGTGTTCAAGAACGTCAACGCACCGGATGGCCAGCCCGTGGTGAAAGGCAAGAAAGTCACCGGCTTCACCAACTCCGAGGAAGAGGCGGTGGGCCTCACGCAGGTGGTGCCGTTCCTGGTGGAGGACATGCTCAAGGCCAAAGGCGGCGAATATTCCAAAGGCGCGGACTGGGGCAGTTACGTCGTCGAGGATGGTCACCTGATCACCGGCCAGAACCCTGCCTCGTCGG
>Ga0307408_100001790_pt1 | contig 15690 bp, 13 predicted proteins | sample 322Cmetagenome_FD_202116 | JGI IMG/M metagenome (GOLD analysis project Ga0307408, IMG submission 202116) | Maize rhizosphere microbial communities from greenhouse at UC Davis, California, United States - 322HYB-C-3 | ecosystem: Host-associated > Plants > Roots > Rhizosphere > Soil | place...
AATCGGCGAGGGCACCAACGGCGCAACACCACTCGCCTGGACCCACGCGGAATACGTGAAATTATTGCGCAGCTATAGCGATGGCAAAGTTTGGGATCGCAATGCAAGTACGGAAGCGCGCTATGTGAAGTAATTCATCTTACAGGCTACACAGCGCAGTAAATAGTGAATCCCGTTTTCAACATTTTTTGAAAACGGGATTTGCGTTTAGAAAAAAATATTAAAAAATAAATTCCAGCAATAACAACAATATCAAGACTAACAAAGGCGATACACGATGAAACAACCTACCCTTCCCTTCTGGCAAGTCTGGAACGTTAGTTTCGGCTTCTTAGGGGTGCAACTCGGATTTGCATTGCAAAACGCCAACGTCAGCCGTGTACTCTCCGATCTCGGTGCAGATTTGCATTCGCTCTCACTCTTTTGGCTCGCCGCTCCGATTATGGGTTTGTTAGTACAGCCAATCGTCGGCGCCGCTTCGGATCGCACCTGGAACCGTGTTGGCCGTCGCCGCCCTTATATTCTCGGCGGCGCGATTGCCGCCGCAACCGGTATGTTATTAATGCCCAACGCATCGCTCTTTGTTGCGTTTATTACCCCCATGTTGTTTGGCGGACTGATGCTGGCGTTAATGGACGGCGCATTCAATGTGACCATGCAACCATTCCGCGCACTGGTTGCGGATATGGTGCCCAATGAGCAGCGCACACTCGGTTACTCTATTCAGGCACTGCTGATTAATATCGGTGCGGTGATCGGCTCCATATTGCCGTTTGTGCTCACCAATATTATCGGCTTGGAAAATACTGCACCCAAAGGTGAAGTTGCACCTACGGTTACCTGGGCGTTTTATATCGGCGCCAGCGCATTATTTCTCACCGTACTTTGGACAGTAATCCGCACCAAAGAATATGCACCGGCCGATTACAATCGCTACAAAGGTTTAGCCGCGACTGTTGCACCAACAGTTAAACCGTCACTGGGCACTCGCCTCGCCAACTTCTGGCAATTATTTATCAACATGCCCAAGACCATGCGCCAATTGGCCGTGGTGCAATTCTTCTCATGGTTTTCATTATTTATTATGTGGGTCTACACCACACCCGCCATCACACAATATATTTGGGGCATAGAAGCCAAATGGTTTGATGCCGATTATTTACATTCGCTCGATGTAATACCACCAGAAATTGCTGCAGCAAAAGGCGCGGCAGGCGATTGGGTGGGAATTATTTTTGCCGCCTATTCACTATTCGCCGCACTCTTTTCCATTGTGCTGACACGCATCGCCAATCGTTTCGGTCGCAAGCTCACCTATTCACTTTCGCTGCTTGCAGGCGGTTTGGGTTACATGAGTTTTTTATTATTCCAAAACGCCGAAGTAGTGCATGTGAATTTGTGGTTGACCGAAGTGGATGTCCCACAGGGCGCTCTGGATTTATTAATCCCCATGATTGGCGTCGGCATCGCTTGGGCTGCAATCCTCGCCATGCCCTATGCAATTCTGGCAGGCTCATTACCCGCCGATAAAACCGGCGTGTATATGGGAATTTTTAATTTCACTATTGCCGCACCGCAAATTGTATCGGGTTTGGTGGCGGGGCAAATTTTGAAATATGTATTTAACAACGAGGCAATTTATATTCTGGTGCTCGCCGGTGTGTGTATGGTTCTGGGCGCGATTTCGGTTTATTTTGTGCGGGATGCAGGAGAGGAAGGAGATTTGGTGGCGCAGGGGCATTAAAAGCACCCTCACCTTAATCCTCTCCCAGAGGGAGAGGGGTTCGGGTGCTTTATTCGGAGTACGTGCTTTTGCTCTTAGCCCCCTCTCCCTCTGGGAGAGGGTTGGGGTGAGGGCGCTTTCACAGCGCTATAAATTACCTGCAACACCGCCTCCGTTTCCAAAAACACTTGTCGGTTATCAAACCGGAGTACAGTGATTCCTAATTCATTAAGTCGTTGCGTTCGCACGGCATCTGTTTGCAAACCAGCTTCGGTAAAGTGCTGGCTGCCATCTAACTCAATCGCAAGCATGTGTTCATGGCAGTAAAAATCCGCAATGTAACCCTAGATTGGGTGCTGCCTACGAAATTTCGCGTTCGCTATTTGACGATTACGGAGTAATTGCCAGATAAGTATTTCAGCATTAGTCTGGCTTTGGCGTAAATTTCTAGCGAGCTCAATCATGTGCGCTGGTGCTTTCTCCTTCATTACTTCACTCGTCCTCAACTAAACGCTCTGCCAATGCAGATTTTATTTCTTAACCGGCTTAGCCCCGCAGGAACCACGCACTATTAATTTCGCTGGCAACAACATCGACTCAGGTCTTTCGCCATCAACCAACAGCAATAGATTTTCCACCAATAATTCGCCAGCTAGCAAAGTATCTTGTTGTACAGTTGATAATGGAGGATGGGTGTAAGAGGCCATGGGGATATCATCGAACCCCATCACGGCAACATCATTCGGGATATGCATGCCCGCTTCTTCCAATGCTTTCATTGCGCCTATCGCAATTAAATCGCTCGCACCAAAAATGGCATCAAAAGGCAAGCGGCGCTGTAGCAAACTCAATGTGGCTTTGTAACCTTCTTCTTCTGAAGTTTCCGCAGCAACTTGTAACTTTGGGCTCACTTCAATACCGGCTTCTTGCAGCGCTTTGCAGAAGCCGTGGTAGCGATCAGCGAATTCAGGGCTGTGCTCGGAGACGTCGCCGAGGAAGGCGATATTTTTTCGCCCCAGCGATAACAAATGTTTTGCCGCGTTGTAAGCACTATTGAAATTATCGCAGCCAATCGACACACCCGGCTGACCTTCAAGCACTGGCCCCCAGGTAATAAAGTGGGCGCCCACTTCAGTGAGATAGGTGAGTTTTTTTACAAAGGTTTCGTAATCGCCATAACCCAAAAAGATAATGCCATCGGCGCGGTTGGCATCTTCATAATCTGCATGCCAGTCCTCGCTGAATTGCTGGAAGGAAATCAATAAATCAAAACCGCGCTTGGCTGTCGCGCGCGTGATACTGCCAAGCATCGATAGAAAAAAAGGATTGATTAGCGACGTACCTGTGCCCTGGTCTTCGCATAATAAAAGCGCAATGGTTTTAGTTTGCTGTGAGCGCAGGCTGCTCGCATTTTTATCGACCTTATAGTTTAGTTCACGCGCAATTTGCTGGACTTTAAGGCGGGTCTCTTCATTGACCAAGGGGCTATTGCGCAGTGCGCGCGAGACCGTGGACTGGGACACGCCGGCGCGGAAGGCAATATCAAAGGATGTGGGTTTATCGTCTTTCAACTCGTTGACCCTCGCTGTCATTCCATTTTTGTTCTAATTTTTGTGGATTAGCGTTGCCGGTTTAGAGTAGCGCAGCAACAGGGGCTGATACTACAGCAAGCCCCTTTTTACGTACAGCGCACATGAAAAGCCTACCCATAGGTGAAGACTGAAGCAGACCTAGCCGTTAAAGTGTAGACATTAACCATGCCCCCCAGAAAAAAAACCGCTGACTGGCAGCGGCTTATACAAACACACTTATGGCTAATCGCTACACCTCACGCAATGCCGTAGCAACCGGCAAACGCGCCGCGCGAATGGCGGGGAAAAAGCCACCGATAAAACCTATCACCGTAGCGAAAATAACACCTTGCACCAGCAGGTCCGGCGTCACTGCAAAATCAAAAACCACCTGGCTAAAACTGGCAAAATTCAGGGTCGATACGGTGTAACCATTAAAAATAAAATACACGATGATCGAACCAATCACACCGCCAATAACTGCCAACACCAACGACTCAACCAGGGTTGAAATAGCGACCGGGGTTGCGCCAAACCCAATTGCGCGCAAGGTAGCAATTTCGCGGGTGCGATTAGCAACCGAGGTGTACATGGTATTGACCGCACCAAAAATTGCACCCAATGCCATCAGGAATGCAAGTGGGTAGCCGACCATTTTAATAAATTTACTCAGCGGCTCTGATTGCTCGGCAAGATAATCAGTTTCGCGCTTTACATCGAGATTAAATTTAGGATCAGCAGCTATAGCTTCTTTAACAGTATCCATGGCTTTTTTGTCATCGAGCTTAACGCGTACGATTTGATAGCTGTTGCCACGGCGATAGGCATTTTGCAAAATTTTGGCATCGCACCATAATTCGGATTCCGCCAAACCACCACCGGATTCAAACGCGCCTACTACCGTCCATTCCGTTTGGCCAAGTTTAATCACTGAGCCTACTGCTAAATTGGCAAATTGTTTTTGTGCGCCGCGCCCAACAATCAATTCATTTTTACCCGGCTCAAAATTGCGTCCTTCAATAATCTTAAATGAATTGCGCACAGCAAATGCCATGGACTCTACGCCGCGCAACGGCGCATTGGCGTTGCTATCTTTGGCGCGCATGGGAATATCAACGATCACAAATAATTCGGGCGAACTTATCGGTTTACCATCGAGTTTGGCAATGCCCGGCAAATTGGCAATCAATTGTGTTTGGTCATAACCCATCCCACTGCTCATCTCGGAAGTGGCACCGGCGCGCATCATAATTAATACATCGTCCGCACCGGCACTGACCATAGTGCGCTGGAAACCGCTTGCCATAGAGAGTACGCCGATAAACACCCCCACCACACAGGCCACACCAAATACCGCAACCGATGAGGTGCCTAAACGCTGCGGCAAATTGCGCAGGTTCATCAGTGTAATAACCATAATTTGCGTAATTGAATTAAACATGATTAACGTCTCCGCAGGGCTGCAACTATGTTGAGCTGCAAGCCTTGCAGCGCGGGAATAATGCCGGTGAGCAAACCAAATAAGAACATCAGGCCGACACCGAACAGCATCATGGTGGTTGATAAATTTAATCCCGGCAATGTGGCCGCCAAGGATTCAGCGGCACCGCTGATAAAAAATTTCGCCAGAAATAATCCAGCCAAGCCGCCAATTAATGAAATCACTATGGCTTCTGCCAACACCATGATCATCACTGCCAAATCGGAAAAGCCGAGCGTTTTTAGAATTGCCAATTCCGGAATCCGCTCGCGGAAAGATTGCGCCATGGTATTGCCCGCGACTAACAACATCGTAAAAAACACGGCCCCCAATATCAGCGTGGTAATTAAACCTATATCGCCAAATTGTTTGGCGAAAGATTTAGCAAAATCTTTTTCGCTGCTGGTTTTGGTTTCAGCGGGCGAGTTGGCAAAAAGCGCATCCACTGCGGCGGCAACTTGCGCTGATTGTTTGGGATCTTTTACGCGAATAATTAGCCAGCCCAAATCACCTTTGCCATATTGACGCGCCTCATCGAAATAATCGTAGTGCATTAGCATGGCACTGGTGTCTGCACTTTTACTTTTTGCCTCGTAAATACCTTCTACAACAAACTCCCAAGTCGTGCTGCCGCCCTCACGGGGAAACATGCCCATCAGCGGAACCCGATCGCCGACCTTCCATTTGAAACGGTCAACCAAGGCCTTACCTATGACGACGCCGATGCGATTTTTCTTCCAAGCTTGCATCTGCGCATCCGGCAAGCTGATCATTTCTTTGTAAATTTCAAAATAATCTTCAGCGATAATGGGGAATTGTGGAAACTGGTTTTTGGGGTCTTGGTAATAGCCACCAAACCAGTTGGCAGATGTTGCTTTATCCACGCCTTCCAATGCCTGCACTTTGGGCAAATAAGCTTCGGGCAATGGCTGGATCAAACTGATTTTGTTGATACTGACCAGGCGGTCTTCACCGGCAATTTCAGCACCCTGATCAAACGCTGCGGCCAAACTGCGCAGCAAACCAAATAGCAAAAATGCAATCATGATCGACAGCACCGTTAAAATGGTGCGTGCTTTTTTGCGTCCGAGATTACTCAATAAAAATTGTAAGTAATACATGATTAGTGCCCCGTATCAGTTACGCGACCATCGTTGACTAACGCACCCTTATCCATATGCAAAATATGGCGCGCGTGATCTGCTGCACGTGGGTCGTGCGTTACCATGATGATGGTTTTTTGTTGACGCTGATTCAGTGTCTGCAATAATGAGAGAATTTCATCGGCAGTCGCGCGATCCAAATCACCGGTGGGCTCATCGCACAATAATAAATCCGGATCACTCACCAGCGCCCGGGCGATAGCTACGCGCTGCTCCTGACCACCCGATAATTCACTTGGGTAGTGTTTGGCGCGATTGGATAAACCGACCAATTCCAATGCGGCAGCAACATGATGCTTGCGCTGTTTGCTCGACAAGTTAGTTAATAGCAGCGGCAACTCGACATTTTTTTCCGCAGTCAATACCGGCATTAAGTTATAAAACTGGAAAATAAAACCGACGTGACGCGCGCGCCACTTAGTCAGCTGCGAGGAAGACATTTGATCGAGCCGCTGACCGCCAATCATTAATTCACCGGTGCTGGGTTTATCCAAGCCACCAAGCAAATTCAGTAGTGTTGTTTTGCCTGAACCGGAAGGCCCCATGAGCGCCAGAAAATCACCGCGTCGAATATCCAGATTGAGATTGGATAATACATTGACCTGTTCTTTGCCTTTTTTATACGCCTTGGCAATGCCTTTTAATTGCACCAGCAATTCGCCGGCAGCCTGTGATTGAGTTGCGAGAGCCGTCATAAATCCTCCAGGATGTTAGACCAGAACAAGAGACAAAAAAATAAATCGGAAATAGCGATGAAGCGAAAAACAGAAAAAATCAGACGAATATTTTTTATTTTTATTCGATTCGCTGGCCGTAATGCGGCCAGCGAGAGGGTTATTAATTACAACTCAACTTTGGCGCCGTCTTTTAATTCCGGGGTGATTTCCACAACGAAATCTTCACCTGCGCGCAAGCCGCTACCAATGTAGATGTCAGTTCCATAGCTTGCATTTAGCGTCACTTTGCGCAGCTCGGCAACACCGTCTTTCACCACAAAAATAAATTTGTCTTCACCTTCAGAGCGAACCGCAGTAATTGGCACACGAACACCTAGTGGCTCTTTCGGCTTTTCTTCTACCACGGGTTCAGCATTCATAAACGCCACTTTCACCCCCATATCGGGCAGGATGCGCGGATCGCTCACTTGAAAACCGATGCGCACTTTTACTGTGGCTTTTTGGCGATCGGCGGTGGGAATAATCGCAATCACTTTCGCCGGGATTTTCCACTCGGGATAAGCTTCCAACACAGCTTGCACAAATTGTCCGTCGCGCACACGCTGAATGTAAGATTCATTGACATCCACTTCAATTTCCAGCGAGGCCATATCCACAATCGTACAAATACCGGTGCGGGTAAAACCACCGCCTGCGGATATCGGAGAAATCATTTCACCCGGCTGCGAATCTTTACTGATTACCACACCGGTGAAGGGGGCACGCAGGGTGAGGTCATCCAGATTTTGTTGCTGCAAGGCCAAACGTTTTTGGCTCACGGCAATATCGGCCTCACGCGAATTTAATTGTGCGCGTAGGGATTCAAAATCTGCGCGCGCCTTATCCAGTGCCGCCGCGCTGATCAATTGCCGGCGCGCCATTTCGGTATTGCGTTCCAGCGTTAATTTCGCCTCAGTCAAACGCGCTTGGGTTTCGGCGACCTGGGTTTTGGCCGAGTGCAATTCCGCTTTGCTCAACTCCAGCGATTTGCGCGTATTGGAATCATCCAGCAACGCAACGATTTGGTCTTTCTCAACTCGCTGGCCTTCTTCAATATAAATCTCCGCCACCTTGCCGGTCACCTTGGATGACACTGTGGCTGTGCGGCGTGCCACCACATAACCTGTGGCATCCAACACAGTGGCTGACGAGGAATCGGGCACCGCCATGCGCGCCATTTCAATTTTCACTTTGACAGGTGCGGGTTCGGTAAAAATGGCCACACCGGTTACTAGCAAGGCTACAGCGGCCGCAATACCTATCCATAAACGGGTATTGCCCTCACCATCGGTTTGTTGGTTGCGATCTATACGCAGCTGCGATAAAAGCTCTTCTTTATTCGTCACAATAGGCTCTGCTCGTGGTCGTTTGATGTGAAAAAATTAACGGTGATTATGCGGTTCATTATCATGCATGACCAGAGCCAGAGCCTAGGGTTTTGAGTGTCCAGCGCATATCCCTACCAGTGGTGTGTTGTTATGGGTGCAGGATAGCGGGGAAAACATTGGCTGCAACAGCAGCCAATGTCACGGAAATGCGATGACAATTATCACCAGCACGGATTACAGCGAGGGAGTGAAATCAGCCATCTCGGCGGGCAGGATCGGATTTTTCAGTGTGATTTTGGTTCTGCCCGATAAATTCAGGGCTTTTAATTCAGCGCCAAAATAGCGATTGAAAATCTTATCCAGCTCGCCATTGCTGCTGATAATTTTCAACCCCGCCGTTACCCGCTCCGCCAGCGCTGTGTTGTTTGGGCTCACGTAAAACACCAGCGGAAAGGGATAATAAACCAGCAGCGATGAATCGACGATCAACTTGCCCGACTGCGCTGCACGCTGCGCAAACACACCCGCAACCTCATTCGCACCGAAGGAGACATAATCGAATTCGTTATTTTCCAAGCGAGTGAAAAGATCATCGAAACTGCCTTTTTCTTCCACTTTATAACCGTTCTGGCGAAATAATTCCGCGTCCGCCCAGGTGCTAGGAATTCCCAAACGCAATTGCTGCAATTGCTGCGCTGATTTGATCGCGGCAAATTTTTCTTTATCGGCCGCGCGAATAATTAAAATGCGGTAGCCCAACAAGCCTTTCATCAACGGCAGGGGAATCAGGATTTTCTTTTCGTCGGCCAATTTGGTGTTGCCCGCTACTGTGCCGAAAATATCAAACCCTTTGCTGCGAAAAACGCTGGCTTCATCCTCGGCAAGCGGGTAATCCGTTAAATTTTCCTGTAGCTTCCAGTTACCGTGCGATGCCTTAGTGGCCTTGAGAGCAGCCTCCAATATCTCGCGCTCATATTGTTGCCGCGATTCAGTTTTATTGCCGTTCCATAGCTTGATTGGTGCAACCACTGCATTGTTTGATGGTTGCTCTGATGCCGCCAGTGCACTACAACCCAAGCACCCCATCAGAATTAATGCGACCAGTTTATTTATGGTGGATATGGCTGAAACAGTTTGACCTTGTACCGACATAGGAAAGTCTCCCGCTGATTATTATGTTGTGGGCTTGATACTAGCCCAAATGAAACAGGGCGCAACTTGGTGTAAGTGCGCCCTGTAACGATAACAAAATGCCAGCTATGCGTCAGAAGGGAATATCGTCATCAAACGAATCAAAACCGGCTGGCTGCTGTGGTGGAGTATTGTGCTGCGGAGCCGCTTGTTGTGGCGCGCGCGCTGGCTGCTGGCCACCTTGGTTGTAACCGCCTTGCGCCGGTGCATTGTTGTATTGTGGCGTCTGGTCAAAACTGCCTGCCAAAGCCGCTGCGCCCATACCGGAGCCGCCACCCATGCCGGTGTTTTCGCCACGACCATCGAGCATTTGCATTTCGCTCGCGACGATTTCGGTGGTGTAGCGATCAGTACCGTCTTGCGCCTGCCATTTGCGGGTGCGCAGAGCACCTTCGATATATACCTTGGAGCCTTTTTTCAGATATTCGCCCGCAATCTCACCCAGGCGATTAAAAAATACGACGCGATGCCATTCAGTACGCTCTTGCGGTTGACCGGTATTTTTGTCCTTCCATGTTTCTGATGTCGCTACGCTGACGTTAGTGACGGCGCCGCCGGAGGGCATATATTTCACTTCGGGGTCTTGCCCGATATTGCCGATCAAAATGACTTTGTTAATACCGCGTGCCATGGTGTGCTCCTGACTGGTCTTGGTTTGCTGGTGTATTCGCCCTCATCAATTATTCTCAGGCGACATTCGGGTTGGGGCTTCGCTTGACGAAGCTGGGCACTCTATCAAATTCACTGAAAAAAGGCTTAGAAGATTTTTTATTCGGCGACTATGGCTGCCAGCTGCTTTCGGTCAACGCGGCGCTGGTCAACCTTCAGATAAACGGTGTTTTCCGAGGCGACTATCACCACCTCGGCCACGCCATCTACCGCGCGCAATTTATCCGCGAGCGCTTGATGGTCTTGTCCGCGCAAGGGGATAAGTACGCTGGCAAGGAAGTGCGGCGGTTTCATCGACCAGGCGACCGCCAGCCATATCAACACCAGCAGCGCATTGAGCAGAAACACCGCGTTGGCGCCCTGGTATTGGAGCAACCATCCACCCAAGGCACCGCCGCCAAACACACCCAACACCTGACACGTGGAATATATGCCTGTCGCCGTACCCTTGGCACCGGCGGGTGCAATTTTGCTCACCATTGAGGGCTGGGTTGCCTCCAGAATGTTGAAGGCGATAAAGAAGACAAACAGCACCAGTAGCGCGAAAACGCGACTGGACGACACCAGCATCAACGCCAGCTCAGCAATCAACAGCAGCACAACGGCGATCAGGAATACACTTTTAATCTTGCGCCGCTTTTCCGCGATGATCACAAACGGCAGCATCAGCACAAAGGCGAAGGCGAGCAGCGGGAAGTAGATCAGCCCGTGATATTCGCGCGCGATCTGCAACTGGTCTTGCAGCATTAACGGCAGCACCACAAAACTCGACATCAGCACAAAATGCAGGACAAAAATGCCCAGATTCAAGCGCAATAATTGTGGATGCTTGAGCGTAGCGCCCAACAGGCTCGGCACCGCCACAGCCTCGCGTTTGGATGCCGTGGTTTTGGCAACGTCGGGCACCAGCTTCAGCAGGATATAAATACCAACCAATCCCAAAACCGCCGTCAGCCAGAAGATCGCCCCGACTCCACCCCAAGCGGCGAGCAATGGCCCAGCGGTCATCGCCAAAGAGAATGACACACCGATAGACGCGCCTATTGTCGCCATCGCCTTGGTGCGGTTTTCATCGGAGGTGAGATCAGTCAGAAGCGCCATCACCACCGCTGATATTGCCCCTCCCCCCTGCAAGAAGCGGCCAAGGATCAACCCGTATACCGAATCGGCCAAGGCGGCCACGACACTGCCAAGCACAAAGATAATCAGGCCGACGAGGATCAGTGGCTTGCGCCCGATACGATCCGACAACACCCCAAACGGGATCTGTAGCAACGCCTGGCTAACACCATAAGCACCCAAGGCCAAACCCAATAAAAATGGACTGTGATGGGCATATTCAGTGCCATAGAGCGCCAGTACCGGCAGCAGCATAAACAGGCCAAACATGCGGAAGGTGTAGAGCGCCGCGAGCGAGTGCACGACCTTGCGCTCAAATGGCGCAGGCGTGGAGATGTTGATATCAGTAGGAACAGGATCTTGCATGGCGAGTGGCCGTCGGTAGGAGTAAAGGGCATCAATTATTAAAAGGGCGCCAGTGTACCAACTAGTCCGGCTCGCGACCTATAAATCCTGCGCAAGATTGTATTAAATCCATTTACCAAGACTTACAGAAGATTGACGCCCTACTGACATCTGCTGGCAATCTATTCACGTATAATCGCTCGTTTTGAATGCCTTGGCGGATTGCAGTACATGGACAAAATTATTGTTAGGGGTGCACGCACCCACAATCTCAAAAATATTGATCTCGATATCCCGCGCGACAAACTTGTGGTAATCACCGGCCCTTCGGGCTCGGGTAAGTCATCGTTGGCATTCGATACGCTCTACGCCGAAGGCCAGCGCCGCTATGTGGAATCCCTTTCCACTTACGCGCGCCAGTTTTTGTCTATGATGGAAAAGCCCGATGTCGATCACGTTGAAGGCTTGAGCCCGGCAATTTCCATCGAACAAAAATCCACATCGCACAACCCGCGCTCTACGGTAGGCACCATCACCGAAATTTACGATTACCTCCGCCTGCTTTACGCGCGAGTGGGCGAAGCGCGCTGCCCGGAGCACGGCGTACCCCTGACCGCACAAACCATCAGTGAGATGGTAGATACAACCCTGGCCTTGCCTGAAGGCACTAAATTAATGCTGCTGGCGCCGGTCATTCGCGACCGCAAAGGCGAGCATCTACATATTTTCGAACAGCTCAAGCGCGACGGTTTTATCCGCGCTCGTATCGACGGCATTCTCTGCGATCTGGACGATACGCCCAAGCTCGATAAGAAAAAGAAACATACGGTTGAAGTTGTTATCGACCGTTTTAAAGTGCGTGAAGATTTAAAGCTGCGCCTGTCAGAATCCTTTGAAACGGCGCTGAATTTATCAGAAGGCATCGCCTGCATTAATTACATGGATGGCGAAGCACCCGACCGTTTGTTTTCATCCAAACACGCTTGTCCTATTTGCGATTACAGCCTGACCGAACTCGAACCGCGCCTCTTTTCATTCAATAATCCAGCAGGTGCCTGCCCGACTTGCGACGGCCTAGGTGTGCATCAGTTTTTTGATGAAGACAAGGTGATCCAGGACACCTCACTCAGTTTATCGGAAGGCGCCATTCGGGGCTGGGACAAACGCAACGTCTACTACTTCCATATGCTCGCCTCACTCGCCAAGCACTACGGCTTCAACGTGGACACCCCTTGGGCAAAACTCAAAGCTAAACAGCGCGACGCGGTGCTTTACGGTTCAGGTGAAGAGATTATTGAATTCAATTACATCAACGACCGCGGCGATGTGTACAAACGCAGCCACAGTTTTGAAGGCGTACTGACCAATATGGAGCGCCGCTATCGCGATACCGAATCCAACTCGGTACGCGAAGACCTGACAAAATTCTTATCCAGCCAACCCTGCCCGGAATGTGAAGGGACACGCTTGCGCATTGAAGCGCGCAATGTATTTATCGATGAACGCCCACTGCCCAAGATCACCGAAATGCCCGTCGCCGATGCCTACGATTACTACATGAAGCTGGCGTTTACCGGCCGCAAAGCGGGCATCGCGGATAAGATCCTCAAAGAGTTGCGCGACCGCTTCCGCTTTTTGGTGGATGTCGGCCTGAATTACCTGACTCTCAACCGCAGCGCGGAAACCCTCTCCGGCGGTGAAGCCCAGCGTATCCGACTCGCCAGCCAAATCGGCGCCGGCTTGGTGGGCGTTATGTACATCCTTGATGAGCCATCCATCGGACTGCATCAACGCGACAACGAACGCTTGCTCAAAACACTCACACATCTGCGCGATATCGGCAATACCGTAATTGTCGTTGAACACGACGAAGATGCAATTCGCCAAGCTGATCATGTCATCGATATTGGCCCAGGCGCAGGTGTGCACGGCGGGCAGGTCATCGCGCAGGGCAATGTCAAAGCCATCATGGCCAATAAAGATTCGATCACCGGCCAGTATCTGAGCGGCACCAAAGCGATCGCCGTTCCCGCCAAGCGCCACCCTTTCGATAAAAAACAGGTTTTGCGACTTGTGGGCGCCAAAGGTAATAACCTGCAGAATGTAACACTGGAAATTCCGGTGGGACTAATGACGTGCGTGACGGGCGTATCCGGATCAGGTAAATCCACACTCATCAACGCGACCTTGCATCCATTGGCGGCAACTGCACTTAACGGCGCATCAACACTGACACCTGCGCCCTACGACTCAATCGAAGGCATGGATTTATTTGATAAGTGTGTAGATATCGACCAAAGCCCCATCGGCCGCACACCGCGCTCCAACCCCGCGACCTACACCGGCATATTCACACCCATCCGCGAATTGTTTGCCGGCACCCAGGAATCGCGTTCACGCGGATATCAACCTGGTCGCTTCAGCTTTAACGTGAAAGGTGGCCGCTGCGAAGCCTGCCAGGGCGACGGTGTCACCAAGGTGGAAATGCACTTCCTACCCGATGTGTATGTTCCCTGTGATGTCTGCAAAGGCAAACGCTACAACCGCGAAACCCTGGATGTGAAATACAAAGGCAAAAATATCAATGAAGTGCTGGGCATGACTATCGAAGATGCGCGGGCTTTTTTCGATGCAGTGCCTGCCATCGCCAATAAATTGCAAACCCTAATCGATGTGGGGCTTTCTTATATTTGCTTAGGGCAATCAGCAACAACATTGTCGGGTGGCGAAGCACAGCGAGTAAAACTGGCGAAAGAATTATCCAAACGCGATACCGGCAAAACGCTTTATATTTTGGATGAGCCAACCACCGGCCTGCACTTTTATGACATCCAACAACTACTCAATGTTTTGCATCGCTTACGCGATCACGGCAATACAGTTGTGGTCATAGAACATAATTTGGATGTAATTAAAACGGCAGACTGGGTGATAGATTTAGGACCGGAAGGGGGCAGTGGTGGAGGTCAGATTATTGCGACGGGAACACCAGAAGATATTTCTCAATTGGATAATTCACATACCGGCCGATTCCTTGCCCCAATGCTTAAAGCAAGCACTAAAAAGACAAAATCAGCCAAGGAAATAAAAGCCTAGCGCAACTGAAAGGAGAAAATAGGGGCTTTGCTTCCTGCAAGCCCCATTGCTTCCTGCGTGGGCAAACCGATCATCATGATCGGGTGGCATCATGCCTAGCTGTCTTCACTTCCCTAGATAAGCCTCATCCTAAAACTTAATCCTCTAACCAACACATCCTGTCCTGATTAGCATCCCTGTGATTGCTATTTTAACGATTTACCTCCCGTAAAAAAGTCGGCAATTGCTGAAAGTCTTGTGCGACATTGACTATAGCCCTCACTGTAAAAACATTTGCCAATAGACATAAAGATAGGTTCAGGAAATTAAAAACCACCTACAATCAAAAGCAAAAAACAAAAAGGCCAAGCATTTCTGCTTGGCCTTTTTTGTTGAAACCAGTAAAAACTTATTCAGCGTCTACAGCAGCTTCAAGAGCTTTAGCTGGGCGCTCAACCAACTCTACATAAGCCATTGGCGCTTTATCACCAGAGCGGAAGCCACATTTCAAAATACGAACGTAACCACCTGGACGAGTGTTATAGCGTGGGCCAAGTTGGCTGAACAACTTACCTACAGCTTCTTTGTTGTTCAAACGCGCGAATGCCAAACGACGGTTAGCAACGCTGTCTACTTTAGCCAACGTAATCAAAGGTTCTGCAAAACGACGCAGTTCTTTTGCTTTTGGCAAAGTAGTTTTAATTAATTCATGCTCAACCAAAGAGATTACCATGTTACGGAACATAGCTTTACGGTGAGAAGCATTACGGCCCAATTGACGACCAGTTAATTTATGACGCATGGCAAATTTCCTTCAAAAAGGATTGCTAACAGCAATCTCGTTAATCACCCGCACCGAAGTGAGTTCACGGGCGAACTAATAATAAAAAATCATGGGCAAACATCGATAACCTGATGCCTGCCCATGATTTCATGGTTTTTAGTCGTTTCTCAAACTGGCAGGAGGCCAATTTTCCAAACGCATACCGAGCGACAGACCGCGCGAAGCAAGTACATCTTTGATTTCGGTAAGAGATTTTTTACCCAAATTTGGCGTTTTCAACAGCTCAACTTCAGTGCGCTGAATCAAATCACCAATGTAGTAAATATTTTCCGCTTTCAAGCAGTTTGCTGAACGAACAGTAAGCTCAAGGTCATCAACAGGCCGCAAGAGAATCGGATCAATAGCCTCTTCTTTTTGCTCTGGAGCTGATTGTTTTTCACCTTCGAGATCAACAAACACAGCAAGCTGTTGCTGCAGTATGGTTGCTGCACGACGGATAGCTTCTTCTGGGTCAATGGTACCATTG
>Ga0307408_100001791_pt1 | contig 15673 bp, 11 predicted proteins | sample 322Cmetagenome_FD_202116 | JGI IMG/M metagenome (GOLD analysis project Ga0307408, IMG submission 202116) | Maize rhizosphere microbial communities from greenhouse at UC Davis, California, United States - 322HYB-C-3 | ecosystem: Host-associated > Plants > Roots > Rhizosphere > Soil | place...
TACAGGCGAAGAAGTCTATACTCTTAAAAAGCTTATCGAATACCATAATGAGACAGCGAAGTCATCCTTAAAGTGGAGCACGCTAAAACACTATTATGTTACTCAACGCTATCTTGACAAGTTTATCCAGCAAAAATTTAAATCACCAGACCTCTATCTGCATGAGCTAAACTATAAGTTCATTCACGATTTTGAAATTTTTCTTCGAAACCATAAGCCCAAGGACCATCAGAAGCCACTAAACAACAATGGCATTATGAAGCATCTTATCCGGCTTAAGAAAATGGTTCATCTGGCGGTTCGGCTTGAATGGATCCCTAAAGATCCTTTCATTAACTACCAACTTAAAATTTTGAAAGTTACGAGGGAGCATTTATCGCCCAGAGAGCTAGCTGCAATGGAGGGCAAGGAATTTACTATCGAGCGAATTGATATGGTAAGAGACCTTTTTGTTTTTTGCTGTTATACCGGACTCGCCTATGTTGATGTTATCCAGCTAACACCTCATAATATTGTTGAAGCCGCAGACGGAGAATTTTGGGTGAGAACATTCAGGCAGAAAACAGAGACGCCTGTAAATACCCCTCTTCTTCCCAAAGCAGTAGAGATAATCAAGAAATACAAGGGAAATATCCGGGCAGAGGTAAGCAACACGATATTCCCTGTAATCTCAAATCAGAAAGTAAACAGCTATCTTAAGGAGATTGCTGATCTGTGCGGCATTAAGAAGAATATTACCTTCCATTTAGCCCGTCACACCTTTGCCACTACCGTTACCCTTTCCAATGGCGTTCCTATCGAAACAGTAAGCCGGATGCTAGGTCATACTAAAATTGCTACGACACAGATTTACGCTAAGGTTCTCGAAAAGAAGATCAGTGAGGACATGGCAGCACTTAGGAAGAAACTAGCATAAACTAAAAACTAAAGGAACTTTTTTTCGGGAGAGTTCCTTTCTAACAACTCTCATTATGAACATAAATCCATCTTTAATAAAAGAAATCAGATCAATAATTCAATCATCTAGATTCGAGGCAGCGAAGGCTGTCGATCACCAAAGGGTGTTAATGTATTGGCACCTCGGTAAGCGAATTTTTGAAGAAGAACAGCAAGGGCAAGATCGGGCGAAGTACGGCACTCAATTGATTAAGTATATTTCGAAAGAACTCCAACCTGAATTCGGCAGTGGTTTCTCATCCCGAAATTTGAATATGTTTCGGCAATTTTATCGAGCTTTTCCAATTGTGCACGCACTGCGTGCACAATTCTCCTGGACACATTACAGGAAGCTGATAAGTATTGATTCTGAGGATAAACGAAATTTCTATATAGCAGAAACAGAGAAAAATCATTGGGCTGCCCGGCAGTTGGAAAGGCAGGTTGATAGTCATCTATATGAACGTCTGCTTTTGAGTAATGATAAAGAAAGCGTGTTAGCAGTAGCCCGAAAAGAAAAACATCCTGTAGAGCCTCAAGAAATAATAAAAGATCCGATGGTCTTAGAATTTCTTGGTCTGAAAAGAGAATCTGCTTACTACGAAAAGGATTTGGAACAAGCCCTTATCACTCACCTTCAAGATTTTTTATTAGAGCTAGGAAACGGGTTTGCTTTTATAGCCCGGCAACGACGAATTCACTTAGATGGTGATGACTTCTTTGTCGATCTGGTTCTTTATAACCGGCTTCTCCAGTGCTTTGTGGTCGTTGAAATCAAGACGCATAAGCTTACGCATCAGGACATCGGGCAGTTGCAGATGTATGTTAATTATTTTGATCGAATGGAAAAGTTACCGCATGAAAATAAGACAATTGGAATTCTCCTCTGTGCTGAAAAGAACAATGCTGTGGTCAAGTTTTCTTTGCCGGAGGATAACAAGCATATAGTTGCAAGTAAGTATGAATTGTATTTACCGTCAGAAGAACAGCTATTGAAAGAGCTTGAGAAGGAAATAGACAGAGTTTAACATATCCAATGGATTTTACCTAAGCTCTTTCATTTACAAATTATTCCATAAAAAATTTGATAAATTTATCAATTTAGCTATCAACAATTAGCATAAACATATGACCCTTTGCATTGCATGGAAACACGAAAATAAAATAAGATTTACATCAGATTCTAGAGTTTCAATTAATAAAGATAATTATAGTGATGTAGGTATAAAGGTAATGGATATTCCTGTTAAAATTTATCACCCAAGAGACGAAAACAATAGATTAGAAATAGCATATGATCATATGTTAGGAATGTGTTATGCCGGTGATACAATTACCGCTCATCTTATCAAAGAAACAATTAATGACATATTAAGGCGACTTCAAATTAATCCATTGGAAGGCGAATATTCATTGCGAGGAATTTGTAATGTTATTGAAAAATTTGCTGCCAATACAGCATTCGAACTAAAAAAAGGGATTGGTTTAGAATCAAGTATAGAATTCCTCATAGGAGGTTTTTGTCATAAAGAAAACGATATATTAGTTTACAAGCTCGAATTGCTGAATTGTGACGATCATTATGAAGTAATGGTAGATAGAGTTCTTGAGGACGAAGAGGAGATTATCACTTTGGGCAGTGGTAGCGAAAGTGCCGATCAGATTATTGAGAATAATGACTTAACACAGGCCGACAACTTATTTAAAGTACTGCGACAGGTTTCTCTTGATAAAAATGAACCAGGAGTTGGGGGCTACCTACAATATGGAGAATTTGGTTCGGATAATAATTTCAAAATTTTTGGCGTTGTGGACTATAAAATTGAAAATGGAATACTGGAAAGAATTTATGCGTACAGGGGAACTGGACTTTATAAGGAAGAGTTTGAAACTGGTTGTACAGCGTTACATATAGCTCAAACTTTTATATCACCTTTTGAAGATGAGATTCAGGATTATCTATCCAAGATTTAGAATCAAATTGTTCGTCCTTCCTTTGATATAAGAATACCACAAGCTTGATCATTGCGCCTCATGAAAGGGAAAGGGATGTAACTGATTGACGAGCGATTGAACATTCTAAATATTACTATAGTATTAAGCCTCTAAAAGACTCTGTAAGCAAAGTGGTTAAAAAAGGCCTCTTCACATGGTTGTTTTAACATACTTCGCTTACATTTTTTTAAATCATCTTGTTTAACGACTCTCGTGCAGAGTTATTTTTTCATCTATTGCCTTGCATTTTTTGATGTCGGAAAGAAGTGCATTTGCAATCTCATCTACTAACTGTTGGGCATCAGTTGAATTATTAACCTTTGTTAGTGAGGTCTTATAAAATTCATCGAATAACTGTTGTTCATCAGCGTCTTTCTGTCTAGAAAATGTCACTTGTTGATTTCGATCAAATTTTAAAATGTAAATATTATTGCCTGCTTTTAGACCAATATTTACATCTTCACCCCAAAAAAAATTTGATTTCCCGCAACGATGTTCGGTTCCAATTTTAATCAGCCGCAGGAAGGAGGATATTACTTCATTTCGATAGCCTTCTATCATAACTTTATCATACCAAGCACTTGGCCGGATAATATAAATACGCTCGTAAAGCATCTTGATTTTGGATACTTTCTCTGGTTTTTGAGTCCACCGCACGAACTCCTCATGCTGATAGAGGTTTTCATGTACTTTTTGCATCTTTAATGCATCGTGAGCGGAAACATTTGATGGCGTGGAGATCACAGCATTGATTTCTTGCTGTATCGCATTAATATCAAGAAAACTACATAAAGCCCCGATTGACGCCTTATAAGTAGCATTCCTTCGTAATCCGAGTTGCCAAGTTCTATAGTCATCTATAAAAATGAAGCTCTCTATTGCTTTCCATGTTTTAAGCGAACCTATCACATATCTGTAAACACCGTGATCCTCCCTAAAATTCGGATTGGCTCCAGAGCGATCAAAAAGCAAGAATGCGTGGGAAACACGGCGTTCGAATAGAGGCAGGTCGGGTTTATCCCACAGCAAGAAGCCAATGTTACCTTGAAAAAGATAATGTGCTTCAGCTTTAAATATTTGTTCCTGCCAGCCTGCATCTTTTAATAAAGTCGCCTTCTGGCGTTCTTCCGATAACTGCTCGCCGTGTATATTACTGGTTTCGGCTAACTGACGTTCAAAGACCTCCGAATCGAAAAAGGTATATATATCCGCACATCCAGCTGCAAGTCTTGCAATGGTCCGCATCGCAGTAATCATCGCTCCTACACTACGGATATCGGGATCGATCATTAAATTCCAAGACACCCTGATCCATGCCTTGAAGCTTTCAGGTTGAAACTCGACTTGTTCAAGATAAAGTGAGACAGCTAAAAACAGAATCCTCTGCGTCTGATTTATTTTGTCATCGAACAAGAACCAATCATCGTTAACATCCCAGGCTGGGCGGATTAGCCGGCGGATTTCATCCTGATGCTGGTGCAAGTTGTCCATTAGTCGTTCAAAACGAGCCATCACCTTTGCAGTAATTAGCGACTCATAAGCATCAAACTGCTGATAACGTAAGTTTGTATCATTGCCTTGCGGTCCATATAAATATCTGAACATACTACTATTTTCTATCTCGGTTGCTGGGCCTTTCGCATAGAGAATATGGTGGTTTAGGAGATAGCGATTAACAAATCTTAAGAAATAAGGATCTACAATGCGGTCTTTCTCATCTGGCTGTACCTTTTTTCTAGCGGTTGGCCAGAAGATATCCGTCCAATTGTTATCCATTTTTGAGGCGATTGCAAGATAGTAAGGTACTGTTGATAGACCATGTTTCGTCGACTCGTTGAAGTAATTTTTCTCGGGGTGGCTGTCGTCCTTGAGTCGTCCAATCAGGTCCGCCTTAAAATTTTCGAAGTCGGTTAGCTGTTTACCACGAGCGTTCATCTTGATATACAATTCATCTGTCAGGTGAAAGCCGTCTAGAGGCAATAAGTAAAAGCATAGCCGATGGAGCCGCTCGAACAATTGTTTAGACTGTCCTCGGTAACGTTGCTCTATTTCATCAATTGTATTTAACATCGCGATTACCGTTGGATCTTTTTCGAAGTTTTTATGAAACCAGTAGGCCTTGCGAATACTATCTGCAGTACTTTTTGTCTCTGTTACTTCCGCAAGCTTTGCACAGAAACGACTAGCTGTACTTCTAGTCGCATAACGGAACCGTTTCAAGCGTTCCTGAAAAACTATTTGTTGTTCTTTAGGCAATTCTGCATTAGCAATATACCAATGTAATAAAAACAGAGTTGTCAGTCGCTGTTGTCCATCTAAAGGGAGAAATATGCCGTCTGCCCTTACCGAGCCATAGACAAAGTCCAGTTCAAGTTCCTCGTCGTTAGAGAGTGCGTTAAATAGAGCAGTCAGGAAACGATCTAGAATCAATTTTTCCTCTGGTCGACCTTGTGCATAATCGCGCTGAATAATAGGAATTTCAATTCCTGATATGGGATAGGATTCCAGTTTTTCACCAACTTCGATCTCGATCACACCGCCAAGCAGATCAATAAGTTGTTGCTTTTTCATTTTTAAGATTATGGGGTTTAGGTTTCAAAAAAGGTTGCATAATTTCTTCCATTGCTTTGCCGTAAGCTTCGATGTCACCAGCAGTCCAAGTACTTCGAGTATTGCCATCAAAATATTTCAAAAAAACATTTTTAGTGCATATTGGCACAAAAATACCATCTCGGTCTTTTTCTATTATTTTCCGTCGTTTGGTAGCAAATAGTGCATTTCCATAACCCCTATTTGTACCTGCGTCTAATAATGTTAGGTTACCAAGCCGATTTTTAAAATCATCGTCAATTGTTTCGTCTGTCGAAAGCTTCAATACTTGTTGATAAAGGACTTCGAAACTTTCAGTTGAACTTCCTGCAATGAAAGATCTTATGCTCTCAGTCAGGTTTTCATCCATGTTTTGCACATCAGACAACGCGTTTTCCAGCCATGTAAGCTGGTCTTCTTTCTTCTCTAAAGCATTATCTGTTGTTGCGTTAATGTGCTCAATATCCCAACTTACTCCAGCTTGCTTTTTTGTAGAATGTTTAAATGCTTTAAAAGGAAACTTATAAATAAGGTTTTGCTGACTTGATTTGCGAACGACATACTCAAGGTTAAACATAAGAAAGAATTTGCGCAATAGCTCCTTCTTAGTGTCATCATACGATAGATCAAGGTATATTCGCTTGTCGATATTCTTCCAATTGATCGAGTTAAACTCTTTTGCAATCTCTTCAATCAGTTTATCAGTCGCATCTTTCTTGGTTTTGATCTTTTCATCGCTAAGTAAGTCATATAAATCTCTAACGGAACGGTTGCAGTAAATGAGGAAGCCGGTGTAATGATACCAGCCTGGATGCTCAAACCACTCCCGGAAGGTGTCAAAATAGTTTTTAACCGAATCCCAATTCCGCTTGATAATATCAGGAGAAGGCTCATTGCCGAACAAGTGATTGAAATACCGGAAGGTCATATACTTATCCGAACCTATTATTTTTCCCAACTTCTTGTCTTTTTCAACGGCACGGTACTGCATCAAATCAAAGATGAACTCTATATGGGAGGAAGCTTTATTTTCTTCTTTATTCAGAAACCACCAAAAATTCTCGTCTTGCAATTGGTGCTCCATTTGATCCCATTCCTGAGCAATCTCTAACTGTTTTTGACGAGCGGCTTCGCCTTCACCAAAATTTCGTTCCTGAAGAAAAAGTGCTTTTATTAGTTCAGCATTGGTTAATGATATCTTGCCAAGGTTTATGCGAATGAAAGTGTCAATAGGTTTTGAATTACCTTCTGACAGTTCATACCAGATCACTTGGACGAGACCTTCTTCCTTTCTGTTTTTTTGATTATAAACCAAAGTTTTTAGGATCGAATCACAAAGGTCGTCGTACATTTCCCCACTTTCTGAAACTTTTGTTGTGAACCATTCAGTGATATATTGCAATGCTTTGGAGACATGAAAGAATTCTATATTCTCTTCACTATCTGTGATCGCATCTAAAAAGCTTGTGAGTCCAGGCCGGGTTTCATAAGTTATCTGGTATAAGTCCTTCCCGTAACGTTGCTTTAAAGAACGTCCGTTCAGATACTCTTTTATAAAATAGGTGAGCAAGATCCTGATCGTTGTCAGGCGTTGCTGGCCGTCTACAACTTCATAATAATCTTGATCTTTATGATATTGTACAACAACCGGCTGCAGGCAATAGAATTCCTTTTCTGCTTTGTTCTTTTTGACAGCAAAAGTGTAGATGTCCTCCAGTAGATCGGTCACCTGCTGTCGTGTCCATCGAAAACCCCTTTGATAGGCTGGTACGAAGAATTTTTTTTCGAGCAGACTACTGACTGGCATTAGTTGAATCGTGTTACTCATCGTGTTTTAGTTGTAGGGTGCGAAGCATTTACAGCTCCTAGACTTAAGCGAAGGGTTGATGCTATTAATTATTGATATGAGATGAATATCTCATATTATCAAATCATATATAAACAGTTCATTATTTCTTCTTTGTTGTACCTTTATTTGTTTTCGTCTTTTGTTTTTTATTTTCTTCTGGGTTCACGCTATCCTGTAAGGTGGCACGCGCAGGAATCAAGGCATTACCATTACGAAACTCCTCAACAAGGCTGAAATTCTGTAAGTTCTTTTCAAGCCAATAGCGTTCTGGTGCATGTTCAAGCATAATAATCTGAAATTCGGTCTGATATTCGGTATTGATCTTATCGACGAAATCATTTAGTAACTGGAAGGCCGACTGTAGTTTAACTTTGTCGTCATCCTTAGTAATCTCGTCCGTTCTTTCAATAACATTAGATCCTTCATAATAGGGCTGGCTGGGTTGGTCTAAGATCAGAAACTGCGGAACATAACTGTGAGGTAGACTTATGAAATGCTCGTGTAATCCTAGGAAAAGGAACAAGTGCAGAAACATATAATTTGACTTGCTCCCAATCGTGCCTTGCATCTGCAATTCTTTGCCTTTACGTAGTTTTAAACTTTTTTCACCTACATCAACTAATACTTTGTAGTCTTTGTAAACGCCCATAACATCTCCTAAGGCGTCAAAAAAACTTTGAATTAGGGCTTCGAGATCAGATAGGACTAGCCGACGTTTTTCATTATTGTTTTTCAGAGCATCCTTGAGGGCTTCAATTTCTTCGAGCAAACCCTGTTCATCTCCGTCCTCTAAGTCCAACTCCCATTTATTTTCATAAAAAGCGAGCTGTGATTTTAACTCGCCAATGAAAATGAATTTTTGGGCCTCGTCAGTATAGTCCTTTGTTGCTGTTGGCAACGTAGCTAATTCACGATCAATCTCCTCAAGGCGATTTCTTAAAGCAGTTACTTCAGATTTGACATTTACAGAAATAGGCTTCTTTTTGGCAATCTCATCCCGGATCGTTCTAAGAGAATTTTCTAAAGAATTCAAAAAAGTACGTACTTCCAGCGTAGGTATAAGTTCACCAAAATTTTGGTTGAGGTATTCAATGGGTTTTAGACTATCGTAGTCGCCGTTAAGATTCTTCTTATAGGTGTCATATTCTACGTTGAAACGTTCTAAATTTCGTATCTGCCTAAAGATTGTTCGTTTCCGCTTATTCAATTCATCTACCTGCTGCATATTATTAGAATAAGTGGCAGTGCGAAATTGATTGACAAGTTGCTTTAGTCGTTCACGTCCTTCTTCTATTGGAAATAGGCGGCGTTCGATTAAGTCATATTCCTGCGCCCTATTAATTAGACGAATTATCTGCTGTCCAAAAAGTTTTTCCTCTTTATCTAGCGCTTTTTTACGTTTCTCTATTTTGGCCAAGTCCTTTTCAAGGCCGTCGATCTTCTCTTTAATCAACACATTACTAACATCATCCACTCCCAACGCTAAATAAAATATTCTGTCAAGGGCTTCGATGTATTTATCCCGATCATACAGGTGGTAGTCGAAGAACTGTTTTGTATGTGCAATGGTGTCCTCAGACAATGTATTAAATAATAAAAAGTAACGGTAAGATATTTTTGAACCAGCTGAAAGGTGTTTACCTCCAAAGGGAATCTTTAAATTTTCGTCAATTCCAAACTCCTTTTCTAATATGGACTTGACTTGCTTTATGTCGTTATTCTTTGATAGTTTTTTAGGAAAAGTGTTGTCGCTCGAGAAATAAACTTCATCCGAACCTATATTAGTGATTGGACTTTTTCGAGCAAGTAGGAAATCTTTTTCATTAATTTTGAAATCGAGGCCATACCATGCAATGTTTTCGTTTATAACTTCTTGAGGTATATTAGCCTTCGTGGAAAGCATGCAATAGTCGAAGATAGACAAGATGCTAGATTTCCCTGTGCCACTGCCGCCAGTTATGACGTTAACTTTATTAGGCTGAAATTCAAGAACTCTTGGAGTAGATCCATTTTTGAACCAAAGAATTATCTTATTAATATGAAATTTCATAATTCAATTTTAAGTTTAAGGTATAGTGAATTTTCACTTTGGCCACGTAAAAGATCCGCAAGCACGTCAATAGCAGTAAAAAAATCACCTGCTCGCTTACCAACTTGTCGTGTGTATTCAGGACTGAAAGCAGATTTATAATTGTAGTTAAGCTGATCCCGAAGTATCTCTATTACATTCATTTCCTGTAATATGGTTACGGCATTTACTGAAAGTGGTAAGTAATCGACAAACCGTGCGTTGAAACTTATAAAACACTCAGGGTTTTTAACAACAAATTCTTCAAGGCTTCTTTTTAATGAATTTCCACGAAGTTTGCGTACTGTTGGTGGATGGAGTACAAAGGGTAATACTAGCATAGCTTTGGCGGCACTAATCGTTCCGTAAACTTTTATTAGGTAGCCCAACGCAACACTGGCTATTGCCTCGTTGTTATTAATGGATGCTGAAATCTGTCTCATTTTAATATCGGTTTTTCCAATCAAAGTGCCAGCCTATTTCACTCTCCTCCGTCAGTAAATAAAAATGCCCATGGCTAAGTTCTAAGGACAGCTGCGTTTCATCGAACTGCAAAATTTGCCGTCTCATGTCGTCTAATAAGGAAAGTGCTGCGTTTTTAATATCTCCATCTATTTCACTAGCTGCTTTACCACCCTCGATCTTTGCCCTAATAGCTCGGTAAGTAGCCTTAAATGCGGTTTGCTGGATAAAACTTGTTTCTTTATTAAATTTTTTTCTATCGGATTCTAGGAAATCACCGTTTTCCTCCCAGTCCTTCAGGTTGTTAAGTAATTGGAGCATCTGAGTTGTATAAGCAATAATAGATTCTTTATCGGAAGCTGAAATATCACCGATATCAAGTAACTGTCTAATAAACAGTTGTTGCTCGGGATGGTCGGGCAGGATATAAGGTAAATCTCGAATTGGAAGTTTTGTACTGATTGCGACCTTAAAGCATTTTCCAAATTTCCTATTGAATTCTTCAAAACTAATAATGTTCAGAACTCCAGCCTTGACATTGAGATAATTTGTGTCGCGCAGTTCGGAATGCAGACTTTTGTAGACATCTTCGACTCGTTCTTTAATGTGTATTTTCTCAAGCAATCGTCTTTTGATAGAGCTAATTAAATCGTCATGGTTAAGTTCAAAGCTTATCTTTTTTGTAAAATGGTTAAGCTGCTCGGAGTTTAAACTGCGAAACTTATCTATATAACCTTTAATTGTTTCATCACCAGTATTCTTCGCTAACGCTTTAAGATAATCTTTAAAATCTTTGTTCGTGATATCACCATTTTGATACTTGATCAGCATTAGAATAAATGGGTTGGTAAGACCTTGTTTATTTGTAGCGAGTTGAAAGGTGGTTCTTTGAAGGAAGACCTTTGGGTCACTTTGCTCAGCTATCACTTTAGACCAGTTGGACAAAGTTTTCCACAAGTCCTTATCCCTTTCAGTAAGGTTAATGGCTTCACCTGCAGTATTTAGTTGAATTGTATGCTTAGTCTGAATAAGCAGCTGTGAACCATCAGCCAAATCTACGTGCACATCGTCCTTCTCTTCAATGCCGATTTCTTCCCCATGTCGGAGATCAAGTAGTAATAAGAAAAAGTGATAAAATTGGTAATCAAACCCAATCGATGTATCTGAAGCAGATGCGGCTTGCTGAGTTTTTGTGTTAGGCATTATAAATAATCTGTATAGGATTAGCTTAAAAATGAAAGTATGAATATCAATAATATTTCACACATTCATTCCTTCTTCCTAAAATAAACATTACGATAAGTTAAATCAATTAATGATTCGTTTGCTGATACAAGCTGATGAGCTATAAATCGAAGCTTTTTCAAGCTGAGTTCCGCCTAACATAGAGTTTGGTAAAATATCATTTTATTTGGAGTGCCATTAAAGCTTAAAATATAAATTTCCTTGTCTACCTCTCTTCCATATGAGCCTATTCAACAGTAATATTTAAATCAAATCCATCCCATTCCTCTGTTAAGCCACCCCTTCTTACTAGTTTACGAACCAGTCAAGAGAACATGGAATAAATCGGACGGACGAAGGGAGGAGAATTTATGCCGTGAAAGCTCTTGACGGGTGAAGCAAACGAGAGACCTTTGCTTATCAAAGGAATGGGATAGTCTTAACCAACAACTCTAATAAAAAATCACACACCTCCTGTCAAAGGTGTTAAATTCATGCCTACAGCTTCCGGAACTTCGAGCTAAAATATTTACACCTATGACAAGCATAAAGGAAATGAATTCCGATCAACGGAAGCAGAATTTTTATAAAGATCAGTTGCTTACTGTTCAGGACCTAATTGAATTCAAAGAGCAACTCATCTTGGACATTAAGAAACTTTTAAAGGAGAATTCCGGTCAGCCTGCACACAAATGGTTGAAGGCATTTGAAGTCAAAAAGCTTTTAAGAGTTTCCGAAAGTAAGCTGCAGTATCTGAGAGATAAAGGCGTCATCCCCTTTAAAAAATTAGGCGGCGTCACTTATTACGACTACGACGAAATTCAAGAGATAATGAAGTCAGACAAGTTCCAGGATCAATTAAAATTAGCATGAAGAGGAAGGCTAAACGAATAGACCCGGCGAAGCAAGTCAGGAGATCGAAAGTACCTGAAACTCGCGTTCAAGTTACTGAATCATTTGGGTTTAACATTCCTCCTGAAATACTAGATGTCCTCATCTATTTTGAACAAAAAGGCGCCAGTGAAGTTGCAAATAAGTTCGTTGAAGAGCAAGAAAAGTTCGGATGGAGGACGAGATTGGGGAAGCCTATCCGGAATTGGAAAGTACTTGCAAGTGACTGGATTTTCAATTACAAACAAGAGAGAAAATTCAGCTTAAGAACTTCCAGGTTTTGCTCACTTGAAATATGAGGTACAACATGAGAATTAACAAAGATCGTGGAATTCGGAGGTAGACTGTCTCGCTTTGCTGCAGTCAGCAAGATGTACGTTTGTCTGACAAACGAATCTTGCCCTTCCTTCCGGAGTCAGCCGGGTTAGAGCAAAAATCCTCCGAAGTCGGATTTTTTAAAGATTATTTGCTATGAAAGAGACCTATGAAAATCGAACAAGAAGAATAACAATCAGACTTAAAAGGACTGAGTACATTGACCTTGAAAATCGCTTCAAAAAGACGATGTTTAGGAAAATCAGTGAATACAGTCGCAACGTCTTGCTTGAGAAAAACATCACATTCACCTACCGGGACAAGTCCTCAGATGACATTCTTGAAGAGCTCATTTTACTTCGTAAAGAGCTCAATTCTTTTGGCAATAACTTCAATCAAGCGGTAAGGAAACTGAACAGCGTGAGTGCTATGCCGGAAGCAAAATACTGGCAGTCAATGCTTGAGGTTTTGAGAGATCAACTGGAGCCTTCTATCCGCCAAATAAAGGATCGGATTAACAACTACTCTGATTTATGGTCACAAAAATTATTAGCGGAAAAAGCTTGATAGGAGCCCTCAATTATAATGAGAAAAAGGTACACCAGGGCAAAGCCGAATTAATTCATCAAAATGGATATGCAAAGGACATTTTACACCTTAACTTCAACGACAAGCTACTAAGATTAAAGGACTTGTCCTTAAGAAATGAACGTGTAAAAACGAACACTGTCCATATCTCTTTGAACTTTGCTCTCGGTGAAAAACTTTCTCCTGATTTGATAAAGGAGGTTGCTGATGAATACATGGAGCGAATTGGATTTGGCTCCCAACCTTACTTGGTTTACAAGCATAATGATGCAGGTCATCCCCATGTTCATATTGTTAGTACTAATATCAAATCTTCCGGGGAAAGGATCAGCTTACATAACCTTGGAAAAACGAAATCAGAGATAGCAAGAAAGGTTATTGAGGAGAAATTTGGGCTCACTCCTGCAAGTTTAAAAGAGAAAGAAAAGGAGTTGGATCTCCCTCGTCTGTCCAAAGTAGAATATGGAAAAACAGATACAAAACGGGCTATCGCAAATACTGTGAATGCAGTACTAAAAACTTACCGCTTCACCAGTCTGCCCGAACTAAATGCTGTACTCCAGAGCTTTAATATTCTAGCCGACCGAGGCTCGAAGGATTCAAGGATGTATGCTAAGAACGGTCTGCTCTACTGGGCGTTGGATAGTAGAGGAAATAAGGTGGGTGTACCTATAAAAGCAAGTAGTCTTTCAGGGAAGCCAACGCTGCTGAAACTGGAAAAGAAATTCAAGCAAGGTGAAATAGTTCGGAAGCCTGCGTCAGATAAATTAAAAGTTATACTTGATGGAATATTAAAGACAAATGCAAGTGCAGCAGGGTTCAGTCAAGCATTGCATTTAAAAGGAATTCAAGTAATATTTCGAAGAAACGAAAGCCAATTTTTGTACGGAGTCACATACGTTGACCATAACAGTAAAGTAGTGTTCAATGGAAGTGATCTCGGTAAAAATTACAGTGCTGCCGCCCTTAACAAACTCTTCAATGAAAACCTTTCGAATCCAGGATCATCCAAAGAGCTTCCCCCATCAAATCACACAACAGGTACAGTATCTTTTAACCATTTACCTGATCGCCAAAACATTAACTCAAGAGACTCTGGTCGAACAGTAATTGATGACCTATTACGAGCTGACTACAATGACTCCTTAGGCATTAATGGCTTGTTCCAAAATAAACGAAAGAAAAAAAGAAAACGACTATCAAGATAAATACTTATGGGCACCGGAGAAAATGAACAAGGTCTAAGAAAGATAACTGATTTTACCAGAATGCTATCCATCGCAATACTGGTAATCCATCTTTATTTAACCTGCTATTACTTATTCCATATGGTTGGATTGAGCTTCAAGATAACAGACAGAATTCTTCTGTCTTTATCAAGTACAAAGATATTTACCTCAACATTTAATACTAAGATAGCAAGCTTGCTTCTACTGCTAATTTCCCTTTTGGGAGCTAAAGGAAGAAAAGATGAGAGAACCAATTTGAAGGTTCTAGCCATTCTTTTCATGATCGGGATTACCTTTTTCTCAGGCGGACATCTCCTAAAGATTTTTCCTTTAGAAAAGGTATCATTAGCGACTCTTTACCTAGTGATAACGTCTGGAGGTTATATTCTTATTCTTACAAGTGGAACTCGGTTAACCCGATACCTAAAATTGAACCTCAATACAGACATATTCAATAAAGAGAACGAAACATTTCCGCAGGAAGAGCGAAAGCTGGAGAATGAGTTTTCAATCAATCTCCCAAGTCAGTATAAATTAAAAGGTAGGTCTCGTACTAGCTGGATAAATATTATCAACCCATTCCGCGGATCATTGATTCTGGGAACCCCTGGTTCTGGGAAGTCTTATTTTGCTATTCGGCATTACATTACCCAGCATATCAAAAAAGAGTTCAGCATGTTTATATATGATTTTAAGTATGATGATCTTTCAAAAATAGCCTACAATACCCTTCTTAACTCTGATCAAAAAGAAAAACCGAAGTTCTATGTTATAAATTTCGAAGACCTTTCCCGGACGCATCGATGTAATCCCCTTGATCCTGCAAATATGAATGATATAACAGATGCTACAGAAGCGTCTAGAACTATCATGCTAGGCTTGAACAGAGAATGGATTAAAAAGCAAGGAGACTTCTTTGTAGAATCTCCTATAAACTTTGTAACCGCTATTATTTGGTTTCTCCGCAAGTACAATAATGGAGCATTCTGTACGCTACCTCATGTAATCGAGTTGATGCAGGTAGAATACAAATACTTATTTGCTCTGTTGAATCAGGAGCCAGAAATCGAGGTTCTTATTAACCCCTTTATTTCGGCATGGAAGAATGAGGCATACGATCAGTTGGAAGGTCAGGTAGCAAGTGCAAAAATTAGTATGGCAAGACTTTCTTCCCCGGCACTATATTATGTTTTATCTGGGAATGACTTTAGCCTCGATATTAACAACCCGGAAGATCCCAAGATCATTTGCGTAGGCAATAACCCGCAAAAGCAGCAAGTGTATGGCGCTGTTCTAAGTCTTTATATCTCGCGAATGATAAAGCTAGTGAACAAGAAAAATATGCAGAAGTCAAGCTTGATTTTTGATGAGTTTCCTACTATCTATTTCAATAATATTGATAGTTTAATAGCTACAGCCCGGTCAAACAAAGTTGCTACCACATTGGCTGTACAAGATTATAGCCAGTTGAAGAAAGACTATGGGAAAGAGCAGGCTGAAGTCATTCTCAATATAATTGGAAACATT
>Ga0307408_100001792_pt1 | contig 15670 bp, 13 predicted proteins | sample 322Cmetagenome_FD_202116 | JGI IMG/M metagenome (GOLD analysis project Ga0307408, IMG submission 202116) | Maize rhizosphere microbial communities from greenhouse at UC Davis, California, United States - 322HYB-C-3 | ecosystem: Host-associated > Plants > Roots > Rhizosphere > Soil | place...
GACCCCAGGATTACGGGCGCACCCATGCCGACGGCGCGAACATGCTGGCCGCCTCCGTGAAGCCGCATGGCGGGATCGTGATGTGGCGCGCTTTCGTCTACGCGCATGACAATCCGGACGACCGAGCAAAACAGGCCTATGACGATTTCAAGCCGCTGGACGGCCGGTTCGCCGACAATGTGCTGGTGCAGGTGAAGAATGGCGCGATAGACTTCCAGCCGCGCGAGCCATTCCATCCGCTGTTCGGGGCGATGCCCCGGACGCCGCTGATGATGGAATTCCAGATAACCAAGGAATATCTCGGCCAATCGACCCATCTCTCCTATCTTGGCCCCTTGTTCGAGGAGACGCTGAAAAGCGACACCTTCGCCCGCGGCAAGGGATCGACGGTGGCCAGGGTGATCGACGGATCGCTGGAGGGCCACAAGCTGACCGGCATTGCCGGTGTCGCCAATATCGGCGCCGACCGCGACTGGAGCGGATCGATCTTCAACCAGGCGGACTGGTATGCCTTCGGCCGCCTCGCCTGGAATCCCGATCTCCCGGCGGAGGCGATCGCCCGCGAATGGGCGGCGCAGACCTTCTCGACCGACCCCAGGCTGATCGATCCTGTCGTTGTAATGATGATGGGATCGCGTGAGGCGGCGGTCGATTACATGACGCCGCTTGGCCTTGCCCATGTCATGGGCACTGGCCACCATTACGGCCCTGCGCCCTGGATTTCGGACCTGGCGCGGCCCGAATGGAACCCGGTCTATTATCACAAGGCGGACGCCGGCGGGATCGGCTTTGACCGGACGAAGACCGGCAGCAATGCCGTCGCCCAATATGCGCCGCCAGTCGCGAAGATGCTGGCAGACCCGAACACGACGCCGGAAGGCGACCTCCTCTGGTTCCATCATGTCGGTTGGGACGCGAAGCTGAAATCGGGCGAGACCCTGTGGAACGGCCTCATCCATCATTATGATGCAGGCGTGGCCTATGTCGCGGCCATGCGCACGACATGGGACAGCCTGCGCCCCTTCATCGACGCGGAACGCTTCGCCCAGACCCGGACATTCCTGGGCATCCAGCATCGTGAGGCGAAATGGTGGCGCGACGCGAGCATCGCCTATTTCCAGTCCATATCCAAACGTCCACTGCCCGCTGACGCGGCGGCGCCGGACCATGATCTGAATTGGTACAAGTCACTCAACTTTCCCTACGCGCCGGGCAATCCATGACTGGCATTCAATGGCCACAAAGGCTAAGCGGTGAGCGATCATGAACGAACGAAAGCCGCCGACAATCCGGGAAGTCGCCGCGCGAGCCGGCGTGTCGGTGATGACCGTGTCGCGCGTCGCCAACAAGCAGAGCTGGGTCAGCCCCCAAACCCGCGCCCGGGTGGAAAAGGCGATCGCGGACCTGAATTATGCGCCCAATGCCTCCGCGCGGGCGCTGGCAGGCGGAGAGGATCGGCGGGTGGCCCTGCTTTACCGCAACACCACCACTTCGGCCTATCTGGGCGAACTGCTGCTGGGTGGGCTGGACGAGGCCGCGAAGCATCATCTCCATCTGGTGGTCGAACTATGCGAAACCGGCGCCGCCGTGGAAGATATCATCGCCCAGATCCTGCAAGCCCGCGTATCCGGCGTCATCGTGCCCCCGCCTTTGTGCGACTGGGACGAACTGGCGCAGGCGCTCTCCCGGCACGGCATTCCATGGGTCGCGATCGCGCCGGACGAAAGCCGCGGCATGATGGTGGTCGCGATCGACGACCGGCAGGCCGCAGGCGAGATGACGCGGCATCTGATTGACCTGGGGCACCGGCGCATCGCCTTCATCCAGGGCAATCCCCAGCATCGTTCCAGCGCGCGGCGGCTGGAAGGCTTTCGCGCCGCGATGACGGCACAGGGCCTGCCGGTCGAAGAGGACTATATCGTCGAAGGTGATTTCAGCTACCGCTCCGGGCTGGAGGCGGCGGCGCATCTGCTCAGCCTGGAGACGCCGCCGACGGCCATCTTCGCCTGCAATGACGATATGGCGGCCGCGACCATCACCATCGCGCATCAGCGACAGATCAACGTGCCGGCCGATCTGACCGTCTGCGGTTTCGATGACACGCCGCTTGCTGCCGCGATCTGGCCCACGCTCACCACCATTCGCCAGCCGATCCGCGACATGAGCCGCGCCGCCATGACGCTGCTGGCCGAAGCGATGAAGGGCGGAGACGAGTTGGACGTCAAGGGATTGGCGCAACTGAACTGCAGCCTGATCCGCCGCCAGTCCGACGCGGTTCCGCGCCTGCATCACCGCCGGGGACCATGAGGGCACTGCTTGCCTTGAGCTCAGGCGCTTACGGCAGCGCGTGAATGACTGTCGCGTGATCCTGATGCTGCGGCTTCGCCCTCAGTTGCCCGATTGAGCGCTATAATACGCTGCTCTATGCAAAGCGCGCCAGCAACTGGTTGAGCAAGGGGCGCAGCCGGCGGATCTCGTCCCGATGCGTGGCGGACAGCTTCTCCAGCAAGTCCAACGCATCCGGCGTCAACCGCAGTTGCGATCGCCGCCGGTCGGTGGCGCTGGCATGGCGCGTCACCAATCCCAGCTTTTCCAGCCGATCCACCAGTCCGGTCGCGCTATGGGGTTTCAACAACAGGCGCCGCGCTACATAACCGACAGTGGCATCCTCCGCAGGAGCGGCCCGCAGCGCGAGCAAAGCCTGATGCTGCTGCGGGGTAAGCCCCATCTGGGCCGCCCGGTCGCTGCTGAACGCCTGAAACTGCCGCAAGGCGAAACGGAATTCCGCCAGCGCCGCATAATCCTCGTCCTTCAATATGGCGCCGTCTGCTTCCATGAGTCCTTCATCTTCATATATCGCGTGGCGACCTGATCGCGCCGCATTCTGCACCAAAGAAGGATTCGCCCGATTCGGAAAGCCCGTATCGTCGCAATCACGCGGTTTCTTCCGCCGGCCGCTGTCCGGTTGATGTGGAGTGGGCTCATCCGCCGCGACGCGATGATCCACGAGGGCAGCAAATATCCGGTGAGGAGATTGATATACTCCAATATCATAACAACCACTGACCGCCGCAACGTCATCGTCCTGTCGGAAAATATTGCGAGCGGCAGGTCGTGGATACCGTTGACAAAAAATATTCCGTAAATCCGCAAAATATGATGAATCTCATTCACATTTTCGCAATTTCATTGGAAAATTGAAACGGATTTTCACGCGATGCTGCTATTATCTCGGCATGGCACATATCGATGCACCGCCGCCCGGAGCGGCAGCCGACTGGACCGTCCCCCAGGACTGGGCGTCCTATAGCGCGGCCGAACATGCGATGTGGGACCGGCTGTTTGCCCGCCAGGCCAATATGCTGCCGACCAGGGTCATACCTGCCTTCATGGAAGGCCTTGACGTACTCCGCATGTCGAAACCGGGCATTCCTGATTTCGACGAACTCAACGACCGTCTGTTCCGCGCAACCGGCTGGCAGGTCGTCGCCGTGCCGGGCCTCGTTCCCGACGAGATATTTTTCGAGCATCTCGCCAACCGCCGCTTCGTCGCGGGGCGCTTCATCCGTACGCCCGAGCAGCTGGATTACCTGGAGGAACCGGACATCTTCCATGACGTGTTCGGGCATGTGCCGCTGCTCGTGCATCCGGTGTTCGCCGATTATATGCAGGCCTATGGCGAGGGAGGGTTGCGCGCCGCCAGGCTGGGCATGATCGATGCCCTTGCGCGGCTCTACTGGTACACGGTCGAGTTCGGGCTGATCCGGGACGGCGGCGATCTCAAGCTTTATGGCGCAGGTATCGTGTCGTCCTACGGAGAAAGCCTGTTCGCCATCGATGATCCGTCACCCAACCGCATCGGTTTCGACCTGGAACGGGTCATGCGCTCGCTGTACCGCATCGACGATTACCAGCAGAATTATTTCGTGATCGACAGCTTCGAAGACCTGCTGCAGCAGACGCGAGACGCTGATCTGGGACCGATCTATGACCGCCTACGCGATCAGGAAGCGATCGACGTGGGCCGTCTGTTGCCGACGGATCGGATCCTCCATGCGGGCACGCAGGCCTATGCCCACGGGAAGGCGAACGCGTGACGTCCCCCCGCCATTCTCCGCTGCACCACGGCCGAAAGCAGTGACGCGATCGCGGAAAGGCCGCCCTGATCGCAGTGACCGACAGCGTCGCCAGCCAACCAGAACCAGAGAGGAAGAAGATATGAGCCTGTTCGACAACCCCATCGGTCTCGACGGCTTCGAGTTCGTGGAGTTCAGCGCGCCCGAAAAGGGCCTGCTGGAGCCGGTCTTCGCCGCCATGGGCTTCACCCTGATCGCCCGTCACCGCTCCAAGGACGTGCAACTGTGGCGCCAGGGCGGCATCAACCTGATCGCGAACTACGAGCCGCGCAGCCCGGCCGCCTATTTCGCCGCGGAACATGGCGCATCCGCCTGCGGCATGGGCTGGCGGGTGAAGGATGCGGCCAAGGCATATGACCTTGCCATCGCGCGCGGGGCGGAGCCGGTGGAGGTCCGCACCGGCCCCATGGAACTGCGCCTTCCCGCCGTGCGCGGCATTGGCGGATCGATCATCTACCTCATCGACCGCTACGAGGACGAGAATGGCGGCCTGTCGATCTACGACATCGACTTTGTCTATGAGCCGGGCGTGGAACGTCACCCCGAAGGAGCGGGCTTCAGGATCATCGATCACCTCACCCACAATGTCTATGGCGGCCGCATGGCCCATTGGGCCAGCTTCTACGAGCGCGTATTCGGCTTTCGCGAGATCCGCTATTTCGACATCAAGGGCGAATATACCGGCCTGACCAGCAAGGCGATGACCGCGCCCGATGGCAAGATCCGCATCCCCCTGAACGAGGAAGGCAAGGCGGGCGGCGGCCAGATTGAGGAGTTCCTGCGCGCCTATAATGGCGAGGGCATCCAGCACATCGCCTTGCTGTGCGACGACCTGATCGCTGCCTGGGACAGGCTCAAGGCGCTGGGCGTGCCGCTGATGGCCGCGCCGCCCGCCACCTATTACGAGATGCTGGAAGAGCGACTGCCCGGCCATGGCGAGCCGGTGGGCGAGTTGCAGACGCGCGGCATCCTGCTCGACGGATCGACGCAGGACGGCGACCCCCGCCTCCTGCTCCAGATCTTTGCGCAACCGCAGATCGGCCCTGTCTTCTTCGAATTCATCCAGCGCAAGAAGGACGAGGGCTTTGGCGAGGGCAATTTCACCGCGCTATTCCAGAGCATCGAACGGGACCAGTTGCAGCGGGGCGCACTCCATGTCGATCAAGTGGAATGAGCGCACGGCCGTTTCCGAAGTAGCCCTGGCTGTTGATCGACGATGGCGCCAGTCAACTGGCGTCATCGCGGGCAGGACGACCGGTCAGGCCATATGATCCTGCCCGGCCTGCGCGATCGTCAGAAGCGCTGTGCGCAGCGCCGCCTGATCCTGCCCCGCCAGTGATCGCGCAAAGCGCGCTTCGTGCGCGTCCATGATCTGTTCGACCTGCCGACGCATCACCTCACCCGCCTCCGTCAGCGTCAAGGCCAGAGACCGTCCGTCGACCGGCGTCTTTTCAAGATAGCCGCGCCCTGCGAGCGCCGATACGAGCGGCACCATATTGGCGCGCTTGATCCCCAGCATCCGTCCCAGTTCGATCTGGATGCACCCCGGATTGGCGCCGACCAGAATCAGGATCGTGCCTTCCACCGGCCGCAGCCCGACCTCCGCCAGCGCGCCGCCAAGATCCGTCATCATCGCGGAAGATGCCCGGCGCAACAGATAGCCCAGCCGCGAAACGACTGGATCCTGCAGGGTTTTGGCGGCGATCGGCTTTTCCATGACCTTCGAAATAGTGCTATTGCCCAGAACAATCAATATTGCTATGTTACATAACAATAATGAGGAGCCAGGATATGCCTGCATCGGAAATTCTCTTGGTTATTGGCGGCGAATCGCGTGCCGCCATGTCCACCTTCGACCGCGCAAATCCCGTGACCGGCGACATCGCCACCCGCGCCGCGGCAGCCACCGTGGATGACGCCATCGCCGCCGTGGAAGCGGCCAAGGCGGCGTTTCCGGCCTGGTCCGCGCTTGGCCCCAACGCCCGCCGCGCCGCATTGATGAAGGCGGCCGATGCGCTCGACGCCAAGGCTGGCGACTTTGTCGATGCGATGATGGAGGAAATTGGCGCGACCGAAGGCTGGGCGCGTTTCAACATCGCCCTTTCCAGCGCCATGGTGCGGGAGGCCGCCAGCCTCACCACACAGATCGGCGGTGAGGTCATTCCATCGGACAAGCCCGGATGCATCGCCATTGCCGTCCGCGAAGCGGCAGGCGTGGTGCTGTCCATGGCGCCCTGGAACGCTCCCATCATCCTTGCCACCCGCGCCATCGCCGTGCCGCTGGCCTGCGGCAACACGGTGGTGCTCAAGGCGTCCGAACAATGTCCACGCACGCACGGCCTCATCATCCAGGCCTTTGTCGAGGCGGGGCTTGGCGGCGGGATCGTCAACCTCATCACCAATGCGCCGCAGGATGCCGCGGACGTTGTAGGAGCGATGATCGACCACCCTGCGGTGCGTCGCGTCAACTTCACCGGCTCCACCGCGGTCGGCAAGATCATTGCGCGACGCTGCGCGGAACATCTGAAGCCGGTCCTGCTCGAATTGGGCGGCAAGGCGCCGCTGATCGTGCTGGAGGACGCGGATCTTGACGAAGCCGTGAAGGCGGCGGCCTTCGGCGCCTTCATGAACCAGGGCCAGATCTGCATGTCGACCGAGCGGATCATCGTCGTCGACGCCATTGCCGATGCCTTTGCGGAGAAATTCCAGGCCAAGGTCGCCACCATGGCCGTCGGCGACCCGCGCCTGGGCCAAACGCCGCTGGGCGCGGTGGTCGACACCAAAACGGTCGCGCATGTGCGCTCGCTGATCGAGGATGCGATCGCGTCCGGCGCGAAGCAACTGAACGGCGGTGACGCGAACGGCGTCCTGATGCCCGCCCATGTCATCGATCACGTGACCCCGAACATGAAGCTGTTCCACGAGGAAAGCTTCGGCCCGGTCGTAGGCATCGTTCGCGCCCGCGACGAGGCGCATGCCATCGAACTGGCCAATGACAGCGAATATGGCCTGTCCGCCTCCGTCTTCACGCGCGATACCGCGCGCGGGCTGAAGGTCGCGCGCCAGATCCAGTCGGGCATCTGCCATGTCAACGGCCCGACCGTCCATGATGAGGCCCAGATGCCCTTCGGCGGGGTCAAGGCGTCGGGCTATGGCAAGTTTGGCGGCAGGGCCGGCATCGACAGCTTCACCGAATTGCGCTGGATCACGATGGAGACCCAGCCCGGCCATTATCCCATCTGAATTTTGCCGATCCGATCTTTTCCTGATTTTGCCGGAGATTTTCCCATGACCAACATCCTGCACGTCGACAATGTCGAACAGTCCGAACTCGAAACCGTGGCCTTCACGGTGGAAAACGGAATCGCCTGGGTCAGCTTCAATCGACCCGACAAGCGCAACTGCATGTCGCCGCGCCTCAATCGCCAGATGATGCGCGTCCTGGACGAACTTGAATTTCGGGCCGATGTCGGCGTCCTCGTCCTCTCCGGGGAAGGATCGGCCTGGTCGGCGGGCATGGACCTCAAGGAATATTTCCGCGAAACCGAGGCGCATGGCCTGGCCGGCACGCGCAACGCGCAGCGGGAAAGCTATGGCTGGTGGCGGCGCCTGCGCTGGTATCAGAAGCCGACCATCGCCATGGTGAATGGCTGGTGCTTCGGCGGCGGCTATGGTCCGCTTTTTGCCTGCGACCTGGCCTTTGCGGCCGAGGAGGCGCAGTTCGGGCTTTCCGAAATCAACTGGGGCATCCTGCCGGGCGGCGGCGCGGCCAAGGTCGCCACGGAGCTCACCAATTTCCGCAACGCCATGTATCATTCGCTGATGGGCGAGAATGTCGATGGCCGTAAGGCCGCCGAATGGGGCTTCGTCAATGAAGCGCTGCCGCTCGCGCAGTTGAAGGATCGCGTCACCCAGGTCGCCAATGTGCTGCTGACCAAGAATCCGGTGGCCCTGAAGGCGACCAAGGATGCCATTCGCCGGGTCCGCGAGATGACCTATGAAAATGCCGAGGATTATCTGGTCCGCGCGCAGGAGGCCGCCAACAGCTACGATAATGAAGGCCGCAAGGAAGGCATCAAACAGTTCATCGACGAAAAGAGCTACAAGCCGGGCCTGGGCGCCTATGACAAGTCGAGGCAGAGCGCCTGACGACCGATCGGGCCGCTCCGCCTTGCGGCCCGTCCTGACAGACAGATTTTGGAGAGACAGGCCATGACGGTCGACACCCTGAACCTGCCCGTTGCGCCCGCCGCCTCGCTCGACCGGCTGTTGCGGCCCCGCTCGGTCGTGATCGTCGGCGCGTCGGACAAGCCGGGCGCGCTGGGGGCGTCAGTGCTCTCCAACCTGACCCGCAACGGATTTGCCGGGGACATCCACCTCATCAACCCCAAAAGGGCGGAGATTGGCGGACGCCCCTGCCTGCCCTCCGTCGATGCCTTGCCGGAAGGCGTGGACGCCGCCGTGCTGGCCATCCCGCGGGTCGCAGTGCTGGAAACGGTACAGGCGCTCGCCGCCCGCAAGGTGGGCGCGGCGGTGATTTTCTCGGCGGGGTTCGCCGAAGGCGGCGAGGACGGCCTTGCCGAACAGCGGGCAATCGGCCGGATCGCGGCGGAAGCGGGCATGGTGGTCGAAGGCCCCAATTGCCTTGGCATGACCAACTTCATCGACCGCGTGCCGCTGACCTTCGTCGAGACGGACGCCAGGCCGCTGGGCGACCGCGCCGGTATCGGCATCGTCTCGCAGAGCGGCGCCATGGCCTGTGTCCTCGGCACCACGCTGGCAAGCCGTGACCTGGGCCTTTCCTTCTCCATCTCTACCGGTAACGAAGCCGCCTCCGGAGTGGAGGATTATGTCGACTATCTGCTGGACGATGCCTCCACCCAGGTCATCGCCATGATCGTCGAACAGTTCCGCAAGCCCCGGCGATTCCTGGCCGCCGCCCGGCGCGCGCGGGCGCTGGGCAAGACCATTGTGCTGCTTCATCCCGGCAAGTCGAGCGCGGCCCGCGAGTCCGCCGCGACTCATACGGGCGCCATGGCGGGCGATTATCAATTGATGCGCGTGAAGGTTGAACGCGCCGGCGTGATCTTCGCCGAAACGCTGGAGGAACTGGGCGACATCGCGGAAATCGCGCTGCGTTGCCCGACCATTCCCGCTGGCGGCGTCGCGGTGCTGGGAGAGAGCGGCGCGTTCAAGGCGCTGACGCTCGACCTTTGCGAGGCGCTCGACCTCGATCTGCCGAAGGTGGACGATAGCAATGCCCCCGCCCTGCGCGCCGCCCTGCCCGATTTCGTCGGCGTCTCCAACCCACTCGACCTGACGGCCCAGGGACTGGTCGATCCCGACCTCTATTACCGTACGCTCGCCGCCCTGTTCGACGACGACCGGTTCGGCAGCATCGTCGCGGGGATCATCCAGACCGATCCGGTGACCGTCGGCATCAAGCTGCCTCCGATCCTGCGTGCCGTTGGCGAACTGCGGCCTGCCAAGCCGGTGATCTTCGCCGGACTGGACGAGGGCGCCGACGTGGCGCAGGACTATATCGATCAGCTTCGCGCCTTCGGCATCCCCTATTTCCCTTCGACCGAACGCGCGATGCGGGCATTGAAGCGCCTCAACGACCATGCCCGCCGTGACTTCAGCGAAGGCGACACCAGCCCGCTCGGCGCTGCCGCCCTGCCCGACCAGGGCGGCGTCATTCCCGAATATCGGGCGAAGGCGATATTGGCGCGGTTCGGCATCCCCTTTCCCCAGGGCGCCTTCTGCACCAGCGTCGAACAGGCAATGTCCGCTGCCGAAACGATCGGCTATCCGGTCGCTCTCAAGGCGCAGTCGGCCGACCTCAGCCACAAGAGCGACGCGGGGGGCGTGGTGCTCAACCTGCGCGATGCGGACGAGTTGCGTGCGGGCTGGGCGCGCCTGTACGCCAATGTCGCGGCCCATGACCCGACGCTGACGCTGGACGGCGCCCTGCTGGAGGGCATGGGCGAGCGCGGCGTGGAACTGATCATCGGCGCGAAGGGCGATCCCGATTGGGGCCCGGTGATCCTGGCCGGTTTCGGCGGCGTCACGGCGGAGATCCTCCAGGATGTTCGCCTGTTCACGCCCGACCTGCCGGTGGACGCGATCGTGCGCGAACTGCATCAGCTCAAGCAAGCCGTCCTGCTTCGCGGTTTTCGCGGATCGCCGGCACTTGACGTGGAGGCCGTGGCGCAGATCATCGCTACGCTGGGCCGCGTGCTGCTGGCCGAACCGTCCATTCGCGAGATCGACCTCAACCCGGTGATCGTCTACCCCGAAGGCAAGGGAGCGGTGGCGCTGGACGCATTGATGCTGACGGCCCCCAGGGCGGGCTGAAAAGGCCGAACGGAGGGAATCATGGCAGCCACGCGCGCGGATTTCGCCAAACTCGGGGCCATCGACATGCACGTGCATGCAGAGGTCAGCTGCCATGACCCCGAAGACCCCATCTTCGGTGAATTTGCCGATGCGGCCACCCGCTATTTCAAGGCGCCTCGCCGCAGGCCGACCATCCCGGAAACCCTTGCCTATTATCGCGAGCGGCAGATCGGCTTTGTCATGTTCACCGTGGACATGGAGGCGGGCACCGGCATCCAGCGCATCCGGAACGAGGAAATCGCGGAAGCAGCGGCGGAAAACAGCGATATCATGATCGCCTTCGCCTCCATCGATCCGCACAAGGGTAAACGGGGCGCAATAGAGGCACGGCGGCTGATCGAGGATCATGGCGTGCGCGGCTTCAAATTCCATCCGCCGCTGCAGAATTTCGATCCCGGCGACCGCATGGCCTGGCCGCTCTATGAGGTGATCAACGATCATCAACTGCCGGTCATCTTTCACACCGGCCATAGCGGCATGGGATCGGGAATGGCGGGCGGGGGCGGCATTCGCCTGAAATATGGCCAGCCCATATTGGTGGATGACGTTGCGGTCGATTTTCCGGAGATGAAGATCATCCTTGCGCATCCCGGCTGGCCCTGGACCGACGAGTCCCTCTCCATGGCGCTGCACAAGCCCAATATCTTCATCGATCTGTCGGGATGGAGCCCGCGCTATTTTCCTGACCAGATCGTCCGCTACGCCAATGGGCAGCTTGGGCATAAATTCCTGTTCGGCTCCGATTTCCCGCTGATCCCGCCGGACAAGTGGATCACCGCCTTTGACGAGGCCGGGTTCAAGCCGGAAGTCCGGGCGCCGATCGTGAAGGAGAACGCGATGAGGCTGCTGTTCGGCCCGGAACTGCCGGAATGACCGACGAAGTCTGCCGCGGCGCGCTGCTGAAGGCCATGCCCGGCATGAAGGCCGATCCGGCGCTTCATTATTTCCGCGCCACACCCGGTCCGAGGTCGCACAGGACAGTGTTCACGGCTGGCTAGGGCGCACCATCTTCCTTTGCACGGCTGCACGCTATCGCGACCATGTGCGGCTGGATATATTCGCGGTCGATTGAAAAAAGAAGGCAGGACGAGGATGACGGGAGAAAAGGGGGACATCAGACGCCTGCTGGATGAGGCGCCGATGGCGCGCCCGCAGATCGCGGCGATCATCCTATGCGTTCTGCTCAATGCGCTGGACGGTTTCGACGTGCTGGCGATCAGCTTCGCCTCGCCCGGCATTGCGGCCGAATGGCGCGTGGACCGCGCCGCGCTCGGGCTGGTGCTGTCGATGGAGCTGATCGGCATGGCGGCGGGATCGGTACTGCTGGGCGGGCTTGCCGATCGCATGGGCCGGCGCCCCACGATCCTCCTCTGCCTGGTCATCATGGCAGGCGGCATGCTGGCCGCCACGCAGGCTTTCAGCATATTTTCCCTGTCCGCCATCCGTCTGGCGACGGGCCTTGGGATCGGCGGGATGCTTGCGTCCACCAATGCGATGGTGGCGGAACTCTCCAATGCCCGATCCCGCAGTCTGGCGGTGGCGGTCATGGCGGCCGGATATCCGATCGGCGCGATCGCCGGCGGGTCCATCGCCTCCCTGATCCTGGTTTCGGGCGAATGGCGCGACGTGTTCCTGTTCGGCGCCATCATGACGGGCTTCTTCCTGCCTCTCGCCTATATGTTGCTGCCTGAATCGATCGGCTTCCTGCTCCAAAGGCGGCCCGCGGGCGCGCTAGGGCGCGTCAACGCGCTGCTCGTCCGCTACCGGCATCAGCCGGTGAGCGCCCTGCCTCCGCCCGACGGGATCGCGCCCAGGGCATCGGTCGCGGCGCTATTCGCGCCTGGACTGGCTCGCGTCACCATCCTGCTGACGGCCGCCTATTTCGCTCATATCATGACTTTCTATTTCATCCTGAAATGGGTGCCCAAGATCGTGGTCGACATGGGATATGCCGCGTCCGCCGCGGGCGGAGTGCTGGTCTGGGCCAATGTCGGCGGCCTGGCCGGAGCGCTGCTGTTGAGCCTGCTGAGCTGGCGGATCAGCATTCGGGCGCTGGTCATCGCCGCGATGCTGGCTTCCACGGTGATGGTCACGATCTTCGGCCAGGGACAATCCAGCCTCTCAGGCCTTGCCGCTGTCGCGGCGGCGGCCGGCTTCTTCACCAATGCGGGGGTGGTGGGCCTTTATGCGATCATCGCGCAATCCTTTCCGACCTCCGTGCGCGGCGGCGGGACTGGAGTCGTGATCGGCTTCGGCCGGGGCGGCGCCGCGCTGGGGCCGATCATCGCCGGTTTCCTCTTCAGCCTGAATTTCGGCCTGCCCGTCGTCGCACTCGCCATGGCGCTGGGATCGCTGACGGCGGCGGGCGCACTGCTGCTGCTGCGCCCTGTGCAATCATAGGCGGCGATGAACCGGCCACCGACGCATGTGCGATCTGCCACACAGAGAGAGGTCGGCTGGCCGTTCGTCGCGGCCTTGGCCCCGGTCGCACGCCCGAACCCGAGACATGATCAGGGAGCTGATGCCGCCGCCCGAGCGGACCTTGCCCACTCCTCAAATGACAAGTCCCGGGACGGATCGGCATTCAGCCCGTTGATGCCCGACAGGCAACAGGCGTGATCCTTCAGAAGCGGGGAATGGAGGCGAGCCAGTCGCTCGCTCCATCGTCAAACACGATGCCTTCGACAAAGTGGCCCAGCAGGTTTCGCATGTCGCAATAATAATAACTGCCCACCCCGTCGACATCACCGCGGATCGGCAGCGTCCGGCCCGATGCCTGGAGCTGGTCCAGTTCCGCATCGAATGCCTCTCGCGTCGCAAAGCGGCGGCAAAGATGATGGAACCGAACGACAGGGCCTTCAGCCTGGGGCAGGCCCTCCACGTAAATGGCCACGTCGCCGTCGATCGGTTGAATGATCTCGATTTCCGTCGCGCCGACATAGGCCAGGGAAACATGGCAATGCGCTTCGCGGCCCGGCCCCGTGGGGTAGCGTATGTCGCGCATCTCCAGAAAGCGCGCTATGCCATGGGTGCCCGCGAACTGCGCCTGCGCCCTGTCGATATCGCGGGTGACATAGGCGACCTGGAAGAAACCTGGATAAGGTGGCGTGTCGGCTGGCATCATTTTCTCCTATGTAATTGGCTTGTCATTGCGGCTCCAGCCGATCCACTGCTTCCCGCGCCGGCGCTCCATTCCCGGAAACCCACGCGACACTCCAGCGGCCGTCCCCGGATCATCAAGGTCAGGCGGCCTCCTCCACTGAGCGGCTGATCGGGGAGGGTGCCTTGTGCCATTGCCCCCCCTTCATCACCGCCCGGAGCGCCCTGGCATCGGCGAGGAGCCGCGGATCGGCAATGGGATCGCCGTCGATCAGCAGCAGGTCAGCCAACATGCCCGGGGCAATCCGCCCGGCGCCCTTGCCCATCAGCTCGCCTCCATTGACTGTCGCTGCGTACAACGCTTCGGCCGGCGTATAGCCGAGGTAGCTCACGAAATGCTGCACGTCGCGGGCATTGGCGCCATTGGGCTGCCAGGGCATGCCATAATCGCCGCCAATCACCGCGCGGACGCCTCGGCGCCGTAATTCACTGTGCACTGCAATGTTGCTCTCCATCGCAGGTTCAACACCCATGCGATCAATTGTCGCGCGATCAAACGGGCTGTCGTTCAGCAGACTGTGGTAATATCCTATTGTCGGCGCGACAAAGATACGATCCTTGGCAGCCTCGAGCATGTCCAGCGCTTCATCGTCGGCAAAGTCGGCATGATTGATGAGCGTGGCCCCGGCGCGTAGCGCCCGCTTGATCGATTCCGCCGAGCGCGCATGGACGCTGACCAGCAGACCAAGTTCCCTCGCCGCTTCTCCGATCGCCTGCGCTTCGTCCTTTGCCAGAGTCGTGGTTCGGCCGGTCGGGCGCGGAAAGAAATCATCGCCCGACATGTTGACCTTCACCACGTCGACCCCCTCACGAAAACCCAGCCGCACCATCTTGCGGCATGCTTCCGCGCCATCGACGACAGCCGCCGCAACATCGCGCCGCTGATGCAGTTGCGCCGTGTCGTTAAGCCCGCCGGTCGCAGTCAGGGTGGGCGTCGAGGCCAGCAGGCGCGGCCCCGGAATGCGCCCCGCCTCGATTTCGTTGCGGATCACGACCTCCGATCGCAGCTTGGGCGATCCCGCACCGATCACACCTGTGAAACCCGCATCCAGCATGATCCGCGCATTGTGCATCGTGATAAGAACAGTTTCTTCAGGCGGGGTGTCTTCTATCTCGTAAGCATAGGTGACTGTCGGAAAGCTGAGATGACCATGCGCATCGATCAAGCCTGGAATCACTGTCGCGCCGCTTGCGTCCACCTCTTGCGCGTCGGCCGGCGCAGGCGTGCCAGGCCGCTGCGTAGCTGCAATTCGGTCGCCCGTCACCAGCACGTCCGCCCGCTCGCGAACATCGCCGTTCTCGCCGGACCAAATATGTCCGCCCCTTATTATCCATGATTGTGCCATGTCCACCTTCCCTTCGCGCATCCCGTGAATGCGCTGCCACCCTCCCGCGACGATCGCTCCTCGCCAGCAGGTCCGGGCGGGACCAATGCGGTGCAGGGCGTTTCCCTATTCTGGCATAATGGAATGGACATGGCGACATCTTCGACCGGGAGAGTGGCATGAAGAAGGCGGCACCCCATGAAACTGATCTCAGCCGCATCACGACATGCCGGATCTGCGCCGGCCAATGCGGCATCATCGTCGACCTCGACGCGGCGGGCCGCGTCGATCGCGTCCGGGGCGATCCCGATAATCCGCTTACAAGGGGCTATGCCTGCATCAAGGGACTGACGCTCGGCGAGGCGCACAGCAGCCCCACTCGCATCCTGCATCCTTTGCGGCGCACCGACGATGGCCGCTTCGTCCAGGTGGGGATGAACGAAGCGCTGGACGAGATCGCCGAACGGTTGGGGAAGATCCTGGCCGAGCATGGCCCGGATGCGGTCGCCGGCTTTCGCGGCACCATGAACTACACCAACAGCCTGGCAGCGCATATGTTGCCGGCCTGGCTGGCGGCGATGGGATCGCACAGCTTCTTTTCGACCATGACCATAGACCAGTCCGCCAAGTGGATAACCGCAGACCGGCTGG
>Ga0307408_100001794_pt1 | contig 15656 bp, 16 predicted proteins | sample 322Cmetagenome_FD_202116 | JGI IMG/M metagenome (GOLD analysis project Ga0307408, IMG submission 202116) | Maize rhizosphere microbial communities from greenhouse at UC Davis, California, United States - 322HYB-C-3 | ecosystem: Host-associated > Plants > Roots > Rhizosphere > Soil | place...
CGCCCTTCGACAGGGCGTTCATGGAGTGCAAGACCTTGGCCCAGTTGGCGGACTGGTACGACCGCCGCATGGCGTCCGGCCGCCGGATGTCATCCGACGAGCTGGGCTTTCTCGTCGCGCATGTCTCCGGCCTCAGGGCTGCGGAGAAGATGGCACTCAGCGACCGCGCCGTGGAGAGAAAGGCCGACGAGTTCGCCAAATTCTTCTACGGCCAGGACCATCGCGACTTCGGTGACATCCGCGCAAGGCAGATCGTGATCGAAGGGGTTCTGTTCGACGAGGTGCCGCGCCACATGGTGTGGACGCTCGGCTCCAGGCTCTGGTGCCTGCGGGTGCCGAAGGAAAGCACCGCAACCGGGTCGAGCCATGCGCTCAAGCTCATGGAACTTGGCGGCAAGCTGATCCGCGGCAGCTCCAGGGTTGGCGAGCACGCGGAGCCACTGATCTCCGCCTTCGCGCAAGGGGTGGTTCTGGGGTTCTACCGGCTGGCGAAGATCGACATCTCCACCGCGCTGGAGGGCGTGGGCTTCTGGCGGCGCTGCGAATTGGTCAGCATCCACCAGGTAGGCGTTGACCGGGGCCAGCGGATTCGTGTGCAGGATGGTCGGAGGCCGGGGCGATAGCTACTCCGCTGCGCAGATCAACGACTCGCCCTTGATGACGTGTCGTCGCAGAAAGGGTTATGGAAAAGACGCGTTGCGCGCGCAATTTGAGCGTCTCGCCGATCTTCCAACTATTGCAGGGAGCTTTGTGATGCCTTCGGGGCTTCGTCTAAGTTGTGGGACTTCCGGTCCAGACTGATCTCAGACGTTCGCGTTCAGCGCGCGTGTGACAGCAGTAGAACTCGAAGCGACGGTCCGGGGCGGCACAAACAAATGCGACCGATGACTTTCGACAAGGAAGGACGTTCAGTTGCCTTGTCAATCGCGTGTGTCTGAGCGAGTGGCTTCGTCCGCCGAAGGGGCAAGGTCGCACTCGGCCCCGCCGCTGTTGTGGCGGACACTCTCTCCACCGTCTGTTAATGTCTCTCATCGACGCTCGGCCAGTTCGATAGTTTTCGCCCCATCCGTTTACCCATCCGCCGGCGGTGCGACTGGGTGGTACCGCTTGAGTCCTTTTGCGCCGGCAGTGTGAGGCACAGTACGAGGTTGGAGGCGTCACGCTCATGGATCATGGTTCGAATAGCTTGTTGTGGCATCACGTCACGCGAATTGCTTGGCTTGGAGGCGGACTCGTTGCGGTCAGTCAGCCCGGCCCGCTCGTGAAGATTTTTGCAGGCGTGGGTAATCACGTCATGCTTGCTCAGTTCAACTTGCGCGCATATCCGGAACTTGTCGGTGCCTTGCGTCATGTCGGGTACACGGTGCTTGGAATGACATTCATCACGTCTGCCGACGAGGCGTCAGGGTTGGCGTCCCCGCAGTTCTTTGCTCAATCGTTTGAAGGCGGATGGCGCGCCAAGGATGCGCAAAAGAACTGGCGACGAATTGCGTTTCACGCTGGCCAGAAGGACATGATGCTGCTGTCCGATGTCGCCGCGCGGATTGCTTCGGGGCTGAGTTCCGGTCAGGCGAGGTTGCAACACTTGTGCCACGCCTATGCGGTCCAGCTTCGCAGTCAGGTTCGATCGCTGCCATTCAAGACCCATTCCCGGTTCAAAGATACGAACTCTCCGGCTGTGTACCTTGCGATTCATTCCATGTTCTGGGAACTGGCGGTCTTACGAGATACTTTGGCAGAGTTTGCTGCACGATTCGTGTTTGAACTCACTGGCACTACCACGATGCGTGGCCTCGTCGGAAACCTCAAGAAGCGCGACGCGGCGAACGAACTCCGAGGCGAGTTGCTCGAGGCGTCGAACGAAGACAATCGCGGCTGGTTGTCTTCGTTCTCAGCGTATCGAAATCTCTTCACGCACGGGGCGCCCTTGCAGGATGCAGTGGGCGTGTCATTCGCCGTCTTGGACAACGAGGTGTTGAAGGATGGCGTCGCGGTGCCGACGATTTACTACCCTCTCCCTGCTGACGCGGCGAACCTCTCACGAAAGAGATCCGCTGGACCGCTGTACAAGACCTTTGCAGAACTTATTGATTCGCTCTCGGAGAAGCGGCCCACCAAGAACGTTGAGCCGGATGCGCTCGACTATCTTGCTGAAACGTTCGATCGCCTGGCAGGGCTCGCTCAGAAGCTGATAGCTTCATCACCGGTAACTCCTGACGACATCGTGTTAACAGAGGTGGACATTATCGGAGGGATCAGGGAATCGGATGGAAGCTAACTCGCTCTACGGTCAAACATTCTTGCTGACGCTTCCTCGAGGATTGGGAGCAGCCAGGTCGAATGGGTGAATGGATCACCGATCTACGTCTCGCCGTTGCTGGCGCGACTAGGTCAGCCGTTAGGCGTATTTGCCTCTTCGGCAGCCGGATATGTGTCGATTTCTCACGCCTAGGCGCAGGCGTTCTTTGCCCCGACTCGCATCTCATCGAGTCTCGAATGGATCAGCGATCTCCCCGTGCTCGGATCAGTCCAGAAAAGAGCGTGTAGCGGATGTCGTAGCGATTGGGCGAGATACTGCGACTGAAACGCAAGTACTTGCGCGAGTGACTGCACATTGCGATGTGCTGTCGCATTTCTGACTAGTCGCACGTGCTCGATTGCCGGCAGGGTACCAAACGCGGATAGGAGGTTGGCACGATTGGGAGGGTTTAGGGCTTGAATCACTTCCAGCAGCTTATCGACATGACCCCAAGTAGGCTCCTTTTGATAGATCGTATTCGTCCCGTGTGATGCAGGAGCTTGTCCATTCCTTTGTCTTGAGGCGATGAAAGAGACCACGTCAGGTGAGGCATGGCTCGCGGCTAGCGAGACGCCAGACGACGTCTGGCAACCACTACACGAAGCCATCACAACATGCCGGCAAAACCTACACCAGACCTGCCAAACCTCGGATAACCAGCCCTCAAGCTCGTACACCTCCCCGGTCCCAAGCGGGGTCGCTGCGCGTTGTAGAAAGCTTGCCAAATGACCCTCTGCCGCGTCCAAACGACGGTTCAGCCTTGCCTCGACCCAGCCGAGGTCCATCTCACACTCTGCCGCGAAGAGCCGACGAAATGCTCAGGACACGGGTGAGCCGTTGCTTGACCCGATTGGAGCCGCCCTTGCATGCATCGACGTAGTCTTTGTATTTGCCGCTGACGTCCTTGGTTTCATGGGCGGAGGCAAGTGCAAGTAGCCCATCAATTGCGACCCCCACATCAGAGGTGAATTCGCCGATAGGTGCAATGCCGGTCTGTTCCTCAAGGTGGGGAATTCCCCACTTTGCGTGTATCAGCGCGGTCACGAGCGACAGGAACGCATACGACTTAGTCATGTACGAGTTCTGAAGCGGGGACAGTTGACCCTGGATGAACGCAAGCGCTTCATCGATGCGTGTTCCCCACTCGCCCGCCTCAGCGAACGTATCGTCGAAGTCGCTATACAGTTGCCGGAGTTGAGCGTTACTTGAACTCACAACGCCGCTCCGCATCGCCAATGCCATTTCGGCCACCAGTTCCGCGTCTTCCATGCGGACGATGGACCGGCTGGTTAGTATCTTCCAGTCCGCAAGCAACGATCCCCATTTGTCTACGAGGGTGTTGACCCATGTCTTGAAGGCGCCAAAGAATTCGCTATGGCGCTTTTCAGCGTCATTTAATGGAAGCGTGTACGCGTTCATGCGACGGAACATCTGCAGGATCTCAGCTCGTTGAGCATTCCGTATGACGTCGCAAGATATGGTGTACGTGAGAAAAGCTTCCTTCTCCTCGTCGTTGAGGTCGTCGAATCTCTTTCCGGAAAACTTGGCAGAGTTTCCCCCAAGAGCGAACTTGCTATCCCGAAAATCGATGATCGACATCATGCGTTGCTGTCCGTCAACAATTTCGCGCTGCGGACGCAAGGTCGCCTTGTTGAGGCGTTCCCAGAAGTAGATCTTCGGAAAAGGGAAGCCCGAAAGAATCGTGTCGATGAAATAGCTACGGGCGGCAGGGGGCCATAGGCGCGGTGCCCGCTGATACTCCTCATTGACGGTCAGATCCTTGCGGCGGTACAGATCGATGAGCTCTGCAATCGAATGCTTCGATTCTTCTATCTTCACCTGTGATCCTTTATGAGAATGGCGGGGTGAACTATAGCCCGGCGATCCACTACTAGACTGTTCCGTCGCGGGCATGCCAGTGACCGGAGAGAGCTGCACCGCACCTTGCGTTCCCATCCGCGGGCAGGCAAGCGGCCTCTCCGGGTGCCGTTTGTCAGCATGGCGCCCCTCTCTTTGATGAAAGGGCTGCTCTCGGTGGCTAAAAGATGTGTTACAGCCCGTACACTCCCGCCCCATGGACAAATGGACGTTCGCTGTGGAGATGTCGAAGGCGTGGGCTTGGCCGGTGGTAGCCGTCCTCGTCGTCATCGTCTTCAGGGGAAAGCTCACCAAGCTGTTCGATGAGGTGACGGAGCTGAAGGGCCTCGGGGTCGAGGCAAAGTTCGCGAGGGGGGCAAAGGAAGCGCTCGCTGAGGTCGAGACGATTGAGGCGGCTGAACCTCCGCCGGCTGGACCGGCCCCAGAGCCGTTTGACCCGAACGCACCCCTGGACGATCCTCTCCTCCCTCGCATCGAGCCTATCAACGCGCTGTTCACGACGGCGAACCCGAAAGCCGCTGTCCTGATGGCGCGCTCTAACATTGAGGCGGCGGTGAAGCGGCTTGTCATGCTGAAGGGGGTTACTGCACCTTCCGGCCGCGCCAACTTCGGCAGCATGGTCAGAGCCCTCAGGTCGAAGTTCGCGATTTCGGAGGCGGTCGTGAAGACATCATTGGAGCTGTACGCGCTAGGCAGCAAGGCGGCTCATGGCGACTTCGAGCCGGACGTGAGTTCAGCACGAGACTTTGTGCAGGCATCCGAAAAGCTGGTGCGCCTGCTCCTAAGCTCGAAGCCAGACCCGATGGCCGACACGTGGCACGAGCATCCCCTTTGAGGTCTTCCGATGAACTCGAAATCCTCTGCGATCTGAAAGTTGGACGGCACCTTCTTCACATTGCTGTCCAGAGCCTTCCTATTCGCTGGCATCTACTGCTTCTTGTGGGCTGCACTGATCGTGCTCGGTCAGGTCGTAGGGTGGCTGAAGGTTGGCGAGTGGCAGCAGGTAGTCCTTGACGCACCCGGCGGTGTGTATCTCCGTGCTGAGTGAACACATGCGAGCGTTCGTGAACATCAAGTTTAGAAGGGCATGAACCGCCGGTTCGGCGTCCTGATCTCTGGCCGTTGCGGGCCCCAATGCGACTTCTACTTGCCTACGTGAGTGGCACGAGGGGAACGACAGGAAAGCGCCGGCCTGCAGGCGCTCGCGTCCTGAGTGGGGAAAGTCGGCTTTCGCTGCACAGCAGCCTTCGCGGATATTCAACGGAGGAGTGTGATCGAAGTGCATGTGGGGCCGTGATCTCCGCCTAGGACTGATCTCCCAGCGAGCCAGTGGGAGTCGCCCAACCACCGATCGCTACGCTGACTGGTTCTTCTTGGTGGGCTTATCCAGCGGATTCGTGCGCAGGATGGTCGGAAGCCGGGTCGGTAGCTACTACTTGTCCCCAGCGCTCACGCCGCCTCGCCCTTTGCGGTGCCATGCCTGTACTCGCTGCGGTGCCTCATGAACCGGTGATAGGACATCCGCAGGTGCAGTTGCATCACCTGCCTTGCCAGTTCGCCATCCGCAGCCTGCACGGCCAGTGTCAGGTCGCGATGGTGATGAAGGCTCTGCTCCAGTTCCTGTGGGGTGTAGATGTAGAACGAGCGCTTGATGATGGGCATGTCGATCATCGTTTCGAGCATCGCGCGCAGCCGGGGGGAGCCCGAAGCATCGAGCAAGGCGTGGTGGAAGTCGCGATTGGCCGACTGCACCTTGGCTATTCCCTCCTCGCCTTCCGCGATGCCTTCGGCCATCGCCTGGTTGCTCGCCTTCAGTTGCTGAACGAGCGCCTCTCCGCCGCGCGTGGCCGCCAGGAATGACGCGTAGGGCTCCAGCAGCATTCGAAGCTGGAAGGTCTCTTCCACGTCCCACTCGCTCCATTCCGCCACGCGGATGCCTTGGCCCGCTGCGTCGGTCGCCAGGCCGTCTTCCACGAGCCGGCGCAGCGCGGTGCGAACGGGGGTTCGGCTCAGCCCCAGGTCGCGGGCCAGCGGCTCCTCCTTGAGCTGCACTCCCGGGGCGTAGTGCCCCCCCACCAGTCGTTGTCTCAGGATCTCGTAGGCCTTGTCTCTGCCGTGCTGCATGGGGGCATGAACTCGCTGCATATGGAGCCGGGATTGTAGGTCGCCGCACCTTTGCCTTGGCGCTCCGCGAACAAATCGAGTACAGGCATCGTTCTTGATTTGTACTCTGGCGATTGAGTGAGGTCTCCTCTGCAGAGGAAAACTAGGTGATTTCCCTGTATTCCATTGAATTATTTGTACTCGCTTTGTATTCTCTCGGCATCGAAAAGGGTCTGCGCATGAACATTGCAATCATCGGGTTGGGCGAAGTCGGCCGCTGCTACGCGGCGCCTTTGTATGAAGCGGGCCATACCCTCGGCCTGTGTGAAGCGCATCCGTCGGCGGCCGCCACGGCGCTGGCGGCGTCGATGGAATTGCCGATCCATGAGCGGGCCGGTAGTTGGTTGTCCAAGGCGGACCTGGTGCTTTCCTGCGTGACGGGAACCACTTCCCTGCCGGTGCTTGCGCAGGTGTTGCCGCATCTCTCCAGGAACGCATTGCTGGCCGACTTCACGACGGCCAGCCCCGAGGTCAAGCGCGAAGGGGCGGCCCGTGCGGCAGAGGCCGGCATCCGCTACGTCGACACCGCCATCATGGGCGCGATCTCGCTCAACCTGGTGCGCACGCCCTTGCTGGCTTGCGGCAGCGGAGCCGAGCAGCTGAAAGAAGTCCTCGAGAGCGCCGGTGCGCGTGTCCAGGTCATTGCGGGCGGCAAGGCCGGGGATGCCATCTCGTTGAAGATCCTGCGCAGCGTTTTCACAAAGGGCATGGAAGCGCTTTGCGTGGAGCTGTTGATGAGCGCCGAGAAGCAGGGCGTGCGCAGCGAACTCTACGAGCAGCTCAGCGACATCGACCAGACGCCGCTGCGCTCGTTCATCGACATGCTGGTGCGCACGCATGTCATTCACGCCAGGCGCCGGGCGCACGAAGTGCACGACGTCCAGGCCGAAGTGGCCGCGCAGGGCCTTCCTTCGGTGGTCATGCGCGGTGTCGAACAGCGCTTCAACGACACGGTGGACGCGCTGTCCAGGCGACCGCTCCGCATTGCGGAACCGACCGTCGATCAAGCCTTGAACTGGCTTCTGGCCAGCGCAGGCGGGCATTAGCCGCTTCCTTCTTTCCGCTTCCTCTCTTCTCTCTTCGTTTCGTTGGCGGCCTGGCGGTCGCCTGGCCTTTCTTCGTCTTTTTTTTCTACTGGATTCACCCATGACCACTCCTGAGCAGATCAAGCAATTGCGCGACCTCGGCGCAGCCACCGTCTACGAGGCGCAAGGCGCCAAGGGCGCGCTGGACAGCGGCATGAAGCCGATCGACCCGACGGTGCGCCTGGCCGGCCCCGCATTCACGGTCGACGCACGCCCTGCGGACAACCTGATCCTTCACTACGCAGTGCAAAAGGCCAAGCCCGGAGACGTGCTGGTGGTGGACGCGAAGGGCTTCATGGAGGCAGGCCCCTGGGGCGACGTGCTGACGATCCAGGCGATGAAGCTTGGCATTGCAGGGCTTGTCATCAATGGCTGCGTGCGCGATGCGAACCTGATCATCGACCTTGGTTTTCCGGTGTTCTGCCGCGGCCTTTCGATCAAGGGCACGGGCAAGAACCAGCCTGGAAAGGTTGGCGTGCCGATCGCGATCGGCGACACGCTGATCCAGCCCGGCGACATCGTCGTCGGCGACCGCGACGGCCTGGTGGTCGTCGCCCAGGGCGAAGTCGAAACCGCCATCTCCAGCAGCCTGGCCCGCGAGGAAAAGGAAGCGAAGCAGCGCAAGGCCATTGACGAAGGCGCCACCACGGCCGAGCTGCTGAACCTGACGGACACGCTGAAGCGCTTCGGCCTGGTCTGACATCCACAAAAACACGGAGACAAACGCATGCGCAAGCTCATCAATTCCCTGGCGTTGCTCGGCGCCGCCATCCTTGCATCGGCCGCGGCGCATTCCGCCGATGCCTATCCGTCCAAGCCGATCCGGATGGTGGTCGCATTCGCCGCCGGCGGCTCCGCGGACATCAATGCCCGCATCGTGGGGCAGCAGCTGGGCAAGGAGCTCGGCGGCACGATCGTGGTGGACAACAAGGGCGGTGCCGGCGGCAACCTGGGGGCAGTCGAGGCCAAGCGCTCCGCACCGGACGGCTACACGATGTTCTATGCAACCTCTGCCGTCGTGCTTGCGCCCTCGCTGTATGCGAAGCCGGGCTTCGATCCCTACGCGGACTACACGCCGGTCTCGTTGACGGCAACCATTCCGCTCTTGCTGGTCGTGAACCCGGCAGTGCCCGCCAAGACGGTCAATGAACTCGTTGCGTTGGCCAAGGGCAAGCCCAATGAACTGAACTATGGGTCGTCGGGTGCCGGCGCATTGCTGCATCTGGGAGGTGCATTGTTCGCCAAGGAGGCCGGCATCCAGGCCACGCACGTGGCCTACAAGGGCAGTGCCCCCGCGGTTGCCGACCTGCTTGCCGGAACCACGCAGTTCATGTTCCTGCCGATCAACGAGGCCATGCCTCATGTGAAAGGCGGCGCGTTGCGCGCGCTCGCGATCACGAGCGACAAGCGCTCTCCGCTCGTGCCGGACGTTCCGACGATTCGGGAGGCCACCGGAAAATCGACCATGGACATGGGGGCCTGGCAGGGGCTGATGCTGCCGAAGGGCGTGCCGGACGAGGTAGTGAGCAAGATTTCTGCAGCGCTGAAGAAGGCGCTTGCCGACAAGGCCTTGCAGGATCGCCTCGTCGCGCAGGGTTCCATCGTGCTGGGCGGCTCGGCCAAGGACTATTCGGACTACATGAAGCTCGAAGGCGACCGCTGGGCGAAGGTCATCAAGGACACCGGCGCGAAGCTCGATTGAGCACGGCACACGGGAGACATCATCATGCTGAAAAAACGCACTTTCATTGCCGGCGCCGTCGCGGCCCTCCTGATGGCCGGTGCTGCCGCACAGGACTTCAAGAACCCCGTCCGAATCGTCATTCCCTTTGCGCCTGGCGGAGCCACCGATGCTCTTGGTCGGCTGCTGGGGCCCAGGCTCGGCAAGGAGCTGTCGCAGACGGTCATCATCGACAACAAGCCGGGCGCCAGCGGCCAAATCGGCACCGCAGCGGTCAAGGCCGCGCCGCCCGACGGCGCCACCTTCTTGCTGGCCCTGGACCATTCGGTGGTGGTGGTTCCGCTGATCACGCCGACGGCGGGCTACGACGCCATGAAGGATTTCGTCCCGGTCGGCCAGGTCGCGCGTTTTCAGTGGACCTTCGCGGTGCCCATGAGCAGTCCGGCAAAGACGCTGCCCGAGTTCGTCGAATTCGTGCGCCGTGAACCTCAGAACGGCAACTATGGCGTGCCGCTGATCGGCGGCGTGCCGGACATCATCGGCGCCGCCATCACTCGCAAGGCCAATGTGAAGATGGAGGCGATTGCCTTCGGGGGATCGGCGCAGATGATGCCGCAGCTCATTGGCGGCCAGCTGGCTTCCGGCGTGACGGGAGAGCCCGAGGGGGTGACCATGTCGCGCGGCGGCAAGGTCCGCATCCTCGCAATCTCGGGCGGCAAGCGCTCGGCGCTGCTCCCCTCGGTGCCGACATTCGAGGAACTGGGCTTCACCGGCGTGAACGTCAACAGCTTCAATGCGTTCTTCGCACCCAAGGGGTTGCCTCGGCCGTTGGCGGAAAAGTTCAACGCTGCACTGCGAACGGTGCTGAACGATCCGGAGGTCCAGGCCAGGATCAAGGACATGTCGCTGGAACTCGCGCCCACGGACCTCGACCAGTCGGCCAGCGAGCTCGCGAAGTCCTACGCGTTCTGGCGCGAAGCAGCCACGCAAAGAAAATGATGCTGCGCGGCAGCCCGCCATCGCACTCCTCCGAGGTGGAATGCGAAGCCCCGCATTCCACCGGACGGAAGGGGCCGGCATTCAGCGTGCCGGCGGGCGCATGCGATTGCCACATGCACTTCTTCGATGCGACGGCGCCGTTCGCTTCCGGCCCCGTGCTCAGGCATGGAGACGCCACCGTCGAGCACTACCGGCAACTGCAGCGCCGGCTTCGCATCGAACGCTGCGTGCTGGTCCAGCCTTCCAGCTATGGGCGGGACAACCGGGTTCTCTTGAGGGGATTGCGATCGCTTGGCAACAGCGCACGCGGGGTGGCGGTGATCGATCCGTCGGCAACCCAGTCCGAACTGGAAGTGCTGCGCGCTGCCGGCGTCGTCGGCGTGCGTTTCAACCTCGTCCAGGCAGGCGCGACAAGCGAGCAAATGCTGGAAGACGTTGCGCGCTTGATTCGCCCCTTCGACTGGCACATCCAACTGCACGCGCACCCCGTCGATCTGCTGAGCCTGGCCGATCGCCTGACCGCGCTGCCGGTGCCCGTGGTCATCGACCATTTCGCGCGCATCAATGCCGAGCCCGCGATGTCGGACCGCGTGAAGGCCGTCCTCCTGCGCATGATGGGCAGCGGCAACGTGTGGATGAAGATGTCGGCGCCCTACATCGCCTCGCCCGACTCGAAGGCCTACGAAGATCTCGACGGCTTCGTCCGCCACCTTGCGGCTGACCGCTTGGACCGGCTGGTTTGGGGAACCGATTGGCCGCACGTCACGGAGTCGAGCAAGCCGGATGACGCCGTGCTGATGAATCTGCTTGCACGATGGCTGTCCGAAGACGAGATTCGTTTGGTTCTTGTGGAGAACGCTGCTCGGCTTTATCGCTTCGCGTCCGGTGGGGAGGGTTGAACGTCTGCAGCAACGGGGGACATCGGACATCCTCTACGACCTGAAGCAGAATCCACAGCAATGACTTCTTCAATTCGTGCGCTGATCTTCGACTGCGACGGCACGCTGGTCGACAGCGAACCCTGGCTGGTCGAGGCCATGCTGGCCGAGGGCGCGCTGCATGGCCTGCCGCCGGCGGCACGCGCCGTGCTCGACGCGCACCGCGGCGCGCCGATGTCGCGACAGATGGCTCTCGTGGCCGAGCGCTGCAGCGCGCCGCTGCCCGTCGACTTCGAGACCTGCGTGCGCGCACGCATGGCGGACCTGTTCCATGCGCACCTGCAGCCCATTGCCGGTGCGATGGAACTGGTGCGCGGCCTGAAGCTGCCGTTCTGCGTGGCCTCCAACGGCCCGCGCCACAAGATCGAGCTGGTGCTGGGCCTCACGGGCCTGCTGCCGTGGTTCGAGGGCGCGGTCTACAGCGCCTACGAGATCGGCGCCTGGAAGCCGGACCCGGATCTGTTCGTGCATGCCGCGCAGCAGATGGGCTTCGCGCCGGCCGATTGCGCCGTGGTGGAAGACAGCGCCTCCGGCATTGCCGCCGGCCTGGCCGCCGGCATGCGCGTGTTCGCGCTCGGCCAGCAGCCGCCCGACCTGCCGCCGGCCGTGCAGCGCATCGCCAGTTTGGCGGACCTGCCAGCCCATCTGGCGGCGCCGCACTGAACAGCAAGAATCCGCAGTCGATTCCTTCCACCCACCCGACCAGGAGACAACCCATGCGTCACACACCCAATGCCAAAGCGCGCGCCACGCGCCGCACCGTCCTGCAGCACGGCCTGGCGGCCGCCGCGGCCATTGCCAGCCCGCTCGGCTTTGCCCAGGGCGCGTGGCCGAGCAAGCCGGTCACGCTGGTGGTGGGCTACCCGCCCGGCGGCCAGACCGACTTTGCCGGCCGCATGGTCACGGCCGGCATGCAGGCGGTGCTGGGCCAGGGCGTGGTGATCGACAACAAGGCCGGCGCCGGCGGCAACATCGGCACCGACAACGTGATGAAGGCGGCGCCCGACGGCTACCGCCTGCTGGTGGGCAACGGCAACATCACGCTCAACCCGCACACCTACCGCAACACGGCGATGGCGGACCCGCTCAAGCTCACGCCCATCGGCCTGCTGCTGCAGTCCTCGCTCGTCCTGGCCGTGCCCAACAGCGTGCCGGCGAAGAACCTCAAGGACTTCGTCGAGTGGGTCAAGGTGCAGGACAAGGAAAAGAACGGCATCGACTACGCCTCGGCCGGCCCCGGCAGCCTGACGCACGCGACGATGGAACTGTTCCGCGAGCGCATCGGCAAGCCCCGGATGAACCACGTGCCCTACAAGGGCAGCGGCCCGGCCATGACCGACCTGATCGCCGGCCGCGTGGTCGCGATGTTCGATGCCGCCTCGGTGATTGCGCCGTTCATCAAGTCAGGCCAACTGCGCCCGCTGATGGTGACCGGCGCCAAGCGCGTGCCGGCCTTCCCCGACGTGCCCACGGCCACGGAGAGCGGGCTCAAGGACTTCGAGGTGATCTCCTTCATCGGCCTGTACGGCCCGCCCGGCCTCAACGCCGACATCGTGAAGAAGACCAACGGCGCGATGAACACCGCGCTGAAGGACGCGGGCATCCAGAAGGGCATCGTCGAGCGCGGCGATGAGCCCGGCGGCGGCACGCCGGAGCAGCTGGCGCAGATGACGCGCCACTACTTCAAGCTGTGGGGCGACATCGTGAAGGCGAACGACATCCGCGCGGAGTGAGCGCAAGATTACCGGCGCGCAGCTGACACGGCGGCGCGCAGCGCGAGCAGATAGCTGTCGGAGCCGAATCCGCAGATCTGGCCCCTGACAATTTCTGCAAACACCGAGTGGTGGCGGAAGGTTTCGCGTGCGTGAATGTTCGACATGTGCAGTTCGACCACCGGCACCGTCAGGATCGCCAAGGCATCGCGGATGCCGTAGCTGTAGTGCGTCCACGCGCCGGCGTTGATCAGCACGGCATCCACGCCGTCGGTGAAGCCTTGGTGGATGCGCTCGCACATCGCGGCCTCGCTGTTGGTCTGGAAGCTCTCGACCTCGGCGCCGAGTTCGCGGCCCAGCGCCTGGAGCTGCGCATCGATCTCGGCCAGCGTGACGGTGCCGTACTGCACCGGATCGCGCTTGCCGAACATGTTGTGGTTGATGCCGTGCAGCATGAGGATCTTCATGGTGACTCCTCTTCTTCCTCAGACCAGCGGAATGGTCATGCGCTCGATGACGACGCGCGTGTCGGGACGCACGCCGCGCCACCATGCGAAGGCCTCGGCCGCCTGCTCGACCAGCATGCCGACGCCGTCGGCCAGTTGCGGCACGCCTGCGTTCCGGGCCAGGCGCAGGAACGGCGTGAGGCCTTTGCCGTAGACGAGTTCGTAGGCCAGCTTCGCGCCTTTCATCACTTCGGCGGGCAGCGGCGGCAGCTCTGCCTTCAAGCTCGCGGAGGTCGCATTGACGACGATGTCGAAGCGCTGCCGGGCAAGGTCCTCGTAGCCCGACGCAATCACGCGGCCATGCGATGCGAAGCTGTCGGCCAGCGCGTTGGCGGTCGCCAGCGTGCGGTTGGCCACGACGAGTTCCGCCGGCTGCTGTGCCAGGAACGGCAGCAGCGCACCGCGCGCAGCGCCTCCGGCGCCAAGCAACAGCACGCGCGCGCCTTTCATCGCAACGCCAAGGTTGCGCGTGATGTCGTTGACCAGGCCGACCCCGTCGAAGTTGTCCGCGTAGATGCGGTCGCCCTCGAACTTCAGCGCGTTGGTGGCGCCGGCCAGCTCGGCCCGCTCGAGCTTGTCGGTTGCGAGCTCGAAGGCCTGCAGCTTGAACGGCGCGGTGACGTTCATGCCGCGGCCGCCGGCATCGCGAAACGCAAGCACGGCACCGGAAAATCCGTCGAGCGGGCCTTCGATGGCGCTGTAGTCGATGTCCTGGTTGGTCGCCTGCGCGAAGCTGCCGTGGATCATGGGCGACTTGGTGTGCCCGATAGGGTTGCCGATGACGGCGTAGCGGTCGGTCATGAGCTTCGTCTCCTTCACTTGCTGTAGAGCACGTCATCGGCCTGCATGGCGGCGATCTGCGCATCGCTGAAGCCCAGGCTGGCGGCCACCTCGGCGTTGTGCTCGCCCAGGTCGGGCGCCACCTGCGTCTGCGTGGTGTCGCAGTCCGAGAAGCGGAAGGGCAGGTTGGGCAGGCGGATCTTTCCCAGCGCCGGATGGTCCTGTTCGACCACCATGCCGCGCGCCTGGATCTGCGGGTCGGCCAGCACCTCGTCGATGCGCTGGACCTTGGCGCAGGGCACGTCGATGGCGTCGAGCATCTTCAGCACCTCGGCCACGGGGCGAGCTTCCACCCAGGCCCGGACGATCGGCAGGATCTCCAGCCGGTTCGCGTTGCGCCCGGCCGAGGTGTGATAACGCGTGGCGTCGCCAAAGCCGGCCGGCCCGCCGGTTTGCGCCACCAGCGCGGCAAAGCGCTTCCAGGCGTCGTCGACCTGCGCCGCAATCACGAGGTCGCCGTCCTGCGCACGGAACACGCCGTAGAGCGTGGAGTTGGGCATGTCGTGGCCGGTCTGCACCGGCACTTCCTTGCCGCCCGAAAGGGTGTAGCACTGCACCGCGTACTCGTGCATCGACACCAGCGTGTCGTACAGCGCCATGTCGATGTGCTGGCCGCGGCCCGACTTCACGCGGCCGAGCAGTGCGGCATTGATCGCGGCCACCGCGTGGATGCCGGTGTACATGTCGCCGAGCGAGATGCGCAGCAGCGGCGGGGCCTCGCCGGGATTGCCGACCATCTGCATGATGCCGCTCTTGGCCTCGGCGATCAGGCCGAAGCCGGCGCGGTGCGCATCGGGACCGGTGTGGCCGTAGGCCGAGATCGAGCAATACACCAGGCCGGGATTGCGCGTGGCCAGTTCCTCGTAGCCGAGGCCCAGCTTCTTCAGCGCGCCGGGGCGGTAGTTCTCGACGAACACGTCGGCGCTGTCCACCAGCTTCTGCATCAGCTCGTTGCCGCGCGGGTCCTTGGTGTTGACGCACAGCCCCTTCTTGCCCATGTTCTGCTGCAGGAAGTAGCCGCTGTGGTCGCCAACGAACCAGGCGTGCTGGCGGCCGGCGTCGCCGGTGCCGGGCCGCTCGACCTTGATGACTTCGGCACCCAGTGCCCCCAGGCAGCGGCCGACGTACGGGCCGGCCAGGAAGTGGCTGTAGTCGACGACGCGGATGCCGGCCAGCGGCAGGGCTTGCTGCGCGCTCATGAGGGCCTCCGCGGCACCATCACGCGGTGCTCGCCCTTTTGCACCACTTCGTCGCGTTGGTTGATCAGCTCCGACGGCAGCACCAGGATGCCCCAGCCCGGACGGCTTTTCGATTCGCGCTTGGCGCCGACGTGGAACTTCACGCGCACGGTATCGCCCAGCTTGATCGGCCCGACGAAGCTCCATTCCCAGCCGAGCGACATGCCGGGCATGAAGCGCATGTCGCTCTTCGTCTTGAGGCCGTCGGCGACCGACAGGCCGAACAGGCCGTGCGCGACGCGCGTGCCGAATGGCGTGGTGCGCGCATAGGCCTCGTCGGTGTGCACGGGCGTGTGGTCGCCGGTGAGGTCCGCGTA
>Ga0307408_100001795_pt1 | contig 15655 bp, 11 predicted proteins | sample 322Cmetagenome_FD_202116 | JGI IMG/M metagenome (GOLD analysis project Ga0307408, IMG submission 202116) | Maize rhizosphere microbial communities from greenhouse at UC Davis, California, United States - 322HYB-C-3 | ecosystem: Host-associated > Plants > Roots > Rhizosphere > Soil | place...
TTTGTGGTGAGGGCGCTTGCTCCCTCGCCACGGTTTGTTCTGCCGATGTATTGGCCTATGATTCCAAAGCCAATTCAGACGGGAGCTCGAGCATGACCCACTGGCCGCTGGATCAGGTCTACGACTTAAACGGGCATTCTGTCCGCTACGCCATCCACGGCGACGGCCCGCCGCTGGTATTCGTCCATGGCACGCCGTTTTCTTCTTATGTATGGCATCGGATCGCGCCGCTGTTCTTTACTACGCACCGAGTGCACTACTTCGACCTGCTGGGTTATGGCCAGTCCGCGCAACCAGATGCCGACGTGTCCCTGGGCGTACAGAACCAACTGCTTGTCCAACTGCTGGAACACTGGAAGCTGGAACGCCCCGACGTGGTGGCCCATGACTTCGGGGGCGCCACCGCGCTGCGTACACACCTGCTCAATGGCAAGGACTACCGCAGCCTCACCCTGATCGACCCGGTGGCCCTTTCCCCGTGGGGTTCACCTTTTGTCCAGCACGTGCGCCGGCACGAAGCGGCGTTCAGCGGCCTCCCCGACTACATCCAGCGCGCCATCGTCCCGACTTACATCCGCGGCGCGATCAAGCGGGACATTCCCGATGAAGAATTGGCGCCCTACGTGCAACCGTGGCTTGGCGAGCCGGGCCAGGCGGCGTTCTATCGGCAGATTGCGCAGATGGACGAGTGCTACACCTGCGAGGTCGAAGGGCTGTACCCGAGCGTACGCTGCCCGATCCAGATATTGTGGGGCGAAGATGACCAGTGGATCCCCATCGAGCGCGGTCGGACGTTGCACGGGATGATTCCGGGGGCGCTGTTTCAGCCCGTTCCGAACGCTGGGCACCTGGTCCAGGAAGACGCGCCGGAAGTGATTGTCGCGGCAGTTATGCGGTTCCTGGCGTGACTTCCCTCGATACAAGCACGGCGCATTCCCCTGTGGGAGCGGGCTTGCTCGCGAAGGCGGTGTGTCAGGTCCAGATACATTGACTGACACACCTTCGCGAGCAGGCTCGCTCCCACAAAAAACCGGATAAGCAGTGAGCGCTGTGTTCCAACTTGAATCACCGCCGCACCGCTTTCGCTCCTCGCAGCACACCCAACCCACAAATTGACTATAAATAACCAGCCCTCACCCGCTTGGCACGGCCGCTGCACGCTTGCGACTTCCCTTCTCCTACGCAAGGACCGCCACAATGACTCAGAACGATCCGGGCAACGACTATCCCTTGAGCGAAGTCCCGATGAGCGCTCGCAAGGGTTTGGCCTCCACGGCCATGGTGCTGCTGGGCTTCACGTTTTTCACCGCGACCATGTTTGCCGGCGGCAAGCTGGGCGTGGCGTTCGGTTTTGCCGAGATGCTCACAGTCATCGTCATCGGCAATCTGCTGCTGGGCCTTTATGCCGCGGGCCTGGGTTATATCGCCTTCAAGAGCGGGCTCAATTCGGTGCTGATGGGCCGCTTCTGTTTTGGAGAGGTGGGCAGCAAGCTCAGCGACTTGATCCTCGGCTTTACCCAGATCGGCTGGTACGCCTGGGGCACGGCCACCGCGGCGGTGGTGCTGGGCAAATATTTCGAATTGGGCCAGGGGACGGTGCTGGGGCTGATGGTGCTGTTCGGGCTGGGGTTCTGCGCCACGGCGTATATCGGCTATCGCGGACTGGAGATTCTTTCGTACGTCGCCGTACCGGCCATGCTGTTGCTGCTGATGCTCTCGATGTGGGTCGCGACGCAGAAGATCGGCGGCCTCGACGGGCTGCTGGCAGTCGTGCCCACGGGCAACCTGGACTTGTCGACGGCGATCACCCTGGTTTTCGGCACGTTTGTCAGCGGCGCCACCCAGGCGACCAATTGGACTCGATTCTCCCGTTCGGCGAAGGTCGCGGTGCTGGCGAGCCTGATCGGCTTTTTCCTCGGCAACGGCCTGATGGTGCTGATCGGCGCCTACGGGGCCATCGTCTATCAACAGCCTGACGTGGTCGAAGTGCTGCTGTTGCAGGGCTTCGCCATGGCCGCGATGGCGATGCTGCTGCTGAACATCTGGAGCACCCAGGACAACACCATCTACAACTTCGCCGTGGCCGGCTGCAACCTGCTGCGCACCCGTCGACGCAAGGCCGTCACCCTGGCCGGCGCGGTGATCGGCACGCTGCTGGCGCTGCTGGGCATGTACGACATGCTGGTGCCTTATCTGATTCTGCTCGGCACGGTCATCCCGCCGATTGGCGGGGTGATCATGGCCGATTTCTTCTTCCGCTGGCGCGGTCGTTACCCGCGCCTGGCAGAGACGCAGCTGCCAGCGTTCAACTGGCCCGGGCTGTGCGCCTATGGCGTCGGCACCGTGGCCGCTTTCAACTCGCCATGGATCGCACCACTGGTAGGAATCGCCGCCGGCGCGCTAACGTATGTGCTATTGATCGGCGTAACCGGCACTCGCACTGCTGACGCGCCCCTACAAGACCTCTAAAGGACTCGCCCGATGCACATCATCAACGCCCGCCTGCGCAATCGTGAAGGCTTGCATGAACTGCACCTGGAAAACGGCCTGATCGCCAGTATCGCCCGGCAGACCGAGGCCCCCAGCCTGGGGGCCGAAGACATCGACGCCGGCGGCAACCTGGTCGTGCCGCCCTTCGTCGAGCCGCACATTCACCTGGACGCCACGCTGACCGCTGGCGAACCGCGCTGGAACATGAGTGGCACGTTGTTCGAGGGCATCGAGTGCTGGGGCGAACGCAAGGCCACCATCACCCACGAAGACACCAAGACCCGCGCCCGGAAAACCCTCCAGGCCCTCGCTGCCCATGGCATCCAACATGTGCGCACCCACGTCGACGTGACCGATCCCACACTCACCGCCCTCAAGGCAATGCTCGAAGTACGCGAAGAGAGCCGTCATCTGGTGGACATGCAGATCGTCGCGTTTCCCCAGGAAGGCATCGAGTCCTACCGCAACGGCCGCGAGCTGATGGAAGAAGCGATCCGCATGGGCGCCGACGTGGTGGGCGGCATTCCACATTTCGAGTACACCCGCGACCAGGGCGTCAGCTCGGTGAAATTCCTCATGGACCTGGCCGAACGCACCGGTTGCCTGGTGGACGTGCATTGCGACGAAACCGACGACCCGCACTCGCGCTTTCTCGAAGTGCTCGCCGAAGAAGCCCGCAGCCGCGACATGGGCGCCCGCGTCACCGCCAGCCACACCACCGCCATGGGCTCCTACGACAACGCCTACTGCGCCAAGCTGTTCCGCCTGCTCGGGCATTCGGGCATCAGCTTCGTATCGTGCCCGACCGAAAGCATTCACCTGCAGGGACGCTTCGACAGTTTTCCCAAGCGCCGCGGCGTCACGCGGGTCAATGAACTGCTCGAAGCCGGGATGAACGTGTGCTTCGGCCAGGATTCCATCGTCGATCCGTGGTACCCCCTGGGCAACGGCAACATCCTGCGGGTGCTCGAAGCCGGATTGCACATCTGCCACATGCTCGGCTACCGCAACCTGCAAAGTGCCCTGGACCTGGTCACCGACAACAGCGCCAAGGCCATGAACCTGGGCGAGCGCTACGGGCTGGAGCCTGGCCGTCCGGCGAACCTGCTGGTCCTCTCGGCCGACAGCGACTACGAAGTGATCCGCAGCCAGGGCCTGCCGCTCTACTCGATTCGCAACGGTGAAGTATTGATGAAGCGGCAGATGCCGGTGGTGGAGTTCGGGCCGCAGCTGGGATGAAATCCCCAACACCTGTGGGAGCGAGCTTGCTCCGGGCGGCGATCCGACGAAGAGGGCATTGACCACACCGCAAAATTTGCGCAGACGCTAAGGCACAGCCCGCGCCGCACCAAACAATCTGACCCGCACCAGCTCCCCCGCCTCTTCTTCCAGCAGAATCGGCGCAGTCCCGCCCGGCATCACCACCCTGACCACCCCCGCCTTCACCCAACCCACCCGCCACGCGGCACTGGCCACGGCGCTGGCGCTGGTGCCCGACGACGCGGTAGGGCCTTCGCCCCGCTCGAACACCCGGGCGGCGATTTGTCCTTCGGCTTCGAGCCGCGCCCATTGCAGATTGATCCCTGCCAGACAAGGAACTCCCGCCCCGCCCGGCGCCGCATAGGCAATGTCGGTCAGGACCCGCGACAGGGCCCGCGCGCGCATCTGCGCAAGGCTGGGCAACGCCGCCGCATCATCGAGCAAAGTCACACAGTGAGGATTGCCGATGCGCACGAACTGGCTGTAGCCCCACGCCGTGTTCAAGGCGTGAAGCGCTGGAACACGGCTCACTTCGCACGGGCCGAACATCACGTTTTCGACACCATGGGCAGCCACGGCCCGTGGTCCGAACAGCGGCGCGCCCAGGTCCAACCAAAAACCCTGGACACCTTCGAATTCAGCAGCGCGAACCGAGGTCTGCACCGGTGAGACGCCTTCAGTTTTGTCGTGATGAACCTGCAGCAGACATTCACCGTCGCCCACCAGCAAACCTCGCTCCTGCAAGGCCATGGAAAAAATCGTCAAGCCATTGCCGCTGCGCTCGGCCAGCGTCCCATCGGTATTGACGATCAACACGTCAAACGGCGGTGCGTCCTGGAACGGGCCGATCAGCAGGCCGTCACTGCAATGAGCCTTGGCCTCCGGCGGCGCTTCGCCCGGCACCCATGCGCAAAAAGCCTGCACGGCGGCGGCGCTCCAGGTTTCTCGGGTTTGCGCAGCCTGGGCAGCAGACGATGGCAGGTCGATCCCCAGGGCACGGACTTGCCGTGGCGAAACGACGCCATAGATATTGCCGCGTGCATCGTAGAACTGTGCCATGGACAAACCCGGATCGATCAACAAGGGCCGTTACTGTATGCCGGCGAAGACTACGAGGGCAAAGCTTGCCGGACACCCTGGCATTCGCGTCGGCACCTTGAGGTCGCAGTGAGGTCAGTGGATATGCAAGCATAGGCGCCTGCTCGCAACACCGTACCGCACGAAAGCCAAGGATGTTTCATGACCGCGATTACCCCTCCACCTACCTTTGCTCCAGGCCGCCTGGAACAGATGTCCACCCGCATCGCCTACCTCATCGCCGGGATCGGCATCGCCGCCTGGGCGCCGCTGGTGCCTTACGCCAAGGTGCGGGCGAACCTGGACGAAGGCACCCTGGGGTTGCTGTTGCTGTGCCTTGGGGTCGGGTCGATCCTGGCGATGCCGATTTCCGGCGCCCTGGCGGCACGGTTCGGCTGCCGTCGGGTGCTCTGTGGCGGCACGCTTTTGGTCTGCCTGGCATTGCCGCTGTTGGCAACGATGAGTTCCCTGCCATGGCTGGTGGCGGCGTTGTTTTTGTTCGGCGCCGGGCTCGGCACCGTGGACTCCACCGTGAACCTGCAAGCGGTCATCGTCGAGCGCGCCAGCGGCAAGACCATGATGTCGGGTTTCCACGGCATGTTCAGCCTCGGCGGGATCATCGGCGCGGCCGGCGTCAGTGCGCTGCTCGGCCTGGGGCTTTCACCGCTGGTGGCGACGCTGGCGGTCAATGCCGTGCTGTTGGTGGCGCTGTTCAAGGCGGCGCCGCACCTGCTGCCCTACGGCAGTGAAAGTTCAGGTCCGGCGTTTGCCATTCCCCACGGCGTGGTGCTGTTTATCGGCATCCTGTGCTTCATCGTATTCCTGGCCGAAGGCGCGGTGCTGGACTGGAGCGCCGTATTCCTGGCTAGCGAGCGCGCGGTGGATACCGCCTATGCCGGGTTGGGTTATGCCGCGTTTGCCTTGACCATGACCGTCGGCCGGCTGACCGGCGATTCGGTGGTGCATCGCCTGGGCGCCAAGCGCGTGATCATCTACGGCGGGTCGATCGCGGCGGCGGGTTTCCTGATCGCCACCGTCGCACCGATGTGGCAAGCGGCGCTGCTGGGTTATGCATTGGTCGGCGCCGGGTGTTCGAACATCGTGCCCGTGCTGTACACCGCCGTCGGCAAACAGACATTGATGCCCGAAGCCATCGCCGTGCCGGCCATCACCACCATCGGCTATGCCGGCATCCTCGCGGGGCCGGCATTGATCGGGTTTGTTGCCCATGGCAGTAGCCTGGGTATTGCGTTCGGGTTGATTGCACTGTCGTTGGTGGCGGTGGCGGCCAGTGGGAAGGTGTTGAAGGTCTGAGGTCTTGCAGATTTCCCCGTGGCGAGGGAGCTTGCTCCCGCTCGGCTGCGAAGCAGTCGTAAACCGATGTATGCGGTGTGCCTGAAGCTCCGCGTCCAGCAGGTTTTAGGGCCGCTTCGCGGCCCAGCGGGAGCAAGCTCCCTCGCCACAGGGGTACGCCTCAACCTTGGAGCTGGATCAAAACCCCACGCTCGCCTGGACAAAGAACGTACGCGGCGCACCGACGTAGATGCCCGAGTTGTTGTCGCTGGAACGGGTGTAGTACTGGTGATCGAACAGGTTCTTCACCCCGGCGCCGACTTTCAGGTTCGACAATTGCTCGCCGAAGTCGTAACCCGCCCTTACGTTCCAGAGCATATAGCCAGGCATGTCGCCATACCGGCCGTCGGCGTTACCGTCGGTGATGTAGTTGTCGCTGAAGCTGCCGTCAGGATTGACACTGTTGCCCGGTGAACGCTGCTTGGACTGGGCGAAGCCGTCGAGGTTGTAGGTCCAGCGATTGACGTCGTAGCGCAGGCCAACGGTGGCCACCTGGCGAGAGTAGAACGGCAGGTCGCGGCCCTTGAAGCTTGGGATATCTCCTTCATAAGTCGCGCGGGTGTAGGTGAAACCAGCACTGGCGGTCAGGCCCTCGAGGCGCGGGTCGAGCGCGGCCATGTCGTAGTGCACCGAAGCCTCCAGGCCCTGGTACTTGGTGGCGCCCATGTTGGTCCAGCCGACGTCGTTGCTGATGTACTGCAATTCGTCATCGAAATCGATGTAGAACAGCGTCACCTCGCCGCCCCACACGTCATCGTTGTAGCGCGTGCCGATTTCGTAGGTCTTGGCCTTTTCCGGGCTCAGGCCATTGGCGGTGTTGTTGCCTTCACCGCCCTGGCCCAATTGGAAATACTGCAGGCTGCCAAACGAAGTTTCGTAGTTGGCGAACAGCTTCCAGGCATCGGACAGGTGATACATCACGCTCAAGGCCGGCAGCGGTTCGTTGCTGTCGATGCTGCGGCGCTTTTCCTGCACGGGATTGCCAGCGGTGTCGAGCACCGGGCGGTCGTGCCATTCAGTGCTGATGCTTTCGAAGCGGATGCCTGGGGTGATGGTCCATTTGCCGACGTCGATCTTGTCATCGATGTAGACCGCGTGGGCTTCGGTGCCACCGGTGCGGTCCTGGTAGACGTGGCCATCGGAACCCGGGAGTACCACCGGTTCGTTGTTGCGCAGCGCCAGGCGGCTGGCCTCTTCGTGCATGCCTTCCTTGAGGTAGCGATAACCGACACTGGCTTCCTGGGTGGTGGGCCCGAAATCAAACACATGGGAAACCCGAGGCTCGATGCCGAAGGTGTAATACGTGCGCGGGTAGGACACCAGGTTGCGCTGGTCCCGGTTAGCGATGGTGCTGCCGCGGTAGCTGTCGGAGTAGTAGGTCAGCACCTCGGCCTGGGTGCGATCGCTGATCTCGCGAATCCACTTGAAGGACACGTCCTTGCGCCGGCCGCTGAAGTTGTCCCAGTCGCGGTCGGACTGGTACGGGTCGGCGTCGTACTGGGCCTGGGTCAAGCCGCCAGGCATGTCGGCCTTGGCGTCGTAGTAATGGAAATTCAACGAGAAGTCATCGACATCGGTCGGCGCCCAATGGGTCTTGAGAATGACGTCGTCGATGTCGTTGCCGTTATTGCTTTTGCGAAAACCGTTGCCGTTGACGCCGGAATACAACAGCGCCACGCCCAGGCCGTTGTCAGCGGTGCCGCCGAGAAACGCCGTGTCGATGTGCTTCCAGCCGCCGCGCTGGGATGTTTCCAGGGTGCTGCCGATTTCCCCGGTGGCTTTTTCAGGAATGGCGCGGGTGACAAAATTGATCACCCCGCCGACGTTCTGCGGCCCATAGCGCACCGACCCGGCGCCGCGCACCACGTCGATGCTGTCCAGGTTGCCGGATGAAATCGGCGCCATGGACAGTTGCGGTTGGCCGTAGGGCGCGAACGCCGCAGGTACGCCGTCGATCAACACCGTGGAGCGTGGCGACAGGCGCGAGGTGAGGCCGCGCACGCCGACGTTCAGGGAAATATCACTGCCACCCGTGCCGTTGGCGTCCTGCACTTGCACACCGGGCACGCGACGCAGCACATCGCCAACGTTCATCGCGCCCTGCTCGACCATCGCCTCGCGACGGATCACCGTCCGCGCGCCGGCGTGGTTCTGCACCACTTCGGCATTGGCATCGCCGAGCCAGTCGCCAACCACCTGGATGTCGGTGGTGCCCAGTTCCAAAGGACCCGCCGTGGGCGCCGGCAGAATGGTCACCGAGCCTTCATCGATCTGGTATTGCAGGCCGCTGCCCCGTAACAGTTGGCTGAGCGCCGCCTCCGGGGACAAGGTGCCTTCCACCGCCGGGGCTTGCTTGCCGGCCACCAGCTCCGGGCTGAAAAATACTTGCAACGAGGTCTGCTGGCCCAGCTGGCTCAGCGCCTGGCCCAAGGGTTGCGCCTGGATATGGATGGCTGTGGCGACCTGGTCGGCAAAGGCCTGGGGCAACCCGGCGCTGACAGCCAGGCTCAGGGCCAGCGGCAGCCAGCGTACGGGAAGGCGTTTGTTGTTTTTGGCGGAAGTTTTCACGTCGAACCTTGTCCTGTCGAATCGCAAGAATACGCGTCTGTTAATGCAAACCAGTTGCAGTTGGACAAGAAGACGAAGAACTCGAAAAAAACCTGAATCTATTTCGAAATTATTTCCTGGCTGCCGTCATCCAGCGTGCGCACGGCCACCGGCAGGATGTTTGGCAAGGCCTTGAGCAGCGCCTCGGGATTGTCCGAACGAAACACGCTGGTCAGGCGCAGGTTGCCCACCGATGCACTGGCAACCCGCAGGGGCTTGGCGCGATAACGGGACACTTCCTCGGCCACTTCACTTAACGGCGCATTGTTGAACACCAGTTTGCCGTTGCGCCATGCGGTGACTTCACCGGCATTGATCGCGTACGGCGCCGCGACCTTGCCCCGGGCATCGATCCGGGTGCCGAGGCCAGCCGTGAGGTTGACGGGCATGTCGCGACCCTGGACCCGGACGCTGCCCTGCTCCACCGCCACCCGGGAACCGTCGGCATCACGGCGCACATCGAAGCGCGTACCGGTAACCGTCACCTGGCCGTTGCCCGCGTCCACGGTGAACGGACGTCCCGTGTCATGCTCAACGCTGAACAGCGCCTCTCCCTCGACCAGTTCCACCCGGCGTTGGTGATGGGCGAACTGGACACGCACGTGGCTACGGCTGTTGAGGTCGATCGCCGAACCATCCGGCAAGGCGACATGCCGACGCTCACCGAGCGCGGTGGCAAATTCGCCGCTGTAATCGCCCGCAGCGTCCAGGCCACTGAACAGCCCCAACCCGACCGTCACCGCGAGCAACCCCGCGGCCACGGCAAAACGCAGCAGTGGTCGGCGCTTCGCACGTTCGGCGGGGCGTTCGCACAACGCTTGCAGACGCTCCTTGGGCAGCAGATCCGTCGCGCTCCAGATGCCTTGGAGCAGTTGAATCTCGTCGCGATGGTTGGGATGTTCGCTCAACCAGGCATCGAAACGCTGACGCTCCTCGACGCCCATCACCGGGTTTTGCAAACGCACGAACCATTGCGCCGCCTCGTCGCGAACCCTGCTCTGCCCGCACGGGCATTCACGGCTATCCATCATGGAAGGGTCCTGTGGCTCAGGTGGAAGAAGACGACGGGTCATTGTCCTGGCCCGTCCAGGCGATCCCGCAGATGGCGCAGGGTGCGGATCATATACTTTTCCACCATGTTTTTTGACAGCCCCAGGCGTTCGGCGATTTCCGCCTGGGTCAGGCCCTCGATCTTCTGCCAGACGAACACCGTGCGGCAGTTGGCCGGCAGTTCAGCCAGTGCTTGCTCGATGGAGTCCGCCAGTTGGATCGCGTGCATGTAGTGCTCCGGGTCGCTCGCAAGCGATGGGGTGTCGAACGCCACTTCCTCCAGGGCGCCCCGTCGATCTTCACGCCGATAGCCGTCCACCGCAATGTTGCGCGCCGTCTGGTGCAGGTAGGCCCGTGGCTGCTCCACTTGCGCCGAATCGGATTCGAGCACCCGCACGAAGGTGTCGTGGGCCAGGTCCTCGGCCTGCTGGCGATTGCGCAGGCGACGGGTCCAGGTGCCGATCAACTCTTCGTAATGCTCGAAAAAGCCGGGTCTGCGGGGCAGCTTGGGGATCATCGCGGCGCGCTGTGGGGACGGGATGTGAATAGTAATGGTTACTATTAATAGGAAGCAAATGCCGCCCGACCGGCTGGCACCAAAATAAAAGTGTGGGAGCGAGCCCGCTCGCGAAAGCGGTGTGTCAGTCAATAATTTTTATCGACGGTCGGTCCGCCTTCGCGAGCAGGCTCGCTCCCACAGGGGCAGGTCAGAACCGGCACACCGCCGCCGCTCCCGTGTCGCTCGGCATGACATGCTCGGGCGGCACCACGACGACCTCCCCGCCTTGGCGAGTCACGGCGAGGATCAGCTCATCCAGCACATCGGGTGCCTGCTCGTCGCCCGTCTCGTCAATCAGCAGCCGGCCTTTATCCAGGTCGAGCTGGCCTGGAACCTGGCGCTCCGCCTCCACCAGCAACAGCGCGACGCGGCCTTCCCAGGCGGCCTTGGCGATCTCCGCCAGTTTGTCCAGCGAACGCCCCTGCCCCACCGCGACGCCATAACGATTCAAGCTGTCGACAACGCGGTCAGCGTGGCTGTGGGCCATGAGTTTCGAGCAGTGCACACGCAACTCCTCCACACTCAATCGCGAAGGATCACCCTCGATGCCCTGCGCCAGTACGTTCGGGTTGTGACTGACGGCACGGAACACCGCCTGGTTCTCCGGCAGGGCCACCAGAATCATCGGCAGGCCCGACGGTTGCGAATGGTATTGCAGGATGGCTTTGTCCGCGGCGCGGAAGAACCGTTCGCGGTCCAGGTTGATTTCGTCCTGCTTACCGCCGCCGGCGGCCTCATGCATCATCGCATCGCCGCGTTCGCCGCTGCGGCTGAAACCATTGGGAAAGCCCTGCTGGTCACCCGGCGTCAGCTCGTCACCGAGCGCCTCGTTCTGGTTGCGCGGCACCTGTTCGGCCAGTTCGATTTTTTCCAACTGTTCCGAGGAGCCTTCATAGAGCCAGACCTCGTTGCGGGTCAGGCACAGCGCTTGATAACGCTCGGTAGACTGGACCAGGCGCAACAACGGCTTGAGGTAAGGATGGCTGTTGGCGAAGGCGCATTGCGGCACGCGCTGGCTCACCGAGATGACTTTGAAATAGTCACGGGCGCCAAACACTGCGATGCCGTCGCGGTTGGAATTCCAGAAACCCTGGTCCTCCACCAGCGCCAGGAATGGCTCGAGCAAAGGCGCGCAGTCCATGTCCGGGTGTTGCTGTTCCAGTTGGGTCTGCAGGTCGCGCACCAGGTTCTTGTAGCGGATCGGGTCCTGGCTGCGCTCGGGGAATGTGCGGTGGGTGGGCATGTACAGCGAAAGGCTCGGCTGTTCCTCGAACGCCAGGAGCTCGGCCAGTACTTGCCGGCTGAAGGGTTGATGAGCGGTCATGATCGCCTCCTTATTCTTTGCCACGAGCCTCTTGGTTTTCGAGGAAGTCTTCCTCCAGCATCGCGTCCACCATTTCGGGTGGCGCTTCATCGGTGGGTGCGGTCACACGTCCCATCGACTCGACGGCGGGGCTGAGCTTGCCGATCTGATGATCGAGCGCATGCAGCATCTTCTCGGCGGCGCCCTCCACGGCCAGTTCGAGGCTCTCGGCCTTGTGGCTGACCGACATCGGCGAAAGTCCTTGCATGCGCGCCTCGATCTGGCAGCGCTTGTCGGCGGCGCCGCCCTTCTGGGCGTTTTCGTCGCTGACGTGGATTTCGATGCGGGCCAGTTGGTCTTCGAAACGCTGCAGCGCCTCCACCACCGTACTGCCAACCCACTCCTGCAGACGGGCACTGCCTTCGATATGGTTGCTGTTGACTTGAACTTGCATGATCGACTCCTTTGCAAAAGACGGCTGGCGCCGCCTGTTGTAGGTAGAAGAAGATCAAACGGGCGAAGTTCCCGGCGCGGGATGACTGGAGCCTGAGCGGCTGATGATGACCTCTGTGGGAGCGAGCCTGCTCCCGCTCGGCTCTGTAGGAGCTGGCGAAGCCTGCGATCTTTTGATCTTTGATCTTTGATCTTTCGCTCCAGAATGCATTGGCAGTGAAAAGATCGCAGCCTTGCTTCGCTCGGCAGATCCTACAGCGCAACCCAGCGGGAGCAAGCTCCCTCGCCACGGGGGCTACGGTGCTGCGGCTAGCGTGGAGGCTGGGGCGGCTCGATGTCATCCAGTGCTCGATTGGCCAGTAGCGTTCCCAGCTCGATCAATTGCTGAAGCCCCAACGCCACATGCCGCCGCGACCCTTCCAGGTCGAAGGCCAGGTCGTTGGCCATGGCATTGGCTGAAGCCAGGGTTTCGCTGAGGGTGGTCAGTATGGATTCGGTGTTGAGGCCCTTGGCCACGGTAAAGATCTGGCCGTCCTGGGTGTCGGGCTTGGCTGGCTTGTTGGGCGATAAATGGATGTCTAGAGCTCGATCGGCCGCTTCGCGACGTTCTGCTGAGTCGAGGCGGGTGTAGGCGGAGAGATCTTCGGCTTTTCTTGGGGGGTTGGGGGTGTTCTTGAGCATCTTGAAACTCCTGACTTGATAGTGAGCTCACCCACCTCGTGACCAAACGAGGGTGGTGGGCTATACGCAGGTTGGTCAACCGGGAAGTCAGGCACCCGGCGCACTCGAGAGTGCCCCGCGCACAGCCCGCCGCAAAGCATACCGACAAAAGCGCCGAGATGCTGAGTTGCGCATGTGCGCCTGACTTCGAACAGGTGACCAAACCCGGTCGCTGATTTTGCAGCGACGGACAAAGCCTATCCCCACCGCTTCCGAACCACCAACCGACACGACTTGTCAGAAATTTCCGGCTCGCCACATTTTTTGTAGGAACACCCTCCCCCGTGGCGAGGGAGCTTGCTCCCGCTCGGCTGCGCAGCAGACGCCGCTTCTCAGCTCAGAAACTCTGGGGTCGCTTCGCAACCCAGCGGGAGCAAGCTCCCTCGCCACGGGTTTGCGTGTTCAGCCAGGTTGATCTCATAAAAAAGACCCGCACAAGGCGGGTCGGTTTTTTGTTTTTGGAGGAGATCAGAACTGCGGCGTGTACTTCACGGTGAACATCAAGTTACGCGGATCGCCAAAGTTGTTGTTGCCATTGAGCTGGTTGTAGGCCGGCGTTATGTAGGTCTTGTCGAACAGGTTGTTGGCATTGAGCGCCAGATCGATCTCTGACGTCAGCTTGTAGCCGACACGGGCGTTCCATACGGTGTAGCCCGGGATTTCACGATCATAGTCGTAAACCAGCGTGTGGCTTTGGGTGGTGAAGCCCAAGCCGGTGCTGACACGACTCCAGTCGCCTGTGAACTGGTAGTTGCCCCACACCCGCAGCATGTGTTTTGGCGTCCAGGTGCTGAAGACTTTGCCTTCGTTACTGTCGGTGTCTTTCAGGTACTTGGTGGTGTTGTAGGTGTAGCCCGCGAACAACTGCAAGTTGTCTACCACTTCACCGCTGATTTCAGCCTCGATGCCCTGGCTGCGCACGGTCCCAGACGCACTGGAGCAGTTCAAATCAGTACAGCCTGGAATTCTGACCGCACGGTTTTCATGATCGTAGCGAAAGACAGCCAACGAAGTGTTGACCCGACCATCCATCAACTCACCCTTGAGGCCAACCTCATAGTTTTTACCAACGATGGGCTTGAGCACCGAACCGCTAGGATCCAGGTTGGTCTGGGGTTGAAATACGTCCGTATAGCTGGCGTAAACCGCCCATTCGCGGCTCAGGTCATAGACGATACCGGCATAGGGCGTGACCACACCGGTTTCGGTTGAGTAGCTTGGCGTGTTGCGTGTAATTCCGGCTGCCATTTCAGTTTTCGACTTGTAGCTGAAGTCATACCAACTGACCCGGGAACCCAGGATCAGAGTCAGGTCGTCCACTGGCTTGACGCGCCACGTGCCGTACACGCCTTTCTGGCGCACGTCGTATTTGCTGAGGACGCCCAGGCCACCCGCGGCGATCAGACTGTCGTAGCTGATGTCCGGGCGGTCATTGTCAATGTCGAAGATAGAGTCGCTGGTGTTGTTGAAGGTACGGGCATATTTATCATCCGTCTCCAATTGCGAGAAGTTGCCACCCAGCATGACCTCCTGTTCCATCGACAAGGCTTCGAACTTGCCGGTCAGGTTCATGTCGAGACCGGCCTTGGTGGACTGGAAGTCGGTCAGGAAGTCGGCATATTGCACGCCACTGCCATCGGGCAAGAGACCACCGCCTCGTTGGACCCGCTGGTTCTTCGCCTGGTTGTCCTCAGTCATGTACACGCCCCCCACCTTGAAGGCCCAGTCCTCATTGAAGCGATGCTCCAGATCGGCATAGTAGGTGGTGACATCGATTTCAGAACGGTTCCAGCGCGCGCCGGTGTAGGTGGAGCGCGACACGTCCGGCATCGAGCCATCGGCGTAGCGCGGCAAACCACGGATGTTGCCGCGCGACTCGCCATTGGATTGGCTGACCGCCAAGCCCAGGGTGGTGTCTTCGCTCAAGTCAACGTCCAGCGCGCCGTACAGCGAATGGGTCTTGCTCCAGGCATGGTCAACGAAGGAATTGCTCTGGTCTTCGTCGAGGACGATGCGGCCACGGACATTGCCGGCGTCGTTCAGCGGGCCGCCAGCGTCCAGTTGCAGCCCGTAGTGATCCCAGGAGCCGGCCTTGCCGGTCAGGGTCACGGTCGGTGCGCTCTGGCCACGCTTGCGCACCAGGTTGACGGCGCCGCCGGGGCTGCCGGTGCCTTGCAGCAGGCCGGAGGCGCCACGGAGGATTTCCAGGCGGTCGTAGAAAATCAGGTCCTGGGTCGCCCAGTTGCCCAGCGAATAGGTGTTACGCGGAATCGGCACGCCGTCGTACTGCCAGTCGTCGATCTGGAAACCGCGCGACGACAGGATCATGCCCTGGCCGACGCCCTGCAGGCCGACGATGCCGGTGGTCTGGTTGACGGCGTCCTTGAGGTTGACCAGGTTCTGGTCATCCATCTGCTTGCGCGTCATCACGGTGATCGACTGGGGAATTTCCTTGAGGGTGTGGGTGCCCTTGCCGATCGTCACGGCATTGCTGGTGTACGAGTGGCTGCCTTCGGTCGTCGCATTCAACTGTTCGGCGTTGATCGTCGTCGCGCCCAGCTCCAGTCCCGCGCTGGCGGAGCCCTTTACCAACATCAGCGTGTTGCCCTCGAGGCTGTGGCGCACGCCGGTGCCCTTGAGCAACTCGGTGATGGCTGCCTGCGGGCTCATCTTGCCGCTGACGCGATTGCTTTTCAGGCCGGCCAATTCGTCGGCGTTGTAGATCACTTGCTGGTTGGTCTGTTGGCCGAACGCTTGCAGCGCCTGCGGCAGCGGCTGCGCAG
>Ga0307408_100001796_pt1 | contig 15654 bp, 13 predicted proteins | sample 322Cmetagenome_FD_202116 | JGI IMG/M metagenome (GOLD analysis project Ga0307408, IMG submission 202116) | Maize rhizosphere microbial communities from greenhouse at UC Davis, California, United States - 322HYB-C-3 | ecosystem: Host-associated > Plants > Roots > Rhizosphere > Soil | place...
GCAGGACGGCATCAACCGCATGGCCAACATCCTGCGCCACTTCGCGCGCGCGGCCGGGCGGCGACGGCGCATCGGCGGCGTAGCGGTCCGAAAGGCCATAACCGGGAAAGTCGAGCGCGTAAACGTCGTAGCCGCGTGCCGCCATCCAGTCCATCCACGACTGGCCATCCATGCGGAAATCGAAAGACAACCCCGATGGGAAGGAGGAGCCGTGCACGAACAGCACGGGCAGCGCGCCATTGCCACGATCAGGCGCCGTGTGGCGTACGCGCGCCACCAGTGCCGGCTGGTGGCCAGGGATATCGATGACTTCGTAAGCTGGCATGAAAGGCCCCCATAAAAGGCTTCATGCTAGCCGCTGCACTATCGCAACAATTCGCCCGACGACGAAGGATGGATGCGTGCCAGCCGGCTATTTCAGAACATAGCTCGCCAGGACTGCCTGCACCTCGTAAATGCTCAGGCGCTTGTTGAATTTTTGCGTGAACGGTTCCGCGGTGCTGGAAATCCAGATCTTCAGGTCCGCGTCGAGGTCCAGCGTGCCGCCGGTCTCGATGCTGAAATGCGTCACGCTCTTGTACGGGATCGAGTGATACTCCTTCTTGCTGCCTGTGACACCCTGGATGTTCACCACGACCAGGCGCTTGTCGGTGAAAACGAAATAGTCGCGTATCAGCTGGTAGGCGTGTTCCACTCGCTCATTCGGCGCCAGGACTTTGGCAAAGTCTTCGCGCAAGTCCGCGATGTCGATCTTGGATGCGTTGCCCAGCATGCCATCAAGGATTCCCACTTCAAACCTCCGTCTCAATGTTCAAAGTGGGAATCTACCACGTTACCGGCGGCAGCTCGCTACGGGAGTGGGCTCCACCACAAAGCTGTAATGGGCAGTGTAGTCGCCCTGGATCGGCTGCGTGCCGGAGGCGCCGGCATTCGGGCCGATGATATAGGTTTGCGCCTTTGGAATGCCGCCGTCGGCATAGGCCGCGATATCGGTCGTGGCATTGCCATAGGCACGCACGATGTTCAGGCCGACGGTGTCGCGCAGGTAGCGCACGTAATCGGTCTTGAACTGTTGCGTATCGGGCGGGATGGGACCGTCGCCGTATGGGTTGGAGTGATAGTGCCATTGCCCCATGTTCTGGATCTTCAGCCACTCCAGGCCATCCTTCGTCACCCAGTAAGGCCGGCCGGTGAGGAAGATCACCTGGTAGCCTTTCTGGCGGTAGGCATTCACCACCTGCGGCGCATAGGAGTACGCCGTCGCGGTCTTCACGCCGACATAATCGGCATAGGCTTCGAAATCGTTGATCGTCAAGGTGCCGTCGATGTCGAACAGCACCGCATCGCGGCTTGGATCGACTACGCTCAGGTAGCCGCTGGTGCTGCTCAGGTCGCCCTCCACCACGAAGCGCACCGCATAGTCGCCGACCGGACGCACGCCCAGCGGCACGCTGACCTTGCCGTCGCTATCGGTAATGAAGCTGCCGAGATACTGCCACTGCTGCATGCCGGTGCCGTACAGGTAAGCGTGCACCTTTTCGCCCTCCAGGTCCTTGTGCAGGACCGCGTCGTAATCGAATTTCCCGGTGATCGTTGCAGCCTGGCCGGCCTTGACGATGACATCGTGCGCCATATGCCATGGCTTGTACAAGCCGGCGAGAATGGTGTTGCCGAAATTGGCAAAGCCCTTGCGCGCGGGCCCTGACAGCGCTGGCGGATTGGCCGCCGTCACGTAGTCCGGGCAGGCAGCCATTGCAGGCAACGCGGGAAAGGCGCATGCGATCACGATCGCGCAGCGAAAGGCTTTCGGCATCTGTTCCTCCATCAAGTGGTTTAAACAGGCAAAACTAGCAGGACTCTGCTACAAGTAAATGACCGCACGAGCCAAAATCTTAGAGGTGTGCCTCCATCGTGCGATGGCCCTTCGTGGAGTAAGTTTGCCGGTTCAGGGTACTTACTTTCGGAGGCAGAATGAAGCTGGCAGGCGTCATCGTTTCTCTCCTGTTCGGGATGCAGGCTGCGCACGCTGCCGACCTTGGCCTGGGCATCCGCAGCCAATACGACGTGGCGCTGGATACACCGCTCAATCGCGTCCAGGTGCTGGGCGCGCACAACGCCTGGAACGACAGCGGCGCCACCTGGGCCAACCAGCGCTGGCCGATGAACCAGCTGCTCAACTCGGGCATTCGCAACATCGACCTTGACCTGCACATGAACAATGGCGAGGTACAGCTATGCCATCAGGATTGCCCGGCGATCTACGGCGCGCCCGACAACTACCCCAACGAACTGTGGAAAATTCGCAATTGGCTTGACGCCAACCCGAAGGCAATTGTCTTCGTCGACCTGGAAGACCGTGCCAACAGCCAGGCCGGGGTGGTGGGACCGTTGCTGTCGGTGTTCGGCAGCCTGCTGTACAAGCCTTCCGACAAGCCTGCCGCCCGCTGGGAATCGCCGCGCGAGATGATCGCCCGCGGCAAGCGCGTGATCGTCAAGTCGGCCAACAACACCTACGACGGCGCCGTGGTCTGGCAAGGGCCGCTGTTCGCCACCGGCGCCGCGGGCGGCTGGAACAGCAGGCAGGTCAAGTTCGTCAACACCGCCAACTGCACGGTGGACGGCGCGCCGATCGACCCGGAAAAAATCTACGCGGTTTCCGATTCCAAGCTGGGCAAGGACGTGCTGCCCGATTCCTGGGTCGACGAGACCGGCACCATCGATGCCTCCAACATTCCGGCCCTGATGCGCTGCGGCGTGGACAACGTCGATGCAGACCGCTGGGACGAAGGCATGATCGGTTCCGCCATCTGGTCCTGGGCCGATGGCGAGCCGAATGATTACAACAACGAGGACTGCGCGCAAATGCGCGGGGACGGACGCTGGAACGATGCCGCCTGCACCGCTGCCTTGCGCTTCGCCTGCCAGAACAAGGCGCAGCCCGACGACTGGCGCGTCACGGCCGCCGCTGGCGCCTGGCAAGGTGGCAAGCAAGCCTGCATCGCGGCCTTCGGCAGCACCTTCGCGTTTTCCGTACCCGCCAACGCCTTCATGAACGAGCGCCTGCGCCTGGCGGCCGGCGCCAATCCGGTCTGGCTCAATTACTCGGACCAGGCGGAAGAAGGCAAATGGGAAAAATATGACGATGCGCCGATCCGCTGGGACACCGGTGCCTATGGCAACAACGAGGACCGCGCGCAAACCTTGCGCCTGCCGGGCGCCGGGGCGGTGCGCGTCAATATCGGCGGCTCGCTTGGCGCCGGCGACGTGCTGCGCCTCTACGACAGCAACCGCCGCCTGCTGCAAGCCTTCAGCGGCGCGCTGGCCCATTCCCTGGTCGTAGCCGACAACGCCGTCATCGCGCAACTGGTGAGCGACGGCGCTGGCACGTCCAGCGGCGCCAGCATCAGCATCGAAGCGCTTGCCACGTCCTGGAGCAGCGAGGCCTACGGCAACAACGAAGACCGCTCGCAGTGGCTGACTATTCCAGGCGCGGCCGCGCTGAAGGTCTACCTCAATGGCGTCACCGATGCGAACCGGGACTTCATCCACGTCTATGACCGCAATGGGGCGCTGGTGAAATCGCTGTCCGGCGCCATCGCCACCAGCTTCATGGTCGGCGGCGACAGCGCGCGCATCCGGCTGGTATCGGACGGTTCAATCACCGGCCCGGGGGTGACCGCCAGCGTCAAGCCGGGCAGCGCCTACGTGTTCCGCAAGCTGGTCGATGGCCGCGGCAAGTGCATGGACATCGAGGGCAACAATATGTCCAACGGCACGCCGGTCCATCACTGGAGCTGCCAGGGCCAGGTCACGCAACTGTGGTACCAGGACCCGGACGGCCTGCTGCGCAGCAAGAACAATCCCGACAAATGCGTCGACGTGTACGCCTTCGGCGCCGGCAATGGCGCCAGGCTGGTGCTCTGGGACTGCAACGACAAGGCCAACCAGCGCTTCGCCTGGTCCGGCCAGACCCTGCGTCCAGCCCATGCTCCAGGCAAGGCGGTCGACGTCAAGGACGCCTGGTGGGGCTCATTCGACGGCCAGGACTTGCACCTGTGGGATTACCAGGAAAGCTGGGGCCAGTCCTGGCACTGGGAGTGACTGGAAGATAAAGCCGGATCACGCCACCTTCCTTTCGTTGGCCAGGAAGGCGGTCGCCGCGTAGGCAGCCATCGGCCGCGAGAAATAATAGCCTTGCAGGTAATGGCAACCCAGCATGCGCAGCTGCGCGGCCTGGCTCGCATCTTCCACGCCTTCCGCCACCAGTTCGAGGCCGAGGTTGCGCGCCAGGCCAACTGCAGTGGCGCAGATTTCCTGGTCCTTGGCAGACTTGCCGATATCGCGTACAAAGCTGCGATCGAGCTTGAAGGCGTGCACCGGCAGCAGTTTCAGGTAGCCGAGTGAAGAATAGCCGGTGCCGAAATCGTCGATCGACAGGCGCACGCCCAGGCTGCGCAAGGCCTCCAGCCTTTCGATGGAGCGTTGCGGGTCCTGCATCAGCACCGATTCCGTGATTTCCAGTTCGAGGTCTGCGCCCTGCAGGCCGGCACGCTGCAGGGCCGCCTGCACGGTATCGCCAAGGTCGGACAGCAGCAACTGCTGCGCCGACAGGTTGACTGCCACGCGGACATCGGTGAAACCGTTTTCACGCCAGCTTGCCAATTGCTGGCAGGCGACATCGATCACCCATGAGCCGATGGCGGCAATCGCGCCGGTGGCTTCGGCCAGCGGAATGAATTTATCCGGCATCACCAGTCCCTGCGAAGGATGCTGCCAGCGGATCAGCGCTTCCATGCACACGATGCGCCCGGAGGCCGCGCACACCTGCGGCTGGTAGTGCAGCATGAACTGCTCTTTTTCCAGTGCCTCCTTCAACTCGTTTTCCAGTCCGATGCGTTCGCTCAGCGACTGCTGCAGCGAAGGGTGGAACACGCGCAGGTTGCCCGGCCCGGCATCGCGGGCCTGGTGCAGTGCCAGCGCCGCCGATGCCAGCAAGTCTTCCGCCGAAGATGCATGGTCGGGATACACGGCAACCCCGGTGCTGAACGTCATGTTCAATAGTGTTCCAGGAATGGCAAATGGCGGCTTGACCGCCGCCAGTATCGCTTCCATCTCGCCTTCGATGCCGTCCCAGGTCTTGTGGCCCGCCATGCCGATCACGAAACGCGCGCTGCCCAGGCGCGCCACCAGGCTGCCTTCGCCGCAATGCTGGCGCAGGCGCTGCGCCACCTCGACCAGCAGCTGGTTGCCGGCCTCGTAGCCGCGCGTGCCGTTAATGATTGCCAGCCGGTCCAGGTCAAGCAGCAGCACCCCCATCTTCGTCAGGTTCGATTCGCTCTGGATGAACATGGCGTGCAGCTTTTCCAGCGCACCCACGCGGTTCGGCAAGCGCGTCAGCGCATCGTTGGTCAACGCGTGTTCGAAGCGCAGGCTGGCGCGCTTATGGCTCTCCACTTCGCGTTCCAGCGCGGCGCTGATGCGGAGTTTTTCGTTCATGCGCTGGGTTGCTTCGCGCCGCACCAGCAGCAGGTAGGACGCAGCGAGGAACAGGAAGCCGAAGCCGCTCAGGTACGGCAGCTCCAGCCAGCCGGCATCGCTGGCGCCGCCAAGGGCGGTCGTGACGATAATCAGCGCCACCGAGATCCATACCAGGCGATTGGAGAAGCGCGCTCGCCGGCGCCGGACGCGGATGCAGAAGGTGGCGGCATAGGCCGCCGCGCCCAGCGACAGCAGGCGGTTGACGGCATAGGCCGGCGTCGTCTCGCCGGCCAGCAGGAAGGCGCGCTCCCCCCACCACAGGTCTACCGGCACTTCGGCCTTGAGTTCGGTAAAGCGGTAGCCCAAAGGCGCCGCGAGGTTATCCGCCACCAGCAAGGCCGTCACACAGGCCACGCCATATGCAATGCGGAACACCCACTTGCGCTCATCGAGCGAAGCAAGCAGGTACCAGATCTGCGGCACCAGCAGGAGCGAGAAGAAGTTAACCCATTTATGCGCTGCAATGGCTGCAGCGAGAGTCGGCGCCAGCTGCTGCCGGACGTTAAACAGCTGGAACAGTGCGAACGTCAGGCAAATGGCCGCGAAGGTCCAGCAAGCTCGCACATAAGAGCTGCTGCGCGCCAGCAAAGCCGCCTGGAATGCACACATTGCTAGCGCTCCCACGGAGACAAGGTAGAGCGAAGCAATGGGAGTATCCATACCGTCCTCAGTTTTCTTTAAGGCAATTCACGTTATTTTATTATAAACACTAAACTGCCTGGCGCACACTGAGTTGGTTTTATACAGGATCTGCTGCTGAGTTGTTTATGAAAAGTGTCGCGAACACGCAGCAATCAGGCTGCGGCTGCCACCTGGTCCATCAGGAAGTTGGTGGCCGCGTGCGCCGGAAGCGGGCGGGCAAAATAATAGCCTTGCAGCAGGTTGCAGCCCAACTGCCGCAGTTGTTCCGCCTGCCCCGCGTCCTCCACCCCTTCGGCCACGATTTCGAGGCCGAGGTTGCGTGCCAGGCCGACAGCGGTAGCGCAGATTTCCAGGTCCTTTTCGCTGCTGCCGATATCGCGCACGAAACTGCGATCGAGCTTGAAGGAATGCACCGGCAGCATTTTCAGGTAACCGAGCGAGGAATAGCCAGTGCCGAAGTCGTCGATCGACAGGCGTACCCCCAGGTCGCGCAACGATTCCAGTTTCTCGATGGAGCGCTGCGGGTCCTGCATCAGGACCGATTCCGTGATTTCGAGTTCAAGGTCGGCCCCCATCAGGCCGGCGCGCCGCAAAGCCGCCTGCACATTGTCGCCAAGGTCACTGAGCAACAGCTGCTGCGCCGACAGGTTGACCGCCATCCGCACCTCGTGGAAGCCCAGCGCCCGCCAATCCTGCAACTGCTGGCAGGCGCTTTCGATCACCCACGCTCCGATGGCCGCAATCGTCCCGGTCGCCTCGGCCAGCGGGATGAATTTGTCCGGCATCACCAGGCCCAGCTCCGGATGCTGCCAGCGGATCAGGGCCTCCATGCCCAGTACGCGTTCAGTCACCGCGCAGACCTGCGGCTGGTAATGCAGGAACAGTTCGCCGTTTTCCAGTGCTTCCTTCAGCTCGTTCTCAAGCCCGATGCGTTCGCTCAGCGACTGCTGCAGCGAAGGATGGAACACGCGCAGGTTGCCCGGTCCCAGGTCACGCGCCTCGTGCAGCGCCAGGCCCGCCGACGCCAGCAGGTCTTCCGCCGAATTGGCGTGGTCCGGATAGATTGCCACGCCGGCGCTGAACGTCATGTTCAATACGGTGTCCGCCATGGAGAATGGCGCCTTGATCGCGGCCAGCACGCCTTCCACTTCGCGCTCGATTCCCGCCAGCGTCTTATGGCCCGCAATGCCAACCGCGAACCGCGCGCTGCCAAGCCTTGCCACCAGCCTGCGCTTGCCGCAATGCTCGCGCAGGCGCTGCGCCACCTCGATCAACACCTGGTTGCCCGTCTCGTAGCCGCGCGTGCCGTTGATGATCGCCAACCGGTCCAGGTCGAGCAGGAGCACCGCCGTCCTGGTCAGGCTCGACTCGCTCCAGGCGAACATGGTGCGCAGCTTTTCCAGCGCGCCCTCGCGGTTCGGCAGCCGGGTCAGTTCGTCATTGGTCAGGGCGCGCTCGATGCGCCTGCTGGACAGCTTGTGGTTTTCCAGCTCGCGCTCGAGAGCAGCGCTGATGCGAGCCTTCTCGGTCAGGCGCTGGGTCGCTTCGCGCCTGACCAGCAGCAGGTAGGATGCGGCAAGGAACAGGAAGCCGAAGCCGCTCAGGTAAGGCATGCGCAGCATGCCTGTATCGGTAGCGCCGCCCAATGCGGTCGTCACCACCACCAGCGCGGCGGAACTCCACACCAGCCGATTGGAAAAGCGTGCCTTCTGGCGTTGCACCCGGACGCAGTAAACGACGGCAAATGCCGCTGCGCCCAGCGACAGCAAACGGCTTACCGTGTAGGCGGCCGTCGTCTCGCCGAACAGCAGGAAGGCCTGCCCGCCCCACAGCAGCTCCGTCGGCGCGTCGGTCTCCAGCGAGGAAAACCGGTAACCGAAGGGCACCATGAAATTATCCACCGCCAGCACGGCCGATATGAAGGCTATGCCGTAGGTGAGGCGGAACGAGCTGCGGCTTGGGTCAAGCGAGGCTACCAGGTAGCAGAATTGCGGCGCCAGCAGGAGCGAGAACAGGTTGACCCATTTGTGCGCCGTGACGGCCTCCGCCAGTCCGGGCGCAAGCTGCTGCTGTACGTTGGCGTACTGGAAGCCGGCAAAGGTCAGGCAGATCACTGCAAAAGCCCAGCACGCCCGCACATAAGAGCTGTTGCGGGCCATCAGGGCAGACTGGAATGCTGACATTGCCAGCGCACCTGCGGAGATCAGGTAAAGCGAAGCAATGTGCGTATTCATAGGACCCTGTCTTTACTGTTTTCAAAGGCGATGACATCGTCGCCAGGCTGCGCCTCGCAGCCTGCGCCCATTGGTTCCCAACCGCGCCGGATCACGACGTGGTTCGAGTTATAGCAAAGCTCAATGCGGCGCGCCTGCGGCGCTTCACGCTGAACAAAATGCTCGATCGACGAGGGCATGCTGACGCGCATTGTCTGCGCGCGCAGGTCTTCGTCAGGGTGGTCCTGCACATGTACCAGCGGCACGAAATGTGCGGCGATCACCAGCGTGCGGCCAACCTTCACCGGCTCCGCTTCATAGCCGCGTTCATGCAGCCAGCGCTGGGCATCTTCGCGTCGCGCGGCAGGTGCGCCCCACGCGCTCGCAATCAGTTCCACCAGCCACTGGTTGCAGTTCTGGTAGCGCGTGCTGTAGGCATACGCGTTGGCGCTGTATTCGCCGGCCAGCAGCGCCAGCGGGGTTTGCGCGTCCAGCGCCGCCGCTTGCAGCGTATTGGCTTGCTCCTCCGGCAACAGCACCAGGGAAAGGTGCCCTTGCGAAGGATCTTCCGCGCCGAGCACGAAACCGGCCATGCCCTGGTCGAAGATGCGCGGGCGCTTTTCATCGCAAGCGTAGTACAGCTGGCGCACCGACCATGGGCTGTTCGGACTGGTTTTCAGTGCCAGGCCGGCATGCGAATAGCGCAGGCCGAGTCGCGCCAGGTCCAGGCCCGCGCGCGACACCACGGCAGCCGTGGCACCGGAACGTTCCAGCTCATCCTTCACCACGGCTGCAAAGCGCAGCACGTGGTCCTGCGCCGCCGCGGTCACTTTCGCCGGACGGTCGCAAAACACCATGCCTCCCGCCTGCGCTGCGGCATTCCAGCCCAGCGCAAGGCCGGCGGCGATCAGATGGCGTGCGAGCGCAGTTCGCGTTGCCATGCGTCGTCGAGAGCCAGGAAGAAGGCCTGGCGCGTATCGGCGTAAGCGAACTCGTAGCCGTATGGACGCTCGCTGACCTGGACCAGCGCACCGGCCGGCAGTGCACGATCAGCCAGGGCGGCTTTCGGCAGGGTCAGGAAGAATTCGTTGCCCTGGCCTTGCAGCTTCAGGCGGGTAGCGCCCGGCTTGCCCGCTGCTTCGGCTACTTCGATGACACGGTACTGGCCGGCGGCCACTTTCTTGTCGTCGCCGCTGGAGCTCTTGCTGGAGCCGCCGATGGAGTCGGAAATGCTACCGGAGGAAGCGGAACCTGCGCTCGATGCGGACGAAGCGAAACTATCGGCTTGGGCAGGGATGGCGATAGCGGCGGCCAGCACGGACAGGGCGGCGGCGCGGCGCAGGAAATGCAGGGACATTGATCGATTCTCCGGTTGAAAAATTCGCTTGCATTATACGCGGCACCGCAGGCTGTACGACACGACTTTGGCCTTGATGCCATAATACTTGTTTGCTTTTTTGGCAATCCATGGAGCCATGTCAAACCCTGTATCCCCGGTCGCTGTCGACCTGCTCACCAAGCAACTTGCCCATGAAATCGGCGAACAGCGCAACATGATCGCCCTGCGCTTGCACAGCGTCTTCCTGTACATGGTCGAAGCGCTGGAGTCTTATCGCAAACACTGGGAGGAGGCGGGCGCGCTCACTTACCAGGCCGCAGCGGAAGTCGGCTGGAATCCCCCGGCTGCCAAATGGCTTCGATCACGCCCGATCGTTTTCGACGCTGGGCTATGGAGGGACTTTTCCGACAGCTTGCGCGTGCACGCCATTCCGGGCGACCTGGAACAGTCCGCCGAGGCGGACGAATGGGCCTGGTGGAAGGAACCGATGCAAACTCTGCCCGCCACCAGTGGACTCAAACTGCGGCCCGGCCGCGAACGTCGCACCGCCTCGCATGACTTCACCCACGGGATCACAGGCAAGGACGCGGCATTTGCCGCAGCATTGTGGGAGCATCGCGGCTCCGTCCTCGCCCTTCCTACCCTGATCGCCAATGCCGACAAGGCCGGCGTCGCCGACTTCCTCGAACGCGTGCTGCCGGCGATCTGGCCGGAACTGGCGCAGGCCATCCTCGCTGCGCAAGACCGGCAACTGATCGACGACCTGCTCGACGAACAGGAGAGCATGCTCACGTGGCTGGCGCACATGGAGATCATATTCGACGCAATTCCACCCGCCATGTACGCCTATATTGCGGGGGCCGGCGGCGGCACGCTGATGCTGGAGCTTCGCCTGTTGCTACCCCTGCTGCTGCTTTGTACCGGAGGGGTGGTCGACAACATCATCGCCGATATCGGCGAACGCCTTGAATCCTCCATGCCTGACGGGCACGATGGCCTGGCATTTGACTGGGCGCCCGAGGTTTTCACGGAGTCGCTGGTCCAGTTCACGCGTGCGGCAGATGAAGTGCACAAGATTGGCGCCCTCCGCGCAGAAGGACGGGAAGACGACCTGGAGATGCCACCCACTTCGCGCTCCGGCCTGGCGACACTGAAAGCTGCAATCCACAGGGACAAGTCATGCCGCCGCTGTGGCAGCCTTGATCACCGGATGCCTGGCTCACAGGCCGGTACCGTCGATTATGAATGACGAGCACACCATGACCAACTTCGAAAAAGAGTATTACTTCATCAAGCGGGGCCGCAACGACTCCCTACCCTCGCCGCGCCCCTTCCACGAGACGGAAGAACTGGAATACGAAACCAAGCCCCTGCCGCCCGGCGCTCCCCCGCTGGCCTTCTACAATATTGCCAGGCAGTGGGCACGCAAACAGGGCCACCCATCGCTGGCGGTGCCGCCCGATGTGATGTTCGAATTCGACAACATCCTGGTGCGCAAGCCAGTGCGCGACGCTTTGCTGGAAAAAGGCGTCAGCCGCATCTTCACCCACCCCGCGCAGTACGTGCATGACGACAAGACGCTGCACGATTACTGGTACGTCGGCTTCACCGGAAAGTTCGATTGCCTGGACTGGGAGCTATCGGAGATCATGGGCGAGGACGAAGAAGACGCTGGGATCGACCTGCGATCAAGATCCATCCCTCCCGACGTCACGGTCTTTCGCTTCAACACGCAGCTTCTGGCAAGCACGCCATTGAATGAGCGCCTGCTCTTCGTGATCGATGGCTGCTACTCACCCGGCGTCGTATGCCACGAAAGCCTGCTGCCCTTGTTTCACGGCTTTGAAAACTGCGGCACGCGCGCAACAACGGTGGAGGAATACTAGCAAACCTTGACGGGTTCAAGGCCTGGCCAGGTGGGGATCGTCGCTTGAAGGAAGTCGATCAGGGCGCGTGTGCGTGCGGGCATAAAACGCCTGGAGGGATAAAGCAAATGAACTTCATGGGGCGCCGCCTCCCATTCGGGCAGGATGCGGACAAGCTGTCCGCTTTGCAGCATTTCATCAACCAGCCAGAGCGGCGCCATGCCGAGCGCGAATCCGGACGCCAGGCATGCGCGCACCGCAAGCGAACTGTTGACGCGAAAGCGCCCGCGCACCTCGATTTCCGCTGCCTGTCCCCCACGATGGAAGACAATGCGGTCGCCACCCTGCAGCCATGCGTGGCGCACGAAATTGTGCCCGGCCAGTTCCTGCAGCGTTGACGGCGCACCGAAGCGTTCCAGGTATAGCGGGGATGCGAGCAACACGCGCCGCGAGCAAGCGACTTTTCGTGCGATCAGGTTGCCGGGCAGGTTGCCGCCAAGGCGCACCGCAAGGTCGACGCCCTCTTCAACCAGGTCGATCATGCGGTCGTTCAGGATCAACTCGAGCTCGATATCCGGATGCGACTCCAGGAATTGCTGGACCGCCGCGCTCAGATGCGCTTCCCCGATGCCGACTGGTGCGCTCACCCGCAGCAAGCCTGACGGCCGCTCCTGCGCACCATGCACGTCCGCCAGTGCCTCCTCATACGCGTCCAGTACGCGTTTGGTCCGTTCATAGAAACGTTTTCCGGCATCCGTGACTGTCAGGCTGGTTGTGCTGCGCTCCAGCAGGCGCGCACCGACAGCGCGCTCAAGGTTCGACATCGTCTTGCTGATGGTTGGCTGGGTAATTCCTGCCTCGCGGGCTGCCGCAGACAGGCTGCCCGTTTCCACGACGCGCACAAAAAACTGCATCCCCTTCAGTTGGTCCATTGCTCACCTCATTCCACTTTGGAATGACCTTTATTCAAATTGCCCACGTACCCAAGATATTTTGAAGAGCATACACTGCGCCGCAACTCAACTACAACCGGAGGAAAATATGCTCGCCAATCAACATGTCGTCATCTTTGGCGGCAGCAGCGGGATCGGTCTCGCCGCCGCCAGCCAGGCCAGGAGCCTGGGCGCCAGGCTCACACTGGTCGGCCGAAGCCATGAAAAGCTGAACCGGGCTGCAGACTTGCTGGGAGGCGCCCGGGTCGTCGCGGCGGATATTACGAATCGGGCAGCCGTCGAGCAGGTATTCGCCGGCATGGAGCGCGTGGATCACCTGGTGGTCACCTCCGGCACCTTCAATGCCGGCAGGGTTGCCGACACCGATCCGGATGCCTTGCTGCGTGCGCTGGACGAGCGGATCGCCGGTCCGCTGTACGCGATCAGGGCAGCCTTGCCTTTGTTTGCGGAACGAGGCTCCATCACCTTGATGGGCGGGCAATTGTCGGATCGCCCAGGCGGCGATGGCGTTGCCGTGATTTCGGCCGCCGTTCGCGGCGTCGAGGCGCTCGCCGGCGCACTCGCACAGGAGCTGAAACCGATTCGCGTCAACGTGGTCGCGCCGGGCTTCACCGATACGCCGCTGTTCGACGTGCTGGGCGAAAACAGCAAAGCATTCCTTCAGCAGGTCGCAGAACGCCTTCCCGTCGGACGTGTGGGACGGGCGGAAGAAGTCGGCGCCGCCATCCTTTTCTTGATGACCAACGCTTACGTCAACGGGGAGGTATTGCACGTTGACGGTGGTGGGCGCCTGGTATAGCGCCACCATGCAAGCATTCAGCCTGCGCGCGGATACGTGAAGGCGACGAAATGCACCAGGTTGAACAGGAAGTGGGCGGCGATCGGAATTTCAATGCGCCGCGTCCTCGCGTACAGCAAGGCGTAACCCACGCCGGCCAGGCTGGCGAGCATGCCAAACTGCCAGCCGCCGCCGAGGTGCGCAGCGCCGAATAACAGGCCGGATACCACGGCCGCCAAGGCATCGCCGAAACGTGCGAGCTGTTCCTGGATAACGCCTCGGAAGAAGGCCTCCTCCGCTACGCAGACAAACAGCAGGTTGACGACGGCGAACAGCGGCAGGAACGGCGACAGCTTGAAGTCCGGGTGCACAAAGCCAATTGCCCAGCCTGCGCCCAGCACTCCGCATAGCAGGCCCGCAAACACAAGCGCTTGCGATTTCGATGCGACGACAAAATCCCGCCAGGACTTGGCGCGGCGGCAGAAGAAGGCCAGCAGCACCAGCCCAACCACGCCCTTATCGAAATTCGCATACAAGGTGTATGGCGCCGACTGGGGTGTTAGGCGGACATCTTTCAGCAACAAGGGATTGTCGTATCCAGGAACGGCGTGCATTGCCAGTGCAAGTGCCAGCACCAGCGCCAATATCGTAAACAACGCCCGAACAGCGGTCTTGCCATGACGGGTCGCCAGCCAAGCGAAAGCCAGTAAAGCGGCAATGCTGACCGGCGCGGCGGGGCGCAGCACCCCTGCTGCCAGGCCGGTGCCGGTCGCCAGCCCGAGCAGGACCAGCCAGAGGTGGCGCAGGACAGCCGGCCGCTCACTATGCGTGGCCACCAGAGAGGTGCTGGCAATCGAAAGGCCCAGCAAGCCGAAGGGCAGCCAGGCAGGTGCGAACATCAGCTGCATTTGTCGATCAGGCGAACTTGGAGAAGTCAGGTTTGCGTTTCTCGAAGAAGGCGGTAAAGGCTTCCTTGGCTTCTGCGCCGGTCAGCATGGAGCCGAACTGGGCGCTTTCCACGTCGATGTGGGCTTTCAGCGCTTCACGGCCGGCCTTCATCAGGCGCTTGGTCTGGCGGATCGATTCGGCCGGCAGGGCAACCAGCTTGGCCGCCTGCGCCTGCGCGTGCGCCAGAACCTGGTCGGCCGGCAGCAGCTTGGAGATCAGCCCCATGTCGTAGGCTTCCTGTGCGCTGAACGGTTCGCCCAGCATCAGCTTTTCCGCCGCGCGGGCGTGGCCGCCGTTGGCCGGCAGCAGCATGCTGGAACCGAATTCAGGGCACAGTCCAAGTGCTGCGAAAGGCACCGAGAACTTGGCGTTGTCGGCGGCGTACACCAGGTCGCAGTGCATCAGCATGGTGGTGCCGATGCCGATGGCGGCGCCGTTCACTGCTGCCACGACAGGCTTGGTGCTGTTGAACAGCGCTTTCATGAACTGGATCACGGGACGATCAGTGAATGCCACGCCGTCGTTGGCGGTGGTGGTCATTGCGAAGTCGACCAGGTCGTTGCCGGCAGTGAAAATCTCTGGCTTGCCGGTGATCAGGATGGCGCGCACTTCGGCGTCGGTTTCGGCGGCGTTGATGGTGTCGGCCATGGTCTGGTACATGGCGGAGGTGATCGCGTTCTTGCGGTCCACGCGGTCGAATTCGATGGTGAGGATGCCGTTGGCTTTGCTGGTCAGGATGGCCATTGTTGTTTGTCTCCTTTTAAACCGGTAAACCTGTGTCTGCCCCGCAGGGTCAGACACTGTCTGCTCGCCGGACTGGGGATGTGAAAAAGGGCGCCTGGTTTCCCGAAGCGCCCTGTTGCTTATCGCTTGCTTGCGCGGATTATACGCGCTCGATGATGCCTGCTGCGCCCATGCCGGCGCCCACGCACATGGTGACCATGCCGTACTTCAGCTGGTTGCGGCGCAGTGCGTGCACCACGGTCGCAGCGCGGATCGCGCCGGTTGCGCCCAGCGGGTGGCCCAGGGCGATTGCGCCGCCCATCGGGTTCACTTTGCTGGTGTCCAGGTTCAGGTCGCGGATTACGGCCAGGGCCTGTGCGGCGAACGCTTCGTTCAGTTCGATCCAGTCCAGCTGGTCCTGGGTGATGCCGGCAGCTGCGCAAGCAGCTGGGATGGCGACCTTAGGACCGATGCCCATGATTTCCGGTGGTACGCCGCGAACAGCGAACGAGGAGAACTTGGCCAGTGGGGTCAGGTTGTGTTCTTTCAGGATCTTCTCGGACACCACGATCAGCGCGCCGGCGCCGTCGGACATCTGCGAGGAGGTCGCGGCGGTCACGGTGCCCTTGGCGGCGAACACCGGCTTCAGCTTGGC
>Ga0307408_100001797_pt1 | contig 15654 bp, 15 predicted proteins | sample 322Cmetagenome_FD_202116 | JGI IMG/M metagenome (GOLD analysis project Ga0307408, IMG submission 202116) | Maize rhizosphere microbial communities from greenhouse at UC Davis, California, United States - 322HYB-C-3 | ecosystem: Host-associated > Plants > Roots > Rhizosphere > Soil | place...
ACAAGGGGAGGGTTCTCGTCGTTCCATCTTTGGGTTTTCGTCGTTATCTGAGCGTGGTGGGGAAAGCTTCGGCGGTCGTAGGTAACTCTTCAAGCGGTTTGATTGAAGTGCCCTCGTTTGGTGTTCCAACAGTCAACATAGGTAGTCGTCAGGCAGGTCGGTTGTGTGCCGATTCGATAGTCCACTGCGCAGCGGACAAACAGTCGATCGCAAGCGCGTTGGGTCAGGCTTTGGAGAAATCTTTCGCTCAAGCCTGCCGTAAGACAGTGAATCCTTACGGACGGGGCGATGCTGCGAGAAGCATTGTAGATATACTTGAAAGCTGTGACGTCTCGGGTCACAAATCTTTTCACGATCTGAGTTGAGTTATGAAACCAGAAAGCAAGGATTCCGTGTACATCATCGCCGAAGCGGGGGTGAATCATAACGGTGAGCGTGATCTGGCATTCAAGCTGGTGGAGCTGGCGGCAGCGGCTGGCGCGGATGCGGTAAAATTCCAGACCTTTGATGCGCGCAAACTGGCATCGTCAACTGCACCCAAGGCGCGGTACCAGCAGGACACTACGGATGCTGCAGAGAGTCAGTTGGCTATGCTTCAGAAGCTCGAGTTGCCGCGAGAGTGGCATAAAGAGTTGCAGACGCACGCAAGGGCCAACGGCATAGAATTCATCAGCACCGCGTTCGACGGCGATAGCTTGGACTTCCTCTGCTCCTTGGATATTCCACTCTTCAAGATTCCTTCCGGAGAACTAACCAATGGTCCATTGTTGTGGCAGTTTGCCCGCACGGGCAAGCCGTTGGTCGTTTCTACCGGAATGGCAACGTTGAGTGAGGTGGAACAGGGGCTGGCCATAATCGCCCATGCTCTGACCAAGGGTCATGAGCCTGCAAATATGGATGAGGCGTGGCGATGCTGGAGCGATGTTCAGGTGCGTAACCAACTGCGCGGACATGTAACCCTGCTGCATTGCACTTCCCAGTATCCTACACCGTTCTCAGAGGTAAACCTTCGCGCAATGGATACCTTGCGGCAGGCGTTCGGACTGGAGGTCGGCTATTCGGACCATACGGAAGGGCTGCTCATCCCCCTGGCCGCGGTCGCGCGCGGGGCGCGTATCATTGAAAAACACTTCACCTTGGACCGCGGCATGGCTGGCCCGGATCATAAGGCCTCGCTGGAGCCCGCCGAATTGACCGAAATGGTCGCACGGATCAGAGATTTGCAAGATGCGTTGGGCGATGCAGCGAAAGCTCCGCAACCGGGCGAGTGGGACACCCGTGCTGCTGCTCGGCAACAGGTCGTGGCAGCTTGTGATATCTCGGCTGGCAGTCGCTTCTTGCGAGAGCATTTGACAACCGCTCGTTGTGGTAGTGGGCTTCCGGCTGTTGCCTTGTGGGAGCGTGTCGGCACGATTGCGGGCCGGAACTATCGGTCTGGCGAGGCGATCGAGTGACCGTATCAGCCTCTGGCCTCAGCTCTCCTCCAGCCATCGTGCTTGGTGCTGGAGGGCATGCGAAAGTTGTTATCGCCTTGCTGAGGGCGCTCGGTATTGATGTAAAAGGGCTATGTGATCCCGGGCTCGTGTCCAAGTCGGTCAAATCATGGCGTGGTCTTGAGGTATTGGGGGGAGACGAGGTTCTTCAGCAAATTGACGCGAGGAGCGTGGTATTGGTCAATGGTGTTGGGCAGGTTGTTGGATCCTCCCGGCGTAAGGATATATTCATTGAGCTGAGAGCAAGAGGATATCGGTTCCCTTCGCTAGTACACCCGACAGCCTGGGTCGATCCTAGTGTCGAGCTGGGAGAGGGCGTGCAAGTGATGGCAGGCGCTGTCATCCAACCTGACGTCACGATTGGCGCGGATACTATTATAAATACCGGTTGCAGAATTGATCACGATTGTATAATCGACTGTCATGTTCATGTTGCGCCTGGCGCTGTTCTCTGTGGTGGTGTCCGCGTAGCGTCCGATGTTTTCATCGGTGCGGGTTCCACCATCATCCAAGGTCTTTCAATGGGGCAGGGATCCATAGTAGGTGCAGGGGCAACGGTCATAAAAGACTTGCAAGCGGGGCACGTGGTTGTGAGTTCACCCGTGCGAATCCATGAATCCCAGTACCCAATCCAGCCGAAAAAATCATGAAACCACTCGATCAGCAAATTTGGCGAAAAGCTTTGCTTTCTCCTGCTGCAACCATTCAGCAGGCTATCAGTAACCTGGACGAGTCCGGACTACAAATCGTGTTGGTAGTCAACGCTGAAGGCCTGTTGCAGGGGAGTGTGACCGATGGCGACGTCCGGCGCGGCCTGCTGCGTGGCCTGAGTCTGGAAAGCCCCGTTGATCAAATCATGTCGCTAAATCCTTTGGTGGTGCCGCCGGAAATGGGGCGCGATGTGGTGCTGCACTTAATGCATGCCAACAAAATCCATCAGATACCAGTCGTCGATGCGACTCGTTGTGTTACCGGTCTGCACTTGTGGGATGAGGTCCAGGACACAAGTGAGCGTACCAATACGATGGTTATCATGGCGGGAGGCCTTGGCAAGCGCTTGCTTCCGCTGACGGAAGACTGCCCTAAACCCATGCTTTCTGTTGGGGGCAAGCCCATACTCGAACTGATCATCGAGCGTGCAAAGTCTGACGGTTTCGTAAATTTCGTTCTATCGGTGCACTACCTGGGGCATATGATCGAAGAATATTTTGGCGATGGTCAAAGATGGGGAGTCAACATCAGTTATCTCCACGAGGATTCTCCATTGGGTACGGCAGGTGCTATCAGTCTATTGTCGCCTCGACCTGCCTTGCCATTTTTGGTAACCAATGGTGATGTACTGAGTGACATTCGTTACGGAGAAATGCTTGATTTCCACTTACGACATGGAGCTTTGGCAACAATGGCAGTAAGACTGCACGAATGGCAAAACCCGTTTGGGGTCATCCGCACGGATGGGATCAGAATCATTGGCTTTGATGAGAAACCTGTTTACAGAACTCACGTAAATGCCGGTATCTATGTTCTGGATCCGATGGTGCTCGATGAGCTGGTTGTCGGCGCTCAATGCGACATGCCGACCCTATTTGAGCGCGTGCAGCAAAAAGGGGAAGGCACTATCGCCTATCCTATGCACGAGCCTTGGTTGGATGTGGGCCGCCCGGACGATCTTCAGCTGGCTCGTAACAAGTACCCTGTTTGATTGTTGATTGTTGATTTTGAATTTGGAGACTGGTTTTGAAAATTTCCCCTAGCTCATCTGTAGATCTTTCGAAGTTTGCCAAGCCTCACGGCGAACTTGAAGTGTTTTATGGGTTGCCTCGCGACGTTAAGTTCTGCAAAGTTTGTAATATGTCAAACCAGCAGCCTATGTCGAGTAACGAGTATGCTCACAGTAACAGTTCAAAAAAGTCGACATTGAGCTTCGATGAGCATGGGGTCTGCCATGCGTGCAATTTCAATAAGCTTAAGGAAGATGGTGAGATCGACTGGGAGGAGCGCGAGCGCGAACTGATTGAGCTGTGCAATCGCTATCGCAAGTCCGATGGCACGTATGACTGCATCGTTGGCGGCAGTGGCGGCAAGGACAGCGCCATGCAGTCTCATCTGCTCAAATACAAGTATGGTATGAATCCTCTTACCGTTACTTGGTCTCCACACCTGTACACGGATATCGGCTGGAAAAACTTCCAGAACTGGCTTCATGTGGGGGGGTTCGACAACTTTTTGTACACGCCAAATGGCAAGATTCATCGCCTGCTTACGCGCAATGCCACCATCAATTTGCTTCACCCATTCCAACCCTTCATCCTGGGGCAGAAAACCTTTGTCGCGAAAATGGCCGCGCAGCTCAATATTCCGCTGATTTTCTATGGGGAAATGCCGGGCGAATATGGCGAGAAAATTTCACATAAGACATCGAGCTATGCTGCCAAGGATCAGGAGGTCGAGAGTGAGGGCTTCTCGCTGGACTATTTGGGTGATAAAGACGTCCGTGATGTCTATCTGGGTGGCAAGCAGATTGGTGAGTACTTGGACGAGGGTATTCCGCTAGTAGATCTTATGAGCTATCTGCCGATGGCGCCCGATGTGCTCGAGAAAAAAGGTATTGATTTCAAATATCTTGGTTACTATAAAAAGTGGGTGCCACAAGAGGCCTACTATTATGCTGTTGAGCATACAGGTTTTGAAGCCAACCCTGTCCGCACCGAGGGGACCTATTCGAAGTACAACAGTCTTGACGACAAAGTCGACGGTTTCTTCTATTTTACACGCTGGATCAAGTTCGGTGTTGGTCGGACGATGATGGACTCTGCTCAGGAAATTCGTAACCATCATATCGATAAGCAGGAAGCGATTGCGCTCATGCAGCGTTATGAAGGTGAATACCCATCGCGTTATGAAAAAGAGTTCCTTGACTATATCAGCATGACGCGTGAAGAGTTTCTTGCGACTTGCGACAAATTCCGCTCCCCGCACTTATGGCATGTTGTCGATGGCGAGTGGAAGCTGCGTTATACCCCTTGGGACAATGCTGAATGAGCAATACGCGACTGATTGCCCGTCTAGATGTAAAGGGCGCTAACCTGATCAAGGGTATACATCTCGAAGGGCTTCGTGTCATAGGCTCTCCTGCCGAGCATGCCCAGCGTTACTATGATCAGGGGATTGACGAGTTAATCTACATGGATTGTGTAGCGAGCCTGTATGGTCGCAACAGTCTCGGTGAGTTGATCAAGAAGACGGCCGAGAACGTCTTTATTCCCATGACTGTCGGCGGGGGCGTTCGCTCGATTGAAGATGTTGTTCATTTGCTGCGCTGCGGTGCAGACAAGGTTGCGGTGAACACCGCTGCCGTTCGCAATCCCCAGCTTATTACTGAAATTGCTCGACGCTTTGGCAGTCAATGCATGGTTCTGTCCGTAGAGGCAAAGCGAGTCGCGGACCAGCGTTGGGAGGTATTTACCGACAACGGTCGCGAAAGTACCCAGCTGGACGTTGTGGAGTGGGTTCGCAAAGCGGCTGCACTTGGAGCGGGTGAGATATTGTTAACTTCGGTGGATCGCGAAGGAACGCGGAAGGGTTTTGATCTGGAGTTGGTTGAGGCAGTCGCCGAAGCTGTCGAGATCCCTGTCATAGCCAGCGGGGGAATGGGCAAGGTACAAGACCTTCTCGACGCGGTCGAGCGTGGCGCAGACGCCGTCGCCATGGCCGATATCCTGCACTACAAGCGGACCTCTCTGAATGAAATCCGGGCAGGCGCTTTGTCTGCCGGGATCCGAGTGCGCACTTATGAGTAATACTAATGTAGTGGCTGTTATCGATTATGGTGTCGGTAACTTATTCAGTGTCCAGAGGGCGTTGGAGCATTGTGGCGCTTCTGTAATCCTGGTGGATGATCCGGAGAAGCTGAAACAAGCCTCCAAAGTCTTGTTGCCGGGAGTAGGGGCATTTCCGGAGGCAATGCTCGCTTTGAGTCGCAATGGCATGGATCAGGCCATCAAGGAGTATGCCGGCTCCGGGGCGCCACTGTTTGGAATCTGTCTGGGTATGCAGATGCTGCTCGACAATAGCAACGAGTTTGGATTCGCCAGCGGCTTGGGTTTGATCCCCGGTACTGTTGAGCCGATCCCGACGCGTAATCAGTCTGGTCAGCGTTTCAAAGTGCCGCATATCGGTTGGTCCGACCTAATTTATCCGGAAGGCCGGGGCTCGTGGGATGGCACCTTGCTATCATCTATCGACGTAAGCAATAATGCCGTTTATTTCGTGCATTCCTACATGGCAGTGCCGAAGCACCATAATCATCGGATTGCTGATTGTCGATATGGTGATACGTCTGTCGCGGCGGTTATCGGTAAGGATAACGTATGGGGGGCTCAGTTCCATCCGGAGAAGAGCGGTAAGGTGGGCCTGTCCATGCTGCGTAACTTTGTGAATCTCGTATGAAGATCTTGGCGATCATACCTGCCAGGGGTGGCTCAAAGCGCTTGCCTGGAAAGAACGTAAAAATTCTTGGTGGGAGGCCGTTGATCGCCTGGACCCTCCAGGCTGCATTAGATAGCAAAGTTATTCTCGAAACGCTTGTTTCTACTGACGATCCCGCTATTGCCGAAGTTGCTGAACGCTACGGTGGCGTGGTGCCGGGGTTGCGTCCGGCGCATCTGGCCACCGATACGGCCAGTAGTGTGGATGTTGTGCTGCATGTGTTGAACGATTTTGAAACCCAACATGGTGCGGTGGATGGCGTGATGTTGCTTCAGCCCACATCTCCGTTCCGGACGGCGGAATCCATCCGGCAGGCTGTAGAGTTGTTTCAGCAGGCTCCCTTTCGTCCGGTTGTGAGCGTATGTCCCGCCAGCGTCCATCCTGCCTGGTGCTTCAGGCTTGAAGATGAAGGGATGGAGCCTTTCATGGGGTGGGAGCCTCTTCTCAAGCGATCACAGGATCTGGAGCCTGCCTTTACACTCAATGGTTCTATTTATCTGATCGCGCCGCAGGTGTTACGTGAACAACGACGATTCTTGTGCTCAGGCACGATTCCGTTGGTCGTTCCTGACGGGGCTGAATCACTGGATATCGATACGGAGGAAGATTGGAATGCTGCGGTGAGTGCTGTTGGTGAGTTCCGTAGCTGCTGATGCAGCGCTAGTGTGTATCGAGAAATTCTAGTTCCTGGGTTTCCGCTTTCGTATCTAAATCAAGTTGAATGGGCGGTCCCCTCCAATGAGTTTCAAACAGGTCGGTGGTACGGCAGTCGTCTATGCTGTAGCGAATGGCGTCGGGGCCGCAGCCCAGTTACTGCTGATCTTGTATTGCGCCTACGTTCTCCCTGGTAGTGCCTTGGGAATTCTGACGTTATTTGGAGCTGTTGTAGCCCTTGCCACGCAAATGTTGGGCTTGGGGTTAGTAGCCGCTTTCCAGCGCGATTTTTTCACCGCTGAAACCGATGTTCGAAAGAAGCAATTGTCATCCGTCGTTTGGTCTGTAGTGGGAGTTGGCGGTGTCCTCCTGTTACTGGTTTCTTTCCTGGTGCCGTTCATTGGGTATGATTCTCAAACCCTGTCTTCCGGGCTCGTTGTAATCGCGTTGGCAGGTGCATTGGGACAGGCTTTGCAACAATTCCTGCTGGTGACATGGCAGTCGGAAGGCAAATGGGCTGCCTACGCCAGATACACGCTTGGTGTATGCATTCTCCAAGTGGTTATCCCTATGACATTTCTACAAATAATGGGGCGTGTTTGGGAGAGCGCGGTGTATGGGCAAGCTATTGTGTTCATTTTTGGGGGGGCATATTCCCTCTATGTCCTTCGTGCGCTCGGATACCTTCAATTCTCGGTCGATACTGTTTATTTAAGGTCGGCTCTGAGTTTCAGTTTACCTCTTGTTCCCTACCAATTGGCTGGTTGGGGAATGGCCATGCTTGATCGGTTCATCATCACAAGCTTTTGCGGCGTCGCCATTGCAGGTTATTACGCGCTGGCGTTTCAGGTGGCACAGGTGTTGAACATTCTATCCAGTGGATTCACCCAGGCGTTCACGCCTTGGTTGTATGCGTCACTGCCAGGAAACGATGTTCGCGCCAGCAAGCAAATCGCGATCGTGGTGATCGGCTATGGTGCTGGCATGATGGCTATATGCTTGCTAGGCTATCTGTCTTTCAGCATCGTGGTCGATATTCTCGACAAGGACAGTTATCAGCAAGCGCTTGTTTTTGCTCCTTGGCTTTTCCTGGCGATGCTTTTTAACGGATGGTATCGAGCGGCAAGTAGTTTTGTTCTTTTCTATGGGAGGACAACGACCTTGGCGCTGGTGCTGGGAGCCGTGGCTGTGTTGAGTTGTGGTTTGAATTACCTCATCGTGCCTATATACGGCGCTATTGCTTCGGGATGGATCGTAGCGTTCTCTTTCGGCTCGTTATTCGCTATCACATCGCTCATGGTTGTCAGGTACCGCCGGGAGCAGGCCGCGCTTTTTGCGCATCAATAATGTTTAGGATCGCTTTAGCCCAGCGTCCTGCTTGTCGATTTTTTCCAACAATAGCCAGCTGTCGGCGAAGCATGGCTGTCAGCACCAGAACTTGAGGGGGTCCATTGAATACTGAGCACGTCCTGCTTGCAGGAGGACGAGTCATACCGTTTTCCGATATTCGTTTGCGCTACTCGTTGAGTATTTTTCAAACTGATTTTTTTTACGCCGTTTGTGAGTACATGGCCAGGCAGGTTGGGGCGCGCGGCGTTGCTTACAAGGTCTTGACCAACCTCTACGCTTTAAAATCTTCGCGGGTCAAGGATCTGGCTGCGCTCCTTTATTTTCTCAAGGAGGAGGGGCATTGCTGCTCACAAATTCATGGCTACGAGGATGTCGTCAACCTGCTTGTTGAGTTTCATAGCGAGGTCGTGCCTCGTGTTGTTTCGCTTGGTCCCAATCGCACCCCCCTCCTTGCACGTTCTGTTACTTTATTTATTATTTTAAAGATTTTCCTCCACCGGTTTTTCCGGCTGTTATCCGTGCGCTCGAAAGGCGCGACTTCGATTGTCCGTGGTTGGGTAGAAGTGACCGAGTCGATGTACAAGGACCGGTTAGAGTCTTCTGTTTTGCTGCTTTATCCGTTCCCCTACGGTTTTGCGAGGCAATTCAGATTCTTCCATGCCTCTAAAAAGCGTGGTGTGCGCGTGCATTTGGCCGGGTTGCCTTATCGCTGGCGCCATTTACCCGGTCTTTTATTTTCTTCGCATGATTCGCCGCTACGAGTAGTCGAAGCAGAAGTGCAGGCATACTTGGATTACGCAGACGAATTGCTAGCGCAAGGTGTAAGGGTAATATACACCAGTGATGAGTTTGAAGTGGCTTCAGTTGCTTTGTATGAGCGCCTTATTGCAAGCGGTGTCAAGGTCGTCAATACCGCGCATGGCGTTGGGTTATACGCTCCATTCGTTGCGTATTCCGAGTTTCGCGGCGTAAATTTTGCCCAGGCAAATTTCTATCGCGGTCGCTGTCCCGACCTTATTCCAGTGGTTCGCGTAGGCCAGAACGCCCAGCTAGCAATGGCTTGCGTAGAGGACGCCAGAGATTTGCCGCCAGCGGTGGTGCTCCTGGATCAAAACTTCCTGGATTTCCAATGTCTTGCCGAGGACCTTGCCCTAAAGTCGACATATGAAAAACTAGGGGTCCTATGTGAACGAGGTGGCTTGCCACTATTTGTGAAAATTCATCCAAATAGCAAGGATGACGGGGCGTCCAAGGCATTCGGCGTCGTGAGGCGGGTCAGGCGATGGGAGGACATCACTGGCGTAAGACCTATCTTCGTAACGGTAAACTCCACGGCATTCTACGACGTGCAGGGTTATGGACCCATACTTATCTGTAATGAGCGGTCGTTTTTCCCTGAGATCTATTTTGGTGAGGCGCTTTTGACTTATACCTTGGATAATTTAGAGCTCCAGATCGAGAATTTGCTCGATAATGCTAGCTGGATGGCTGCGGCCAAGCTACATGAGCAGAGGAGGCGGGGATGATAAAATATCTAATGGTCAGATTGTACACCATGTTACAGCTGCTTCTTTTCTATCGGTTTCGCTCGGTAGGCCGTCAGGTCAGGTTAGGTCGCAGGCTGTTCATACTTCCGCAAAAAGTAACGCTGGGACATAATTGTTACATTGGAGCGGGCAGTTATCTGGACGGTGATATTACCGTCGGGGACCATTCCATGCTGGCCAATAATGTCGCCATCGTCGGTGGTGATCATGCATTCAGCACGCCCGGGGTGATGATGCGCGACGGTGGGCGAGAGGAATGGCTGCCTACGATATTGGGTAAAGATGTCTGGATAGGCCACGGCGCGGTCATTCTGAATGGCGTTTCAGTGGGCAATGGAGCAATCGTCGCTGCCGGCTCGGTGGTGACCAAAGACGTCGCGGCATTTTCTGTGGTTGCTGGTAACCCTGCCCGGCACATAAAATGGCGTTTTGATGAGGCGGGCCAAAACGTGCATTCAGCGATACTGGGCGGGAGTGGCAGTGGTGTTTAAGGCGAAAAAACTCCTTATTACAGGAGGGACAGGATCTTTTGGTAATGCTGTGTTAAAGCGTTTTCTTCACACTGATATAGCAGAAATTCGCATATTTAGTCGTGATGAGAAAAAACAAGACGATATGCGTAAGCGTTATGCTAGTAGTAAGTTGAAGTTCTATATTGGTGATGTGCGGGATTATCAAAGTATTCTCAATGTCAGTCGTGGCGTCGACTATATATTTCATGCTGCGGCTTTAAAACAAGTTCCTTCGTGTGAATTTCATCCGATGGAAGCCGTGAAGACCAATATCTGCGGTACGGAAAACCTTCTCGAGGCAGCCATCCAGAACGGCGTTAGACGTGTCGTCTGTTTGAGTACCGACAAGGCTGTCTACCCGATCAATGCAATGGGTATATCCAAAGCGATGATGGAGAAAGTCATGGTTGCCAAGTCCCGGGGTCTTGACGATTCCTCGACTGTTATTTGCGGCACGCGTTACGGCAACGTCATGGCATCCCGCGGTTCGGTCATTCCGCTGTTCGTCGAGCAAATTCGCACGGGACAACCATTATCGATCACTGATCCGAACATGACCCGATTCATGATGACGTTATCCGATGCGGTGGATTTGGTCCTTTACGCATTTGAGCATGGCCGCAACGGGGACCTGTTTGTGCAAAAAGCTCCAGCAGCGACAGTTCAGACGCTCGCCGAGGCCTTGACGCATGTGATGGGTAAGCCTGACCACCCCATCCAGGTAATCGGCACTCGCCATGGTGAGAAACTATACGAGGCGCTGTTGAGTCGTGAAGAAATGGCATGCGCCGAAGACCGTGGTGATTATTATCGAGTTCCGCCTGATTTGCGCGACTTGAATTACAGCAAATTCGTTGAGCAGGGTGAGGAAAGAATATCTCGCGCCGAAGATTACAACTCGCATAACACCGAACGTTTGGACGTCGACGCTATGCAGCGTTTATTACTGAAACTGGATTTCATGCGGGCCATCCAGCGTGGCGAGCATGCCGCTCCGGAGGAGTGAGAATCATGAAAGTTCTTATTACCGGAGCCAATGGTTTTATCGGCAAGAATCTCGCGGCCTATCTGCGGGAGCGTCAGGATATTCAAATCGTTCGATTCTATCGCGAGGACGCACCGTCCAGCTTGTTGTCGATGTTGGAAGGCGTTGACTTCGTATTTCATTTAGCCGGCGTCAATCGGCCTCAGAAGATTGAGGAATTTGGGGAGGGTAATACTGGCCTCACTGCAACGTTGTGCGCCGCCATCAAAGCCACTGCTCGGTCGATACCTGTCATCTATACCTCATCCGTGCAAGCTGAACTCGATAATCCTTACGGGCAGAGCAAACGCGACGCCGAGCGGATTTTACTTGATCTATCGGAGCAGAAAAAGCTACCGGTTTATCTCTATCGTTTGCCCAACGTTTTCGGGAAATGGGCTCGACCTAACTATAATTCAGCTGTGGCGACGTTCTGTCATAACCTGGTTCGAGGTCTACCAATCACCGTTAATGATCCTGATGCGCCATTGAGTTTGGTTTACATAGATCATGTAATCAAAAGCTTTGTCGAGGTGATGGATGGTGGCTTGGCAGAAGGTCCTTATCTGAAGGTTGAGCCGATCTATACCACCACGGTAGGGGGATTGGTTGATCAGTTGCAGGCGTTTAAGCAAAGTCGCGACACGATGATCACCGAACGGGTGGGGACGGGATTGACTCGCGCGTTGTACTCCACCTATCTGAGTTATTTTACGCCTGAAGTTTTTTCCTACGAAGTACCCAAGCATGGCGATGCGCGCGGTGTCTTCGTTGAGATGCTCAAGACGCCGGATTCCGGCCAGTTCTCCTACTTTACCGCCCATCCTGGTGTTACGCGGGGGGGGCACTACCATCACAGTAAGACCGAAAAATTCCTGGTTATTAAAGGGCAGGCATGTTTCCGTTTCCAACACATTATCAGCGGAGAGTTCCATCAGCTCTGTACTGACGGTGAAACTCCGAGGATCGTTGAAACCGTGCCGGGGTGGACCCATGACATTACGAACATCGGCGATGGTGAAATGATCGTGATGCTGTGGGCCAACGAAATTTTTGATCGTGAGCGTCCAGACACCTACGCCATGCCTGTTGTAACCCAAGGCTGAGAAAATGATGATGGATACTGTGCTGAAGAAATTGAAAATCGTCACCGTAGTTGGGACTCGTCCTGAAATAATTCGTTTGTCGCGGGTCATGGCGGCCTTGGACAAGTATTGTGACCATGTACTTGTACACACGGGTCAAAATTACGATTACGAACTGAACGAGATTTTTTTTCAGGACCTGGGGATCCGGAAACCTGACTACTTCCTGGAGGCAGCAGGTAGCACCGGCGCAGAAACCATTGGCAACGTGATCATCGCGGTGGACCGAGTGCTGGCGACTATTCAGCCTGAAGCGTTACTCGTATTGGGCGACACCAATAGCTGCATGGCCGTAATACCTGCCAAGCGACGCAAGATCCCCACATTTCATATGGAAGCAGGGAATCGTTGTTTTGACATGCGCGTCCCCGAGGAAATCAACCGACGCATTGTGGATCACACCGCAGACATTAACCTGACCTATAGCACCATCGCCCGTGATTATCTAATCGGTGAGGGCTTGCCTGCGGATCGGATAATTAAAACCGGAAGTCCGATGTTCGAGGTACTTAGTTATTATCGCGATAGTATCTTGGCCTCGGATGTTCTAACCCGGCTTGGGCTGCAGGCAGGTAAGTTCTTTTTGGTTAGCGCGCACCGTGAAGAAAATGTCGATTCGGACAAGAATTTTTTAAAGCTGGTCGAAGTGCTCAACACGGTGGCCAACACATTTGACCAGCCCGTTATTGTATCTACACACCCCCGTACCCAAAAACGCGTCGACGCCATGGGGATAGTGTTTCATAAAAATGTCCAGTTGCTGAAACCTCTGGGATTTATGGATTACAACAAGCTGCAACTGGAATCGCGAGTGGTGTTGTCTGACAGTGGAACTATCAATGAAGAGTCCTCAATCCTCAATTTTCCAGCGTTGAATTTGCGTGAGGCGCATGAGCGACCGGAGGGTATGGAAGAAACCGCAGTCATGATGGTGGGCTTGGAAATCGAGCGAATCCTGCAAGCATTGAGTATCCTCCAATCGCAACTATCACGTACCGAACGTAGTTTGCGTCTGGTAGCGGACTACAGCATGCCTAACGTTTCCGAAAAAGTAGCCCGGATCGTGCACAGCTATACCGACTACGTAAACCGCGTTGTGTGGAAACGGTACTGAGTCGAGCCTTGAATATGTCTGAAAGTAAGCTGAATATTTTAGTAGTCACGCAATATTTCTGGCCGGAAAACATGCGCATCAATGATCTGGTGCGTGATTTGACTGAAAAGGGGCATTCAGTCACGGTGCTCACCGGAGTGCCAAATTATCCGGAAGGGAAAGTGTACGAGACTCATAAGTCCGCGCCTGAGAAATTTGTCGAATATTATGGGGCTCGTATAGTCAGAGTCCCAATGGCTCCGCGCGGCAAACACAGTATTCAGTTGGCACTTAACTACTTGAGTTTTTTTACCAGCGCGTCGACTATTGGTGCTTATGCGCTGCGCGGGCGCACTTTTGATGCCATCTTTGTCTACGCTGTGTCGCCTATCATGGCGGCTATTCCTGCGCTGGTCATTGGTCGTTTGAAAAAAACACCGGTTTTTATTTGGGTTCTGGACTTGTGGCCGGAAACTTTGAGGGCGGTGGGTGTATTGAAGAAGCCGATACTGCTGTCCATGGTCGGCAGAGTGGTATCGCGAATCTATAACCGCGCGGACTACCTTCTGCTGCAATCCAGTGGTTTTTTTGAGAGCGTTAAAGAGTACTGCACCCTGCCTATAGACCCGCAACGCCTGATTTATTTCCCCAGTTGGGCAGAAGACGACTTTTCCATATCTCCAGATCATTCTTCTTCCATACTTGCGCGCGATGAATCGGTATTCACTGTCGTCTTTGCTGGTAATTTGGGCGAGGCACAGGATTTTCCCGCTGTGCTGGACGCCGCAGAGCAATTGCGTGGAAAAGTCGCGGTGCGTTGGGCCATCGTGGGGGATGGCCGGATGAGCAAATGGCTGGCACAGCAAGTTAGCGCACGTGGTTTGGACAACGTTTTGCTCCTCGGCCGGCATCCATTGCAGACGATGCCGACTTTGTTCGCAAGCGCTGATGCTTTATTGGTTTCGTTGAAGACCAACGACGTATTTGAAAAAACCATTCCAGGCAAGGTTCAAGCCTACCTCGCTTCAGGGAGGCCATTACTGGGTATGATCAATGGTGAAGCCGCACGGGTGATCAATGAGTCGGGCGCCGGTCTTACATGCACGTCCGGGGACGCCGCAGGTTTGGCGAATATTACGCGGGCTCTGGCTGATATGGCACCTTCGCTGCGTCAGGTAATGGGTGAGAAAGGTCGTAGCTATTACCTTCAACACTACTCAAAAAAACATCTACTGGAGCGTTTGGAAGGCTTGTTCAGAAACGCGACTTTACGCAGAGTGTATCACTGATGAAACACCGTATTCTGGTGACTGGTGCGAGCGGATTTGTAGGCGGGGCGGTGCTTGAACGGTTACAAGCAGATCCTGAAAAATCAGTCACGGCGGTGGTTCGCGGTGATGGGAAGTTATCGGCTCCGGTGGACATTGTGCGAATCGAAGCATTTTCTCCGCAAACCCAATGGCAATCACACTTGCTCGGCGTCCATACCATCATTCATTGCGCCGCTCGTGTGCATGTAATGAATGATACCGAAGCTGATCCACTGGCCGCTTTTAGGCGAGTCAATGTTGAAGGAACAATCAATTTTGCGAGGCAGGCAGCTTCGGCCGGGGTACGTCGTTTTGTTTTTATCAGCTCCATCAAGGTTAACGGTGAAAGCACGTTGCCTGGCAAACCCTACACCGCCGCGGACATACCCGCGCCAGCGGACCCCTACGGTATTTCCAAGAATGAGGCAGAGCAAGGCCTGAAGCAGGTCGCGCAAATGACGGGAATGGAGTTGGTCATTATTCGTCCGGTCCTGGTATACGGACCGGGGGTGAAGGCAAATTTTCTAAGCATGATGCGTTGGCTGGACAAAGGCATACCTTTGCCGTTTGGTGCCATTAATAACCGCCGCAGCCTGGTTTATATCGATAATCTGGTCGATCTGATCGTGATCTGCATCGATCACGCGAGTGCAGCGAATCAGACATTTCTGGTTAGCGACGGGGAAGATTTGTCCACAACGATGTTGCTTGGTCGGATGGCCCGTTCGCTGGGGAAGCCCGCCCGATTGATTCCGGTGCCTGGCTGGATCCTGGAATATGGTGCCAGGGCCCTGGGCAAAGCGACATTGTCTCAGCGCCTGTGTGGTTCGCTACAGGTTGATATCGAAAAGAACCGGGCACTTTTAAGCTGGAGCCCTCCTGTCAACGTCAATAGTGGCCTGGAAAAGACCGCGCGGTATTTCAAGATGAACCAAGCCAAATGATATTTTTCTGGCTATTTATCTGTGTCACGATAGTTTCGTTGTTCTTGACTGCCGCGCTGCGGCGCTACGCGTTGGCACGCAGCATTATCGATAT
>Ga0307408_100001798_pt1 | contig 15653 bp, 8 predicted proteins | sample 322Cmetagenome_FD_202116 | JGI IMG/M metagenome (GOLD analysis project Ga0307408, IMG submission 202116) | Maize rhizosphere microbial communities from greenhouse at UC Davis, California, United States - 322HYB-C-3 | ecosystem: Host-associated > Plants > Roots > Rhizosphere > Soil | place: USA...
TAATAAACAGCATGTGTGCGCTGTTGCTTCCGCGGCTATGTCCATAAGGATTAGAAATATCGTTTGACAAGTCATTAAGCAATAAATTTGTTGAATAATTTACTGCATATACTATTTCCTTATTTTTTTGATTGTTCATTTTCCATAGATCAGCATAATTAGCCTGTAACTGGAATCCGTATCCACCTTTAATTACAGCACGTGCGTAATTGTTGGCCTCGGCATTGTTACCCTTGGTTAAGTGCACTCGGGCAAGAAAGGCCTGGGCGGCGGGCTTGGTTACTCTTCCATAATCGGTAGTGCTTGGGGGCAAGTTAGTCACTGCGAATTCGAGGTCACTGATAATGAGGCCATAGAAGGTTTCTATGGGTGTTTTATTTGCCGTTGTCACCACGCCATTGGTTTCTTCAGTAGAGAAATGTACGTTGCCCCAGGTTTCAACAATATGCCAGTAGTAAAATGCTCTTAAAAATCTCAGTTCTGCTTCGCGGATTGGCCTTTTTGCAGCTGTCAGTCCAGCCTTGTCAATACGTGCAAGGCCAGTATTGCACAGATTTACTGCAGCATATAGCGCTTGCCATTCGGTAGCTAATGCACCATTAGAACCTTGCAGGTTAATGTATCTGGTGAGGTCTGGGTATACATCGCCTGCCCCACTCATCCACAAATCTGTCCCCATTTCTGATATGCTGATAGCCTCTTCTTTTCCATACCACCAACGTTGATAAGAATACGCAGCATTTACCAAGGTTTCAAAGCCTTCCGGAGTACTGTAAACATTATCGGGTATCATTCCTCCCGGATTATATTCGGTCAGAGTTTTCTTACAGGATGAAAAAACTCCCAGGGAAAGAAGTATAAATAATGTACTTTTTATATATGTCTTCATTATAAATCTTATTAAAGCATTAGAAATTAGCGTTCAAACCGAATACGAATAATTTAGTCATCGGGAAATTCTCTGAACCTCCACGCTCCGGGTCATAATCGTCCAGGCGATCCTCTTTAGTCCAGGTGAACAGATTCTTGCCCGATGCGTATAGCCTAACATTTTTTACAAAAGTCTTATCGAGTAAGCTTTTAGGCAGAGTATATCCTAAGGATACATTTCTTAGGCGCACAAAGGTTCCGTCGATATAACCTAACGTAGAAGTATATAGCATACTGGCTAATGACAAGCCTGAATTTGGACGAGGATAAAGATTGGATGGATTTTCAGGAGTCCAATAATCAATTGCTGCAGTACTTTGTCCAAGGCCCTGAGGGTCGTATCGTCTTAAGAAATCAGGATTTATAGTTTGTCCAAACCTTCCGAATACGTAAAAATTAAAGTCGAAATTTTTATACTTAATGGTATTATCAATACCGCCATACCACTTTGGTACAGAAGCACCCAATACTTTGCGGTCGTTATTGTTATCAATCTTGCCATCATTGTTCAGGTCTCTAACTTTAATATCACCCGGCTTCTGCCCAAATTTTGCAGCTTCGGTGGCTTCCTCGGTTTGCCAGATACCTAGTTTCTCATAATCATAAATGGCCCCAACAGGCTTGCCGACAAACCAGTTGTTCCCTATATCACTCAAAGTACCGCTGGCTAATCCAACAATTTTTCCTTTGTTTCGTGTAAATGTTAAAGAACTGCTCCATTGAATTTTATCATTTTTGATATTCTCTGTATTTAAGGCTAGTTCAATCCCCTGGTTTCTTGTCTTTCCAACATTCTGAATCACATTTGTTGCACCACTTGAAGCTGGAAGCCCCCTTTGTAACAATAAATCAAACGTGTTTGAATGGTAGTAATCCACACTTCCGGATATTCGGTTTTTTAATATGCCAAAATCTAACCCAATGTCCTGAGTGGTTGTATTTTCCCATCCCAGGAGATCATTTCCTAGTCGCCGGTTCAGTAAGTAACCGGCAGCTGGTGTATCGTCCCAGCCAAAAGCGACTCTTACTACCGGATTTTGAGTAGACCCGGGATCCACCGCGTAATTTCCAGCGGTACCAACACTGTAACGTAGTTTTAAGTCATTAATAGCGGAAATTCCTTTCATAAAATTTTCGTCGCTAATTCTCCAGGCTGCTGCTGCCGATGGAAAAAATGCCCATTTATGTCCATCGGCAAGAATGGAAGAACCATCTGTTCGGCCTGTAAAAGTTAAAAGATACTTGCCTTTGTAACTATAATTAAGCCTGCCTGCAAAAGATACAAGGTTTGACATTACATAATCGGTACTTGCACTAACGTTCGATGACGCATTTTCTAAAGCGTAAAACAACTGGGTTTTGATTAATTGATTTTCGCCCTGCGCTTTAATATTGTCCGAGCGATTCCACAAAAAGCTGTTTACGCCGGTTAAATTAAATGAGTGTCCTCCTATTTCCTTCTGATAATTAAGAATATTTTCCAGGTTCACCAAAAGGCTATTCCCGGCAGAATAAGTAGCTAAGGGAGAGGAACCATTTCGATCTATGGTTGCACTCGCCGCATAAGTCCCATTGCGGTTGTTGTTAAGCGTTGAACCTAAAATTGACTTGAAACTTAAGCCTTTTAGAGGTGTAACCTCAATAAATGCATTAGCTAATACACGCGTTATCAAATTGCGGTTGGTAAATACATCTGGCTCTTCATCTGCCAGAGGGCTAACAGCAGGGCCATTTAAAGGGTAAAGAATAAACTTTCCGTTTTCGTCATAAATTGTTCCCAATGGATTTATTTTATTTCCCTGGTTCAATGGGTCTCTCCTTACGCTTTGCTCGTAATGAGTCAGCTGAGTCTGCATACCTGCTTTAAAGAATTTACCTACTTTTTGGTCGAGATTTAAACGGGCATTATACCTGTTAGACCAGTCCATTTTAAAAATCCCCTTTTCGTTAAGATAATCCAGTGAGAAATAGACTTTTGTGTTCTCGTTTCCGGCATTTATTCCTAACTGGTAATCTTGTTGTTGTCCGTCATGAATTAAAAGATCCTGATAGTCTAGAAACTGATTTTTCTCCATTGCAGAAATCTCTGCGGCACTAAATATTTTTGAATCGTCCGCAGGGCTACTCCACCTGCCGGTTGTTCTTGAAGCTTCTCTTTTAAGGGTCCTCCATTGTTCCAGGTTCATCACATTAGGATATCTCGAAACCTGAGACAGGCCAGCATACGAATTAAATGATACTGTAGGTTTGCCTGTCAGTCCTTTTTTTGTAGTTAGAATGATTACCCCGTTAGCACCTCTAGAACCATAAATAGCGGTTGAAGAAGCATCTTTTAACACATCCATTGATTCTATATCGTTTGGATTAATGTCCTGAATATTTGAATACTGCACTCCATCAACAATAAAAAGCGGCCCATTATTAGCTGTTAAAGAACGGGTTCCACGCACAGTAATGCTAACTGGCGAACTTGACGAACCGCTACTACGAGTAATATCTACCCCTGGCAACTTTCCCTGCACAGATTCTATAATATTAGCAGAAGGCACCTCGGCAATTTCAGGGCCTTTTATGGAAGCAACAGACCCAGTTAAATCACGCTTTTTAACGGTTCCATAACCAATTACTACAACCTCGCCCAAGCTGGCTGTTGATTCTTTTAAAACAATTTTAATATCTGTGCTCCCGATAACCGTGTACTCCTGAGTTGCAAAGCCAATAAATGAAAAAACCAGCGTTTTAGCCCCTGCTGGCATAATCAGCGAAAATTTTCCATTCAAGTCTGTGGTAACCCCTGCAGATGCACCCTTAACCCTAACGCTCACGCCAGGAAGAGGCTGCCCTTTTTCATCGGCTACTAACCCAGAAATTTTTTCCTGCTTAGTATCTGTTACCTTAATTTCAGCTCCTGTATTTGGCGTAGCTGCCTTTTGCAAGATGATGTATTTGTCTTTAATGCTCCAGGTAAGATTCTTCCCTTTAAGCACGTAGTTGATAACGTCTTCTACGTTGGCATTGGTAAAATGAAGTTTCACCTGTTCCTTATCATTTAACAGAGAGCTGCTGTAGAAAACAGTAAGGCCTGTTTGCCTTTTAATTTCTTTAAATATTGCCGAAATGGTTGCATTGTTTTTTATGATAGACACATTTCCTGCCGACTGGGTGTAGCCAAACAGCGAATTCATAAACAGCATTAGGCAAGTAAGGGCAATAAACCGCCTTTGATAACGTACTTTGTTCATAAAATGGTTAATTGAGTTTTCCCCTTAGACAGGAAACTGGAAAATGCGGGTGAAGAAAAAAATATTTTTTTTCTTCACCCGGGCCGGCGCAATTATTTAAGGTGTAATACGCCGTTTTTTATTTCTGAATGTATGCCGGCAGTTGCTTTAATATTATCGAGGAATACATTAAGAGACTGCTTTTTGTTAATAGATCCGGTAAGTTTTTGCGATGAAACACTGCTGCCATCAAAAACAACTTCTACCCCAAACCATCTTGGTATCACTTTAGCTATTGATTCCAGGCTGGCATCTTCAAAGTTATACACGCCACTCATCCAGGCTGTAACTAATTCTGCATCAAATCTCCTGGTAGAAAAACCCTTATCAGCTGAGTATATCGCCTCCATACCCGGATTAAGCTCGATTGCTTTTCCCTTTGCAGAGGTTTGAACTTTGCCATGTACCAGCGATGTTGCTACTTCTGCCGAGTAGGCATTTATATTAAATTCTGTGCCCAAAACTTTTACTTCAGTAGCATTTGTATGGACAATAAATGGATGTTTCTTATCCGGTGCTACTTTGAAATAAGCCTCTCCCTGAAGGTAAACCTCGCGGGTATCGCCCTTAAATTTAAATGGGAAACGGAGGCTCGAAGATGAATTCATCCACACCACGGTACCGTCAGACAACGTAATTTTATAATCCAGAGAAGCCGGAATCTGCAGGGTATTCCAGGAAGCAGTTTCTGCATTGGTAAAGGATAGGCTGCCTTCTGCCGTATGCAGGGTAGCATCTTTCAGTGCGATGTTATCTTCCGGGCTATCACTAAGCCCAAGCGATGTTCCGTCTCCAAGAATAAGCTTTATTTGAGGCGATTTAGTGGTTTTAGTTGCAGTCTCAACCGATTTATTGTTGCGATAGGTAGTAAAATAGAAAGCAAATGAACATGCCATTACCAGAAGCGCGGCGGCAAGCATCCAGCGGGTATTGTATTTGGCTCTTGCCTTAAAGCCGATTTTCTCTTCTACATTTAACCAGGCTGAATCAGCATCAATGGCCGACAAGAATTTCTTCGCACGGGCAGACTCTGCAAAACTTTTCATTTCAATCCACTTCTCCCGTACTTCTGCATCCTTTTCAATCATATCATCAAGCAAATCGCTATCCTGCTGGGAAAGCGCTCCTGCTATCTTTTCAATCATCAGCCTGTTGATATCTATTCCTTCCTTCATGTACAACCTTGACAGAAAAATCCCCCGAAAGGGTGAACTATTTTAAATTATTTAATCGGGCCCTTAAATTTTTTACCGCGAGTTTCAAATGGGTCTTAAGGGAGTTTATACTAATACCCATTTCGTCGGCAGCTTCCTGATATTTCTTGTCTTCCAAATATACCAGGTTAACTACTTCCAGGCGCTGCTTAGGCAGCTCATTCATGATAGATTTAATCACATTGGCAGACTCGCTTCTTTCCAAATGGTTTTCCAGGACAATCTCTTCTTTGCCATATAAATATTTATCCAATTTCTTTTTTTCATTCAGGCGTTTTTCCAAAAGGTTAAGGCTACGGTTCCTGATACTGGTATGCAGATACGCTTTTACTGATGTATTTACATTTTGTAGCAGTTGCCGTTCCCAAGCTTCTGCAAAAAATGACTGAACCAGATCTTCGGCCTCCATTTCATCCTTCAAAATAAAGAAAGCTTCAAGTACCAGAGGCTTATAATGATTTTTAAAAACCATCTCATAAGACTGAAGACAGTCTCCCTCCTTTACCTGAAACAGGGGTTCCATATTACTCATAGGCCTTTCCGAAAATGAAATTGTTACAAAATTGGATTTAAACTTCTTTCCTTCTATTCGCAGGCGACAACGTTGGCATATCTCGCCACTGACTTATTCGCGCACGCTAAAAACTAAAAACAAAATGACTAATTGGTTAGGGCAAATCCACTGCCTTAATTTCAAATGTAAGTTCTTTGGGCATAACTTCTAAGTTTTTGTTGAAAAACATCTTTATAGCACAAGCTTTGCAAGATTTGAGCCCCCCCGATATAGCAAGATTTTTATAAATTTAAACACTAACATTTTAGCCATGAATAAACCACGCCCCTATCTCTATCATACTATTTGGAACGGCTCTCTCAACTTAGGAGACACCCCAGGTGTATTTAATACCAGTGCTTTTGTGGGGCTAATTCTTCAAATTCCGGTTAACGTTACCTATATCCCTGCAAACCGGCTTTATGTGGAATTAATGCTCTATACAAGCGATGTTGAAATATTTAACAGCAATGTTCATTATGTTTACCTCGACTGGGTTGCCGGGCAACCTTTTAATTCCCCGATCGGCCAGATAGACGACTCGGATACAATCCCGAATATACCGGAATATCATCGGCTGAAAATTCCAACCCAAGGATTGGAGCCGGGCAACCATACTATCACTATAGTAGTGAACAATAACGCGCCGGTGGGCTTAAAAGATGACTTTGTATTATACCGAATCGATGCAGATAACGATCTGGGTTTAAGAATAGGCCACTTTTAAACTCATTTCAAACGAAGCCAGAACAATTTAATATCATCCTTTTCAATGTATCAAAAAACTTTATCACCAGAACAACTTTCTGCCTACGAGAAATTGGGCATCAATCCTAAAAACCGAATTATTGTTAGTTTAGATGGAGGTGGCATAAGGGGAATACTTACCCTCCAAATGTTAAAAAAAATCGAAGAAATTGCGGGACTTCCGTTAAATAAGTTCTGCGACCTTTTTGCGGGTACTTCCACCGGCGGAATTATTGCAGGTTTACTCGCCTCTGGCTACAATGCTGCACAAATTGAAAAACTTTACATCGACTTTGTTTCCAAAGTATTTTTAAAAAGAGAATTGCTTGCCAACAGGTTTTTAAACCCGCCGGCTTATGATAAAAAGAATTACCGTGAGGTACTAAATAACGTATTAGGCAATAACACCCTGAAGGATATGTGCACAAAAAACAACGTTGACTTGTTTATCACAGCCAAGGATATTACCGACAATGAAGAGACTTATTTTACTTGCTTCCTTAACGGCAAGACTATAGGCACCTATCAGGATGCTCTGTTAAGAACGGTATTAGAGGCTACCATGAGTGCTCCTACCTACTTTAGCCCACTGGAACGCTTTATTGACGGAGGCACTACTACGTACAACAACCCTTCTTTAGCGGCGGTGCTAGAAGCGGTTCAGTATGACGGAAAGAACAAATACCAGCTGCCAAACATTACTTTATTTAGTTTTGGAACTGGAAAGCTTGTAAAATCGGTTCAGCCTGAGCAAGCATCCAATCCGAGCGGAATTGACACCTACTTTTGGCTAAACTATGTAATGGACGAATCGAGCCAGGACGCTAGTACCATGCAAACAGATCTGTTCAGGTCTCAAATACTGAACCTCGACTATAGGCGCTTCCAAATATCTTTTGATCGGGATTCCATTCAAAAGCTACCCGATAAAGACATTTCCTCATTACACTTTACCAATGCTAATTGGTTGCGCGACCTTACCGACGAGGATCTGCAAGATGTTCAGATGGATGATGTAGGTAAATTTGATTTGATGAAGATTATAGGCGAAGCGATGACGGATTATATTATGAAAAACAACCAGTTTAAACGGGATTTAAATGATACGCCCACTAAGCGGGATGAACTAGTTACCGTTTATGAAAATATAAGCCGAATTAAAGCAATGGTTACCAGCGAAAAATGGATTAGCCAACAGCCGAGCAGTTAGGCTTGCCACTAACTTAATAACGCAGCCAGATTTACCTAATATTTTGAAGTAAATGCGCAAAGAACGGTACTTAAAGTGGATAAATTTTTAGAAAGCTGTTGGAAAATCAACAATCAGTATGAGAATTTCTAATATTTTATAATAATTTTGGGTATAGAAATCGATTTCCTTTTGTCTGTGCCCAGGAGTTGTTAATGGCTAAGTTAAGGGTGGAAGTTACAAGTCCCTAGAACTCCTTTGTCCAAAGGGCTCCTTCGGAGGAGTGGAGACACGTGCAACGGTAGGCACCCGCAGTTGGTGCCCCCACAAAAGCTTAACTTGATAGCGTTGAATATCGCATGCTCAGGGTTGAGATTTCTAATTGCCCAATAGAACACTTTTATAAACCATGATAAATACACGCTTAATTAAAAAAACACTAGCACTAAACTTGTTGGTATTTCCAGCAGTTGTAACACTTGCGCAACAACCAAACGAATTAAAACTCTGGTATAATAAGCCAGCAAAACAATGGACCGAGGCACTGCCCTTGGGCAATGGAAAAGTAGGCGCCATGCTGTTTGGCGGAGTGGAGGAGGAACTAATACAATTGAACGAAAGCACTTTGTACAGTGGTGGCCCGGTAAAAAAGACTATTAATCCCGAGGCTTCTTCTTTTCTTCCGCAGATTAGGGAGGCCTTACTAAAAGAGGAAGACTACACCAAAGCCAACGCATTGGCAAAAAAGATGCAGGGTTTGTTCACTGAATCCTATATGCCACTAGGTAACGTAGTTATCAAACAAAACTTTGGAGGTGCTAAGCCCTCAGCTTATTATCGTGATTTAAACATTGGAAATGCGGTTTCCACTACCAAATTTACTGTGGGAGGCATTCAGTATCAGCGCAAAGCCTTCATTTCAGCACCTGATAATATCTTCATTATAAAGCTATCAGCATCAGCTAAACAGAGTTTAACCTTTGATGTGTCTACAAATAGCCCCTTAAGAAACAAAGTAGCAGCAAAGGGACGCAATGAATTATTTGTCAGTGGAAAAGCCCCGGCTCATGTTGACCCAAGTTATTATAATCCAAAAGGGAGAGAACATATTATATACGAAGATGCAAGTGGCTGTAATGGCATGCGTTTTCAATACCGTATTCACGCGCAGGCAACAGGCGGTACGGTAAGTTCAGATACTTCCGGAATTCACATAGTAAAAGCCAACGAAGTTCTCTTATTTATTTCTGCGGCAACCAGCTTTAATGGCTTTAATAAATGCCCTGATGCTGATGGAAAAGATGAAAAAATACTTGCAACAAAAGCATTGCTTGAGGCGGTTAAAAAGCCCTTTACTACTCTGAAAAAAGCTCATTTGGCAGATTATCAGAAATATTTTAACCGTGTAAGTTTTAATCTAAAGGATACGGTTAAGGTAAACGCCAATGCTTTGTTACCATCTGATGACCGCTTAAAAGCTTACACCACTGGAGCGTATGATCCATCTTTAGAAACTTTGTATTTCCAATTCGGACGTTATTTGCTGATTTCTTCATCCAGGCCAGGCGGCCCGCCGGCTAACTTGCAGGGAATCTGGAATAAAGAATTAAGGGCACCATGGAGCTCTAACTATACCATTAATATCAATACGCAAATGAACTACTGGCCGGCAGAATTAACAAACCTGTCGGAAATGCATATGCCGCTTTTTGATTATCTGCAGGATTTGTCAATAACCGGGGCGCAAACAGCTAAAGAATTTTATAAAGCGAGAGGATGGGTAGCGCATCATAATTCGGAGATATGGGCAACAGCTAACCCGGTGGGCGATAAAGGTGCAGGTGACCCGGTATGGGCTAACTGGTATATGGGAGCTAACTGGCTAAGCAGGCATTTATGGGAACATTATGCCTTTACAGGCGACAAAAAGTTTTTGGCAGAGAAAGCGTATCCTTTAATGAAAGGGGCTGCACTTTTTACATTAGATTGGCTGGTTGAAGATCGGGATGGCTTTCTGGTGACTGCTCCGTCAACTTCTCCGGAAAACAAATTCAAAGATAACAATGGGAAAGAGCAGGCAGTGTCAGTAGCTACTACCATGGATATGTCTATTATTCGCGATTTATTCAGTAACCTGATAAGTGCTTCAAAGGTGTTAGGCATTGATAAGGCCTTCCGTGATACCTTGATTGCCACACAAAGAAAATTGTATCCATTGCGTATTGGCAGCAAAGGACAATTATTGGAATGGTATAAAGATTTTCAGGAAACAGACCTGCGGCACCGCCATGTATCTCACTTATATGGCCTGTTTCCAGGATACGAAATAACAAGTAGTACGCCTGAGTTTTTTGCCGCATCCAGGAAAACATTAGAAATCCGCACGGATGTGGGGACAGGCTGGAGCAAAGGCTGGAAAATTAACTGGTGGGCCCGGTTAGCCGACGGCAATCATGCTTACAGCCTTGTAAGAAGCTTGTTAAATTATGTTGAGCCAGTAGGTGGACATAGTGGCGGTACTTACCCTAACTTCTTTGATGCACACCCTCCTTTTCAGATCGATGGAAATTTTGCTGGAACTGCAGGAATGGCCGAAATGCTGCTTCAAAGCCACTTAAATTATATTCATCTTCTACCGGCTTTACCTGATGCATGGGCAGAAGGAAGCATCAAAGGCTTAAAAGCAAGGGGCGGTTTTGAAGTGAACCTAAACTGGAAAAACCAAAAATTGATTTCGGCAGGCATTACTTCACTAAATGGCAATGATTGTGTAATCAGGACAAGCGTACCGGTTAAAATAAGCGGCTCGAATGTAGCTTCAACAAAAAGAAATGAAGGTTACGAGCTATCTTTCAAAACAAGTAAAGGAAAAACCTATCAATTAGTGGGACTGTAGGTTAAGGCCTTGCATTAATAGCTCTCGAGCAAGATACAAAAACCGTCTTTTCTGGTTGAAAAGACGGTTTTTGTATTTCATGGCCTTAATCCCCTCTCCTCGAGGAGCTACTGTGTGCGGGGGGGACACATCTTCTATAGATCAAGCTACTTCTCTTTGTACCTTTACATCCTTCTTTTTCTTTTCCATTTCGATGAAAAGAAACAAACCTTAGCGAAGCGATCTCATGAACACCTATAAAAACAATTAAAAAAGTGAATAAATCTTGTGCCTTGCGAGGTGCCTTTTTCGCACATTCCTCTGCGCAAATTCACTTATCAGCCCCACGGTGCTGCGCCGGCTTTTCCCTTTCTGCACATCCTATCGCTTCGGAAACCGACCGAAGGGAGCTCATTGAGACATTTAAAAGCAAAACAATAGCTCAATAAACCCGACAATGCACCTTCCTCATACACAGGCCCGCTGATAAGTGAATTATTGAGGCATTAATTTTTTCTATTAGGTCTCAATGAGTGCTTCGCAGTTTTTGCCCAGGCACTTCGCAAGGCACCGCCTCCGAATCAAGGGTTCTGCCTATTTCAAATACCCTCCTGCAAATCGCCCTAAATGCAAATCGCCTAAATGCAGAATTATGTACACAGTAGCCAAAAGGGCGAGAAAAGCCCCCCACGCCTGCAATCTGCATTATAGTCCAACTCTTGCTATTAATTTAATTCGCCACATGGCTGGCTTTGCCTGTTTTTTTTTTTGATGCAGACAGCTAGAATTTTTAGCTTAAAAATAGAGGTACAATATGTCTGTCGTACAGATTCTGAGTTACATGGACAGCAACAATATCACTATATTTTTTTAGTGCGGCGTAGTAGCGCTCGCTATTCTCCCCGGCAACTTTGTATGCTACGTGCAGCAACTGCCTAAAATTTGGATTAAAGTCGGGGTGTTGTTCGTTATGGCGAAGCGTATTGGCAAATTTTTCACCGCTCCATCCCTTTACTTCTGCTGCACTTGGTAGTCTGCTTTCATTTACATCAATAACAGTTGCGTATGGCCCGCAAAGCTCATCAAAACGGCCTAAGGCAATAGCATAAATTTCTTTAGCAAGTTCCAGGGCTTCATTGCCAGCCTCCGCAAGGCCAATCATTTCTTCCAGCCAGGTTGTTCCGGCCGTTTTTAAATGAATTCCGACGTTATGCTTTTTTATCAACTCCCTTATCGGCCGATAAAGCGAAAACTTGTCGCTTCCAGAGTGTACACTTAGCTTTAAGTTTTCAGGCAGGCCAAACTCTTTCACAGCATATTTTATAACCAGAATATCTTCTTCAAATTCTTTTGAGAATTGCTGTAGATTCCCAACGTAATCAACACCCTTATTAAATCGGCCGGTAAATTTAGGAGCAATGGTTTGTGCTCTTATTTCATTATCAGCAAGCGCACTCAAAATAAAAAATAACTCTACCGGTGTTTGCGGATCATTTACTTCGTCCATAGAAACTTCTGCAATAAAATTATCTTCACCTTTAGTAGAGGCTATATGCTTATACAGTTTTCCGGCTTCGATAGCTGCCAGTAAAAATTTATGGGCAATATCACGAAGCATATCTTCGGTTATTTCAAATTGTTCATCAATACCGGGGATAGAAAGGCTACCTGTATATTTTTTATGGCGGCTTATAAATGCATTTATCTCACTTTCGGGGGCAGCTTTACCTATGTAATCGGCAACATCCAGGGTAAAAAAATCAGAACTTTCAATAAAGCCATCTACAGTTGCTAATGTAATATGGTCTGCATCCACATGGTATGGATCGGTCCAGCCTAAAGCTTTTACCGCAGCATCCGCTTCAGCACGTAATGCTTCGGGATAGGTTTTAATCGCTTTGTGTTCCCGGTTTGATTTGTTCCAAACCGGCGTAATATTAACACCCTGTTCTTTAGCCTTTAAAACGGCTTTCAACTGTGCTTCACCCTGATGGGCAAAACGATCGCCCATGCCAAAGGAGAATTTTTCCAATTTCATATCATGAACTTTAGGTATAGATAGATAAACGACTGTTAATTAGATTTGTTCGGCAAGATCTGGCCTTTATAAACGATCACCTGGGCACATGAAATGCTCAAGTATCGCAACTACAGGAGTTTATTGACTTCAAAAGACACTGATTTACATCGGAAGCATTTGCCATCACACCAGCCGCTCAGCCCAGGTACAAAATGCTCTACGATTTGTCTCTGCACCAGGAAGCAAACATTTTAAAAACATCATCGAAATTTCGAAATGCAAATCCACACCTGAAACAAGTTTTGCAAATCGGATATGCTTACCTTTGACGCGATGACAATTGATGAATTAGAAGCATTTTTTAAAGCCAGGGAGTTGCCTAAGGTGGCCCAAATCAACAGGGCGATAAGGATTTCTGATGTTGAATTTTTCCTAAAAGGCTCCATTGAGAGGGTTCGCCTATTCGGTACTGAGATTCCCAGCTACTGGAGGTTAATTGAATTTAGAGACTGGTTATTACAGCAGGAAGATAACACCTTATAACGATTAATAGCCTTCGACAGAATAATCGAAGGAGTGTCAATTTCTTATAATATAAGCCAATTCTTCGAGAGCTCTTCGACTTCTTTACCACTCTGTGCTGGTTCAGGTTCGACCGTGCTTCGGAGCTGCTTCGAGTCCTGATGGAGTTTTTATCGATGCAAAGTTGATAAATCGAAGCCGCTCCGAAGATTTTATTTTGTTGGCCTAATGAAGCGCAACATTAAAAAAAGAAGCCCTATTAATATTCTGTCATATTTGTTACAGTGAGGTTCACTTGTAGGACTGATAAATATGGAAAACGATTATATAGAACCCGATATGGCTAGAAATTTAAAGTTAGAGCAGCAGCTTGAGGTTCTACGGACGCCAATTAGTAAAGGCCATTTATAAAAGTCGCCACCTGGCCTACTACCACATATTCTCTTATTATCTCAACCTTTGTTTTGCAGGCGCGTATAAAAATCATTTTCAGGTATTGGGTATGTAAGAACATTAAAGTGTTAATCATAATCAGGCCGGTATTTGCGAAAATATCAGTCGGCAGCCATCAATTTTGAGTACTTCTTATTAGTTAATTATACTTCAATACTATTTTACCTTATCATAAACCATGGCTGAACTTTTCTTCGATATAAAAAAGGTTAGTAAATGAAATGCAACAGCGCTCAAGTCAAATGGCTTCTATTCTTTCTAATCCCGATTATTAGCAGCCTCCAGGCGCATTCTCAAGCACATAGGTTAAGGTTTAAAACCTTATCTGCCAATGAAGGACTATCGCAAAACATGATCCAGTGCATTTTAAAAGACACGCAGGGATTTATGTGGTTTGGAACGAGAGACGGGTTAAACCGATACGATGGTTATAAGTTTACAACGTTTAGGCATAACAGCGAACAGGCATCCACAATCAGTAATAATTTCATAAACGACATTATTGAAGCCCCAGGAGGGAATCTATGGATTGGTACCAGTTCGGGCCTCGACTTGTTTGACAAGAAAAGCGAAAAGTTTATCCATTATAATCCAGACAATTTAAAGCTTATTATAAGTGACCTTACGATTGATAAAAAAGGTATTCTTTGGATGAGCACGGTTAATTCTGGCTTATTAAGTTTCGACACAAAAACCCGGAGATTCAAAGCCTATGTGAACGATCCGAAAAACCAGGAAAGCCTCAGAGCAGATCATACAACTAAGGTATGTATTATCTCAGACACTAAAATAATGGTACTCACACGAGTTGGCCCTGACGTATTGGACACCCGATCCGGGCGCTTCATTAAATTCATACAAGATCCAACGGATTTGATGAGTATCTATAATGTTAAGATAAGAGATGCCTTAAAAGATTCAAAAGGGAATATCTGGCTTAGTGTACCTAGAAAGGGGCTGGCACGTTATGACGTTGCTACAAATTCCTTTAGCTATATCCCCGCCACAAAGAAAAATGGGATACCGGATAATAATATATTGTCCATTGCGGAAGGGCCAGATGCGAAATTATGGCTCGGCACAGAAAACAAAGGGTTATGCATATATGATCCCGTTAAAAATACTTCAGAAAGTTACCAGCCCGAGTCTTTCAACACGGCAAGCCTAAGTCATCATACCGTTCGCGTGGTTTATCGCGACCCCCAAAACTTGATGTGGGTAGGAACTCAGGCTGGCGGAGTCAATTTTACAGCGGCATCCGCAATGAAATTCCAGCATTTTACTTTTCAGGCGGGAGTGAATGGCCTGAATCACAAGTATGTGACAGCCTTTTCCGAGGATGATTTTGGGCGGATGTGGATAGGCACCGACGGAGGAGGCATTAATACGTATGATCCGAAAACAGGGGTATTTAAAAAGTTAGCTATCACCCTGCCTACCACAAATGATGGTATAAGTTCTGATTATGTAGCGGCCATCACGAATTTAGGGGATGGTAAAATGGCCATAGGATATAACAGAGACGGAGGGCTTTATATTCTTAACTATAAACGGAATACATTTACCTATTTCCCGACCGACTTCGGAAACGGGGATCCGAAAAAGATCTCAGGCAGAAGTTTGCCTTCCATATTAAAAGATAAAAAAGGGGACATTTGGGTTGCAAGTCTTGGTTCGGGGCTAACTCGACTTAATTTAAGTACAAAAACATTCAAGAAATATTTAAAATTCCCCTCACCCACCAGCGGGACAATAGGCGTGATAAATTGTATTTATCAGGACCGGGAGCAGCGTATCTGGGCTGGCTTGCAAAATGGATTATACCTGTACAATCCAGATTCGGACTCTTTCGCTATTTATGGACATAAT
>Ga0307408_100001799_pt1 | contig 15651 bp, 13 predicted proteins | sample 322Cmetagenome_FD_202116 | JGI IMG/M metagenome (GOLD analysis project Ga0307408, IMG submission 202116) | Maize rhizosphere microbial communities from greenhouse at UC Davis, California, United States - 322HYB-C-3 | ecosystem: Host-associated > Plants > Roots > Rhizosphere > Soil | place...
CCCCGTGGGAACAGTTGAATCTTGCGGGGCATTCAGGGAGATATACCCAGACACAAGAAAGCCCGCACTAGGCGGGCTTCTTGTTGTTCAAAGACGTTCGAAAACATCGTTGAACAGGACTTGGTGGTACACAGTCATTTGAACCAATCCACTAATATGATGTATTTAAAATATTTTTTATTATCAAGTCTATCAGGCATACACATAGGCATACATGCTGCTGGATCACTGCTGGATCACTGCTGGATCACTGCTGGATCACTGCTGGATCTCGATGGTGCGCCCATCGGATATAAAACGCCTAACCAGTAGCCACCGGCTAGGCGGTCTTGTACAAGGCGGTTCAGGCCGCGAGGCGTAGAGCCGCATCCAGTGCCCTCTACTTACCGGCACCTTGTCCAAACAATGCTGAGTCCTTCGGGGCGTTTGGGGCGGAGCTTTAGCAAATTGCTCGTGCAGTCGAACTGGGTCAGCGCGGCCAACGAGTCGGGCATTGCAGGTCAGTGAAGCGGGGCAACTGGATATCTCCCGGCTCGCGGCGACGGGAGTAACCGCAAGCTTGGACGCGTCGCCAGTGATTGTCTGCTGGCGAGCGGTTTATACGGAAGAGAGACGTCGCTATATTTTTGTTGCCCAAGGTGAGTCGCACAGACTCACTATCAGTTCTGATAGTTCATTTGATAATCGAAGTATGTTTCCATACCGGCGGGGTGGAGGTAGGTAAGTACGCCGCACTTAAACTGCGCAGGGAGGCGGGTTCAATGGATCAGGTTTTTACGGCTGCGCGTAATACCCGAATGTTCTTCATTTATCGGGCTGTGTCTCGACTGTATTTTTATCTGCCGGTGCTGGTGCTTTATTTCTTTGTGCAGGGCGAATCGTTTTTTAAGATTGGCGTGTTGCTCTGTGTGTATTCCTTGAGTGTCATGGTATTTGAGCAGCCCACCAGCAAGTTGATTGAATATTTTGGCGCCAAGCGCATCATCGTTTTCGGCGAGGTGCTTAAGGCATGCGGGCTGACGTTGTTGGTTTATGGGGCGCAGACTTCATACTCTATTATTGCGCAGCTGCTTGCAGGCGCCGGTTATGCCTTGGCCGCCGGCGGTGACGCCTCATTGATGTCTCGCTCTTTGATCGATGCTGAACAACAGGCGAAAGTGCAAAAAAAGGCCCATGTAATCGTTCTGGTATGTGTCATCACTGCCAGTGTCGTTGGTGGTGTGCTTGCTCAACTTTATGGGGCTCGCACCGCGCTCCTGATCAGTATTGTTCCGCCACTGCTGGCGGCACTGTCTGCGTGTTTATTTATTGAACCTTATACCGGCAAGGGACAGTCACCCCTTACCACCACGAGTGCCGGATATATATGGTTGGCGCGTTCGCCCGCCTTGTTGATGAGTGTTTTGAGCTACGGCACAACGCGGGCTATTTTCATGTCGATGTTTGTAGCCTTCATCCCTATCGCTTACTTGATCCTGTTCAAGGTCCCGCTGGCTGTATTTGGTGTGGTGATGGGTGTCTATACCGTTGTTTCAATTCTCACGGCGAGTTACAGCACCGCCATTTGTCAGCGGTTCGGTGAGCGCCTGACGGTGATGCTTTCCTATACTTTTCTGGCGTTGGCTGGCGGCGTCCTGATGTACCAAGGGCCTGTGCCTCAGTTGCTTTACCTATCGCCCATACTGATGGGGTTTTCGGCCGGTATCACGCGGCCCCTGGCCGTTGTGCAATTCAATCGACTGACGGATTTGCAAGGGGCCGGCCGGTCGCTGACGCTTGGGGAATCGGTCAATGCGGTGGTAACGCTGGCACTGATATTGACTATTTGTAACGTCATGGACGTGTATGGAGTCGAAACCGGATTAGTTGTACTCGCGGCGTCGGTTGCGACGCTGGCGGGGTTGATGCTTACCTGTCTGTATGGGGTCGCCTGGCGCAACAACACTTGCGAAACAATCATCAATTAACCGTCAGGGCCTGGAGGTTCGACACCATGTTGTTGATTATTGATAACTATGACTCTTTTGTATTCAATATCTTGCAGTGGCTTGATTACCCGGCTGATCAGATAAAAATCTTGCGCAACGATGATGTAAGTTTGAAGCAGCTCATTGTTGCGGACGTTGAGGCCGTTATTATTTCGCCCGGTCCCATGAGTCCCGGTGAAGCCGGTTATTCAAACGAGGCGGTGCGCTTATTTGGTGAGTCCGGTATTCCGGTACTTGGCATCTGCCTGGGGCATCAGTGTATCGGTCATGTCTATGGCTGTGTCGTCGGGCGTCATCCACGGCCGGCACATGGTAAAGAGGCAATAGTCGAACTCCAGCGTTCAGCGCTTTTTAACGGTCTGCCTGAACGGATAACGGTAGGTCGTTATCATTCTTTGCATGTTGAAATGCACAGTGTTGATCACCCGCAATTGAAAGTCACCGCCACGCTGGACGATGGAACTGTCATGGCGTTGGAGCATCGCCGCTATCCAATCTATGGTGTGCAGTTTCATCCGGAGTCTGTATTGACCGGAGCGCCAGGCAAAACAGTGCTGTCCAATTTCTTAACTATTGCTGGGCTCAAGCCACGCTCTAAGGTCACGCCGGCGGTTTCTGGCTTTTAAAAAGAGAGGTCTCTATGCTGATTGAAAGCTGCATTACAGACGCGTTTATTTTTTATAAAAAGTTGCGACTGATAGAACACCGTACCGGGCTACTTGAAAGTTTAGGGTCGTGTGTGGAGGGGCATTCGTCCTTTACGCTGATCGGCGCGTGCGCTCGCAGTGTATTAACTGTGACGGAGGGTAAGGCGAGCCTTTTGGATGTGGCGAGCGGACGCGAGGAGATCATTCACGATTGGAAGGCAGTCGTCGATGCCTGGTCGCCCCTGGACGGTCCTGTCTTGGGCCAGCCATATCAAACCGGTTGCATGGGCTACATCGGGTATGACCGCAAGAATGATTTTGAACGCTACGTTCCACATATTGCTCAAGACACTACGATGCCTGATGTATGCCTTGTGCGTTACGGGGCGGTGCTGGTGTTTGATCGCGTGGCGATGACTGCCACTTGGGTGGTCGATGACGAAGCCCTGGTTGAGCGGGTCGCCGTATTTGAAGCGCTGGTGCGATCCGAGGTGACGCAGGAGGGGGCTGCTTTTGTCCTCTGTGGAGATGTTGTTTGCGACACCCCCGAAGACCAATATCAGCAAAGTATTGAGCGCATCATCGAGTACATCAAGGCGGGTGATGTATTTCAGGTCAATTTCACCAGCCGTTTTTGCGGCAGTTACCTGGGCGATGTCATCCATCTTTATGAGGCGTTGCGTAGTCGCACGCCCAATCCCTATTTCGCCCTTCTGGACTTTGCCCAACCGCTCATTTCAACCTCTCCCGAGCGCTTCCTTTCGATCGAGGCTGGGCGCATCACGGCCAGTCCGATCAAGGGCACCCTGAGGTGCGAAATCAACGGCCAGGATCAACGCGCGGCGCTGCTTGGTTCGGCGAAGAATCGTGCCGAAAACGTCATGATCGCGGACCTGATGCGCAATGACCTGGGGCGAATTTGTGAGCAGGGTACGGTGCAGGTCGAGGCACTCTGCGCGATACGACGTTTCAATCAGCTTTACCATCTGGAATCGACCATCGCGGGCACGTTGCGAGATGACGTGATGCTGTCCGACGTGCTGGCGGCAACGTTCCCCTGCGGCTCGATCACCGGCGCGCCGAAAATTCGCGCGGTCCAAATTATCGAGGAGCTGGAGAGCCATCGCCGTGGGCCTTATTGCGGCGCAATCGGTTTTTTTGGGCGCCAGGGTTGGGTCCAGACCTGTGTAGGCATCCGCATTATCTACTTCGACAACGGCCAACTGTATTTCCATGCGGGTGGCGGCATCGTCGTCGACTCGGATGCTGCGGAGGAGTACGCCGAGATGAGCCTCAAGGCCGAGTCGATCAAGTCGACTATCGAGTCCTTCAACGTTATGAACGATGTACGGGCAAGGATCGACGAGATCGACGATCAACTGTTTGAAGTCGTGCACCGGCGCTTCGAGGTGATCAAAGAGGCGTGTCGTATCAAGGTGCAATACGGCGTACCGGTGGTTCAGCAATCCCGGATGGAGCAGATGATTGCGTTCCGCAAGTTGCGTATGCAGGACGATAAGGAAATCCCGGAGACCTGTATCACCGACCTTTACGCCGTCCTCACGGAACACTCGATGCAACTCGAGCATCGCGCCAAACCTTGATCTGGAAGCCCCATGCAAACAGCACTGAAATCTGAGAAACGGCCACACACCGGGGCGGATGCCTTCGCCCAATGGCTGCGTGGCCAAGACGTGGAACTGGTGTTCTCCGTGATGGGAAACCAGGTCAATGACATCGCGTTTGCGCTGCAGCACGTCGGGATCCGTTTGATTACCTGCCGTCATGAGGGCACCGCCACCATGATGGCGGAGGCTTATGCGCGGTCGTCCCGGCGTATCGCAATGGTGCTGGTCATTCCGGGGCCAGGAGTGAGTAATACCGCCAGTGGTTTATTGGAAGCGCAGATGACGGCCTCACCGGTACTTGTCGTTTCGGTGCGCCAGCCGGTGCGCTTCCCTGATCGGCCAGCGGACAAGCTGTTTCACGGTCTGAAGCATTGCCAATTCACTCAGGCCATCACCGGCTTCAGCGCGACAGTCACGTGTGAGTCAGACTTCGATATTCACCTGCGCCAGGCCTATCGAACGTTGCACGGGGACCGTCCGCGTCCCGTTTTCCTGGAGTTCACCTTGGACTTCTTGCGCGGCGAACTTGGCCCGAAGTCGGTGCAATCAAGCCCTGTTGTTGCGTGCGTCCCCAGCGCGGGGCGATTGCACGACGCAGTTCGACTCATCAGCTCTTCACAGCGTGTGCTGATCATTGCTGGGCGGGCGGTGATTGCTGCGGGCGCTGAAGCGGCATTGCTAGGGTTGGCAGAGCATCTGCAAGCGCCGGTGTTGACCACGACGCTGGGCAAAGGCGGTTTCCCCGAGCGTCATGCTTTATACCTCGGCAAGTTGTACGAGCCGGCCTGCCGGGACCTGATTGCCGATGCGGATCTGGTGATAGCGATTGGCACGCGATTCAGCCAGGTCGATACGGATGATTGGCGTATCCCGCTGTCGGCGCCGCTGATCCAGATCGACCCGGACACCGAGCAGTTCAACAGTGTGTATGCCTGCGATGTTGCGCTGTGTGGTGAGCTCAAGCAGACCCTTGGATTGCTGCAAGGCATGCTGGCGCAAACTATCAGTGGATGGGACCTGGCCGCCTTGAGCCGTGACGTTGGGCTGTTGCGCGGGCCTGCACCGCTTGTTGCATCACTGCTGCATGAGCTGTTGTTACCAGGCGACATCATTGCCGTTGACGTCCACGAGCAAGGTTACCCACTGGTCGAACATTTGCTGCTGGATCAGCAGGCCTTCCTGTTTTCTGGCACGTCGCTGTGCCTGGGTTATGGCATTCCCGCTGCGATCGGTGCGCGCCTGGCTCACAAGCAGGGCCGTGTCATGGCGTTCTGTGGCGATGGCGGTTTCCTGATGTCCAGCTGCGAGTTGGCCACCGTGGCCCACTACGGGCTGGCGATTGTGTTCGTGATCGTTAATGACCAGGCCTTCGGCACGATCAAGAATCATCAGTTGGAACATTTTGGCGCGACCGCCGGTGTCGAGTTGACTAACCCGGACTTCAAGGCATTAACGCACTCTTTTGGTTTTGATTACCGGGCTATCAATCACCATGAGGATTTGCACCCGGTGTTGTGCTGGGCACTCGACCAGACCCGGCCGACAGTGATTGAAATTGATAAAGCACTTCTGCACTAACACGCTTTGAATCAAAGGGAATGTATGAGCCGGATTCTAAAGAAACACAGTGATGTGATGGACGAAGTCATTGCGCTATTGCGTGAAGGTGCAGTGGCTATTTTGCCGACTGATAATGTTTACGGATTGGTCACCAATGGCCAGATACAGGCGTCGGTAGAGCGCATCTACCGTTTGAAAGGGCGTGATAGTTCCAAACCGCTCTGTTATTACACAACGCCTGAAAGGGCCGCACAGTGGGGAAAGCTCGACGACCGGGCCCTCAGCATCATCAAGCTATGGCCGGGAGCGGTCAGTTTGATTGTGCCCAAACAGCCAACAGTGCCTGACTACATCACGCGCGGCATGGATTCAGTGCTGCTGGTTTGCATCGACGCCTTTGTCGAAGAGCTTGCCCGGCGCGCGGATTTCCCCCTCGTGGCGACTTCCGCGAACATTTCCAACGAACCTGCAATCACCGATTTCGAGAGCGCCCGTGAGCAGTTCGAAGGCAAGGTCGACCTTATTCTGGACGGTGGCGTTTCCAGGGAAGGGCTCTCCAGCACCATCATCAACTTGTCCGTGGTGCCGCCCTTTATTCAGCGACAAGGCCCTGTCTCGGCAGACAGTCTGAAAAAAATAATACCTGAACTTGTACAACCGTGATCTAGAGCTATTCAACGAGGGGATAACCATGGAACTCATCGCGCCAACAATTTTTGACAATGAGCTGATCGATTACTTTGCCGACAATGGAGTGACTTCCGTCTACGGCAAATTGCCTGTTGATTTTATGGGCGGTGGGCATGAAACCGCGATGTTGCGCAATGTCGGTTGGAAGGAGCTGAAGGAACACATCCAGCACTGCCAGAAATATGGCATGGACTTCAACTATGTGATGAACTCCACCTGCATGGGGCTCTCGGAATTTGATAATGATGCGCGGCGGCGGATCTTCAATTTCTTTGACTTGGTGTCGGAAGCCGGTGTGCGCTCGGTAACGGTCAGCAATCCCAATTTGCTGCAGATGATCAAGACCAATCATGAACATTTGAAGGTCAAGGTGTCCGCCTGTTGTTACGTCAAGTCAGTCGGCGAAGTGAAATATTGGGAAGACCTGGGTGCAGACATTATCGTTCTCGACCCGCTGCAAGTGAACCGGGACTTCAAGACACTCAAGGGTATTGCGCGGGTGGCGAAGGCCGAACTGGAACTGATCGTCAACAACAACTGCTTCCAGTACTGCCCAGAGATTTACAACCATCAGAACTTTCTGTCGCATTCCTCGCACCATTCGCTCAAAAACTCGATTGAGCAGGATTACAGCTACAACTGGTGCAGCCGTGAACGTTTGCGCGAGCCGGCAAACTTCCTGATCGCCGACTGGATCCGCCCGGAAGACGTGACGCATTACGAGCAAATCGGCTACAAGCGCTTCAAATTCACCGATCGAAATACCCCGGTCGAGTTTCTGAAGAAGCGCGCCGCAGCCTATCACGCTCGTCATTACGACGGAAATCTTCTGGATTTGATCCAACATTTTGCTTATCGGGATTCAGTCGAGGCTGATGCGTACTTGAGCAACATTCATATCGACAATCGCAAACTCGATGATTATCTGAAAATCTTCCTGCGCTCGGAATGCAAGGCCAAGGATTGCGGCGACAAATGTCGGTATTGCTTTGATTACGCGACCGATGCGATCACCCGCGATGTAGCGTTCTGCGAAGCGCATGTCAGCGAGAAAATCCAGATCAATGATCAGAAAAACGCCAGGGATTATGTGATGAACAATAAACCCGTCACCTATATCCCGGCCGTGCAGCTTTGATCGCCGCCCATGTCTAGAACGTTCGCCTCGTTTAATCCGGCCGACGCCAAAGCAGTGGTTGCCCAGTTTCGGGCAACCACTGCCGGTGAACTTGATCAACGGGTTACAGCCTGCCGGGTGGCAGCGCAGGTCTGGAGCAGCCTTGAGTTGTCCCGGCGCGTTGAGCAACTGGCACAGTTGCCGGCAGCACTTGTGGCTGCCAGGGAGCGCCTCGCCCGTACCCTCTCAATGGAAATGGGCAAGGCGTTTTTCGAGGCCCTGGAGGAAATTGACGACGCCGTCGAAGAGTGCACTTATCTGCTCAACCGCGCGCCTTCTGTGCTGGGTGAGCAACCGTTGCCGCGCACAGCGGATGGCGAACATGTCGCGGTATGGCAGGGGCTGGGAACAGTTGCGGTGATCACGCCGTGGAATTATCCGGTGGAGATCGCGCTCTGGGGCATTGTCGGCGCGCTGTTGGCGGGCAATGCGGTGCTCTACAAACCGTCCGAGGTCACGCCGCTGACCGGTCAGTTGCTGTATGAACTGTTGCTGTTCCTGGACTTGCCGCCAGGTCTGGTGGGGCTGGTGCAGGGCGATGGGCGGGAGGGGCAGATGCTGGTGGAGTCAGGCGTCGATGCCGTGTGGTTCGTCGGCAGCGAACAAGCGGGGCAGGACATTTACTGTCGGGCGGCCAAGACCATGAAGAAGTGCCTCTTGGAGTTGGGCGGAAGCAGTCCGACCCTGCTGTTTGCCGATGTCGAGGTCAGTGACGAGTTGATTGACCTGCTGCTGGCTTCGCGTTTCACCAATGCCGGGCAGGTTTGTTCGGCCATGAAACGGTTGTACATCGAGCAGCCGATATTTGATGCGGTTGTTCGGCGTCTGAGTCAGCGACTGCAGAAAATTCGCGTGGCCGAGCCCTTTGCGATTGATTGTGGAATGGGGCCGTTGGCGTCAAGCAGCGCTTTTGACAGGCTGCAAGAACAAGTGACTCAGGCGCTGGCTTCAGGGGCCACAAGCCCACAGATCGAGGCCTGGCGCAGTACCGTCTCGCCTTTTTTTCCACCCATGCTGTTGCTCGACGTCACTCCCACTATGTCGGTGGTGCACGAGGAAGTTTTCGGTCCTGTTTTACCCGTGATTCCGTTTTGCGGCGAAGAAGAGGCCATTCGACTCGCCAATGCGAGTCGTTATGGCTTGTCCGCGTCGATCTTCTGTGCCGATGCCGCCAAGGCGGGTCGGGTCGCGGCACGGATTGACGCCGGCCGAGTGCTGGTCAATGCGCGAAAATCCGCCGGTATTGCTTACCCCGTCGAAGGGTTCAAATGCTCGGGGTTAGGCCGCCATCAGGGTGACTGGTTGCTGCTGGAAATGGCCCGCATGAAGTACATCAAGTTTGGACATGGCCCAGGCCCTGTAAATAATGACCGCTCTTAAAAGGCGAAGCAGATAAATGAACACTATCATGGCGACCTATTCGCCCTTGGATTTTGAACCCTCCAGCGGTATCGGTGCGCACCTGGTTGGGCGTGACGGGCATGCCTGTCTTGATTTGATTTCCGGGGTTGGCGTGAACGGTTTGGGGCATGGCCATCCCAAGTTGGTGCCGGCATTGCAAGCGCAGGTGGCCAGGCTGATGCATTGTTCGAACTTGTATCGGATTGGCGAACAGCATGAGTTGGCTGCGCGATTGTCCGAACTGTCCGGCGCCTCGGGGGTATTCTTCTGCAATTCCGGTTGCGAAGCGAACGAGGCGGCGATCAAGCTTGCTCGTTTGCATGGGCACAACCGAGGCATTGCCACCCCGAAAATCATCGTCATGGACGGTGCGTTTCACGGGCGCACCCTGGCGACCGTGGCGGCCACGGCCAGCCCCAAGGTTCGGGCAGGGTTTGCCCCATTGCCCGAAGGGTTTGTCCGCGTTCCCTACAACGACATTCCGGCCCTTGAGGCGTTGGACGATACCGAGTGTGTGGCGGTGTTGGTCGAACCTGTGCAGGGCGAAGGTGGCGTCAACCTGCCCGATACCGGATACCTGACGGCATTGCGTGAAGTCTGCAGCCGCAAGGGCTGGTTGCTGATGCTCGACGAGGTCCAGACCGGAATCGGTCGAACCGGACAATGGTTCGCCCACCAGCATTCGTCCATTCGACCCGACGTCATGACCATCGCCAAGGGGCTGGGTTCCGGCGTCCCCATCGGCGCGTGCCTCGCCTGGGGGGATGCGGCACATACATTCACCCCCGGTAGCCATGGCTCGACCTTCGGTGGCAATCCGCTGGCTTGCCGTGCCGGGCTGGAAACACTGGCCATTATCGAAGCTTACGGCCTCTTGGAGCATGCACTGGAGCTGGGCGCATTTATCGTGCAGCAACTGCGCGACAAACTGGCAGACCTGCCCCAGGTCGTTCAAATACGAGGCTTGGGGCTGATGATCGGGATCACGCTCGATCGCCCCTGCCAGCCTCTGGTGGCTGAAGCGCTGCGCGAAGGCCTGTTGATAAATGTCACGGCCGAGCGCGTGGTGCGATTGCTGCCGCCGTTGGTGCTGAGTCGCGAAGAGGCCAGTGCGGGGATTGCAACGTTGACGCGCTTGATCCGTAATCGGATACAGGACAGTGGGGGCGATTCTCGTACTGCTGCTAGTATAGAAACGCCTGCAAACGACGGCCGGTAGTCACTGGTTTACGATGTCGAATCCATCTCCAAGTTTTTTAGTCTTGCCATCTAAGGAATGATCTTGAACGAGCTAGAACTGTTCATCCCCGGCCCCACCTGGATAAGGCCCGAGATTCGCAAAGCCGGGAGTTACCCTGAGTTTGGTCATCGCGACACACAAGCAATCGAGATTATCTCGAATATCCTAGATAACCTCAGGATCATCGCGGAGTTACCCGAGGGCTATCAGGCGGCACTGGTCAATGGCAGTGGCAGCAACGCCATGGAATGTGCCGTGCGTTCGCTGATCGCCGAGACAGATCGGGTGTTGTGCGTGTGCGTCGGCGCATTTGGCGAGCTTTTCCACACGCTTGCCACTGGCTTCAATGAACAGGTCGAGCGCCTGGATTTCGAGTCGGGTGCGGGTATCGACCTGCAAGTCCTTGAGGGTACCTTGGCCAAGGGCAATTTCGATGTGGTGACATTGACCCACAACGAAAGCTCAACCGGGGTTGCGACCAATATTGTTCGTGCCTGTGAGCTGATTAACGGGCAAGGGGCGCTGGCGATTGTTGACGGCGTGAGTATTTTTGCCGGTGCGCCCTCCGGCATCGCACAGGCACTTCCAGCGGCGTACGTCACGGCTACGCAAAAATGCCTGGCACTGCCTCCCGGCTTCGGGATTGTTTTCGTCAATGAGGCTGCCCTGGCCAAGGCTCACACTATAAAGAACAAGGTGTATACCCTGGATCTTTTGCGACATGTTGATATGGCGCGTCAAGGGCAGACCTTGACCACGCCCAACTGCACGCTGCTCAACCAGATGCACGTTCAACTTGACTACATCGTCCATCAAGAAGGGGTGCAGGCACGCTTTGCGCGGCATCGCCAACAGCGTGATCATGTACGGGGCTGGGTGCAGGCGCGACCTGAGCGTTTCAGGTTGTTCACGGCACAAGCCGATGCGTCGCCATCGCTGACCTCGCTGTATGTCGATTCGCACGTCGACCTGTCACGCACCAAATCGCGGATGCGTGAAGCCGGTTATTTGATTGATACCGGCTACAGCAAGCTGAACAAGCGCCTGATGGCTGAAAGTGGACAGGTCATGATGCGGATTCCCCATATGGGGGATATCAGCCACTTGATGCTGGAGCGCTTTCTCGAGGTTCTAGATGAAATTACCGACGAGTTTTCTCGCTAGACCGTCAGCTCGGCGGCGGGTAGTGCGTTTTGCTGTTTAGACGCCGCTTGCGCGCAGTCCGTCATGCCGATGGGGGTTGCATGAAGCCTAGCGGGCGCGATGCTGCTAGGGCTGTCCGGTTTCGAGGTCAACATATTCGCGCTGCCGAATAATGCCTGGCAAGTCTTCTCGTCCAGATGAATAGTCAGGGCGATGGCTTGCTCAACCCCTATACGCAATGCGGGGCCGAAGGGAACCATCGAGATACCGGTTCTCCTCATCATCCGTTCCACACCCACCGTGGTGACTGTGAGCAGTCGCTGGGCATTACGGCGTAGAGCAAACCTGACGACTTCCCTGATTGCCTGCAACGTGATCTGCGAGAAGGTCGAATTGCCAGGATGTTGAGCGCGAACGACAAACCGGCTGAGTTCAAGTGTGCGGCTGTCCTGGGGCGCCGGCGCGCCATGCAGTAGCTCAGGGAACGTGTCTTTGAGCATGTAAGGACCGACACTCTCCAAGATCCGCCAACAACCAATGACCTCACCCGCCGAGGGATTGCTGATCAGTAGGTAATACGGATTTAGATCGTCGAACGCGTCCACTTCCCAACGATCCGAAACCACGACGTCCCACTGCTTCTTATCTTTGAATATTTGCGCCCTTAATTGGTGCATGCCGTTGAGAAGTGCGGCGCTTAGATGTTCGCGTCGAACAATGTCGATAACCATTTGATCATTCCATGATGGGGGGATAATTATCCATTGAACCCCGATGCTGTACCACTATTAGTTCTAATAGCCAGTTCGCGAATGGATAAAAATATTGACGCCATTAATTTATCGAAGGCGCGGTATTGGCGCAAATACTTGTCTATACGACAAATCGATTTTTATCGAGTTTATAGTGGGCGAGTGTCGGGTTTTAAATAGAATCATTATCATTTGATCTGCCCGGGCCTTTTCAATACAGGGCTTGTGGCGGTTGGTACGATCTATTAGCATTATTTTTGAATGTCGGAAGTGTTATGGAATAGGAGGTTCGAGTGTTTACATTAGGCGATACGTGGGAGTTGAGTAGTGATGGCGGTGTTGATAGTTGGTTTGCCAAACTTCAAAAGATAACCTCGGATCGTGGTTTTGAAAAAGTTCTTTTCGGACTTGCGCAACGCAATCATCAAAACCCTGGTGCGGTATTTATAGCTGATAATTATCCCGTCCAATGGCGCGCCGACTATGACTCGGCCAAGTACAGTGCGATTGATCCAGTGGTGGCCCACAGTGCGCAACATTGTACGCCACTGGTCTGGGCTGACAGTATGTACAAGAATCCAATGCAACAGGCCTTCAGAGAAGAAGCGTATTCGTATGGGCTTGTCCATGGTGTGTCAATCCCCATGCACGGACCGCGTGGAGAGCTTGGTGTTTTCAGTCTTAGCCTGGATGCAGAAACGCCGGCAAATGCGCGTTCCCATATTGCTCAGGAGCTGTCTAACCTGGTTTTTATAAAAGATATCGTACTGCAAAGCGCGACCACCTTTGCCTTCGACTCAGCCATCCCTGATATGCCGAGTTTGACCTCGCAGGAAAAAGATATTTTGCGGTGGTGTTACAACGGAAAAACAAGTTGGGAAATGTCTGTAATATTTGGCTGCTCAGAAGCCAATATTAATTTCCATATGGGTAAGATAACCCGGAAGTTAGGTGTCAGCTCGCGCCGGGCGGCCGTTTTATTGGCTATCAACTCAGGACTCATACATGTCTAGTTGGGGGGAGTCCCCTAGCCAGCAGTATTTTCAGCGTTTGGTTATTCGTTTATAGCGAGGCTTTACCCGCCGCGCGTCCAGGCTGTTTACGCGAGGTGTTTGGCCTAGTCCTGGGTCCTGCCCAGGTAGGTGTACAGCGCATGGAAGTTTTCAGTGACATCGCCGCCGAAGTACGCCGGGTCATCCGAGTTCATCGTCACCTTCACGCCACGCTCGATCATGTCGAGGATGTTGTGCTGGGCCATGTCGTGGAACACAGCGTTTGGTGTTGAACAGTGGGCATACGGTGAGCGGGATCTGCTCGTCGATGATGTGCAGCATCAGGCGCTCGTCTTCGATGGCCCGCACACCGTGGTCGATACGCTCTATTTTCAGGATGTCGAGCGCTTACCGGATGTACTCGAGCGGGCCTTCTTCGTCGGCGTGGGCTACTACGGTGAGGAAGCCTTCGTGACGGGCACGATCGAATACGCGCTGGAACTTGCCTGGCGGGTGACCCATTTCCGAACTATCCAGGCTCAAGGCCACAAACGCATTGCGGAACGGCAGCGCCTGGTAGAGGGTTTTCTCGCCTTCGCTCTAATAATGCAGGAAGCTGCAGCAGGCGCTGATCATGCGACGTGGGGGAGTGACTTCCCAATCAACCAGCTTTGAAGCTTGAGGCTGTATTTGACGTTTGAATTTTTGCTTTTCGGCCAAACCCTCCGATCCAGCGATCTTTGATCGCGCCGATCGGAGGGTTCACTCGCTCTTTCTCGAAGCCACCTCGTCCCACCCTATCATTTCAGATGTGATTAGCGTCACGCCTTCGTTTACCCGTCAGAAATGACTCGCGATCGTTATCGAGCGCAGTGCGGTTCAAGTGTCAGAGCGGAGTTCGTCGTGGGGCCATGGCTAGAGATGTGTCGACAGCGGCGACAGCGGCGACAACCCAGGCAGAATGGGGCCTGGAGCGTGGCGACAAAAGTGGCGACAGTCGCCACTTTTTGCGCACTTTGGCCGGGATGCTTGACCGCCTTTTCGCGTGGGTATAACAATTGGCGCACGGACCGCTGTCGTTGACAGCACCAGCCCAGGTAGCCAGAACCTTTAAGGCTACGCCACTTGTGTGGTGGTTCTTCCGAAGTGCGATTAGCGTCCGGCGGCTCGCACGGTCACTCCCCAAGAGTGATGGATGCCTACTCGACTGATCTGCCCACTGCGGCAGACGATGGACCTTTCTCGCTGCACTGCAGCAACCTCACCTCTCGGCACACTTCGCTGCGCCAATCCGCGCCCGTCTCTTTCTTCTGGAAAGAGACGGGCGCTCTTAGCACTGCTGCAAGCCACGTCGTACAGGGCATTGCCGCAACTCTCCTCGTGACAATCGATCTGACAAATCCGATTCGTCGCCATCCGCAACGACACAGGCACCGGTGCCGCAGCCAATGGAAAGGCTGCATCTGACTGACAGTCAGGCATGCCCCAGGTGTCCATGTCGTTGCCTTCTCCTACTCCGGATCTCCAGGTGCCGAACTCGTCAGTCGGCACAGCCTCTACCCGCCCGCATCTTCGGATGCGACTAAGGAGGCCAGATTCATGGGGTTATGCCCTCGCTCCCGGTTGTAAGAAGCCGTTCGTTCCGCGTCAGTGAGCACCTCACAGGCCGCAGGGGCCTTGATCCCTGATAACACTCAACAACCGTGGCGGGACTACGTGAGGACAACCAGCAATGAACGAGGAGAGGGCTATGCAGCAGTTAGATCCGAAGCTTGAACTACCACGACCACCTCGACCGTTGATTGAGTCGAATCCCGTGGCCCAGCCTTATCCGGTGCAGGCACTGGGTGGGATTCTTGAGCCTGCGGTGGAGCGCATGGCCGAGGTCATCGGCGTGCCCCAGGCATTGGCTGCACAATCGGTGTTGGCTGCCTCGGCGCTGGCTACCCAAGGTCATGCCGGCTTACAGCTCGACGGGAGAAATTATCCCCTCTCGCTGTACCTGATCACGGTGGCAGCTTCGGGGGATCGTAAAACGGCGGCAGACCGATCTGCATTGCTGCCAGCACGCCAATGGGAGCGTGAGCAGTGGCAGCGCTACCGCGAACAGCTTGCCCGGTACCGCGCCGCACAGCGCCAGATGCAGCGTATCAACCCTGCCGATCCCGACTCCGCGAACGGTGTACCGCTCGAAGCGGAGCCCTCTGCACCGAGGCTGATTACCACGGACCCAACTATTGAAGCGCTGATCAAAGGGCTCTGTCATGACCTGCCGAGCATGGGGTTGTTCTGCGATGAAGGGGGACAATTCCTCGGCAGCAGCACCATGAGTCGAGATAACCGTTTGAAAGCGGTTACGACCTTGTCGTCGCTCTGGGACGGCAGTCCGATAGATCGCGCGCGGTCTATGGCGGGTGAAAGCTTGCGAGCTTA
>Ga0307408_100001800_pt1 | contig 15651 bp, 12 predicted proteins | sample 322Cmetagenome_FD_202116 | JGI IMG/M metagenome (GOLD analysis project Ga0307408, IMG submission 202116) | Maize rhizosphere microbial communities from greenhouse at UC Davis, California, United States - 322HYB-C-3 | ecosystem: Host-associated > Plants > Roots > Rhizosphere > Soil | place...
CGGATCGAGGCCGAGCGCATCGTCTTCGCCGCGACCGAAGCGCTGTCGGCCAGCGTGGCGTCCGGCGCCGAGTACGCCGCCCATTACCTGATCGCCGAGGGCGAGGTGCGCACCGTGGCCTGCGTGCGCCGGCCGGACTGACCCCGCCGCCGGACCCGCCGGCGCCGACTTGTAAGACAATGGCCGGATCATGCGCTGTCTGCTGATCGACAACTACGACTCGTTCACCTGGAACCTCGCCGACCTGATCGGCCGGGCGTTCGGCGAAGCGCCGATCGTGGTGCGCAACGACGAGGACGACTGGGACGGACTGCGCGCCCGCCACCGCTTCGACTGCGTGGTGATCTCGCCCGGGCCGGGCAGCGTGACCCGCGAGGCCGACGTGCATGTCTCGCGCCAGGCCATCGCCCGCAGCGGATTGCCGCTGCTTGGGGTCTGCCTGGGATTCCAGGGCATCGCCCATGCCCACGGCGGCCGCATCGTCCATGCGCCGGTGCCGTTCCACGGCCGCGCCAGCGCCGTGCATCACGACGGCAGCGATCTGTTCGCGGGCCTGCCGACGCCGTTCGAGGCGATCCGCTACCACTCCCTGATCGTCGCCTCGCCGCTGCCACCCGAACTGGTCGCTACGGCGCATGCCGATCCCGGCCTGATCATGGCCCTGCGCCATCGCCGCCTGCCGCAGTGGGGCGTGCAATTTCATCCGGAATCGATCCTGACCGAGCACGGCATCGACCTGATCGCGACCTTCCGCGAGCTTTCGCACCGCCATCATCGGCGCGCATTCGCGAGTCTGGCGGCGTCGCCCGCGGCGGTACCGGCCGAATTGAAGCCTGCCGAGTCAACGCCGGCCGGGCCAAGGCCGGCAGAACCGGCCGACATCGGCCCGGCCTCGCCTGTGCGCGCCTTGCGCATGATCGCTCGGCCGCTGGAAAGCGCGGGCGATCCCGAGGCGGTGTTCTCCAGCTTGTTCGCCGGCCGCGCCAACGCGTTCTGGCTCGACAGCCAGGTCGCGCTCGACGACAGTGCCGGCTGCTCGTTCATGGGCGCGGTCGACGATGCCGATGTGCTGGCGTACCGGCTCGACGATGACGACGCCGGGCTGAGCCGCGGCCAAGGCTTGCTTGCGGACATCGAGCGCGAGCTCGAAGGCATCGCCATCGAAGAGGACATGGCGGAACCCGGCAAGCGATTGCCTTTCGATTTCCGCGGCGGCTTGGTCGGCTTTCTGGGTTACGAGATGAAGGCGCTGTTCGACGGCGACCGCGGCGACGGCAATCCGGGCCCGGATGCCCTGTGGATGCGGGTGCGCCGTTTCCTCGCCTTCGACCACGCCACGGCGCGGGCCTGGGCGCTGGCGCTGGCGTTCGAGGACGAGACCGTCGCCGCCGAAGCCTGGATCGATAGCGTCGCCGCCGCGGCCGCGCAAGCGCGCGGCGACGATAGGCCGGTTCCATCGCAAGGCTTGCAAGGGCTCGAGGTCGACATGGACCTCGGCCGCGAGGATTACCTGGCCGCGATCGACGAGTGCCGGCGCGCGATCGTCGACGGCGAAACCTATCAGGTCTGCCTGACCAATCATTTCCGTTTCCGCGCCGCGCTCGACCCCTACGCCTTGTACCGGCAGATGCGTCGCGGCAACGCCGCGCCGTTCGGCGCCTTCCTGCGCACGCGCGGCATCAGCGTGCTGAGCACCTCGCCGGAACGCTTTCTGCGCGTCGACCGCGGCGGCCGCATCCAGACCAAGCCGATCAAGGGCACCGCGCGCCGTTCCGAGGACCCGCAACTCGACGCGCGCTATGCGCGCGAGCTGGCCGAGTCGGTCAAGGACCGCGCCGAGAACCTGATGATCGTCGACCTGATGCGCAACGACCTCAACCGCGTCTCGGTCGCCGGCACGGTGGAAGTGCCGGAGCTGCGCGTGGTCGAAAGCTATCGCACCGTGCATCAACTGGTCAGCACGGTGGAATCGCAACTGCGCCCGGACTGCAGCCTGATCGACCTGGTGCGCGCGACCTTCCCTGGCGGCTCGATCAGCGGCGCACCGAAGAAGCGCACGATGGAAATCATCGACCGCCTGGAACGCAGCCCGCGTGGCGTCTATTGCGGCTCGATCGGCTATCTGGGCTACAACCGCGTGGCCGACCTCAACATCGGCATCCGCACCCTGTCCTACGACGGCGAAACCGTCGCCTTCGGCGCCGGCGGCGCAATTACTTATTTGTCCGATGCCGAGGCCGAATTCCAGGAGGTCCTGCTCAAGGCCGAAGCGGTGCTGCGCCCGGTCTGGCGTTTCCTCGGCGACGGCGGCGACGGGTTCGCCTACCAACTCGACGCCGACCGCCTGCGCCTGCGCACCGCTGAGGACTGAGGCATCGTTCAACCCTCGACGATGCGCTGTTTCTCCGTGGCAGCGGCGCCTCGCAGGGCCTGCCTCCGGTCATAAGCCGCGACCGCGAACCTGCAACGCACGTCGCAGGCGCGAACGGCCCAATGGCCGCGGCCGACCGACGCCGACGACCTACAAGCGGACATGACCCGTCGCGGGCAGGCGACCGGTCTCCTGCAACCGGTAGGCCAGTTGCCGGTACAGCGCGGTGCCGAAGATCGCGTGAATGCTCGAGGCGATGATCGAGAATGCGTAGATCAAGCCGGCGTCCGGAATGTGCATGGGCAGGCGCATGAACGGCACCATCAGCACGAACAACACCGCGACCGCCCAGGCCGCGATCAGGCCCGCCGCCGCATTGCGTAGACCGCGCCGCAGCGGCGCCAGGCGGACCGAACGCGTATGCCCCCAGCGCGCGGTGAGGTAGCGCCGCGCCGAGACCGCCAACCGCGTCCCCGACAGCGCGACCCAGACATGCAGCAGCGCCGATACGGCCGCGACCCAACGCGACAAACGGGTCAGCGGCTCGATCCCGGTCTGAATGCCGATCATCGCCAGGGCCACGGCGAGGATGAAGATCATCAGCGCCGACAGCGACGCGCTCTCGATCGAGCGCACCGCGGCAAACCAATCCGTGGTGCTCGGGGAAGGCAGAATTACCGGCATGGGCGTTCCTTCGTCCTGTGCTTTGTCAGGTAGATCCGTCAGCGAACCCGCAGCGGCCGGCTGCAGTCCGCGTAGTAAAGCCGGCATTCGCCGTCCTTCTTCTTCTCGCAATCCTTCAGGCCGATCTCGGCCGCAAGTTCCGCTGTCTTTGCGTTGACCGCGACATAGCGGGTGTCGCTGGTGACGATCACTACGCACTGATTGACGTAAGCGACCGTCAGAGTGCAGTCGACGCCGCCTCGGCTTCGACAGTTCTCGATAGCCGCCTTGGTCGCCTCTCGCTTGCTCGGCTGATTGATCACAGCGCCGACCACGGCCTTGGCATCGTCACCGGCGACCGCGCCCCAACGACTCTTCCATTTTGGGGTTGGTAATCCGTAGCCGCCCGGGCCCGAATGGATCGGACCGCACGAAGAAGTCGACGTGCCCGAATGAGGAATCATGCCGGCGGGACAACCGCCTTCGGCCGCCGCATGGCGATGCGCGCCAAGCAGGGCGATGGCAAGAACGATCATGGAAACTTTCATGGTCAGCCTCGTTTGATCTTGTCTGGGCCGTTGACTGAGCCGTCATAAGCCGCCGTTCCTGCGCCCGAAACGCGTGTTCCGACGCCGCTGAAGGACCCCGCCAAGCCTGTGCCTCTTTCGTTCTTCGTCGACTCGTTCGAACTGGGTGGAACCTGTCCAGCCCCAACCGCACCCGTCTGCCCGGCCGCCCCACTCCCGAACGCAGAGAACTGCATGAAACCGCCCAGGGTGCCCTGGAAGAAGTTGGCCGCGAATGGCGGCACGGTAATGATGACCACGGTCATGATCAGGCCGAGCCCGCCCTGCTGCATGGCCTGGTTGCTGATGCCCTCGGCATCGACGCCCCAGATAGCGCCGAGCTTGGCCACCCACAGGGCCGCGGACACGCGCGCCATCAGCTCCAGCAGCATGCCGGTCACCACGCTCAGCATCGCCATCGAGAACAGGGTGCCGATGCCGTACATCAGCCAACGACGGAACAGGTCCTTGGTCTGGTCGAAGATCAGGCACAGGATGAACAGCGGCCCCAGGCCGATGAACAAGGCGATGGCGAACTTGAACATCAGCAGCATGGCGCCGGCCGACATCGCCGGGCTGGCCGCGCCGACGCCGGCGAACAGGATCGCGCGCGCCTTGCGGTCCTGCAGTTCGGGATCGCCGGGAACGATCTGGACCGCATCGATCGCGCTCATGGCGAGCTGGGTGTAGGCGAGGTTCTCGTCGATGCTTTCCGCGGTGGTCTTGCCGCTGCGGCCGGAGAACAGGCCGTGGATCTCGCGATCGAGGTCGTAGGTCAGGTAGCGGTGCAGGTTATCGCCGCCGAACGACATCGTCGTCGCCACGCCGACGATCAGGGCGATGCGCGCGGCATTGGCCACCAGCGCCATCATCGGCTCGCGCGATTGCCCGGTGACGATGCGGTAGCCCATCAGCAGTATCCACAGGGTGACCAGGGCCAGGGCGATGCTGCTGGCCCAGCTCATGGTCCGGCCCATCAGCTGCAAACCGAACTCGTCGATCCGGTCGGTCAGATAGTCGTTGACCAACCGGAACAAGATGAAATCGCCGATGCCCGACTGACTGTAGGCACCGACCCAGTCGGTAAGTTCGTTCAATCCCTTGAACCCTTGCATCGCCTTCCCCTGAGGTCGTTCCGGGCCGAGCGCGCGCCGCCGCGCCCCGGCTTCGTAAAGCGGCTTACTTCGACAACGCGGCCTTCAACGCCGCGGCCTGCACCACCTGGCCCATCAGCGAGCCGCGGTTGCCCTGCAACGCGCGCTTGGCCAGGCGCGACTGATCCCACTTCAACGACTCGATGTAGTCGTTATAGGCCTTCATCCGCGCCTGCCAGTAGTCCAGGTCCATCGTGGTGCGCACCATGAAGCGCTGCGCCTCGTTGTCGTTGGCGGCCAGGGCGCCCTGGCTCGAATTCGCGCTCTCGCGCTGCGCTTCGATGAGCTGGAACTGCTGGTTGCGCTGGATCAGCGTTTTCAGCATCCGCACCGATTCGTTGTACTTGGCGTTCTCGGCCAAGACCATGCGCTGGCAGATCGACTTCTGTTCCTCGACGATGTTGCCGTCCATTTTCGGCGCGATCTGCCGCAGCAGGCCGGTCATGCGCTCGCGCACGCCACTGCCGTCGCCGGCAGGGCACATGTCCTGCATGCCGTAGTCGTCGGGTCGAAGAGGAAACGTGTCGGCCATCTGCGAGGAGTTGAAGTTCAGCCGCTGCACCTTGATCAGCTGTTGCTGATAGTGGTTGTAGGTGTCGCTCCAGCGCTTGGCCTGATTGCCGAACTCGGCCGCATCCTTGGCGATCTGCTGCAACTGCGCGGTGAGGTTGACCGGATCGTTGACGACCAACTGGGCGCTGGCATCGGTGGCGGCCAGGCCGGCGATGAGTAAGGCCGCCATCGGCCAGGGCCGTGTCTTGGCGATGCTTCCTGTGCTCGAGGGCTTCATTGCGATTCCTTTCCTGCTCGATCGACTGCGGACGGTTCCGGTGTCGCCATGCGAAGCATGCGTGCATCGAGTGCGTGAGGCCCGCCGCAGACCGCGTGCGCACGGTTCGATTCGATCATGCGTAACACTACGATGCATGCCATCGACGCGATGCGTAGCCACTATCGCATACGCATTCGAGGTCCGACAGACAGGGCGAAGAAATCGTTGTGGACGCTAGTCCACATTTGTAGACGAACGAAGACGATTTGTAGCCATCGATGATCACTCGGCCCGCGTATGCGCAACTTGTTGTTGCGGTCGATGCATCGCTAGGGATATGGGGCGCTCGCGTTGTAATGTGCGAGATAGAACATTTTGCTTCTTGCGCTATCGTCATCCACACTTTGGGGGCTTCGGATTGAAGGACGTACTGCCATCGATGCGCGGGGCGCATCGATCCAGCGGCATCAGCGGCACTGGAGTATCGGCGACCCCGATCTATGGATTTGATAGAGGATCGGAATGATTCGGATCTATGTCGTCGACGACCATCCGGTGCTCAGGACAGGCTTGCGCTCGATCATCGAGCGGGAAACCGACATCCTCGTCGTCGGCGAGTCGGGCAACGGCGCCGAGGCGCTGGCGGCGATTCCGCAACTCGCGGTCGATGTCGTGCTGTGCGATTTCGATCTTCCCGACACCGACGGTTTGCGCCTGACCCGCAAGCTGCTGCACGAACATGCCGATCGCAAGGTCCTGATCGTGTCCGGGCTCGACGACAGTTCGATCCCGCGGCTGCTGTTCGATGCCGGTGCGCGCGGCTACCTGACCAAGGCGAGCAGCGCGCACAAACTGGTGTATGCGATCCGCCAGGTCGCGGCCGGCCACGACTTCGTCGACGATGCCTTGCCGCGCAACGTCCTGCTCGGCCTGTCGCCGTTCCGGCGCCTGAGTGCGCGCGAGAAGGAGGTCGCCGCGCTGACCGTGCAGGAATACACCACCCGGCAGATCGCCGAAGTGCTGCGCGTCGACGAGACCACCGTGCGCACCATCCGCTCGCGCGTCTACAAGAAGCTGGGCCTGCGCGGGGCGATTTCGTTGAGCAGGCTCGCGGCCAAACACGGCTTCACCGATCGGAGCGACTGAGCGACCGCACCGGCCATCGATCGCCGCGGTAAGCGCGATGGTTATCGCGGCGAACGGTGCCATCCGCTGCCGCGTCAAGAAAAAGTGATGACGCGCCCGAGCTCGCGCCTGCGGGCGAATACACCCATTAGTTTGACGTGCGTCGATGTTTTCGAAGTCGTCTGCGCCGGTAGTGGTCGCTCCGCGTCGGCAGGCGTATAAGCGTATGAGAGATGCCGGTCACCGATCCGACCGGCCCGGGGGCCTGAATCGCGGGAGGTTCTCGCGCTCCTGCCGTGCGTGCGTCGCAACGCAGGGCGACGGCTCGCCGTCGATGCGGGCGCGGGCAGTTCGGATCGTTCGGGCATCGCTACGGCGGCCGCGATGGCCGCCTGCGACGTGCGTCACTGCGATCTCGCCGCACAAGCCACAGCTGCAATCGCGCGGATCGCGGACACTAAGGGCGCCGTCACGGCGCAGACCGCAGGGAGCGAGCGCATTGGGTACTAACGAGCACGCGCCTTCCAGGCCCACGAACGAGCGGGACCGCGCCCGACCGGAATCGCATACCGCCGACCAGCGCGCCGCGCCTGCGGGCCGTCCGTCCCATAGAGGGTTCGCTGCCGAACCGAAGCGGGATCCGCGCCCGATGGCGCCGGTCATCACCGATATTTCGGGCCGGATCGAATCGGCCGCCGATAGCGGGCGCAACAGAATCGATTGGGCCGGCCTAGCCAGCCTGCTGCTCGGCGCGAAGCCGGCCGAGTGGCCGGCCGAAGCCTTCGAGCCCCAGCGGGCGGTGGCCGGACCGTCGCCGCCGAACGACGGCAAGTGGTTGCACGAACTGGAATGGCATGGCCACCGGATGCTCGCGGTCATCGTCGATGGCCGCGCGCGCCTGTGGTCGGGCGATGGCGCGGAATGGACCGAACGAGTCCCGGGCATCGTCGAGGCGCTGGAGCGGTTGGGGCTGCAATCGGCCGCCTTCGACGGCGAACTGATCGTCGGCGCCGGCGCCGAAGCCGACTATGCCGCGTTGCGGGCGGTGTTGGCCGGAGACCGCAGCGAGCCCTTGACCTACATGTTGTTCGATCTGTTGCATATCGACGGCATCGCCATCGAGCGCGCGCCCTTGGTCGACCGCAAGGCCGTGCTCGAACACCTGCTGCGGCAGGCGCCGCGCGAGTTGGCCTATAGCAGCCATATCCTCGGCAACGGCGACGTGGCGCGAGCGGTGACCGTCAACCAGTGCTTCGACGGTTTGATTTCCAAACGCGCCTTCGCTTCCTACATGCGCGGATGCAGCCCGGACTGGCGCAAGACTCGCCTGCTTCAATCGGGCCAGTTCGCCGTGGTCGGCTACACCCCGCCGGATCTGCGCCATCCGGACCGCGGCTTCGGTTCTCTGTTGCTCGCACAACCTAAGGGCAAGGCCGCATGGCATTACGCCGGCCAGGTGCGCAGCGATCTCGATCAGGCGCTGACCACCGAGATCGCGTCGCGGCTGAAAGGCGGAGCGGCCAAGCCGACAGTCACGGTGAATCCGGACGTCAGAGAGATACCCGGTGCCCTGTGGTTCAAGCCGCGCTTCGTGGTCGAGATCGACAGCCACGGTTTCGACAGCGCGGGTCTGCTGCGGCATGGCCTGCTGCGCCTGGTCTGCCACAACAGGTCGGTAGCGAGCCTGCGGCCGGGCAAGTAGGCCGCGTCGTGATTGCGACGGCGCGACTCGCGCCGTTGCCTCATCGACCAGGAATAGAGCGGACTATCGCGACGACGCCTCGCCGCCGACCGCTGCATCGAGTAAGGATGCAGCGCACCGATCTCCCCGGACAGGTCAGCCGGCTTCGAGCAGTTTCTGCGCCTGCCGTTTGCCGATGCCGCGCAGGGCCGCGATCTGCTGCACCAGGGCCTGGCGCGGACGAGCCTTCTCCTGCTCCCAGTTGTAGACCGACTGGCCGCTGGCGCCGATCAGCTTGCCGAACTCTTCGGCCGACACGCCCAGCTTCTTGCGCAACGTGCGCAGGCCGGCGGCGGAGAAGCGGTGGCGGCCTTCGCTTTCGGCTTGCGACTTGGCCGCGACGGCCTTGTTGCCGGACTTGCCGAGTGCCTTGCCGAGCGCTGCGACCTCACGCTTGAGACTGTCGCGTTCGCGCTTGAGCGAGGCGATGTCCTGGCGCTGGGCGGCGACCTGCTTCTTCAGCGGATCGACGAGGCGGCGGCATTCCTTGCGTGAGATACGTGCGATTTCGTCTTTGAGGATCGAAGCGAGGTTTGGCATATCGTTTCCGGTAGTGGCTGCGGCAAGAGTACCGAACAGGGCCGATAACGCCAAATACCGGAAAATCCTTGCGTATCGGCGTCGCCGGGCGGTCGAGTCGTGATTTTTTGCCCGGTGCGGTGCGGCCAACGGGCTGCGCGGCGGTTCACGGCGATAGCATGGACGTCCGCAGGCATCGCGACCGCAAGGCACGCATTGCCGGGATCGCCGCCCACCCGGAACCGCGGGCGCGACGCGCGCGCACCGCGCCATTCACCGCTGTCGAGAGCCCGATGACCGTCTATACCGCGATTCACGCAACGCCCTCCGTCGAGGTCTATCGGATGCTCCGCGTCGATTCCGGCCTGAGCGCGAAGAGCGAGGCCGCCGCCGTGCGCGGCCTGGCCAATACCTTGTTCGCGGTGCAGATTCTCGGCGACGGCGAGCCGATCGGCATGGGCCGGGTGATCGGCGACGACGGGTGTTTCTATCAGGTGGTGGATATCGCGGTGTTGCCGCGCCATCAGGGCCAGGGCCTGGGCAAGCGGATCATGCAGGAAATTTCCGCTTATCTGCGCGAGCACGCTCCGCAAACCGCCTACGTCAGTTTGATCGCCGATGGCGAAGCGCGGCACCTGTACGCTCAGTACGGTTTCGAGCTCACCGCGCCGGCGTCGGTCGGCATGGCGTTCGAGCGTTGAGCTCCGATAGCGGTCGCCGCGCCACTCCGGTCATCGCTGAGGCGTTCGCCTTGCACGCCCCGGTCCGGAACGGACTCATCCGATGGAGGGGTTTCCGCAGGTGTGTTTCATCAAGAACACCATCGAGAATCCGAACATCGTCGTCGGCGACTACGCCTACTACGACGATCCGGACGACTCGGAGAACTTCGAGCGCAGCGTGCTGCACCACTCTCCGTTCATCGGCGACAAACTGATCGTCGGCAAGTTCTGCGCGATCGCGCGGGGCGTCGAGTTCATCATGCACGGCGCCAATCACAAGCTCTCGGGCTAGCCGATCAGGGCGCGGTTCGCGCCCGAAGACATCGCGACCCTGCAATCGCTGGCCTGGTGGGACTGGCCGGCGCAGAAGATCACCCGGCATCTGCGCTCGATCGTCGGCGGCGACATCGAGGCCCTGCGCCGTTGCGCCGCCGAGGCCTGAGCGTTCGCGCGCATGGCGCGATCCGATGGTGCCGGCCATCGGCCGTATCGGGTCCGGATAATCCGGCAGCGGCCCGAAGGACAGGCGTTGCTGCCGGCCCAAAGCCGGTACCGGATGCTTCTCACTGCATCATTCTTCTCACTGCACCGGCAATGCCGAGACCAGCGCCGCGCCGACGCACCACGCCAGCGCCCACAGCGCCGACAGGCGCAGTCGCCACAGCAGCACCCAGCCGACCGCGACGATCGCGACGTCGACCAGTCCGGTCACGCCTTCGCGCCAGACCGGGTCGTAGAGCGCCGCGGCGAGCAGGCCGACCACCGCGGCATTGATGCCGGCGACGGCCCGCGCCGCCCAGGGGCGGCCGACCAGGGCGGTCCACGCCGGCAAGGCGGCGACCAGCAGCAAGAATCCGGGCAGGAAAATGCCCATCACTGCGACGCCTGCGCCCAACCACGGCGGCAGGCCGAGATCGAGGCTGGCGCCGAGGTAGGCCGCCAGGGTGAACATCGGCCCGGGCATCGCCTGCGCCGCGCCATAGCCGGCCAGGAACGTATCCGCGCCGAGCCAGCCGCTGGTGACCAGTACCTCCTTGAGCAGCGGCAGCACCACGTGGCCGCCGCCGAACACGAAGGCGCCGGCGCGATAGCAGGCCCCGGCCAGTCCGCGCAGCGACGGCGCGCTTCCCGAGGGGATCAGCGAACACGCCAGCGCCGCCAGGAACACCACGAAGCAGGCGCCGGCGACACGGCGCCCGTAGCGCAGCGGCAGCGTCGTGGCCGCGTCGACGGCGGCGGGCCGGCACAGGCCGGCACCGAGGATGCCGCCGCCGGCGATGGCCGCGAACTGCCACCACGCGTCATCGGCGAGCAACACCAGGGCACAGGCGCCGGCGGCGATCGCCAGGCGGCGCAGATCGGGCGTCAGCGACCGCGCCATGCCGACCAGCCCGTGCGATACCACCACCACCGCGACCAGTTTCAGGCCGTGGATCACCGCGCTGCCCGCCGCGCCGTGCAGGAACCGCGGCGCATACAGGGCGAAGCCGAACATCAACAGCGCCGAGGGCAGGGTGAAGGCCACGAATGCCGCCAGGGCGCCGCGCCAGCCGGCGCGAATCAAGCCGATGGAAAATCCCATCTGGCTGCTGGCCGGGCCCGGCAGGAACTGGCAGATCGACAACAAGTGAGCGAAGGACGCATCGTCGAGCCAGCCGCGGCGGCGTACGAACTCGTCGCGGAAGTACCCGAGGTGGGCGATCGGGCCGCCGAACGAAGTCAGCCCGAGGCGCAGGAACACCCGAAACACTTCCCCCGCATCGCCTGATCCGTTCGCGCGGGCATGGAGATCTGCTGCGGACAAGCGGCTTCCTCGGTTCGGCGGCGCAGTGTCTGCCTATTCTAGGCGCGCCACTGGGGCGCCGGGCGCATGCGCCGCAGGCACGACTCGATCGCCGGAGCCGGTTCACGCGCTCATGAACCGGTTCCGGCGCCCGATCGCAGAGCCGCATCGGGCGCATTGGCATCGGTCGGCACCGCCGCACGCCGATCAGCGACGGTAATGAATCACACCATTGAGGCTCTGCGGCGCGTCCACGTTGCAGCGCTGTTCGAAGATCGCATACAGCCCGGTCACCTTGCCGGCCGCATCGAAGCCGATCGATTTGATCTGCAGCGAACCAGACACGCTGGGGCAGTAGCCGCCGTTGGAACTGCCGTTGGGCTCGCCGTCGACGCCGACGCTGGCGTGGCCCGCATCTGCGAATTCGGACAAGGCAAAGCTGCCGACGCGCAAGGTTTGTCCGGCAGGCGGCTCAATGCCGACCGACCAGGTGTCGCGCCGGCCGGCGACTTCGAAACGCACGCCGACTGTGTCGCCGCTCAACGCGAAGATGCTGGTGTCGCCGTAGAAGCCCTTGTTGGAATAGGTGTCCGGAGCGACCAGGCCGTTCAACACGAACGACAGCGGCTCGACGCCATGACGAACGATGCCGACCACGGCCGGGCTGTCGGGCCCGTTGAAGCGCTGGCTGTAGGCGATTTCTGCGCCGGTGACGGTGCCGGCGGCATCGCGCCGGATTTGCCGCAGGGCGTACCAGCCCCAACTTTCGTCGCCATCGTGGCCGGGATCGTCGCCGCAGTCGTAGCCTGTCCATCCGGACACGACGAGCCCCGGTGTGCGGCCGAACAAAAAGCCAGGACATTGCGCTTCGTAGTAACGCCCGGGAGTGAGGGTCTGCCCTGCGGGAGGCACGATCAACACGCTCGTCGAGGGCGGGCGGCCATCGCGGCCCCGCACGCTGATCGTCAGATATTCGCCGGCTTGGTGCAGCGAAAAATTGGCGGTCGCGGCGGTGTAGGTATGCCGCTGCCCGGTGTTCGGGTCGACATAGGTCAACAACGAATCGGCCGCGGCCGGGCCTGTGCACATCATCGACGCGGCAAAGCCTGCGCACAGCAGCCACTTGGAAGAAGCGATGAGTCTGGACATGAGCCTGTCTCCGCAATCCTGCGCATCCCCTGCAACCGCTTCTCTATTACCGGCAAGGTTATGCGGCGGTCATCGCCTGTAAAACTGCCGCGTTTTTAGCGGCATTGCGTCGCAATCGCGCGTTGCGGCCGCGGCGCGGCGGCGTTCTGTGATTGGCGGCTGCGATGGGTCCTCGCGCCGGTCGCACCATGATCGGTTCGGCCGCCCGAACGGCCGGATCGACGGCGAGCTGTGCATCGGCTGGTCGCCGACCGACTCTGGCGCGCGAACCCGCACGCGATACGGCGATCTGTTGTCCGTGACGCAAAGCACGAACGCGAGATCGCGCACAAACCTGCACATGCGAAAACATCGCGAATACATGTCAATGCGATGACAGCGCATATCCGTACTCGCCCTAGCTAGGCGAGATGACGATCGGTTGATCTAATTCCGCGATCTCTATTCGCAGGCGTTCGATTCCATGGGCATCCCGAGCATCGATGGCGTTCCCTATCACCTGCAGTACCCGCAGGCTCCCGCGCAGGCCGTGGTACCGCCGCCGCAGCCGCAGGAGGAGTACCACCAGGTCGAGGCCGGCGACACCCTGGAGTCGATCGCCCAGCAATACAGCACGCCGGAAGCGCCGGTCACCGCGCAGCAGATCGCCGAGCGCAACCAGATCGACAACGGTCCGATCGATCCCGGCAAGGACCTGATCGTGCCGACGATCAAGCAGCACGCCGCACCCAAGGCCGATCCGAACCCGTCGCCCGAGCAGGCCAAGAGCGACGAGGCGATGAAGAAATACCTCAACGCCGAGGACAACCTCGCTGCCTTCGACAGCGGCTACACCCGCCAGCACAACGACCCGGACTACCAGCCGATCCGTTCCGGCTACGCCGGCCTCAGCGCGACCGCGCGCGAGGAACTGCAAAAGAGCATCGCCGCCGAGATCAGGGCCGATTTCGACGCGAGCGCCAACGGCGGCGCGTTCGACGCCAAGGCGATCCAGCAGTACGGCGCCGAAGTCGTCAAACGCTACGACAACGACCCGGCCGGCAAGGCCGCGGCCGAAGCGGCGGTCAAGGAAGTCGGCATCCAGCACGAGGTCGACGCCACGCTCAAGGCGGCAGGGGCCGCACCGGATGCGAAGGGCGCGGTCGAGACGCTGAGCCGCGAGTTGCCGAAGCTGTCGCCCGAGGCGCAGACCCGCCTGCTGTCCAGCGACGGCTTCGACAAGCTGATCGAGCAGAAGATCGGCCCGGAGTTCACCGCGGCGCTGAAGGGCGAGCCGTGGAAGGACTCGCGCAACGGCCCGGCCTCCAAGCCGATGGAAAGCCTGCAGAAGCTCGAGAAGCTGATCGAAGGCGCCGAACCGCGCATCGCCGGCGCATTGGCCGAGCACGGCGTCGATGCCCTGAAGGACTTCCTCGGACGCGCCGAGAACGACGGCTACAGCATCCGTCTGGGCATCGAGGGTACCCGCTCGCTGGTCCACATCGCCGGCCAGGTCGGCGGCACCCCCGAGGGCGACATCGCGATCCGCGGCATGACCGATCTGCCCCTGGACGGATCGCAGATCCATCTGGGCGTGTCCGACGGCGCGCGTCCGGACCTGTCGATCGCGATGGCCCAGGCGCACGGCGGCCCGCAGTCGGTCGACGCGGCGATCATGGGCGTGCAGATGTACGCCGGCAGCGTCAACGGCAATGTCGACAAGCTCGCCAAGCACACCGACGAACTGAGCTGGCTGATCAACAACCACGGCGGTTCGATGACGCCGGACCAACTCAACCAGGCGATCAAGGGCTACACCAGCGGCGCCGGCTCGAACTGGGCGAAAACCGCCGAAGAATTGCAGAACAAGGTCGCCGACCAGGGCAAGACCCTGCTCGATCAGATCGACAGCCTGAGCAATGCGCCGGCCGACCAGCAGGACAAGACCAAGAAGGCCATCGAGGGCATTCTGGGCGACACCAAATCCGCCTACGCGATCAGCCTGGCCCTGAAGCAGCATCCGGACTACATCGATTCCCTGGCCGGCAAGCGCCTGATGCAGAACCTGGCCTACACCGGCAAGTTCGGCGAGCAGGGCATCAAGCTCGGCAAGGAAATCGCCAATGCCTACGTCCGCAACGATGTGCTCTCGGCCGCGCACAATTACGACCCGCGCAACCCGGCCAGCATCCAGCAGGCCGAGCAGGCGATCGAGAAACTCAAGAACCCGGCGCTGGTCAAGTTGCTGGGCATGGACGTCGAAAGCGGCAAGTACCAGAGCTACGTCAAGCTGGTCGACGAGCTCAAGAAGAGCCTGCCGGCCGCCGGCGACGGCACCGAACAGATCATCGCCAAGCTCAAGACCCACGCCGAGGCGATGAACAACGCCGACAGCCGTTTCACCGCCGAGTCGAGCCGGCCGGTGTTCGAGAAGAACCAGCCGGCCGGCCAACTGCTGCGCACGGTCGGCCTGGGCTTCGCGACCATGGGCTTCATGAACTCGGTGAGCAAGGCCAACGACGGGCAGTTCAGCCCGACCAACAAGAACGATCTCAAGGCGATCGTCGACGCCGCCGCGCTCGGCCAGAAGGGCACCGAACTCGCGGTCGGCCTGGGCATGGTCACCGAGGATTCGACCCTGGGCCGCTTCGGCGCCGGCAACAAGCTCAACGGCGAGAGCATCGATCCGGGCCGCTGGACCCGCGCCGACCGTGTGTTCGGTTACCTCACCGCCGGCTTCGATTACTGGAATGCGGTCGAACAGCATCAGAAGGGCGACGATGTGCGTGCCGGTCTGTACCTGACCAGCGGCGTAGGCGGCACCATGGCGGCGCTGTCGGGCACCACCTTCGCCTCCGCGCTCGGCGCCGGCAGTTGGCTCGGCCCGGTCGGCATCGGCCTGGTCGTGGTGGCCACCGCCGGCCTGACCATGAAAGACCGCATCGAGCACTCCAATGCACACATGAACGAGGCTTCGGCGAAGTTCCTCGAGCATGCGCAATTCAACCCGCAGGTCTCGAAGGCCCTGGTCGACCAGAGCGGCGAAGGCTGGAGCCCGGTAACGCTGCTGGCGCGTTATGCCGAGGCCAAGGGCTACAAGCTCGATG
>Ga0307408_100001802_pt1 | contig 15641 bp, 7 predicted proteins | sample 322Cmetagenome_FD_202116 | JGI IMG/M metagenome (GOLD analysis project Ga0307408, IMG submission 202116) | Maize rhizosphere microbial communities from greenhouse at UC Davis, California, United States - 322HYB-C-3 | ecosystem: Host-associated > Plants > Roots > Rhizosphere > Soil | place: USA...
CGCTAATAAAGCGGTTGAGATCCTCAATTCATGGTCTTTAACCCATACAACTCTTACCGGTGATGCAGACCGCTATCTGGCTTCCGGTCTGTTTGGCTATCAGTTTGCCAATGCGGCCGAGATCATGCGGGGCTATCCGGGTTTCGACCTTACACGCTTCCAAAACTATATGCTCAACGTTTTTTATTATCCTCTGGTTGAACGTTTTCTGGTCGGAAATTCATTCGGCAACGACCATAATGATGCCTGTATTACCAATTACTGGGCTAACTGGGATTTGGCTAATATGGCTGCTATGCTTGCCATTGGCGTATTGTGCGATAACCGGGATATCTATAACAAAGGAATCACCTATTTTAAAACCGGCGCTGGCAACGGTTCGATTAAACATGCCGTGCCTTTTGTATTCTCGGATAAACTTGGGCAGTGGCAGGAAAGCGGCCGCGACCAGGGACATACGTTGTTGGGTGTGGGCCTGATGGCGAGTTTTTGTGAAATTGCCTGGAATCAGGGTGATGATATGTATGGATATGATGATAACCGGTTTAGAAAAGGAGCGGAGTATGCTGCTAAATATAATTATGGTGAGGACGTGCCTTTCACTACCTACTGGTGGGGCTCAGGAACAACCTGCGCAAGTAATAACCAGACAGTCGTTTCCAATGCGGGACGCGGGGAATATCGCCCCATCTGGGAAATGATCTACAACCATTATTCCAGACGTTTGGGGCAAAAGGATGAAATAAAATACATCACCGCAATGGCAGAAAGGGTAAGGCCTGAAGGTGGTCCGGCTTCTCATGCTACAACTTTTGACCAACCAGGCTTCGGGACTTTAACGCACACTCTTGAACCCAGCTGCGGACCAACCGCGATAAGCCCGAATGTTCAAGTCAACGGAGGTAGTTGGCAGCAGATTTCTTTTGTCAATATTGCATCGGGTGCCACCGTTAAACTAGGGCCGCAGCCAATAGTAACAAACGGCTGGAAGTGGAGCAGCGGACAAACCACCCGGGAAATCACTATCAGCAATATCACCAGCGACACTACTTTCACTGCCTATTATAAGAATAGTTGCGGAGCTCTTTCAGTACAGCGGTTCGTGATTAATCTGAATCAGGTTAACGATTCCATTGCTCATTATACTTTCGAACAAAATACTAATGATGTTACCGGGAAGGCAAAACATGCAACTGCTGTAAACGGGCCTGTTTATGTAAGCGGTAAATATGGTTCTGCCATTAGTTTGGATGGTACAAATGATCATCTAACCTTACCTGCTGGAATTGTAAGTGCTGCAACAGATATGACCATCGCAACCTGGGTTAAGCAGGATGCCGGTAAGACCTGGGCCCGCATATTTGACTTTGGGACAGGTACTTCTACAAATATGTTCCTGGCGCCAAAATCAGGTATAGGTACCTTGCGCTTTGCCATAACCAAGGGAGGAGTAGAGCAAACGGTTGATACCGATTCTATTCCGAGCGGACAATGGGTACATGTTGCTGTTCGCTTATTTGGAGATCAGGGATCATTGTATGTGAATGGAGAGCTTGTATCCACCAATAATAACATGACACATAATCCATACGACCTCGGCAGTACCACAAACAATTATATTGGCCGCTCTCAATGGCCTGACCCTTATTTTGATGGCAGTATTGATGACTTTAGAATATACAATTATGCCTTAAGTGATCTGGATATCAAAAAGCTGTATGATGCCACTCCCGATCCGAAGGTTACGCTTACTGCACCGCTAGCTAATGAGGTATTTACAACAGGCAATTCGATAACGCTTAAAGCGGATGCCACGGCCTTTGATGCTACAATTTCCAAAGTTGAATTTTATGACAATACTACATTGCTTGGGCAGGATACTTCTTCGCCGTATGAATTTACCTGGACAAACGCTGCGCTTGGCAGCCATTCGGTAAGTGCCAGGGTTACTGATAGTAAAAGTCAATTTGGTGTGTCTGAGAGCAGCAGCATCATGGTTGTTAGAAGGATGGCGTTGCATTATACTTTTGACAAAGCGACAAATGACATTTCGGGCAATTCAAATCATGGTGTTGTTGCAGGCACACCCTTGTATGATGTCGGAAAAATCGATTCGGCAATCGTGTTGAATGGAACAGATCAGTACATATCATTGCCGGCAACGATGCAGATCCAGGCGAAATCAGTAACGATTAGCGGCTGGATTAACCCGGCACTGTTAAATACCTGGACCCGCGTGTTTGATCTCGGAAGCAGTACAAGTAATTACATGTTTTTAACTTTAAATGTGAATGGAAAACCACGCTTTGCGATCAGAAGTAACGGCGGCGGGGAAGAAATAGTTAATTCCAGTACGGCTCTTACTACTGGTGTATGGACTCATTTCGCCATCACATACCAGGACAAAATATGTCGTTTTTATCTGAACGGCACTTTGGTTGGTGAAAATACTTTTATGAAAACGAATCCAGCCGATTTGGGTGTATTGAGCACTTCTTATATCGGTAAAAGTCAGTTCAGCGCCGATCCCTTATACAATGGTAAGGTTGATGACTTCAGACTGTATAATCGTGCATTAAGCGCTGCTGAAATTGCCGATTTAATTGCTGGTAAAAATATTCCGGATGGAACTTACACGGTTATGGCCCGACATAGCGGAAAGATGCTCGACGTAGCCAACGATGGACGAAATAACGGATCGAATGTGCAGCAATTTGCGTCTAATGGCTGCGGTTGTCAGAAATGGATTGTGGCTTACCAGGGTAATGGTCAGTATACCTTGGTTGGTGTAAATAGTGGCAAAAATTTGGATGTAGCTGCTTTGTCTACCGCCGATGGGGCAAACGTACAGATCTGGGCTTCCACAGGGGCTAATAATCAGAAGTTTACCATTAAGCCAACTGCCGAGGGGTATTACCGCATCACTGCTGTTCATAGTGGAAAAGCTGTAGACGTGAGCGGAGCTTCGACGGCAAATGGAGCAAACGTGGATCAATGGTCTTATTTTGGTGGGTTAAACCAGCAGTGGCAGTTTACCTCTGTTACCTCTGGCCAAATAGCGGCAGCGCCTGGGGGAGAGCTGGCCTTAGAACTAAATGTTGATGAGGCATCTGACAACGAGCTGAGCATATACCCGAATCCGGTTCATGATCAGTTTACAGTAAAGCTGAATGGCTTTTCTAATGATGTTACAGTAACCATGTTTGATGCGAATGGTAAACAGCTGTATACTTCAATAGTCAGGAATGCTGAGCACATTGTTAACACAAGCAAACTTTCGCCGGGCCTATATTTTGTGAAAGTATCAGACAGAACAAAAAGCCTGACAAGGAAGATTATCAAAAAGTAATTGAATAACGGTTTGGGAATAAATGAAAAAGGAGGAGTTTCTAGCTTCTCCTTTTTCATTTATTCCAATTATTAAAGTTTACAAAGCGCTGTAGTCCCTGTTTCGTAGAGATTAAAATGGCCGGAATTTAATTGTATTTAAGTTAAAAAAAATGAAAACAGAACGACTCTATTTCGCTTTATAAATAGTGATCTGGAGTATCAATTTGGTTTGATATACCTCTAACGTCGCAATATCTACTAATCTAAACTGCTATAGCAAATGCCAGAAACAATAATAATCCGCAAATGCTTGTTGCGAACATTGGGCAGGGTAAATGCGAATCAATTACTAAAACCTCTAAACACGGGGAACCCTCAATCAGGCAATGCTTCTAGTCCCTATAGATACCTTAAATTTTTTATCGTCGTTCTTAGTTGTTTTTTATCGCATTGGGTGCATGCACAAACAGACCCGATACTTACCATTTCCTCGCTTAAAAAAATGTCGCTCGAAGAGCTGCTGAATATCCAGGTGGTTACGGCCTCAGGTATGGAACAAAAAATAAGTGAAGCACCTTCAACTATGCTTGTGATTACCAGTCAGCAGATTACAGAAAGAGGGTATCAGCAATTAGATGATGTTCTTCGCGATATTCCGGGTGTTGATCTGGTGCACGTATACGGACAAGCGCCAACCTTTATTACGTTTCGCGGAATGTATGGAGACGAAAACCGGAGACTGCTTTTTATGATTGATGGAATAGTAGAAAATAATATCAACGGCGGTTATGAAATGGCAGGATCAGCATATAGCCTTCATAATGCAGAAAGGATAGAAATAATCTGGGGACCCGCCTCTGCGCTTTATGGTGCAAATGCATTTAGTGCAGTTATCAATGTAATTACCAAAAAAGGTGCAGACATCAATGGCCTTCAGTATCAAAAAGGCTATGGAAGTTTTGATACTTCGGTTGAAAATATACTGCTCGGTGTATCAAAATCGAATATTGAATTAACGCTTTCTGGTTCGCGTTTCAGTACCGATGGGCCTCGTTTTGCTAACAGGCACCCCAGGTATAATAATTCATACGTAGATAATGCCATTTCCTTCAACGGCAATATTATTTACACGTTAAAGAATATCAAAACCACTTTAGGTGCCAGGTTTTATCAAACACCTGCAGGCTGGGGAGAGATTACGCAATCGCCCTCAAAATTACTTGGCTTTCCTTTGCAGGGAAATGACAATACTGGCAATGGGGGAGTGATGCAATCTGATTTCAATGGAGAAAAAGCATCCCTCGTAGAAACATTTGCACGGACAGCATTTCTGCAAACTGAATATACTCCCAACACAAAATTTACGCTTTTAATAAGGGGGCAATACAGGGAAACGGGCGTGTCTGATAAATCCTATACATATGCAAATTCGCCCGGACGAAGTTTTTTGAGCAGAAGCATCTTCGCCTACGATGCAAATAGGATTAAAGGAGAAGTTTCCGCGAATTATGATTTTACTCAGCATCATTCCCTTTCAGGTGGAGTTCAAATTTCGCAGGATAATTTAGAACGCGGATTAAGGGGAACAATCCCTGATGCAAAATTTGATACAATTGAAAATATTCCCGTTACTAATATTCATGCAATATTTAAAACAAGGGAGTTTACTATACAGAATAATCTGGGAGCCTATCTGCAATATGTACAGCACACAAAAATCTTAAAGAAAACAGATCTTACACTTGGTGGACGGTATGATGATAACAGTGTTTATGGAACTACTATAAATCCACGATTGGGGTTAGTAAACCAGCCGCATGAAAAAATAACGTTCAAACTGCTGTATGGCAGTGCTTTTCGCGCCCCAACAAACTTTGAACTTTATACAGCAAGCGGATCAAGGATAGCCAGCCCGGATTTGAAGCCTGAGAGAATTCATACTTATGAGCTAAACGTTATTTACACTCCAATAAAAACGCTGTTAGTACAAGCCAATCTATTTCAAAACGATCTTACCGATATTATTATTCAGGAGATACCTGTTGATAATGGCAAATATCAGAGTCAGAATGTTGGAACTGCCACTATTAAAGGACTTGAAGCTAAGTTGGATATTATTCCTTCAAACGCATTTTCGGCGTTTTTAAATTTTACATACCAAGAGGGTACACAGAACAATGGAATAATAAGATCTGATATTCCCAATATAGCCAAAATGAAAGGTAACATGGGTGTCTCCATCCCCGTTGCTGAACTTTTAAATATCAATCTGATAGAAAACTGGGTAGGTAAGCGCTCCGTTCCCCTAACTAACCCGTTAGGGAGCGTAAGTGAATATTTTTCTACCAACCTCGCTGTCAGCACAAATAGCCTATTTAATGACCACCTGAGAGCAAGCTTAACTATCAGAAATTTATTAAACCGAAAATTTTACGACCCCGGAATAAGGGCAGCCGACGGAAATTATTATCCCACAGTTGTAGATCAGCCCGGAATAAATGTTTTGTTTAAAATTGCCGTAAGCGTTTTTTAACAAAGGGGATTTGATGGGTGATGTTGTTTGTGGGCTAGCCTTTCTCTCACTCCGGGAGAGATGCCGTAAGGCAGAGAGGGTATAAGACTTAGCTGTTAGCGATACACTTAGTCGCATTGATTGGAATACGCCATGGTGTTTACTCAGTTTCTCAGCATCGTTACGCAAATATCTTTTGCTCGGAAGGAACTTTGGAAGGCAGGTAGTTGCCCCATAAGAAAAAAACTGGGAAAACGGAGTTAAATGAAACATCTCACCCCTACAATTCGGCAGTTTACCCCCTACTATAATCAACACTTGAACCTTATTATTGCCTTAGTAAAATTTATTAACAAAACTAACTAACTGTTGAACTCAGGTTATTAACTCAACAGTATGAACTCAATTCTGCAGGTACTGTATCGAATATTTGAACGGTATTAAAGTATTAGAAATGCACATAAACCAATGTAGAAGTACGTGTACTTGAGTTTAATATAAACCGCCCAATAAAAGCCAATTACGAAAATTTTAAAAATAGGATAATGTTTAAAATCAATGCGAGTCGAATAATAAGTGTCTAAATGACGCTTTAGGTGTCGTGGTATTTGTCTTATCTGTAACAGATTTGCAGCTAGCTATTTAATAATAATTAAAACCAAACTATATGAAAAAATTTTACAACATGCTAAGAGCTTCATTCTTTTTGATTCTAATCGCCTTGCTGAATTTTGTCAGCACCGTTGTTCTGGCGCAAACGGAGATGAACACACTTGCCGATGGTATTTATTACCTTAAGTTGAAAGGTACTAACCAGTATGCAACCCGCGATCCGAATGCAGGTGGGGTAGCATACGAAGCTAACTGGATCTATTCAAAAGTTGCCAATGCCGACCGCACTTTACAGCGCTTCGAGTTCATGAAAAGAGAAAGCGGACGGTATACAATTAGAGTTCTTAATCCAGGTGCGAATGAAGGTTATATGGTAGAATACTGGGAATCCTACTGGATGCCTGGTTACGACGCTGCCTGGCATACCTTTAACGTGTATAAAAATACCTCCGATGGCAGTTATGCGATTCAAACCGGTGGCAATGCCGGTATGATTTATATTGCCTTTAGTCCGTGGGATCCAAGAAAGAGATTGATGAACCATGGCATAACTGATGACATATCACCAGTTTCATTCCCATTTGAGCTTATACCCTATGAATCAACCAAATCAGAGGCAAATCTGGCATTAACCGAGTTCTCAGTGAAAACGGTGGGCGATGCCAATTTTACACCTACGGTGTCAACAAGTTCAAACGCCACAGTTAGCTATACCAGTAGTAATGCAAATGTAGCTGTTATAGAAAGTGGACAGGTAAAAGTTGTTGGTCCTGGTACTACGTTCATTACAGCTTCTCAAGCCTCGAACGCAACTTATGGAGCTGATAGAGCTACCCGGGCACTTAAAGTACTTCCAGCCTCTACAGGTCTTTTAACCCATCTAAAGTTTAATAGTAACCTGAACGATGTTTTTGGGAATAACGGAAGCATTTTTGGAACAGGTTCCAGCTATGAAGCTGGTAAAGAGCAGAATGCCCTTGTTTTAAGCGGTACACAGTTTGTGAAGCTGGCAGACGGAGCCGTAAATCATGATAATATCACTATAGCCACATTCGTGAAGATTACAGAAAATGCGAATTGGACACGTCTTTTTGATTTCGGCACCGACAAAGCAACTACTATGTTTTTAACCACCAATGCCGACAATTCAAATAAGATAAGATTTGCTATAAGAAAAGATAACAGTGCAGAACAAACAATTACCTCAATTTCAAACAGCCTTTTAACTTTAGGACAATGGGTGCATGTGGCAGTAACCTTATCATCTGCTGGAGATGCAAAACTATATGTAAATGGAACTCTTATTCCCACAGAAGCTAGTGTAAGCCCATTTACTTTAAAAGCTTCGGATATGGGCATGACTACCCAAAATATGGTAGGAAGATCACAATGGCCTGATCCATATTTGAAAGGCGCAATTGATGATTTTCGTATTTATAATTCGGTTTTATCTTCATCCCAAATTTTGGCGCTATCTAACAATGTTTTGCCTGTTGAATTAGACTCGTACACGGCCAAAGCAAATGATAATGGGCAAGTTACGCTTAACTGGAAAACCTTGTCGGAAACTAACAATGATTACTACATCATTGAACGTAGTATAAACGGTACCGACTTTACAAAAATTGGAACCATTAGTTCAAAAGGAAGCAACGGCTCTTATAATTTCATCGATATTAATCCTTTTGCAGGGCAGAATTATTATCAGTTAAGCCAGGTAGACAAGGATGGATCAAGAAAGGAATTAGGGATTCGTTCAGTAATGATTGGCCTGAAAAAACAGGATCCTCTGTTAGTTTATCCTAATCCTGTAAAAGGTAATGTTATTGCATTTCAAGCCCCTATATCTCTGGCCGGAAAGCAAGCTTTGGTGGAAGTTCTGAATCTGGGCGGTCAAAAGATGGCGGAGTTAAAAGTGATGCTGGATGATGCGGCAAAAGGAACGCTTGCTTCAGGCCTTGGCACTGGCATATACATGTTAAGAATTGATAAAGTGTATTCTTCCAAAATTGTAGTAGAATAACTTTGTCTTTGCGAGAGCTGTTCATTAATGGCTTATTCATGAATAATGAGCTTTTCATGAACAGCTGTCGCCTTTCTCTCCCTTCGGTTTTAAACTAGGCTGAGTTATAGAACCATGCATTACGAGGAGAAGGAATGCATTTGTTTATGATATTAAAATTGAATGAACTCCACTTGTATCTCAGCCGTTCCATCTTCAATTGAACCAATTTTTATCAAAAGTTAGTCTTTTTGTTATGTTAAGAAGTATGCAAAGAGGTCTTGCCTCGGTAATATTTTTGTATGTATTTGTGTGCGGAGTATCGCCGGTTTATGCGCAAACTACCCCCGGAAGTATTAAGGCAGTTGCTCAGCCTGTTGCTGATAGAACAGTGCCCTACAGTGTGGCCGACTCCGGCGTATCCAAATCGCTGCTTTGGGGATTAGATACCGCCTGGCCAAACGAAACGAATATGCGTCGTGGCATTGCCTTTATGGGGGCTGCTCAAGTAGATCTGGTAAGGGCTTCGTTTCAGCCTACGCATGCTCTGATTAACGGCGACCTTCAAACAGCGCAGGTAAACGCACTCAATTACAGACTCTATCTTATCGGTTTAACAGGAGCAAACACCAAAGTGTCTTTAAATTGCGACCATGTAAGCGTTGATCCATGGTATTCCGGCAATGCTGCGAACTGGGCTCAACTGATGGACGTAACAACCAGACGTGTACAAGAAGCGGGTAGAACGGTAGTTTCAATAGCTCCTTTTAACGAGCCGGATTATGGATGGGGGCAGGGTTCCATTCAAGACTTCTATAACATTGCCGGCGAGTTAAAGAAGAATACCCGCTTTAACAATATTCGTATTTCGGGCGGCAATACGCTCAATAATGACCAGGCCTCCACCTGGTATAATTACCTGAAAGATAGGTTAGATGAAGGAAATACCCATCAGCTAGCGGGAGACTTTAACAACTTCGCCAGCTTCTATCAAACAGTAAGGGCAAACGGCGATTACGCTACTGGCGATGAATTACACAATGTAATGGAGGCAATGGTAGGGGTAGAATATGGAATGCAAACAGGTATATGGTGGGGAACTGCAGAACTTGCACGCGGAGAGTTTGTAAAGGCTAGCGATGGTAAACGATTAGGATATGCAGAGCATCGCCCTAACTGGACAGCCGCATCTGTTTATCGGGCTCCCGATGGTAAAACACAAGCCTTTGGCGGAACCTCCGAAAGACAAGGCGTAGCTACCACCTTTCGATTTATTTCAAAAGACAGGGATGTTTATTACGATGGGCAAGGCCCACAACGCGAATACAGCATGGTATTGCCAGGAGGAACAGGGTACCAGCAAGGGCAGACCAATGCAGAACGAGTTGTAAACATTACCTGGGGAGAAGACATTCAGCCCGCTATCAACGGACGGTATGTGTTGGTGAATCGAAACAGCGGAAAAGTAATAGAAATAGTCGGAGGCTCTACCAGTGCAGGGGCCAACCTTCAGGAAGGCAGTTATACTGGCGCTAGCTCCCAGCAATGGAACGTTGCACCTGTTGACTCCAGGGTGGGTGGCGATTTTAGCTACTATACCTTAACTTCAGTGCTTAGCGGTAAGTCGCCGGACGTGATGAATTTCTCGCTTGATAATGGTGCTAAAGTAATTGTATGGGATGACGTTAAAAGCTCCAACCAACAATGGTACCTTGATTATGCGGAAGACAGTTGGTTTTATATACGTAACCGTGAAAGTTCAAAATGCCTGGATGTACCAGCAGGCGGCACAGGTATTGTTCAGTGGGAAAAAATTAACGGAGGTACAAATCAGCAATGGCGCCTTCTTCCAGCTGGGGTTCCGGTAGAATTCGTTGCTCCTACAGCGCCGGGTAATTTAACCGCGGTCGCAAGTCCGGAATCTGTAAAACTAAATTGGACAGCCAGTCCGGAAACGGATGTTGCCGGATATACCATTTTTCGTGCAGAATCGGCCGGAGGGCCTTTCAATACAATTGCACGCAATGTAACGTCAACATCGTTTGTTGATAATAGCGCCACCATTACCGGGCAGTATTATTATAAAATTAAAGCGGTCGACAATTCATTGAACCGTTCTGCATACTCGAACCAGGTTTCAGCAAGTACCACTGGTAGCCAGAACCTTGTTGCTCAGCTGCAATTCGACGGCAGTATCCTTGATAATTCACTAAACCTGAACCATGGGGCATCGTTAGGCACTATTTCATACGGCACGGCCAAAGTTGGAACCAGTGCCTTAGTGTTAAACGGAACAAATGCTTTTGTACAATTGCCGGCTACCCTGGCAAATCAGCAGGAAATTACCATCGCAACCTGGGTTTACTGGAACGGAGGCTCTTCCTGGCAGCGTATTTTCGACTTTGGTAACGACCAATCGCAATACATGTTTTTAACCCCTAATTCAGGTGCAGGAACGCTGCGTTTTGCTATTAAAAATGGCGGAGGAGAGCAAATAATGGAGACTTCGATCCTTCCAACGGGTAAATGGTCGCACGTTGCGGTTACGCTCAGTTCAACCGGGGCACGTATGTATCTCAACGGGCAGCAGGTTGCTCAATCAACTGGTATAACCATAAGCCCGATGGATTTTAAACCTGTGTCAAATTACATTGGCCGCAGTCAATATCCCGATCCATTGTTCAATGGTTCCGTTGATGATTTTCAGTTGTTTAACTATGCTATGGCATCCGACAAAGTGATGGAACTAGCCCAGGGCATACTTCCCGTAAGGCTAATCTCATTTGATGCTAAAGTGCAGGACCAAGGTACTGTGGCCTTAAGCTGGTCTTCAGCGCTCGAAGAAAATAATAGTCATTTTATCCTGGAGCGCAGCACAGATGGCCAGGTATTTCAAAAAATAGCAGTGGTAAATTCTAAAGGAAGCAAGGGGAATAATTACAATTATATAGACGCTTCGCCGGAAAATGGGCTTAACTATTACCGTTTAAGCCAGGCAGATAATAACGGAACAATAGAAATGCTCGGCATTAGAGATGTCCGTTTAGAATTAAATGTGCAAGATTTTGCAGTGTACCCAAATCCCGTGAGAGAAACGCTGACGGTTACTGTACCACAAAGTCGCTCTGCAATAATCTCAATAAGAGTATTCGACCTCTCCGGAAGGGAAGTTTATAACTATAAAGGCGCCCGAAAAGCATCCGGAGTTTATTCAATCCCGACAGGTAACCTTAGTTCTGGTGTGTATTTGCTGAATGTAGATGATAAGGTTCAGAAAATAATTAAAGAGTAATGACCTGAGTTCGATTCGCTAAGTTGAGCGTGTTAATTTTAACACAGAGAGCACAGAGGAGACGCAAAGGGCACAGAGAATTTCTGACAAAGGGTTTAAGCGAGGCTTAAAAAGAGATCACAGAGCTGGGCGCTTTAACGGGCAGGTTGTATAGAACATTTAAATAGCTCCAGCGGAGCGTTATGATAATAGATTTCAGATAAAATGCAGTAATAAAGCGCCATAGGTGCGACATGTGCCTTTAATTTAGATAAATATCATACCGCTGGCTGGAGTTCTATTGCAAATAAGTATTTCATTTTGTCTTAGCAGGGTCTCTCGCTTTGGATCTTGTGCTGCGTATAAATATTAATGAAGTTCAGATCATATTCGCTCTGAGGTACTTTGGTGGACTTAATTAAGCGGCTTCATAGAACAAAATCAAGTTCTTCTTCGAGAGATCCTGCTCGGACTAAGTATGAAACTCTGATAAAGGTTTAGCTCCACTTATCTGCAATTTCTTTAAACAAAAGACGATACTGTTTTTTATTTAGATATACCTATCTGTAGTATGGAGACATTACATAGTACAACCCTGGAGGAATAAGTATAGAAAATTAACCATATAAAAAGTAAGAGAGTTCGCTGCCAATTAAAGATATTAAAACCGTGATGCTCAAACGAATACTTTAGATGAAAAGTATCATTAGAGGGTGACGGAATTATTTGGATGTTTATCTCGAAAGAATCTCGGAAAGTAAATTGAAGTCAATTCTTTTGTTATATTAAATTATAGCAACCCCGCAGCATGGTTCATATATAACCGTTATTGGTAAAGTCAAACTTAACCAAGAGCTGGTTTAAAATTGAATAGCTATTGAGTTATTGTTTTAAAGCCTGGTTCCAAATGGGATAATGATTCAAATTTAAGTTTGTTAAAAATTATACCGGAAGCAGCTGAATGCTGGGATACTCCCGACAGGGTTATAACCCAGATCATTTCTTTGGTAAAGAACACATTAAGTGGAAACCCTTACGTCGAAGTCGAGAATAAAATATTGAATTTTTAAGGAGACTAAATATTAATAAGAAACTAAAAACTAATAAAATGAAAAATGTAGTAGTTCATTTTGACATGCCCGGCATGACATCGAGCCAATACGATCAGATATGGCAAGACCTACGGGCAGCGGGCCATGAAAATCCGAAAGGATTGGTCTATCATGTGGGGGCAGCCACAGCTAATGGCTGGATGGTTGTAGATGTTTGGGAATCGGCTGACCACTTTAATGAATTTGGTAAAACGTTGATGCCTATTCTTGCTAAGAATGGAGTTCCGCCAGCTGAACCTGTTGTGTTGCCAGTGCACTATTTGTATAGTGGGAAACAAACGAGCGTAACTTTCTGATTACCCTGCGCTGCATATAAATAATTAAACGGCTTTATAGCACAAAACGCAGGGCTCTGCTCGGACTAAAATAATTAAGAGTAGTAAGTATAATTAGAGGCCATCGGAATGAGTGGCCTCTTTTGTTGTTGGAGAAAGTGTTTTATTGAAAGTATTCCTCCATATTTTAAAATGGACCACACATAAGGTCATTAAACATTCTGAAGGACTAATATTTCTGAGTCATAAAAAATTAAATCGCCAGATTTTATTTGTAAAATAAACTTTTTAGTATATTTTTGTGTTATAAAATCATTCGTGATGTTAACTAAAGCAGAAAAAACAAAGCAGTTTATCCTGGAAACAGCCGGGCCGATCTTTAATCAAAAAGGGGTTTCGGGTGCCAGCATTGACGATGTGCTCGAAGCTGCAAAAGTAACCAAAGGCTGCTTGTATGGTCATTTTCAAAGCAAGGAGGACCTTTCTCTGCAAGTGGTGAACTTTCTGTTGGAAACTAACGAAAAAAGGATTTTAACAACAATAAGTAAGGGTAAAACCTCAAAGGCGAAGGTATTTGCCTTTCTGGATTTTTACAAAGATCCGCTCGATACTCCCGTTACAGGAGGGTGTCCGCTATTCAATATGGCGGTAGAATCCGATGATAACTTTCCCGAAATTAAAAAAAAGGTAGCAAGCGTAATCAGACAAGGGCATGAATTATTTGTTCGCATTTTGCAGGAGGGAATTAACAACGGTGAATTTTCTGAAAAACTTGATCCTGCCGTTTATGCGTTCAAGGCGGTGTCTGCGGTAGAAGGTGCCCTGGTTTTATGCCGGGCTTTAAATACGGCGAAACCAATGCAAGGGCTGATCAAGAGTTTAAAATCAGAATTAGAGAGTTACGCTCCCTGATTTTTTTTCTTATAAAATATACTTTTTGGTATATTGTATAGGGCGGAAGTGTTGAGTGTTTTTTGGAAGTTAAAATATACTAAAAGGTATAATATAATTAATAAATCAATAAAGAAATGAAAGATAATTTAATTTTCGAACCCTTTAATTTAGCTGGGCTGGCATTGAAAAATCGAATTGTTATGGCCCCAATGACACGCAGCCGCTCTGATAATCCCGGAAACGTTGCAACTGAGTTAACGGCTTTGTATTACAAACAACGTGCATCTGCCGGATTGATCATAACTGAAGGGACTTATATTAGCCGTGATGCTGCGGGCTACATCAATGTACCGGGTATCTATACGGATGAACAGATTGCAGGCTGGAAACTTGTTACCGAAGCTGTACATGAGCAAGGCGGAAAGATATTTGCCCAGCTTTGGCACGTAGGAAGACTATCGCATCCCGATCTGCTTGGTGGGAAGCTTCCTTTAGCACCCTCGGCGCTGAATCCGAAAATCCAGGCATACACACCTGAAGGCTTTAAAGATACTGTAGAAGCGCGTGAGATGACTTTGGAGGATATCCGAAAAACTATTCTTGATTTTAAGCAAGCGGCTATAAATGCAATGGCGGCCGGTTTCGATGGAGTGGAGCTTCATGCGGCCAACGGTTATTTACTGCATCAGTTCTTTAATCTTTACTCTAACACACGTCAGGATGCATATGGAGGTACAATTGAGAAACGGGCACGTATCCTGTTTGATGTTCTGAATGAGTTACGAACCGTTATTGATATCAGCAAAGTAGGTGTGAGGTTAAACCCTTCACTTCATGGGGCACAGGGCATGATGCTGGATGAGAAGTCCATCGCGGTACATGATTATATTGTTGGTAAGCTAAATGATTATGATCTGGCCTATTTGCATTTGACAGAGCCTTTTACTGATGTATCCGGAAATGACTTCGCCGTTCAGGAAGTCGCCAAACATTTCCGTCCACTTTATGATGGCACCTTGATCATCAACCGAGGTTTCAATAAGCAAACAGCTAACAAGGTGCTGGAAGATGGTGATGCTGATTTGGTGGCATTCGGTGTTCCATTTATTGCGAATCCCGACCTGGTTGAACGATTTAAAGCCGACGCACCGCTTAATCAGCCAGACCCTTCTACTTTTTATACTCCTGGCGAAAAAGGCTATACCGATTATCCATCTATCCATCAATTAAAGACAGCTTAAAATATTAATATGAAAACGACAGGGAACACTGTATTCATCAGCGGCGGAAGTGCCGGAATTGGTTTGGCCATTGCCAAAAAATTGCATGCGGCTGGAAATAAGATCATTATTAATGGCAGAAGTGAAGAACGGTTACAAACTGCACTAAACGAACTTGGAGGCGCCGTAGCATTACAGGGTGATCTTTCTGTTGAAGCCGACCGTATCCGCATGGCACGTGAATTGGCAGAACAGCATCCACAGCTGAATATAATCGTTAATAATGCCGGCGCTGCATTTATGAATGATCTTGCAGACAGCAATAACAACGCGAGTGATAAGGCTTTTCAGGAGATGAATACCAACTATCTAAGCATTGTTCATTTTACATCCCTAATGTTGCCGGGCTTGTT
>Ga0307408_100001803_pt1 | contig 15621 bp, 7 predicted proteins | sample 322Cmetagenome_FD_202116 | JGI IMG/M metagenome (GOLD analysis project Ga0307408, IMG submission 202116) | Maize rhizosphere microbial communities from greenhouse at UC Davis, California, United States - 322HYB-C-3 | ecosystem: Host-associated > Plants > Roots > Rhizosphere > Soil | place: USA...
ACGCATAATACTGGAGATCCGGAGAGCTTAAGCTCGAATTCAGTAAATAATATTTATATAGACAAGAACAAAAACTTTTGGCTGGGTACCTATGCGGGCGGTGTAAATTTGTTAACCGAACGCAATTTTGACACCTATAGAACTAATCTGGCATCGGAAAATAGCTTAAGCAATAACAATATTTCCTCCTTAGCAGAAGACAATCAAGGAAACATCTGGATTGGAACAGATGGGGGAGGATTAAATAAATTCAACCCGAAAACTAAAAAGTTTACCAGATACCAGGCTTCTCCTGATAATCCGAATACCATGAGTGCCAATGTAGTTACCTCCATTTTAATTGATAAGAAGGGAATTATGTGGCTTGGATATTGGGAGGGCGGTTTCGATCAGTACAATCCTGCTACTAATAAATTTACCCATTACAAGAAAAGCGACAAAAGCGGGCCAGGTAGGGATTTAATAAGCCCAAGCGTAATGTACCTTTTTGAAGATAAACTTGGAAATATTTGGATCGAAACACTTGACGGCCTGATGCTTTTTGACCAGAAAGCAAACCGGCTGATTGATTACACTACCGGGACTCATGGAAGGGAAAATTTTATTACAGACATGCTCGATGCCAGAGATGGGAATCTATATTTAGCATCCTGGGAGGGATTGCAAATACTGGATCGAAAAACTAAAAAAAGGATAACTTTTACACATAATGACAAAGACCCACGGTCTATTTGTAATGATAAGCTTTATACGGTAACTGAAGACCGTAAAGGCAGAATTTGGATAGGTACAAGTGAGGGATTTAGCTTGTTCGATAAGAAAAGCAATAAGTTTTCTAATCTCTATGCCAAAGACGGTTTGCCTAGCGATATTATTTATGGAATTTATGAAGACAAAAAAGGAATTTTATGGCTAAGTACTAACAATGGAATTTGCAGCTATAACCCTGAAACCAAGGAAATAAAGACATATGACGTAAGCGACGGTATTCAGGGAAATGAATTCAAACAAAATGCACATTTAAAGCTGAAGGGTGGTGATCTTGTATTTGGAGGAACAAACGGCTTTACCATTTTTAACCCGGATAGAATCAAAGAAAATAAGAATCCTCCCCCGGTGGTATTTACAGATTTTCAGATTTTTAATTCTTCTGTTAGCCCTTCAGATCCTCAATCTCCATTAAAAACGGATATCAGTTTAACCAAAGAAATTATTCTAAACTACGATCAATCGGTATTTACCATAGAGTTCTCGGCATTAAACTATATATCGCAGCAAAAGAATCAGTACGCATATATTCTTGAGAATTTTGAGAAAAATTGGAACGGAGCCAGTAAAAACCGTAGAGCTACCTATACTAACTTAGATCCGGGCGAATATACATTTAGAGTTCGGGCATCTAATAATGATGGGGTATGGAACATGGTCGGAAATTCTATGAAAATCATTGTTACGCCTCCTTTCTGGTTAACATGGTGGTTTAAATTATTGAGTTTTCTGGCTGTAACAGGTGGCATCTACTTTTTTTACAGATACCGAACCCGTCAAATAAGGGCGCAAAAGGCGGAACTTGAAAAGCTGGTAACTGAGCGTACCGACCAGGTTGTTAAACAATCTGAGCACCTTCAGCACCTAAATGAGGAGCTGCGGGTTCAGGCCGAAGAGTTGCAATTGCAAACAGATCTGGAGCAGCAGGCCCGGGAGGAAGCCGTTAAAGCCAATCAGGCTAAAAGTGCCTTTCTGGCCACTATGAGCCACGAAATACGCACGCCAATGAATGGAGTTCTCGGAATGTCGTCCCTGCTATGTGCCACCGAATTAGATCATGAGCAAAGAGATTACGCTGAAACTATTCGCAGCAGCGGCGAGGCTTTGTTAACTGTGATTAATGATATTCTGGATTTCTCTAAAATTGAATCCGGAAATATGGAATTAGATCCGCATCATTTCGAAATTCGTAAGTGTATTGAGGAGGTGATGGATTTGTTCGCAAGTAAAGCTGCTCAAATTGGCATTGATCTGGTTTATCAAATTGATTATCAGATATCTCCAACCTTATTTGCGGATAGCTTACGTTTGAGGCAGGTGCTGATAAATTTAATAGGCAATGCGATTAAGTTTACCAAACAAGGGGAAGTGTTTCTTGGAATCTACCTTATAAGCCGGCAACAAGATGATCTGGAGATTGGCTTTGAAATAAAGGATACGGGAATCGGAATCCCAGAAGATAAGCTCCATCGTCTTTTCAAAGCATTTTCGCAAGTGGATTCCTCAACAACCCGGCAATATGGAGGAACCGGCTTGGGCCTTGTCATCTGCGAACGACTAATTAAGTTAATGGGAGGAGAGATAAAGGTTGAAAGTGAGCAGGGGCGGGGAAGCACTTTTAGTTTTAATATTCTTTGTAAAGCCGGAGAACAGTCAATACGCCATTATGTAAACTTTGAATTCTCCGGTGATGGAAAGAAAAGGATATTAATAGTAGATGACAATGAAACAAACCTACGCATTTTAAAAAACCAGCTCGAACAATGGAAGCTTAGCCCTGTCACGGCTTCGTCTGGTATAAAAGCATTGGAAATTTTAAACAGGGATAGAAATTTCGACCTGGTGATCACCGATATGAAAATGCCGGAATTGGATGGCGCACAGCTTGCCCAAAAGATAAAGGAGATTAATCCTATGCAGCGGATGATTCTGCTAAGCTCGATTGGAGACGAAAGCCAGAAGAAAAGCGGAAATCTTTTTGCTGCAATCCTTACCAAACCTGTAAAACAGCAGCAATTGTTAAGGGTGATTCAACTGGAATTAAAACAACAAAGTCAGCCCTTGCCGGCTCCTGAAAAGAATCAGGCTAATTTACTATCGGAAGAGTTTGCAGGTCAACACCCTTTAAATATTCTGATAGCCGAAGATAACCTGATTAATCAGAAGCTAATTATCAAAGTACTGAATAAACTAGGCTATAAGCCTTCCCTGGCTAATAATGGACAGGAAGTTTTGGAGATGTTAGAAAAAGAAGAGTTTGAGGTAATCCTGATGGATGTTCAAATGCCCGTTTTGGATGGTCTTAGCGCAACCAGGAAGATCAGGACTGAATTTGACAAGCAACCTGTAATTATAGCGATGACGGCTAATGCCATGCTTGAAGACCGGGAGGAATGTTTATCAGCGGGAATGAACGATTATGTTTCTAAACCTATAAATATGGAGGAACTGGTAAGGGTTTTAAAGGAGACTAGTTTGGCAAAATAAGGGCTTTGTTAGCAGATTAGAAGCTTGCGGAGTGGATAGCGCTCTATACACGCTCAATGTTCTTTCCACTTTTGGCGTTAAAAAAATGCACTATGTTTACCTTTAAAGCGCCTTGTTTTGAGGAGGTAGAGTACTCAAGAGAATCCATCCTCTGTCGCTTTATGGCTAGTGAAGGCCGATGTTGAAAATACAAATCTTTCATTATCAGAGCGGAATGCCGTTTATGCCATCATCATAATATGGCCCAACTTAACAATAATGACCAAACTGGCTTACACTATTATAACCTGAATAAATGAAAAGGTCCGCAATTTTGCTGCTCGGTTTTCTTTTCAACCAGCATAACGCTACTTATTGCTCAAAACCAAGTTTTCTTCGAGAATCGTTTTGTCATCGGTAGTGGGGGAATTTTTCAAAACACAGAAAGCGGAAATGACATTTTAAGTATGCTACTTCTTTTTGATTAAGCACACCCGTTGTTCCGGAGAGCTGAGCGGTGGGCTGAAAAGAACGCGAAGCCTCTTGAGTGCCTTAATAAAACAAACAACTCACGAAAAAATGCGGGCCCGTTGAGCCTTGTGGGATGAAGCATATTTCTTTTCTTGATTTTTTGTTACTTTTTTATCAAGAAAAAAGTAAAAGAAAGCAGATTAGAGGCAGCTTATTATTTATCAAAGCCGAAACCTCGACAGAAAGCAACTCCCTGAAATTTATGTCATAGGTAGTTTTCCATTTTTTTTCAAAACACCGAAAGCGGAAATGACATTTTATCGGAGCTACTTCTTTTTGATTAAGCACACCCGTTGTTGCGAAGAGCTGAGCGGTGGGTTGAAAAGAAATGCGGGCCCGGGTGAGCCTTGTGGGATGAAGCATATTTCTTTTCTTGATTTTTTGTTACTTTTTTATCAAGAAAAAAGTAAAAGAAAAGTCGTGCAGAGGTCGTTTGGAAGTAACCAAAGCACGAATATCGAGAAAAGCCCCTACATAAATCTTATGTCATAGGTAGTTTTCCATTTTTTTTCAAAACACCGAAAGCAGAGATGACATCGAAGGGCGTGCAGTGCGTAACGTCATCTATGCTCTGAACCCGCTCTATGGTTCGACGGAGCTCACCATGACGCTGCTTTGGGTGGATAATCCCAACGGATTCCCCCTTGATCATTTTTTATGTCATAGGTAGTTTTCCATTTTTTTTCAAAACACCGAAAGCGGAGATGACATCGAAGGGCATAGGCGTCACCCTAAGCTTGCCGAAGGGCGTGCAGTGCGTAACGTGAGCCTGTGCTCCTGAACCGCTCTATGGTTCGACGGAGCTCACCATGACGCTGCTTTGGGTGCATAATTCTAACGGATTACCCTTGAACATTTTTTATGTCATAGGTAATAAAACGTAGGCAATTCTTCCGTATTATCACTTAAATCATCAAATAGAGCTAACATTTCTATCCTAAATAGAAAGAAATCTGCTATCCAATATTAGCAGGTAAGACTATTATTGTTAAACTGAAACGAGATAAGCGAATGGATAATCTAGTTATTGTAGGAGCAGCAATTGAGGATAAATATATTTCTGCCGGAGTGGTTGATTTTGTTGAGCGAAAAGTAGTGTCGAATACACTTCGACGCAAGCGTGTAGACCCACAGGGATCAGTTGAGGATATTATAAATAAATGGGTAGAATGCCTTAAGGAAGTGCTGAGCTTCCATCCTCTTGCTGAGCTAAGATTAGGTATTGGCATCCCAAACTTGATGGATTATGACTCGGGTATTTATTTGGATAACGATCCCAAACGCTACGGAAGCTTGTATAAGCAGAATATAAAACAACTTCTCGCCAATCATTTAAGCATAAGTCCCGATAATATTCAAATTAGAAATGAAGCTGCTAACTTTTTTCTGGGAGAAGTTTTCGCAGGTACAGCCCGTGGTTACAAACGATCTTTCGGCTTAACACTTGGTTTAGGTTTAGGCACTGCCCGATATGTAAATGGTGCCGTTGAAGATGCGAATCTGTGGAAAATGCCTTTTAAAGGTTCTATAGCTGAAGATTATTTATCTGTACGATTTTTAACCGACCGTTTTGCAAAACTATCCGGCATCGAGGTTTCTGATGTTCCTGAAATCAAAAGCTTCCATCCCAATCCATTTGTGGAACAGGTATTTAAAGAATTTGCTGAAAATCTGGGCGATTTTATTATTCATATTGTGCGGCAGGAAGAGCCTGAAATGGTTCTGATAGGTGGCCAAATGGAAAGTTCGTACCGCTTTTTCTACGATATAGCTGTGAATAGGGTAAGGGCAGCAGGCATTCAGACCCCGATCATGAAAGCGATTTTAGGTGAAAGGGCCTATGTAATAGGGGCTGCTGCAAACTGGGATAATAGCGAACACCCTGAGGTGAAAAGGGTTTGAGCCAATCAAAAATGAATTGATTGTCAGAAATCCAACCATGTAAAAACCTGAGTTCGATTCGCCCAATCCCTCCGACGAGCTAACAATAAAGGAACAACAGATTCCAGAGCTTGTTAATTTTAACACAGAGAATACGGAGGAGGCGCAAAGGGCACAGAGGATTTCTGACAAAGGGTTTAAGCGAAGCTTAAAAAGAGATCGCAGAGGCCAGGCGCTTAACGGCAAGTTGTATAAAACATTTAAATAGCTCCAGCGGAGCGTTATGATAATAGATTTCAGATAAAATTCAGTAAAGCGCCGTGGGTGCGACATGTTCCTTTAATTCCGGATAGATAACATACCGCTCCGCTGGAGCTTTATTGCAAATAAGTATTGCATTATTAACATATCGCACCTACGGTGCTTGTAGGGCTTAAAATCATAGTCGAACTCAGATTAAAACGAAGCTATATATAGTTTGGGGCGTAAAGGCATATTAATCAATAATTGCAGGCTGCGCCCTTACTGCCTTTTTCTTGTTTAATGCTTTTGCCGGGCAAAATGCTGGGAAAAACCTCTGCAAAGCTTCAGAATCAGCCAAAATGCACAAAAGAAAAACACATTTTTTGCAAAAAAGTTAACATTTATACTAGGAATGGAATCATTTCAACGCTGCCTGGAATGCAAACAATCTTATTTTAGCATTGTCAGAAGCCAATGAATACAACCAATTTTTAAACCGACTGTCGCTGATTTTTTATTGCTTGTGATTGCGCAAAAAATGTGTTCTAAGCTTTGCTGTTTTGCTTTCAGTGCTAACGAAGAATTTTAACACTGTCAACTATGAATAAAACATCATTACCTCAAAAAAAACAAATTCGAAAACCATTATGCGGAAAAAGTAAGATTAAAAACAGCCAACCAATTTATTAAAGAACGTCTAACCAATTGAACTAAATGAAAACTACGAACAAACGAAAGCTTGTCTTTTTATGGGCAATCTTTTCATGGCTCTTTTTAGGCCATGTTACTTATGGGCAGGAAATAAAGGTATCCGGTAAGGTTACAGGTGCCGATGATAATTTACCTATTCCTGGGGTGAGTGTTAATGTAAAGGGTAAGCAAAAAGGAACATCTACCAACGTAAACGGTCAATTTGCTATAACAGCCCAAACCGGTGATATTTTAGTATTCAGAGCATTAGGATATCAACTTGAAGAAAGATCCATTGGAAATATATCTGTAATTGACGTTTCGCTAAAGGCGGAAGTAAACAACTTAAATGAAGTTGTTGTGATTGGTTACGGTGTACAAAAGAAAAAACTTACTACGGGCGCCAATCTTCAGGTAAAAGGAGATGATATAGAAAAACAAAGCAGCACCAATGTTTTGCAAGCGCTGCAGGGCCAAACACCAGGAGTACAAATCACCACAACTTCGGGGCAGCCGGGCTCGGGTATAAATGTAACTATTCGGGGAAGAGGAACTATTGGTTATAAAGATGCCAATGGTAACCAGGTTAATAATAATGGCCCTTTATATGTGGTTGATGGCCTGATGGGGGTAGATATTACTACGATAAATCCGGCAGATATTGAGTCTATTGACGTGTTGAAAGATGCAGCTTCGGCAGCTATTTACGGATCGAATTCTGCTAATGGAGTGGTGCTTATTACCACCAAAACCGGCAAGCAAGGTAAACGCACGAGTGTCACGTTTGATGCTTATACAGGTACTCAGCAAGTGGCCCGAAAAGCAGACTTATTAAATGCCAGGGAGTATGCCACCATTATGAACGAAGCGGCCATTAATTCTGGCAAGCCAGCCATATTTACGAATGCAGCCATAGCAGAATTAGGCGAAGGAACAGATTGGCTAGATGAGATGTTTGTGAAAAATGCGGCAACAGAAAATTATGTTTTGGGAGTTCAGGGAAGCAGTGGTGCCTCTGTTTATTCTACATCATTGTCATATACCGGCCAGGAAGGTGTTGTGGGCGGGAAAAGCCTTTCTAACTATGATCGTTATAACTTCAGGATTAACACCGAACACAACTTATATAAGGATATAATAAAGTTTGGACAGCACCTGAACTTTGTTTATACCAAAAACAATGGTATTGGTGTAGGTAATCAGTATAATAACACGTTGAGAGGTGCTTTTACTACCAGCCCATTTTTGAAGATGTATGATGATGCTGGCAACTTTTTTAATAACGACATCTCCGGGGTATGGAATAGAGGAGAAGCTAATCCTTATGCCGAAATGGTTTATAATAACCAGAACCGTAACAACAAGCAAAATCTATTTGGGGATATTTATGCCTCTGTTTCTCCAATTAAAGGCTTAACATTCCGAACCAGTTTTGGCTTTAAATATGAATCTAATGAGGGGCGTGCTTTTTTCCCGATCTATCATCTTTCCCAATTCTCATTTAGAGACAAAACTTCGGCGAATCAGTCGATGGGTAAGAACAGAACCTTACAATTTGACAATGTGCTTAGCTATAAATTTGATTTAGCAACTGAAAATCATTTTGAAGTAATGGCTGGTTCATCCTCCATTTCCACCAATGAATCCAGCATGTTTGGAAGTAATCAGAACTTGATTTTCGCTGATCTTGAACATGCTTATTTAACTAATGCAACCGGCAGAGATGGTTCAGTGATTAACCTGACAGGCTCGCCAAAAGAATTTAAGCAACTATCTTATTTTGGAAGGGTACAGTACAACTACAAAGAACGGTATTTATTTAATACTACTTTGAGAGCAGACGCATCTTCCAGATTTGCCAAAGGCCACCGATGGGGATATTTTCCTTCATTTTCTGCGGGCTGGGTGGCAACTAATGAGTCGTTTTTTGCAAACACACGCAATTGGCTCGACTTCCTAAAGGTGCGGGCAAGCTGGGGACAGGTAGGAAATCAGAATATAGCTCCATATCAATATTTGGCACCAATACAGTTGACCACTACCAATTACATATTTGGAACAACCGAAGGAGTTCTTACACCCGGTGCTTTCCCCAAAAGGTTAGCCAATGAGGATATTAAGTGGGAAACCTCAGAGCAAACTAACATCGGGTTTGATGCCAGGTTCTTAAATGGTAAACTGAATTCAAGTTTCGACTACTATATTAAAAATACGAAAGACTGGTTAATAGCTGCACCTATATTGAACACTGCAGGTGCAGATGCACCTGTAATAAATGGCGGGGATGTTAAAAATTCCGGGGTCGAGCTTGCTTTAAATTACAGCAGCAAGGTGGGCAAATTCAATTACTCTGTCGGAGCTAATGGTGCTTACAATAAGAATAAGGTAGGAAATATTCCAACAGCAGATAAAATAGTTCATGGAGATGTTAATCTCTTGTATGTTAACGCTTTGGAATTTTATAGGGCAGAGAATGGTTATCCTATTGGGTACTTTCGTGGTTACAAAACAGCAGGCATCTTTCAAACAGAAGCAGACGTTGCAGCTTACAGGTCAACATCAGGAAAGGTGATACAACCTACAGCAGCGCCTGGCGATGTTCGGTTTGTAGATCGAAATGATGATGGAGTTATCAGTGACGCGGATAAAACCCTGATTGGAGATCCGAACCCTCATTATACCTATGGATTAAATTTCTCAGCAAATTATAAAGGCTTTGATTTTTATCTGCTTGCTTCGGGAGTGGCCGGCAACCAGATCATTCAATCATGGCGCAATCCTTCAAGTTCTTTAGGAAACTATTCTGCGGCTATATTAGATCGCTGGCATGGTCCGGGTTCATCTAATAGGATGCCACGGGTTACTGAAGACAACCGGAATTTCGCTCAAATCTCCGACCTGTATGTTCAGGATGGCGATTTCCTCAGGATAAGCAACGTTACCATCGGATATGATTTTACCAAACTGCTTAACAAAAGTTATTTGGCTAAAGTAAGGCTGTATGCTGCTGCGTTAAACCTGTTTACGTTCACCAAATATGATGGTATGGACCCTGAAATTGGCTATGGTGAAGGTTTTTCTTCTGGAGTGGATGTAGGATATTACCCGCGTCCGAGAACTTTTATGTTAGGAGCAAATATTAGATTTTAATCTTAAGGAGAAACTTGTATGAAGACTTTTAAAATATATATACTGGCAGTGTCGCTGTTAACAGCAGGGGCATGCAAAAAAGACTTTCTCGATACCGAGGATGTAACTACTGCCACTGAGCAAAACTTTTATAAAACGCCTGAAGACGGCTTTAAAGCTCTGGTAGGCTGCTATGATGGATTACAGCAAGTGTATGATAATGGAATTGCTTTCCCTGTTGCTGCAGAAGTAATGTCCGACAATGTGTTTGGAGGTACAGGTAATTCTGACGGGTTTGGCTATCAGATGATGGATGAATTTGAAAAGTTACGTTCTCCGGCTGATAACAATCTTTTTGGAGATGGTTGGGCAGCCTACTATAGGGCTATATTTCGCTGCAACATGTTAATCAGTAAAATGGATCAGATTAACTGGGGCGCTAATGCCGGATTAAGGAATACTTATGAAGCTGAGGCAAGGTTTTTAAGAGCCTACTTGTATTTCGATATGGTTCGGCTTTGGGGAAATATTCCATTACTTATAGCGCCATCAAGGGAAAATATCCCGCAAGCAAACCCTGAGGATGTTTATAAGGTAATTGCCGAAGATTTAAAGTTTGCCGTAGCTAATCTACCGGCAACAGCTTATACAGCTCAATCGCCGGCTACTTATGGCAGAGTAACAAAATGGGCTGCCGAGGCTTTAACCGGCCGTGTTTACCTGTATTATACGGGATATTATTCAAAGCCAGATCTGGCAGGAGTAATCACTAAATCAGAAGCTCTGGGTTACTTAGAAAATATCATAAGCAACGGAGGCTTTGGCTTGGTAGATAACTTTGCCAATTTATGGCCTGTGTCTGGCTCATCCTATGCAGGTGAAGATAATAAGGAAACGATATTCGCTATAAAATATACTTATACCAGCGATTTTAACGGAAATACCGATGGAAACCATTGGATGGTTATGAATGGCATCCGTGTACAATCTATTCCTCCTTATGGAATGGGCTGGGGTGCGGCAACTGTAAACCCTAAATTGTGGAATGCTTACAGCAGTACAGATACCAGGAAGGTTGCCTCCATTATCTCAATAGCGGATGAGGGACTTAACTTTACCAATAAGAAGGATCAGCGTGAGTACACCGGCTATTATACTAAGAAATATACTCCATTGTCTGTAGATTCTGCCGGAAATGCTAATTCGGTTACAAATGGTAAAGGAATTGGTAGCTTCCAGATCTCGCAATTCCAGGATTATGTTGCAATCCGTTATTCTGATGTGTTATTGATGGCAGCTGAGCTAGGCAGCCCAAGTGCCCAATCTTATTTTGACCAGGTAAGACAACGTGCTTATAAAGCAAACTTCTCATCCATACCTGCAACTCAAAGTAATATTATGGCAGAACGGCGCCTGGAATTTGCATTTGAAGGTATCCGTTACTGGGATCTGCTTCGCCAGGGGATAAATGTAGCCGCTTCGACCATTGCTGAAAGTACCACCGTTCAAAATGGTGAGGTTAATACAGCCAAAACGATATCGGCTTCAAAAGTGATTGAGACCAAGGGACTTGTTCAAATCCCATATCCTCAAATTACTTTATCAAATGGCGTTTTACAACAAAATGCAGGCTGGTAATCAGGCGTTATATTAATAGGCTAACCATTACAAGTACTGCTATAAACTGGAACAATATTTAATATTTCTAATATTTCTATAATGAAAATTATTAAAAAAATTACAGGGCTGTTTCTTTTAGGAATGTCCCTGATTGCATCCTGTTCTAAAGAAAAACATGAATTAGGAAGGATACTGGATAAGTCTGAGATCAAGTTTGAGGTGGTTCAGGACCTTGCTAAAGACCCTGGAGGGAACACCGTAATTCTGATCAATAAAACACCGGAAACGGTATCCATGTGGGATTACGGTACCGGGAAATCTACCAGAGAAAGAGATACTGTTCATTTTGCTTTTAAAGGCGATTACCCGATAAAGTTTTCTGCATTGACGGCTGGCGGTGTGGTTGAGTTGGATCCGGTTGTTGTTAAAGTTACTGCAGACAACCTTAATTATGTAAATGATCCTTTATGGACACTACTAACCGGTGGAGTAGGAAACGAAAAGACCTGGGTGCTTGATGTGAATGCAAACGGAGATAAAAAGGTTTTTTCAAGTCCTATTTATTTTGCGGGTGGAGATAATGCCATTGGCACTCTCGCTGATAATGGCACGAGCATTAAATGGACCCAGGTGTGTGAAGTTCCTAACGGGCCTAACTGTTGGGTTTACGCACCAAATTATACCAGTGATACCTGGGCGGCAGATAAAAAGGACTACGGTTATATGACCTTTAGCTTAAAAGGCGGGCCTTTCTTTAAAGCAGACCATAAGGGTGTTTCAAACCTGAATGTGGAAAACGGAACTTATTTTCTGGACGTTAACACCAAAATATTAACAACCACTGATGCGACTATTTTGGGGGTTAATTTTACTCATGGTGATTGCAATATGGGGAGTATAAGAATACTTTCTTTAACAGAAAACACTATGCAGCTGGCTGTTAAAAATAAAACCAAAAATGAATACCAGGTCCTTAATTTTCTTTCGAAAACTTTTAGTGACAATTGGACTCCACCGGTAAAATAGAAAATAGAAGAATCAGATCTGGCACTTATATCGTCTCGTAGGATAAACAGCCAGCTGAGCATTAATTAAAAAAAAATAGCTAGTTCCATGGCCAGATGCAACAGCGGTTGATCAACGTCAACCGCTGTTTTTTAACGATATTCTAATAATCTTTACTAACGTCAATCCATTCAATATGCCATTAGCCCCAATAACGGTTTGGCCGACACCAACTGACAGACTGAATTACCTTAATACGAAGGTTAACTGCATATCTATTCCGGCAAATAAAGATATAACTCTAATCATACAATTAAATTAACCATGCAAATCAACAAAAAATGGGTAGTACTCTGTGCTGCACTTTTATCAACGCCGGTATTGAAAGTTTCTGCGCAAATCCAGGACATGAAGTTATTAAACGCTCCACTAGATATCAGTGGCGACTTTAAAGACTTCACCAATACCTATTACCTGGCAGATAGCCTCTCTAAGTTTGATCCGGTTACGGCTACCGGCGAGGTTACCTATAAACGCTATAACTATAATACGCGGCAAGCTTTTAATAATATGTTAGGAATTCTCAGCCCTGCAAAAGCTAACGAATTTCCCTCAACAGAATATGCTGCTTCCCCATCATTGCCTTTCTCTATCCAGTTCGTTTCAGATAGAACGATCCGTATTAAAGCAACTTCAGGTTTGCAGGTAAAACCGAATGAAGAATCTCTGATGCTCGTAAACGGCAAAGCCCCAATAGACACGAAATCATGGAAATATAGCAAAGTACAAGGCGGCCATCGTTACACCAGCGCCTATGGTTCAGTCACTATTTTGGTTCATCCATGGCATGTAGAACTGCGTGATGCCAGTGGCAAACTACTAACCAAAACGATTCATCATGTTGATAATGCAGATTCAACCTATACACCGGTATTGCCATTTTCTTATGTCAGAAGAGCTTCTGATTATTCCCGGAGCATGGCGGCGGCTTTCTCCCTCTCACCCGGAGAGAAGATCTTCGGCTGCGGCGAGTCATTTACCAGCTTTGATAAACGCGGACAAAAGGTAGTTCTATGGGCAGACGATGCCAATGGCATACAGAACGAAACCATGTACAAACCCATTCCATTCTTTATGAGCAGTCGTGGATACGGAATGTTTATGCACACCTCATCACCCATTACCTGCGATTTTGGCAAATACTTCAGCGCTGTAAATTCCTTGATGATCGGCGATGACGAACTGGATCTGTTCGTATTCCTCGGTGAGCCTAAAAATATCCTGAACGAATACACCAACCTAACCGGAAAAGCCTCTATGCCACCACTTTGGTCATTCGGATTTTGGATGAGCAGAATTACGTATTTATCAGAAAAAGACGGAAGAGATGTTGCGCAGAAACTTAGAAAGAATAATGTTCCTGCTGATGTTATCCATTATGATACCGGCTGGTTCACAACCGATTGGAGAACAGATTATAAGTTTGCCCCAGATCGTTTTAAAGATCCTGCCAAACTTTTAAGCGATTTAAAAAAGGATGGTTTTCATGTTTCCTTATGGCAATTGCCTTACTTCACCCCAAAAAATGTGCTGTTTAAAGAGCTGGTTGATAAAAATCTGGTGGTAAAAGATGGCAAAGGAAATTTACCATACGAAGATGCTGTGTTAGACTTTTCAAATCCCACAACAGTACAATGGTACCAGGATAAAATAGCCGGATTGCTAAAGCTGGGAGTAGGAGCCATTAAGGTGGATTTCGGCGAAGCAGCCCCTGCCAATGGTTTGTATTACTCTGGCCGCACTGGCTTTTACGAGCATAATCTTTATCCATTGCGTTACAATAAAGCAGTTGCTGATATCACCAAACAAGTAAACGGAGAAAATATCATTTGGGCCAGAAGCACCTGGGCGGGCAGTCAGCGCTATCCTTTACATTGGGGAGGCGATGCAGCTAATACCAATACAGCAATGGCTGCCGAACTTAGGGGTGGCTTATCTTTCGGACTTTCTGGCTTTTCATTCTGGAGCCATGATATAGGCGGATTTGTACTAAAATCACCAGAAGACTTATATGCAAGATGGGCCGCATTTGGCTTTCTTTCATCACATACACGCAGTCACGGAGCGCCTCCAAAAGAACCGTGGGAATACAGTGCCCAATTCCTCAATACTTTTAGAAAAACAGATGAAATGCGTTATAAGCTAATGCCTTACATCTATGCACAGGCAAAAGACTGTACAGAAAGAGGTTTGCCAATGGTTAGAGCACTGTTTGTGGAGTATCCAAACGATCCGGGTGCATGGCTGATTGATGATCAGTACATGTTTGGAAACGATATGCTGGTTGCACCGCTGTTTGAAAACGTAACCGAACGGAATGTTTATCTGCCAACAGGCAAATGGATCGATTATCAAAGTGGCGAGGTATACGGCAGCGGATGGCATAAGCTGAAAGCAGGAGAAGTAAGAGCCGTGATTTTAGTTAGGGATGGAGCCGTAATTCCGCATATTAAACTGGCCCAGTCAACAACGCAAATGGATTGGTCAACTCTCAGCCTGGTAACGTATTCCAGTACAGGCGAAAGCACGAATGGATTGGTTTGCCTGCCGTCGGACAACATCTTACATAAGGTTAACCTACCCGCCAAATCTTTGTCTCCGGTACCATTTTCTGATAAGGTCAAAGCTCAGATCAGAAACTATAAACTGTAATAAACACAAATAAAACTATACTATAAATTTTGTTCATGAGAAAGCCCAACTTGCTAGCGGCACTTGTAGCTGGACTATTTGTTTTAGCTATCGTAAAAACAAATGCGCAGCAAAAAACAGATCCCTTAGTTGAATCAAAAATTGAGAACCTTTTAAAGCAATTAACCCTGGAAGAGAAGATCCGGATGATTCACGGAAACTCCTCTTTCACTTCAGGAGGAGTGGAGCGCCTGGGAATTCCGGAATTAACGACATCCGACGGTCCCCATGGAGTTCGTCCTGAGCATGGCCGCGACTGGACCCTTGACAACAAAGGAAATGATTCCTCAACCTATTTGCCGGTTGGCTTAACACTGGCTTCTACCTGGAACCCCGCATTAGGCTATGCTTTTGGTTCAGTACTGGGTAGTGAAGCAAAATACCGTGGTAAAGACGTCATTCTGGGCCCCGGTATTAACATTCTCCGCACTCCACTAAACGGAAGGAACTTTGAATATGTGAGCGAGGACCCTTACCTGATTTCTAAAATGGTGGTAGGTTATATTAAGGGCGTTCAGGATCAGGGTATTTCAGCTT
>Ga0307408_100001805_pt1 | contig 15614 bp, 15 predicted proteins | sample 322Cmetagenome_FD_202116 | JGI IMG/M metagenome (GOLD analysis project Ga0307408, IMG submission 202116) | Maize rhizosphere microbial communities from greenhouse at UC Davis, California, United States - 322HYB-C-3 | ecosystem: Host-associated > Plants > Roots > Rhizosphere > Soil | place...
GGCGCTTCTTCGAAGGCGCGCCGCACGTTCTCGCGACCATTTGGCGGCACTACGCTTTCCCAGTACGCCCAACCTGAAGTATCCGGATCGCGCATCAGAAAAGTCTTGTAGAGGTCGTAAACGTACCAATGATTATCACGATTGCGCGCCGCGTATTCAGCCGATTCAAACAGCGTCTTTCCAAGCGCCACCGCCACCAGCTTCACTGATGTTTGACCCTGCGCATAAGCGACACGGAATTGATCATTCCAAAAAGTCGCTTCGCTACTGGTTGGTGAACGCAGTACGTCCCAGATGAAAAAGTTCTGCACAAACTGATCGTCGAGTATTGACGGCGGCGGGCTTACGCGTTTGCGCGCGTGAGCGCGGCGCAGTTGCCCGGGTTCGACCGGTTGGTCCAACTTACCCTTCTACGGGCGGATCACCGACGCGTCGTCCATTCCAGGGCTGCTGAGGAATCTTCGATGAACGAACTGTTGAAGGAATCGGCGCGGGCGGTTCGCGTTCGAGCTTTGACTCGTTTTGTAATTCATCCAGATTTGGCAATGTACCTTCGGGCTTCCCAGGTCTAGGCCGCGGTAGTTCAGCCCTCTGGCCCTGCGCTATCGCACTTCTAATAACTGATATGCACGGAAACGGCAGCAGTGCGGCACAGACAATTACCGCCAACGCAATTCGGATTGCAGAATGCACAACAGCGCGATAAGACATAGCGAGTCCTCAGTGAGATCTTGGAACCTGCGCGCTTGATCAATGGTTGATGGTTACACCCGGGGACCGCCTCATCGTATTGCTGCAGAGGCCGAAAAGTCAACGAATTGGAGAAACGCTTATGGACCAGACAGGACCACGTCGTCCGGGGTGTTTGGTTTGCCGTCGGGGCCGAGGGAGCGGAGGGAGTAGTGGTCCTGTTGGCCGTCGTATTGATAGGGACGGTGCCATGGATCGACGCGGATGATGCGGGTCAGATATTTCGGGCTGAGGTGATCGATCAGGACGGATTCTTTGTCGGCGACGACGAAGTAACCGCGGTCGCGGCGGTAGTCGCCGAGGGCTTTGGCGATGATTGAGAGATCATCACTCGCGGTGGAGCGTTTGACTTGATCGATCGCGAGTGGAAGATTCGAGACGTTGAACCAGTCGCGCGTGCCGCTCTTAAACGCTGTCACACGCCACGCCTTTGCATCTTGTGCCAGGCGGAAGTCAACGCGAACGAGCGCGGTGACGAGGGCTGCTGACTCCTTCCCGATCGATAAACCAAACGGTGAGATCTCTTTGATCCGCACGTCGTCAGACGGAAGCGTGACTCCGAACAATGCCGCAACCAGACAGCGAGCGCGTTTAGTAGTGAGCTTGGTAGCGATGTGTGCGGGCGTATCGCAGTCTACAAGTGGCGCTTCAAGGTTTGCCGCACGCGCGATCACCTGCAAACGTTCCCAGCGATCCGGCGCAGTTCTGATCTCCTGTAACTGCCAGTGCTCTTGAAATAGTCGCAGTCGAAAAACCGTTTCGATCTCGGCACTAACCTCGGCCCCCTCAGCACTCGAGTTAACGGATCGAATACGAACCGAATCACTCGGCAGAGACCAGCTGCCCATCGTCTGGATCACTTTGCGAGCCTGCTTTTGACTGAGATCAGCGCGCGCATGAATGCACACGCCACAAAGAAGCATAAAAAGCAGGAACACTCTCATTTAAGAATCGGCAGTCTTTTTACCAATCAACATCTGCAACATGATCTGTAGTTGCGCAGTGGTGAAAGGCTTCGGCAGGAACACGATGGCGCCGGCGGCGAAGCTGTCGGAGGAAAGTTTCGGATCCTGTTCGGCCGTCATCATCATTACCGGAATACGCTTCAAACGCTCTTCCGATTTCATGAAACGGACCAGCTCCGGACCAGAGATGTGCGGCATCACGACGTCGAGAATCGCAGCTGTAAAATCAGGATCACTCTGCAAAATCCTGTAGGCTTCGCGCCCGTCGCGCGCCGTTACGACAGTGAAATTTTCTTTCTCGAGTATCGTTGCAATCAGGCGCAGGATAGCCGGATCGTCATCGGCCACCAGCATGCGCCGGTTTTCTGTTTCGTTCGTAAGGTTATTGTCCATGTGAGTGTGCTTCTCTCTTAAACTTCCACCGAGCGACAACTCTCGCCCGCCTGTGTGGATAGCTCCGCCGCGAGTTTGATCGCCGCCACCATGCTCGAATGTTCCGCCAGTCCTTTTCCGGCGATATCGAAGGCAGTGCCATGGTCCACTGAAGTCCTGATAAAAGGCAACCCCAGGGTGACATTGACGGCCTCGCCAAACGACAAACACTTTACCGGAATCATTGCCTGATCGTGATAGCAGGCAACGACGGCGTCAAATTCCCCACGCGACGCTCGCAGAAAAACCGTATCCGCCGAGAATGGTCCCTGCACGTTGATATCGTCGATCCGCCGCGACGCCTCGATGGCCGGCATGATCTCTGAAGCTTCTTCAACGCCAAACAATCCACCCTCAGCGCCATGCGGATTCAGTGCCGCCACTGCAAGCCGCGGGCGTTCGATGCCCCAGCGTTGCAACTCACGATGCGCCAGACTGATAACCTTCACCAGCCGATCGCGCTCAACCATTCGAATCGCTTCCGAAAGTGGAACGTGCGTCGAGAGTAAAACAATGCGCAGGTTTGCAGCCACAAACGCCATCGCATACTCCTCGGCGCCGGTCAGATGAGCTAGAAACTCTGTGTGTCCAGGAAAACTATACCCACCGAGAAACAGCGCGCGTTTGTTAATCGGAGCGGTGGCAATCGCATCGATGCTGCCCGCCGCGCACAACTCCACGGCCGCTTCGATGTAACCACCCGCAGCTTTACCGGCCACGCCCGACTCGATCCCAGGCTCAATAAGACCGCTGATGTTGTCGAGATGATAGATGACGGGTTCGGCAAGCAGCTCCGGAAAGGACTCTCCAGTGCGAATAATGTCGTAACCGGATTGCAGATCGAGGGTGCGTGCCGTGTGAGCGAGCAACTGTGCATCGCCGATAATCACGGGCACGCAAACTCGTTTGATTTCATCTTCAGCAACTGCTTTGAGGACGACTTCAGGCCCAATCCCGGCAGGGTCTCCCATGGTAATGCCGATGCGCGGCAAAACTCGCCTGGGTCGAGGTCCCGGGTTAGTTGGACTTTGGTCTGAGAGTCGCATTGCTTGAGGCGACGCACTGTTCTAGCGAGAAGTCAGGGCGAGGCTGGTGACTTCGCTATTAATTCCCCTTAGGCGCTGGCTTTTTCAACGCGTTCGTCGGCCTTGTAGATATACTTGATGTTCCGTTTGAGAATCAGAAGATTTGGCGCTCCCTTGCGGTTCACCTTCAGGGCGCCACGATCATACCACTCGATCGTACCTTCAATCTCTTCGCCATCCAGCAGAACAATCACCATCGGTGTGTGCGCGTCGATCTGTTTCTTGTAATAAAAGATCTCGGCGTTGGTTTCGTTGGGAGGCGGAATTCTCTTTTTAACCTGGACCGGCACGTGCTGTTGTGGCGCGCGTTCCGGCCTTTCGTTTGAGGCGCGGGAACTCCCATTCGAACGCTCTCTGGGCTGCGGAACTTCTCGGGCTTTGCCTTTCACTTCCGCGAGTGTGGTTCTGATGAGTTTACGATTCACTTGATTATTACCTCCAAAAATCTATGACGGGCGTTTTTACCACCCGGTCGAGAACTATTGATGTACTAGGACACAGGGCTTTTAGATGTTTAGAACAGTGTCAAAGCTCTCGCAGGCTGCGGCCCATCCGAGGAGAGGAACGATCATTAACCCGTAATGGAATTTTTTCCTGCAAGGAATGAGCGACATGCTACACAACAAGAGAAGAAAAAGCAAAGGGGAAAAGCGGTTTATATCAAAGATTTACATGCAAGAAACGCTGCAAGCACGCCGTGCAAAAAATAGGGAAGGCCGCGGACGACCTTCCCTGCAAGCGGGCGATAAAATGATCCCTAATCAGCCTTCTTTCGAATGAAAGTCGGGACATCGAGATCATCAACACGCGGAGACCCCATCATCGGCCTTGGGAGGTCGTCGGCAGGCCGGGCTACGTAACGTGGTGGCGGCGCGGGAATCGCCGTGGTCACAGCGGCAGACGCAACAGAGGTGACTTCTCTGTCAAAACCTGTAGCAATCACCGTGATCTTCATTTCATCCGTCAGGGTTTCATCGATCACGGCGCCAAAAATAATGTTCGCATCGTCGTCAGCAGACTCACGAATGATTGACGACGCAGCATTAACTTCAAACAACGTCAGGTCGGGTCCCCCGGTGATGTTGATCAAAACACCCTTAGCACCCTGAATCGTTGCTTCTTCAAGCAGCGGCGACGAGATCGCCTGCTGCGTTGCTTCGATAGCGCGATTCTCGCCGGTGGCTCGTCCCGCACCCATCAAAGCCATGCCCATGCCTGACATGATCGACTTCACGTCAGCGAAGTCGAGATTGATCAGACCGGGGACAGTGATCAGATCGCTGATGCCTTGCACTGCCTGACGCAACACGTCGTCAGCGACTCTGAATGAGTCGCCGAGCGAGACGCCACGCTCAACAGTGTGCAGCAGTCGTTCGTTGGGAATCGTGATCACAGTGTCGACGCACTCGCGCAACTCTCGCAATCCCTGATCGGCCTGTTGCATGCGACGGCGACCTTCGAACTGAAAAGGTTTTGTCACCACAGCGACGGTCAGCGCGTCGAGTTCAGTCGCGAGCGAAGCGACGATCGGAGCTGCGCCGGTGCCGGTCCCGCCGCCTAGACCCGTGGTGACAAATACCATGTCGGCGCCTTCGAGCACTTCGATGATCTTGTCAGTGTCTTCGAGAGCTGCTTCACGACCGACGTTCGGATCAGCGCCGGCGCCGAGACCTTTGGTGAGCCGGCTGCCGAGCTGAATCTTGATCGGCGCACGCGAGCGCTTCAACGCTTGCAGATCTGTGTTGGCAACAAGAAACTCGATGCCTTCGATACCGGATTCGATCATGCGGTTGACAGCGTTGCTGCCACCGCCGCCGATCCCGATTACTTTTATCCGCGCTCCGGTGAGTGGCGGATCATCATCGATGAAAATATTAATGCCTGTTCCCGGTTGACGAGTGTCCGGTGTCATAGTTAGTTCCTCTCTTCCGAAACGGGATGGCGTCCAAGCCCTCTTCCTTCTATGTTGGGTTTCTTGAGCCATGGGCATCGATATCTTGCGGACAATATCTTGTGCAACCGGGGCGCAAGCATACAACAACTTGTCAGAAAATACTACCGAATCTATTTCTAAAACGTGATACGAAGTGCGTCAGCTTGCCAGTCGAACCACGTCTGCTCACGCCCGTGCGAATCTCCGCTGCCTGAGCGCGGTAGGCGAGCAGCGCTAACCCTGCGGCCGCCGCCCATGCCGGGCTCTGAATGTCTTCGACCAAACCACCAAAACGATCTCGTTCGGGATAGCCGATTCTTACCGGCGCATCGAACACCTGTTCCGCGATCTCAGTCATGCCGTGCAGCAACGCGCCACCACCAGTCAGCACGACTCCGCTCGACAGTTGTCGCTCCCAACCCGCGTCTTTGATCTCGTCGGCGACGTGCATCAACACTTCTTCAGCGCGTGGCTGCAGGATGTCGCAGAGAATCTGCCGCGAGAGTTGGCGTGGCGGACGTCCACCTACTGACGGCACATCGACGAGCTCACCGCGCTCCATCTCACTCAACGAACTACTGCAAGCGCAGCCGACAGTTCGCTTGATCTTTTCTGCTTCCGGAATCGGAGTGCGGAGACCGAAGGCGATGTCGTTCGTGAAATGCGAGCCTCCGAGGGGAAACACTGCCGTGTGTTGCACTGCGCCCCGCTGGTAAATAATCAATCCCGTAGTCTCCGCGCCGACATCGACTAGCGCGGCTCCAAACTCTTTGTCATCTTCAGTTAGCGTTGCCTCCGCCGCTGCGAGTTGCTCTAAAACCATGTCAGCGACGACCAGCCCGGCGCGATTCACGGCGTTAATGGCGTTCTGTCGCGCAGTCACTGGACTGGTGACGATGTGAACCTTTACTGCGAGTCGCGCGCCGATCATTCCCACGGGATCGTTGATGCCGTCCTGGTCATCGACGATGAACTCCTGCGGCAGTCGATCGACGATCTCGCGCCCGGCCGGAAGTTGAATCGCACAAGCTGAGTCGATCGCGCGTCGCACATCGTCGGTGATGATCTCGCGATCGCGTCCGGAGACAGCCACGATCGCCTGTCCGTTGAAGCCGAGGATGTGCGAGCCGGCGAGATTGATGGTCACCTCTTCCGCTTCGAGTCCACTCATGCGCTCGGCATCCTCCACCGCTTTCTTGATCGCGTCGACTGCGGCGTCCGGATTGACGATCACGCCCTTGCGCAAACCGCGAGCTTCCGCTTCTCCTATGCCAACCACTTCCAGCAACCCACCTTCACCAGGCTCGCCTGCGATACACGTCACCTTGCTTGTCCCAATGTCGAGACCGATTGTGTGTTGTGTTCGCTTAGCCATGTCGGGTGTTATCTACACCTACTCGTTCTTCGCCTCGGCAACAGTGTGACTGCCGGTGACCAATCCGACGATTGCTCGCTTTCCCTGCGTGAGATCGATGTAGCTGATCAGCGGGCCGCGAGCTGTTTGACGCTGAGCATCGAGAACGGTCAAAGCCTTACTTAAACGCGTGCTCTGATCCTGTGAACCGAGCCGGACTTCAATCTGCGAATCGTCGCCCGCGAGTTGCACGCGCACGTCGCGCAGGTCGAGCAGGTTGGCCTCACTCACGCGCTCCGAGATTCCCTGCGCACTCCAGTCGCGTTGCAGTTCGAGAAACTTGGCGACACGTCCGCGATTCTCTGTTTGCGCCGCGGCTGAGTCGTCTTCGTTCCATCCGCGCAGGAAGAATGCCGGCATTTGATCGCTCGGAGCCATTTCACCGAGATACACAGCATCGTCATCGACCCAGATAAAGCGACCCGCCGACGTGCGAACCACAGCTTTAGGCTCGCGCTCGGTGATGCGAACGCGAATTCCGTCAGGCAACACACGCGTCACAACAGCGGTACGAACCCAGGGCAGTCTTTCGAGATGCTTGCTGAGCTCCTGAAGATCAGCCTGCCAAACTCCCGTCTCACCGACATCGCGGCGCACAACACTCTTGATGTCTTCAACTGAGGCTCGCGACGCGCCACGCGCCTCGATAGTTCGCACTTGAAAGAAGCTCGCAGACGCAGCCGCGCGATAACCAACAAACGCGATCAAGGCGATGATGGCAATCACACCGATTCGTAAGGCCAGGGGCACGTACCCAAGCAACGATTTGAGACGCACTCCGATCGGTTCATTCGATCCGCGCTTGGCGGGACGTTGGCCCACCGCCGAGCGACCTTTGCCGATCCCACTGCGATTACCGACTTTTTGACCTACAACCTGCTCTCTCAAGGCTCACTCCTCCTTATCCGCGTCATCCGCGTTAATCTGCGGCTCCGCATTTGCACGCCAGAGTTCAACTTCGTACTCGAGTTCAATTCCCTGCTCCCGTCTCACGCGCTCGCGAATCTCTTCTGCCAACGCCAGCGCATCTTCAGCGCGCGCATTCTCGCCCTCAGTGACGATGAAGTTCGCGTGTACCGGCGAGACCACTGCGCTGCCGCGGCGTTGTCCTTTCATCCCCATCTCATCGATGATCTTCCCGGTGCCGATCGTGCTCGCCGGCGGGTTCTTGAAGAAACATCCTGCCGAGCGCGAGCCGTGTGGCTGTGTCGCGAGTCGCTTGCTCTTCGCTTCATCCATGCGCGCCTTGATCTTTTCCGGATCATCCTTAGTCAGCCGCAACGTCGCGCCGAGCAAAAGTTCGCCTTCACGAAACGAGGTGTGACGATAGTTCCACTGAATACTCTCGCCCGCGATGTCGACGACTTTTCCGTCACGCGCCACGCGCACGTCTTCAGTCACGGTGCCGATCTCGTGACCGTAAGCACCGGCATTCATCCATAGCGCGCCGCCGACAGTTCCCGGAATGCCGCCCAGCCCTTCAATTCCCGATAGACCACTGCGCGCTACGTCGATGCACAGACGCGGGAGTGAATAACCGGCGCTCACCGAAACTCGTTCGCCGTCGATGTGGACTTCGCCTTTCATATTGCTCAAGTTCAAAACCACATAATGATGATCGCCGTCGTCAGCGAGTACGTTGCTGCCGGAACCGAGTGGCCTCCAGCCGATTCCAGCCTGGTCCAACTCATTCACGATCGCCGCTGCCTGCTCTTCAGTATCAGGGGCGATAACCCAGTCAATCGAGCCGCCTACGCGCAAACTGGTCAACTCGGCAAAACGCTTTCCCCGATCTGCACGCACTCCCAGTCGAGCAGCAATCTCTTCAATAGCCCTGTCCCGTTCTTCGAACATCTACTTCGTCGTCACTGACTGTTCTCGCAACAAGAACAGCAGTTGCTCACTCACTCGATTTACAGTCCCGGCGCCGAGCGTCAACACGAGATCGCCGGCCTGCACATGGTCGCGCAAGATGGATGCGGCGTTATCGAGCGCGCCGATATAGTTCACATCCTTGTGACCGAAACGCTTGACCGCCGCCGTCAGTGCTTCGGCCGTAACGCCTTCGATTGCATCCTCACTCGCGGCATAAATGTCGGTAATAAAAAGCACGTCCGCGTTATTGAATGAACGCGCAAACTCCTGCATCAGATCGTGTGTGCGCGTGTAGCGATGTGGTTGAAACAGCACCACGATGCGCCTGCCGCCGGAGCCGAGCTTCGCCGCGGCGAGTGTGGCGCGAATCTCTGTCGGATGATGACCGTAATCGTCAACAACGAGCACGCCATTGACTTCACCCTTCGCCTGGAACCTGCGGCCCGCGCCAGTGAAGCTGTGCAAACCTTCGACGATCTTGTCGAACGGTACTTCGAGTTCGAACCCGACCGCGATCGCCGCAAGCGCGTTGTAGACGTTATGCACACCGGGCACGCGCAGGATCATCTCGCCCATCACGTCCGTGCCGCGCCAGACAGTGAACGAAGATCCGAAGTTGTTGTCGTGACGAATGCCATGAGCGGAGACGTCGGCTTGCGCGCTGAGGCCATAAGTCATGCGGCGGCGTTCGAGGAGCGGGATGATTGCCTGCACGTTCGGATCGTCGAGACACAAAACCGACGAGCCATAGAACGGGACCTTGTTTACAAAACTCGCGAAGCAGTTACGCACGTCGTCCATGTCGTGGTAGTAGTCCATGTGCTCGCGATCGATGTTGGTCACGACGGCGATGGTCGGCGTCAACATCAGAAACGATCGATCGCTCTCGTCCGCTTCGACTACCATCAAATCGCTCGTACCGAGGTGAGCATTTGAACCGTAAGCACCGACGACGCCTCCAACCACCATCGTCGGATCGAGTCCGGCATGGCCCAACACAGTCGCGACCATCGAAGTGGTAGTTGTTTTTCCGTGTGAACCGGCGACTGCGACTGTGTGTGGCTTAAGCCGCATCAACTCCGCGAGCATCTCCGCGCGCGGAATAACCGGAATCGAGCGTCGATTCGCCTCGACGACTTCGGGATTATCGTTACGCACGGCAGTCGAGCAAACCACGACGTGCGGTTGTCCAACATTTTCAGACGCATGACCTTCGAAGATCTCAACACCCATATGCTGCAAGCGATCGGTGACATTGGAACGCTTCAAATCGGATCCCGAAACGCGGAAGCCGAGATTCACCAACACCTCAGCGATGCCGGACATCCCGATCCCGCCGATGCCTACAAAATGAACGTGTTGAATTCTGCGAAACATTTATTTCTGACTCAACTCTTCGATCATATCTACCGCTGCTGCCGCCGCATCGCCGTGTGCTAACTTTCTGCTTGCTTCTTCCATGCGATCGAGTTCCTGCGGCGATTGGACCAATTTCTCAATCTCTGCTGCCAACCGATCACCACTCAACTCCTGCTGCAGGATCATTCGCGCGGCCCCCGCCGCTTCCAACGCTTCCGCGTTCTTGCGCTGGTGATCGTCAGCCGCGAACGGAAACGGAACCATGATCGACGCTTTCCCCGCGGCGATCAGTTCCGCGGTCGTCGTTGCGCCGGCGCGACAAAGCACGAGATCGGCCGCAGCGAAGTCTGCCATCATGTTGTCAATGTAACTGCGAACGTCAGCACGTTCGCGCCACCCTGCGGCAACGTAAGCCGCCTGCACCTTTTCAAAATCCGCAGGCCCCGTCTGGTGCTTGATCCGAAGATCGATCGGAATAGCTTTCAACCGCGGCAACGCCGCCACCATCGCTTCATTGATCGCGCGTGCGCCCTGCGAACCACCAAACACGAGCAATGAAAACTTTCCCGGTTCGCGTTGCTTCCGTGGTATTTCAAAAAACTCGCGCCGCACCGGATTGCCCGTGACCTTAGCTTTCCCGCGAAAGTAAGGCAGCGCCTGTTCAAACGATACCGCCGCGCGATCCACGAAACGAGCCAGCATGCGGTTGGTCCAACCCGGCAGCGCGTTCGACTCCATCACGAGCGTTGGACGATTCCCCAGCGCTGCCGTCAAGACTACCGGACCCGAAACATAACCACCGGCGCCGACGACCACGTCCGGTTGAAACTGTCGCAGCAGCTTCCGAGTCGAGAAAAAACTCTTCGGCAACACTGCGATTCCCTTCAAACGCGCGCCGAGTCTCACGTTTTTTAACCCGGCACTTTCAATGAGCGATAACTCAAAACCTGCCTGTGGCACTAGTCGTGTTTCCAATCCGCGTGCCGTACCGACGAACTGCACTTTCGAATTCGCATCGCGGCGCATGATCTCCTGGGCCACGGCAATTCCCGGATAAATGTGTCCGCCCGTCCCACCGGCTGCGATCAATACTCTCATTGCCAATTTTCAATTGCCGATTGCCGATTAGGACTCCCCTGATACGCCTTCGTCAAATTGGCAATTGGCAATCGAAAATCGGCAATGTTTCCACTCGCGTGTTGCGAGACGTTGAGCAGAATCCCGACCGCCGCGAGTGTCGGCACCAGCGACGAACCGCCGTAAGAAATGAACGGCAGCGGGATTCCCTTCGTCGGCACGAGCGACAGCACCACACTAATATTAAAGAGCGCCTGCGCGACGATGCTGGTCACAATGCCGATACTCAACAACATTCCGAATCGATCAGGCGCGAGCAACGCGGTGCGGATGCCGCGCCACAGAAACAACGCAAACACTGCGACCACTGCCAGCGCGCCAACGAGTCCGAGTTCTTCACCAACAACCGCAAAGATGAAATCGGAGTGCGCGAACGGAAGAAACAGCATCTTCTGTTTGCCTTGCGCGAAACCGAGTCCGTTGGTTCCGCCCGATCCGATCGCGATCAGCGATTGCACTACCTGAAAACCTGCGCCCCGTTGATCTGCCCAGGGATCGAGAAACGTGATCAGCCGTTGCAAACGCCACGGCACGAAGATCAACAACCCCGCAGCGACGACTAACGCAGGCGCAGCGGCCATCGCGAGATGAAGCACGCGCGCGCCGGCCGTGTAGATAACTACCGTAAAGATCAACGCCAGCATCATCGCGGTTCCGAAGTCCGGTTCGATCACGACGAGCGCGGCAAGCCAGCCAGTGACGATGCCGCACGGCAGAAACGTGCGCCAGAAGTCTCCTTCCTCACCGGCACGCTTCTCGAGGAAGTAAGCAAGAAAGATGATCAGTGCGAGCTTCGAAATCTCCGACGGCTGGAGCGAGAAAACCTGCAACTTGATCCAGCGATGCGCACCGTTGGTACTGCTGAATCCAAACACCGAAATCAGACCAATCGTGCTGAGCAGTAATAGCCCGTAGACGATGCGACGGTTCTTCAGTTGTTGATAGTTGAACTGCATCGCCAGCAACATCACGACGAATCCGATCGCAACCCAAACGCCCTGCTTGATCACGTAGTAAAACTGGCTGCCGTTCTCCTTTTGCGCTATCACGGCTGACGCGCTGTAGACCATGACCACGCCAAAAAGCGCGAGGCCGATGGTCGCCGCGAACAGCCATTTGTCTGGAGCAAGTTTCCGAGCCATTACTTTTGTAGATCCGATACTTCCGTTTTAAAGGCTTTCCCGCGATGTTCGAAACTATCGAACATGTCGAAACTCGCACATGCCGGCGCGAGTAAAACCACATCGCCCTTTTGCGCCGCTGCGAACGAACGACTCACTGCATCTTTCATGTCTGAAGCACGCTCGAATGGCGCGCTGTTTCCCAGCTCGTTCGCGATCGTCTCTGCGTCTTCACCAATGAGCACCAGCTTTCGCACCTTCGTTCGAATCAAAGATTCCAGCGGCGCGTACGGCGCCTTCTTTCCGCGACCGCCAAGAATCAAAACAACCTTTCCCTGCTCCTGCGCGAACGCTTCGAGCGCTTTCAACGTCGCATCGACGCTCGTGGCTTTCGAGTCGTTGTAAAACTTCACGCCGTCAATCTCAGCCACAAACTCCAACCGGTGTTCAACCGGATCGAACCGCTTTACAGTCGCGCGCATCGATTCAATCGAAGCGCCCGCCGCGATTCCCGCAGCAAACGCAGCAGCAACATTCTCGACGTTGTGCAGCCCGCGCAACTTCATCTCGTCCACCTTCAACAAAACCTGTTCGCGAAAAACCAGTTCACGGCCGCGCAGGAAAACTCCGTTCTCGACTTCCTTCCTGACGCTGAACTGCATCACCTTCGCTCGCAACCCACTCTCCCACGATGAAACTGTCGGATCGTCAGCATTGAGCACTGCAACATCATCCGGTGTTTGGTTCATGAAGATGCGGTGCTTGGCAGCCGCGTAGTCGTTGAACGTCTCGTAGCGATCCATATGATTCGGCGTCACGTTGAGCACGATCGCAATCGACGGATGAAACGTCTTGATCGTCTCCAGCTGAAAACTCGAAAGCTCAGCCACCGTCCAACCATCGTCGCGCGAACTATCCACCATCGAGATCAACGCCTTGCCGATGTTGCCGCCGACCTGCACCGGCAACCCCGCATCGCGCAACAACTCGCCGATCAGCGACGTCGTGGTCGTCTTGCCGTTGCTGCCAGTGATGGCGACGAGACGCCCTTTCAAATAACGAGCGGCGAGTTCAACCTCACCGATAACCTCCGCGCCGGCGCGTTCGGCGTAACGAATCGGAATGATCGTCGCCGGAACACCGGGACTGACAACGACCAGATCGAGCTGATCGAGTAACCAGCTCGGCGCTTCACCCGGCAACAAGCCCACGCCCGTCTCTTTTAGCGCAAGCGCTTCCAGCGTCCATTTTTCAATCGGCTTCTGATCGGTGAGCGCCACGATCGCGCCCTGGGCCAACAAGAACCTCGCCGCCGCAATCCCGCTCCGCGCCGCCCCGACTATCAAAACTTTCTTACCCGCTAGTTCCAAGCTCAAACCTTGTAGTGGATACAGTCAGTACCACCTCATCCAAGTAACTAACGCAACTTCAGCGTCGACAAACTCAACAGTGCAAACAGAATCGCCAAAATCAAAAACCGAAACACAATCTTCGACTCTTTCCAGTCCTGCATTTCGAAATGGTGATGCAGCGGCGTCATCTTAAACAACCGCCGTCCGGTCCCGGTCGTGCGTCGCGTCATCTTGAAAACACCCACCTGCAACATCACCGACAACGCTTCAATCACAAACACACCACCCACCATCAACAACATAAACTCCTGCTTCGTCAGCACCGCGACCGTGCCCATCGCGCCTCCAATCGCGAGACTGCCGACGTCGCCCATGAACACCTGCGCAGGCGGCGCGTTGTACCAGAGAAAGCCGAGACTCGCCCCGGCCATCGCACCGCAAAAGACCGTCAACTCCGCCGCTTCCGGCCGGTGCGTCAACTCGAGATACCCGGCCCAACGCGCATCGCTGCTCAAATAAGTAAAACCGGTCAACGCGCTCATCGCGATGAACGTGACGCTGATCGCGAGCCCATCAAGACCGTCAGTCAGGTTAACGGCGTTCGAAGATCCCAGTAATACACCGACAATCAAAAGCAGATACACGTAAGGACCGATAGTGCTCTTCTCCGGATCCGCTGTCCATTTCAAAAATGGAATACTGAGATTCCACGAATAACCAGTGCCACCGAGAAACTTCGTCGCGGTGTAAAGCACACCCCAAACAGCAACCGCAATGAGCAACTGCGCCAGCAACTTCTGTCGCCCGGTTAATCCGAGACTCCGTTGCTTGGCCATCTTGGCGTAATCGTCGACAAATCCGATGGCGGCGAATGCCAGGGTCGCGAGCATCGCTGTCCAAACGTAAACACTCGAGAGCCGCGTCCACAGCAACGTCGAGATCAATACGGACCCCACGATCAACACACCGCCCATCGTCGGCGTGCCGCGCTTCACCTGGTGTCCTTGCGGACCTTCTTCGCGAATCTGTTGGCCCACGTTCCACTGTTTCAACGCATCGATTAGCTTGCCGCCGAAGAGTAGCGAGATTAGCAACGCTGTGATCGCGCCGTATGCAGTACGGAAAGTTACGTATTGAAAGACGTTGAGCGCCTTAACAAAATACCAATCCTTGTCCTTGAAGTGAGTGTAGAGGAGCTCGTAAAGGAAGTAGTAGATCACCTTTCGTCTTCTCCTACTAACGGATAGTGTTCTCGCAGAGCTTTGACGATCTTGTCCGTCGCGACACCTCGTGAGCCTTTCACCAAAATCAGATCGCCTTCTTTGACTTCTTTCATTAGTTCCGCCGCGGCTTCTTCAGACGAATCGAAAAACTTCGTCGCTCTCAGTCCCGCCTCTCTGCCGCCCAAAACGATCTCCTGGCCCAAACCACGAACGCCCCAAAGTACGTCGATACCGGTAGCCGCGATCTCCCTGCCGGCTTCAGTGTGCAACGTGGCTTCATCAGGCCCGAGCTCGAGCATCTCTCCCGCAATCACAAACAAACGCTTGCGACCACGACCAGCCTCGGCCATCGTTCGCACCATGTTCAACAACGATCGCGGATTCGAGTTGTACGAATCGTCGATCACCGTGAAGCCTGCGGCGAAATCGAAAACTTCGCCACGCATCTTCGGCGGTTGGGCGTTGCTCAACGCGCGCGCGACCTCTTCCGGAGGTAACGAAAACGCTGTTCCAACAGCCGACGCCGCAAGCGCATTGCTCAGGTTGTGCCGCCCACTCATCGGGAGCGACGCGCGTGCTTCTCCGAGCGGCGTGCGCAAACGAAACTCGATCTTGCCTAACGATCGAGTGTCGATCTCAGTTGCGGAAACGTCCGCGACGTTGTCGATCCCGAACGTCAACGTGCGTCCCTGGTGCTTGTCGCGCATCTTCATAACGAGCTCGTCGTCCGCGTTAAGGATCGCAACGCCTTCGGGTTTGAGTCCTTCGATCAATTCCGCTTTCGCGGCGGCGATGTTCTCGATCGTGCCCAGGTATTCGAGATGAACCGGAGCGACCATCAATTCCACCGCAACATCAGGCGGCGTGATCTTGCAGAGTCGCTGAATCTCATGCGTCGGAGACGACATTCCCATTTCGAGCACCGCGAGATCGAATTGATCCGGCGTACGATCTTCACTGACCATGCG
>Ga0307408_100001806_pt1 | contig 15613 bp, 11 predicted proteins | sample 322Cmetagenome_FD_202116 | JGI IMG/M metagenome (GOLD analysis project Ga0307408, IMG submission 202116) | Maize rhizosphere microbial communities from greenhouse at UC Davis, California, United States - 322HYB-C-3 | ecosystem: Host-associated > Plants > Roots > Rhizosphere > Soil | place...
TACTTTCGTTTGTAACAACTAGCTTTGCAGGTCGTTTTATAAAAATATATTCCCCTCGCTTCATGAAAAAAATTACTGATTTTTTCTGGTTTTGCTCTGGTGCTCATGTACATACGCTCAAGAAATATCCAACCGAACATAACAAATATGTAGGCATAGGGGCCACCATTTTTTTTACAGCCCTGTTCGCTTCTATGTCTGGCGGATACGCGATGTACTTTGTGTTTTCGGGAGACACAGGCGCGGTTATTTTCGCGGTTATTTTCGGATTGCTTTGGGGCCTGGCAATTTTTAATATGGACAGGTACATCGTGTCGAGCATAAGTAAAAGTGGGACCGGGAACCAACAGATTTTGCAGGCCACTCCGAGGATCTTGCTTGCTATAATGATCGGTATAGTTATTTCAAGGCCGCTGGAGCTGAAAATATTCGACAAAGAAATCCGCCATAAACTTAAAAACAGCTACCTCAATGGACAGCGTTCCAAGATTGATACTCTTAATAATACATTCGCCAATAAGTATACCACAGAACTTCACAAAATTGTTGATCTTAAAGCAGAAAAAGATTCTCTGGAAAGAGACATTAATCGAACAAGATATTTGTTGAATCAGGAAATTTTTGGAGATAAAACTAATCAAACATCCGGCAAGGTGGGCTTTGGTACTTATGCCAAGCAGAAGGAAGGTGTTCTTAACCAGAAAATTCAAAGATTGGAAACCGTTCGTGGTGAAATGGCCCGGCTGGAAGAATTTATTCTTCGAAGGAAAGAACTTGAGGGAATATCCTCAGAAAGGATGTTCAGTGGGAAGCAATTGGATAGCCTGGCTAATGTTGCCGGTTTTGCCGACCGTAACTGGGCATTGGGGCAATTAAGTTTCAATGCAGACGGCAGTCGCGACGTTGGAACCTACATGGCTATTTCCTTTATCGGCATGTTGTTTATCCTATTTGAGTGCTTGCCGGTTTTTGTAAAATTGATGAGTAACAAAGGACCTTATGATATTGCGCTGCAAAATGTAGATGAAGCTGCCATATATGGTTCTTTTAAAGACAAGGACGTAGATGTGGCAGTGGCAGACGGAGTGCAGGACACCAGAATTGAAACCGAGGTTGACAAGCAGAAGAAAATAATTAAGGGACGGTCTGAGGCCGAGGTCAGAAGCTATTCTTTTGATTAATCTGTAAACTGAATTTTCTAAAATGTGTTACCCTTTCATGCAAAAATTTTACTTCGCCTTTTTATTTATCAGCCTGCTTGTATCATCATGTATTACGCAGAAGGCTTCAGTAAACCAAAACGATGTATCTCGTATAATTAAAACTCTTTCTTCTGATAAGATGGAAGGCAGGGGCTTATTTTCTCCCGGGATTGATAAGGCTGCTGATTTCATTGCAGGTGAGTTCAAGGCTATTGGCCTTAAGCCGTTGGCTGGTGCAACCGATTTTAGGCAAGTATTTGAATTGACTACCCTAAGTCCGGTAAGCTGCCTTGCTTATGTAAATGATAAAGTTGTTGATCCCAAAGACGTATTTGTAATTACCGGGAAACAATCGTTAAACTGGCAAAAAAACAGTGGAATTGAAATACAACATATCAAAGCTGGGGAGTCGTTTACAGTTCGCTATAAAGCTATTCTTCAGTTGCATAAGCCCGTTTTTGTATACGTTGACCCAAGTTTTTTTGATGCATTTAAACGTTTTCGTGAGTATTATTCGGCAGAGCGCATCATTGACAAAGTATCAGAAGATGAAGCCGTTTTTGTGTTAGGTAACGAAACTGATGTTCAATCGTTTACGGTAAACTTTGGCACTAAGATTGAAAAACAGAGTTTTACAAATATCGTAGGGGTGCTTCCTGGAAAATCGAAAGCGAAAGAACTGGTGGTTTTTTCTGGGCACTACGACCATTTGGGCATTATTGATGCCGTTGAAGGCGATTCGATTGCTAATGGCGCAGACGATGACGCTTCGGGCATAACTGCGGTTATATCGCTTGCGAAGCATTATAAAAAGTTAAATGCCAATGAAAGGACGCTAGTCTTTGTTGCTTTTACCGCAGAAGAAATTGGAGGGAAGGGCTCGCAGTATTTTTCAAAGCAGTTAAATCCTGATGATGTTGTAGCGATGTTCAATATCGAGATGATTGGCAAGGAATCTAAATTTGGCAAGAATTCGGCGTTTATAACAGGTTTCGACAAATCCGATTTTGGCGCAATTCTCCAGCGAAACCTAAACGGGACGGAGTTTAAATTTCATCCAGATCCATATCCGGCAGAACAGCTTTTTTATCGTAGCGATAATGCAACATTGGCTGCCTTGGGGGTGCCTGCGCATACCATATCGACCGACCAGATCGACATTGATAAGTATTACCACACGGTAAATGATGAGCTTTCAACTTTGGATATTGCCAATATAACTGCAACAATAAAAGCCATTGCCTTAAGTTCGCGAAGTATTGTTGATGGACGCGATACCCCTAAAAGGATTCCGCCTGTAAGTAGCAAGTAACTAATAAGATCGGTCTTAGGCCAGCTCCATCTGCATTACATAGTCTGTTAGGGTAAAAGTGTAATATGGGATGTCAACTTCTTTCAGTATAGAAAATCCTTCTTTGAGGTAAAATTGAAGTGCTTTATTATTCCGGTTAACATTTAGCTCCAGCTCATTGCAGCCGGCCTTTATTGCTTCACCTTTTATAAAATTCAGAAGGCGTTTCCCCAGCCCTTTGCCTTGTTGAGAGGGTGAGATATAAAGCTTATGAATTTTGCAAAGGCTGTCGATAAATGAATAAGACCCAAATGCAATCGCCTGGCTTTCGTCTTCTGCGATAACAAATGTGGCTCCGTCTCCCATTTGTTTTTGTAGTGCAGATAGGCTGTACATATCATCAAGCATAAACCGAATTTGTTCTTCAGATAAGATGTCCTGATATGTTGGCCACCAAATTTCTTCTGCCAATTGATGAATGGTGATTATGTCTGAATCGCCTGCAATTCTTATGATAAGCGCGTTTCCCATTTAAATATTTTCAGCAATAAAGACAAATTTCTCGTCAAACAAAAGTGAGTAGAAACCATCCTTTTCGGTTACGTAGTGCTTATCCGACATTTTTTTTAATCCCTGGGTTTCTAAATTGCTTATCGGCGTTAGCACTTCAACGGGCTCATTCGCGGCCTTCCACTTGCTAAATCCTGGATGAATTGGAAACAAGCGTTGCTGAGGCGTTAAGAAAACAAGATCAATACGTCCCAGAAATTGCTCGCAGCTTTTAATGTTAATTTTATCTATAATAATATTAACAGAGGGGTATTCTTCGCTTATTAAAAAATGTAAAGCATCTACCACTGGGTCAAATTCAGAGTGAATAACTAAGGTGTTTTCCTGCAAGTCGGGTGTTAACCTGGAACTTATTACGGCATCAATCTTAATCCCTAAAGAATCAACATTCTCATACTCAGATTCAGTAACTACCACAGTGGGGCTCCACTCAAGTAACTGCCCCAGATTTTCATAATTAAAGCCTTTTAAGTTTGCAATCAGCAAGGCTGGTTCCTGTTTCTCACGAACAATGTGATGCGATGACATGCCGCAAAAATACGTGAAGAATAATAAATGGTTATCATTATTTAATTTAGGTGTAAGAAATTATACAGGCTGGCGACTAATTGTAAAACGATAAAATTTGGAAGCGGAATTTCTAGGTATAATTAACGAAAATCAGGGCATACTTATAAAGGTATGCCGAATGTATTGTTCGGATAATACTGACGCCGAAGATTTATTCCAGGAGATTTTGCTGCAATTATGGAAGGCATATCCTCAGTTTAACAAAACGTCAAAGGTGAGTACCTGGATGTATCGGGTAGGCTTAAATACGGCCATTACCCGGCTTCGCAAAAATAATCGCCGCCCTTCATTCGAAGAATTGGTACCGGTTCATCATACCCTGCCTGAAACGGGTATTCAGCGTTTGGATATCCTTTTCGATAGAGATTTACAGCAGGCTATTGATCGTTTGGACAAACTTGACAGAGCTTTGCTGATGTTATACCTGGATGAAAAAAGCTATAAAGAAATAGCTGAGATTATGGGGCTTTCGGAAAGTAATGTGGGCGTGAAAGTTAATCGGATAAAGAAAAAGTTAAAAGAAATTATGAATCCCTGATTATGGAATTGGACGATTTAAAAGCCAGATGGCGCAAGGAAACCGAAGAGAATGAACATTTAAATAAACAAGCAATGGAACAGTTACAGGCAATTTTAAGAACCAAAACATCGGGTACATTGGCGGGCGTTAAAGAGAAATACGCAAGAATTATTTCTTTGTTGACTATTGGTTTGCTGATCAACGTTTTGATTAGCCCCTTTCTGCATTTTTTATTAGGCAATGACGGCCCGGTTTTCAGGCTCACAATTGGCGGACTGGTGTCTCTTGTTACCTTGTTGGTTGTGGGCTTAGTAGTGATTTTCTTTTATTGGAGAAAATACAAACAGCTTGAAAGCAATGCTGTCGACGAAAATCTGAAGAAGGCTTTAATGGACAATATCGACAGGCTAAGGCGGTCATTAAGACAAGAGATTTATTTTATGGTTGCTCTTTTTGCTGGCTTATTTGTTTTGGCGAGGGGAGCTTCCCAATATTTAGGCAACGGAGATTTTGGCGACATCTTCCACATTGATATTCTCTTATCAATGCTAGTTGGGCTTTCCATAATGGCTTTTTACGTCTACAAGCGAGTTTCGGCTTATAAAAAAAACATAGCTGAGTTAAAAAAGTACCTCTCGGAATTTGAAGGTAGCCTTAGTTAGAAAGATGAAGAGCTATTCGATCTCATAGCTCTTCATTGCTTTTAGAATAGCTTTCTGTAGATCTCTTTAAACGCTTGCGTTGGGTTGTCGGATAAATTGACTGCAGCTGAAACAGCTACCCCATATACCCCTGCCTGGATAAGGCGATCAACATCATTTGCAGTAACTCCACCAACAGCCAGCAAGGGAATATCAATTCCTTCTTTACGCATAAAATCGCAAATTTCCTGATAGCCTTTGATGCCTAAAAGAGGATAATTATTTGGTTTGGTATGGGTAACGGCAAGTGGCCCGCAACCAATATAGTCAACCACGCCGCTTGAAACAATGCGTTTGATATCTTCAAGAGCGTTAGCAGAAGCTCCCAGGGTTTTATCGTTGCCTATTTTAAGCCTTATTGCGTTAAAATCGGCTTGCATATCTTCAATATGTATGCCCTGAATATCTGCTTTATCCAGTAAATGAATGTTGTCTGTAATAATCAAGGTGCTTCCCCAGTCGTCACAAATGGCTGCAATTGTGTTAATCTCCTGCAGTAATTCAGTATCGGGTTTACTAAAACAGCGATATTGAATCCAGTTGGCTCCGGCGGTACATGCCTGTTGAGCTTGTTCCACGTGGCTGCGGTTGGGTAAATCTTGCGTAAGATAGTGCAGCTTGGAAATGTATTTCTTCATTGAATATTTATTTTAATCTGAGCCCAAGCTCAACTTTATAACTTCTGCTATAGGCTTGCCGACATTCCCATTGGGTTCTTGTATTCTTAAAAGAGCGGCAATAGTGGAGGCAATATCGGTCATAAAATACTCTTGGTTTGATTTGCCTTGTTTAATTCCCCAGCCCATAAACAGCAGCGGAATATGTGTATCATAAGGGTTCCAGGTGCCATGAGTAGTTCCGGTTGCTTGATTGCCAGAGCCCTGATACCAGCCCGGATTCAGGATTATTTGCACTTCTCCGCTTCTTTTTTCATTGTAGCCATTAATGGTTCGGCTTTTTAAGGCATCGGGCAAAGGTTGGATGCCGATGTTTTTCAAATCAATAACATAACTTACTCCGGCTTGCTTTTTGTAATAAGCAATAACGTCTTTTTTTATTTCCTCGAGATTAAGGTTCTTCTCTTCAATAAGCGGGTAATTAAAGTTCACCTGGTAATTAAAGAGCCTGCGGACAATCTTGTCTGTGTTATATTTTTTTGCCAGGATATTATTTATCTCGCTGATATCTGCCTTTAAGCCACTGGCTCCGCTCCATAATCCAGCGGGAATCTTATTGTCCTTTAAAAAGATTGGATTATGTGCCGCGCCATGGTCGGCAGATAAAAAGATGGTGTATTGCCCCTTTCCAACTGTTTTATCCAAATGTTCAAGAAAGGCTGCCAGATCGTTATCCAGCCTCAGATAAGTATCTTCAATTTCGATGGAGTTAGGCCCGAACTGATGCCCCAGATAATCGGTGGAGGAAAGGCTCACAGCAAGAAAATCTGTTACCTCATCTTGTCCCAGTGCTTCGTTTTCAATTGATGCCTTTGCAAAATCGAAGGTTAAAGTATTGGCAAAAGGAGTATTGCGGATGATACTCCAATCGCTGGTTCGGTTTACAGCAATATCGTGAGGAAATATCGGCCCTTTCTCGTTTTTGAATTTTCCTTCATACCGTGGCGAATTATCTTCCGAGCTCTGTTTGTATGATTCTATAGGGTATTGCGTATTCCATTTTTGCGTAAGGTATTTATCAACCAGTCGCTGTTCATTGAAGGCCTTCACCCATTGTGGCAAGTCACTCATATAATAGGTGCTGGTAATCCAGTTTCCGGTTAAATCATCATACCAGTATGCCGCATTTGCAGAATGGCCAACGGGTAGAATTCCTCCCCTATCTTTTAGCGCAATGCCTATTACTTTTGAGCGAAAATTAGTGGCGAGCTTCAACTCGTCGGTTATTGTGGTTGCCCATAAATTTCTGGGAGACATTCGCCCTGCTTTTGAGGTGCTTCCAACCGCCTTTACGGTAGTATCTTCGGTGCAGTATTCCATCCTGCCATTGTTTTGCTCAAGCCAGTCGTTGCCAGCAATACCGTGTATGGCCGGTATCGAACCGGTGTAAATAGTTGAATGCCCTATGGCTGTGTAGGTGGGGATATATGGAATGTAAGTGTTTTCGCAGGAGAACCCTTCATTTAACAACCGTTTAAAGCCTTTGTTGCTATACCGTTCATAGTAACGATAGAGATAATCCCAGCGCATTTGGTCAACAACAAGGCCAACAACCAGTTTAGGGCGGGGTAAAGCCGATGTTTTTTTATTCTGCGAATAAGCAATTCCAGAAAAGCAGATGAATGAGAAGAGGAGTAGTTTTCTAAGTTTCATGAGTGTTATAAGATTGGCAAATGTCTTATTCTGCTGTTAAAGATATGTTATATCACAAATACATTGATATTAAAAAGCCGGTTTTGAGGCCAGCCTTTGGGGATGGTTTGCTTATTAGAATATTTAAAATTTAAGACTCAGGGATATAAGGTAATTGCGCCCTGCTTGAGGGAAATAAAAGTTTTCTGTTACCAGGGTTCCTACATTGTAGGTATATGAGTATCCGTTCGACTCGTATTTCTCGTTAAGTATATTATTTATCAATAAAGTTGCTCCAATGCTTTTAACCCCTTTAAGTGGCAGAGCATAGCCTAAGCGCAAGTCATTAACCAGGAAGGCATCCAGTTTGCGATCGCTCTGCGACGTATTATCAAGATACTGATCGCTTACATACTTCGTTAATAATGCAATGTCAGCATACTTTAAAGGCCGAAAAGCTATTTGATTTGAAGCAATAAATGATGGCGAGTAGGCAATGTTGGTGTTAGTGTAAGTCTTGGAAATTTGTCCTCCATCTATGTAATCATCCATGTACTCAGTGAAGTTTTTAATTTTATTCCTGCTTAATGTTGCATTGGCGGCCCATAATAAAGTCTTTGATAGTCTTATGCTTCCATCAACTTCGATGCCGAGCCTATAGCTATCAGGAACATTCTGACGGATATATTCGCCAACATCGTTAATTTTTCCGGTTGCAATAAGCTGGTTTTTATAAAACATTCCATAGAAGTTGGCGCCTGCTTGAAATGCTTTCGTGCTGATACGGTAACCTGCTTCTACGTTTTTCAGATTCTCAGCCCTTGGTAAAGCTCCGGCAATAGCATTCAGGTAATCGTCGCGGTTAGGCTCTTTATTCGCAATGGCAAATGAAGTGTAGAGATTAGAATTCTGGCCTATTTGATATGTTAAACCAGCTTTAGGATTAAAGAATCTATGATAATGTGATTCATTGTGATTCGTTAATGTTTTATCCGTTCCTGTTATTGAATAATCAAGATAACGATATTGTAAATCATAGAAAATTCGTGCTTTCCCAACTTGGAAGTCAATCTTTCCATAAAAGTTAAAGTCCTTTTTAAAGCCCTTGCCATCATAATAATGCAGGTTGCTGTAGCTGTTCAACAAAGCTGGGGCTGCAATAATCTCACCGAAATGTATGCCATCATATTCATTGTAAGCACCTCCCAAAGTAATGTTGGTTTCAGATGAAGGTGAGTAATTTAACGAGTATGTCAAGCCGTAAAAGTCATTATCAAGCCAACGACGACGTATTAAATCTGTTTCTTCCTCGGCGGCCAATCCAAAATTTGCAGGGTCAAAGCCATAAGCTTCAAAAGTTTGCTTGTCTTTATATTCTTCAAAATATCCCTTCCCTTTTGTATAATGTAAAGCGGTATTTAAATTTAATACATTAGAGAAGGAGTGATTATATAATAACTGATAATGAGTCTGTTTATAGTTGTCGGTTTGATTATTATACCTGAATTGAGAATATGTTCTCCTACTAGAGTTCCACAAGTTGAGTGAATCATCGGGAGTATCATTATAATAAAGATAATCGAGGTTATTGTAATAGTGCTGAAGCAAGGCGTCGTTATCTCCTCTCAATTTAGCCTCAGGAACGCCGTTCCAAACCTGATAGGTTTTTTCATCACCGCCAAATACATTGGCACGTAACATATCATTCTTTCCATAATATGCCCCACTTACAAAATATGATTTTAGCTTGGATGAGCCTCTGTCTATATAACCATCAGATACAATGTTTGATAATCTTCCATCCACAGTGAATTTATTAGCTAACAGCCCTGATCCAATGTTTAAAGTATGCTTTCTCGAATCAAAGGAACCAATAGAGTTATTTAGTTCCGCATAAGCTGTATCCTTTCTTGTTGTGGTTTGAATGTTTAAGCTTCCACCGAAAGCACCTGCGCCGTTGGTAGATGTTCCCACGCCACGCTGAATCTGGATATTATCTACAGATGAAGCAAAATCAGGAAGGTTCACCCAAAAAGTACCATGACTTTCTGAATCATTATATGGAATCCCATTTATAGTAACATTCACCCTTGTTGGGTCACTTCCCCGGATGCGTATTCCGGTATAGCCTATTCCTGCCCCGGCATCAGAGCTTACCACAACCGATGGCGTTTGGTTAAGCAGGTAAGGTAGGTCTTGCCCTAAATTGTTTTTCTCAATATCAGCTTTGTCTAAGTTTTTGAATGTGGTAGGGGTATTAGCAGTGGCTCTTGTCGCTCTTACTATAACTTCATCAGTGTTAATACTGCTTGGGTTTAATGCGATTGACAGGCTAATGCTCGACGTCAAATTTATCTTGCTTGAATAGGGGCTATAGCCCAGATAGCTTACTGTTATTGTGTAAGTGGCGGTTGGCAGGCTTGCAAAGCTAAAGTTGCCATCCGCGTCGGTTTGTAAAGACGTTGTACCATTACTTACGCTTGCGCCTGCGAGGGCTTGCTGGCTAAGCTTGTCGGTTACTTTGCCCGAAATAGAAAATTGTGCTAACGCCACGCAAGGCATTAACATTGCCAGAATGGCAAATGTGCAGAACTGTTTCATTTTGTTGGAATAAAATATGCGCAAGGGGTACGCGCACAACATTAAAAATATCCTTACGCCGGCATTACCCGGATCAAGTTCACGGTAATAAAATCGTAAGCCCCATGCTATTGATTTACTATCCGATGGGTATGATCTCAGCCTGAATTTAAGTATTGAAACTACATGGCTCAATACAAGGCACCCCTAAAGATTATGCAAAGTTATGAAAATAGTGCGTTACTAATTCGATAAAGCGGTGTTTTAAGGATGGAAGATTTTTTATGAGATGCTGTTTACACAAGTAAAGGCGTCAACGTTCCCGGAAACGATTGCATAAATATAATAAGGCAAATGGTTCTTATTTATATCAAATCTCACTAAAATTGTTGAAAACTAATCTTTTTCAACACTCCGGTATCGGGCCAATCGAATAATTGTAACAATAAAGTTAATACTGATAGAAAGAGAGTTAGGGATATTAACATTGTAAAAATTTCCGTTTTAAACGTAACCAATAATTAAAATTAATGACACACACATTTAAAGCACTTGTATTCCTTGCATTAGCGTCGTCGCTGGTTTTGGGGGGGAATGTAAATGCTCAACAGCTAAAACCACAGCCTTGGCCATCAGCTTTGCCTGTAGTAACAGCTCCCGTATTTAAAAAGGATACAATCAGCATTGTTAAAAACGGTGCAGTTAATGATGGTATCACTTTAAACACTCAAAGCATTAATAAAACAATCGAGGAGGTGAGTAAGAATGGCGGCGGGGTAGTACTTATTCCTCGCGGGCTTTGGCTTACAGGCCCAATCGAGTTAAAAAGCAATGTAAACCTGCATTTGGCTGCCGATGCATTTTTAAACTTTACAGGGGATTTTTCGCAATATAAGTTGGTAGAAACAAATTGGGAAGGCTTGGGGGCCGTTCGCAATCAATCTCCAATTTCTGGAACCAATCTTGAAAATATTGCCATTACTGGAAAAGGTATCATTGATGGCAATGGCGATGCCTGGAGAATGGTAAAAAAAGATAAGCTTACTGAAACCCAGTGGAAAAGGCTCCTCGCTTCAGGGGGCACATTAAATGATGATAAAAAGATCTGGTACCCAACAGAAAGCTCTTTAAAAGGCTCGAAGGTAAAGAAACCGGGAGTGATTGCCCCTGGCAAAACCATTAAAGACTTTGAGGAAATTAAAGATTTTCTTCGCCCGAATTTGTTGGTACTTAACAATTGCAAAAAAGTTCTGCTGGAAGGAGTAACTTTCCAAAATTCGCCAGCCTGGAACCTTCACCCTTTAATGTGCGAGGATTTAACTGTTCGAGATGTTACGGCTAAAAATCCCTGGTATGCACAGAATGGGGATGGTATTGACGTAGAATCTTGTAAAAATGTGCTTATCGAAAATAGCGTTTTCGACGTTGGCGATGATGGTATTTGTATTAAATCAGGCCGTGACGAACAAGGCCGTTTACGCGGCAAGCCTACCGAAAATCTAATTGTGCGTAATTGTGTGGTATATCATGCGCATGGTGGTTTTGTTATCGGAAGTGAAATGTCGGGAGGTGCCAGAAACCTGTATGTTTACGATTGTACCTTCATTGGCACAGATATCGGCCTTCGCTTTAAAACAACCCGTGGCCGTGGTGGTGTAGTAGAGAACATCTTCGTGAAAAACATCAACATGAAAGATATTCCCGGTGAGGCTATCTTATTTGATATGTATTATGCGGCTGTGGATCCGGTTGCCCTTGCTGGTGAAAAACGTGAGGCTCCAAAAGTTGAGCTCTTACCTGTTACAGAAGCTACCCCGATCTTCAGAAATTTCTACATCAGCAATGTGGTTGCCGATGGGGCAGAGAAATCAATTTTCGTAAGAGGATTGCCCGAAATGAACATCAGCAACATTTTTCTTAATGATATAACTATTCAGGCAAAAAAAGGTATCGAAATCGAAGAAGCTAAGGGCATTTACCTGAAGAACGTAAAAGTAATTTCCGAAGAGTCGAAACCTCTGGTTAATATTCAAAACAGCACCGAAATAGGATTCGATAATTTCATGTATAAGCCTGGTACAGAATTGCTCTTTAATATCAATGGGAAGCGTTCTGCCAATATCAGCGTGACTAATACTAAAATAACTGACGCCAAGCTGCTTGCAGAATATAACCAGGAAGCTACCAAGAAAGCCTTAAAAGTTAAGTAAACCTATAAACACATACATGAGAAAACTAGTAGTTATTGCAGCATTGGCTGGTGTGCTATACACACAAGGCAGTGTAGCTCAAACCAAGCCATTGTCCGAAAAAATGGCAGCAACTGTGATGGATATTTGGGCAGATTCATTATGGACTGGCCGCCCCTTTAAATGGAGTTATGATCAGGGCGTGCTCCTGGAGGGTATTGCGAATATCTGGTATCGTACCGCTGATGCAAAGTATTTCAATTACCTCAAAAAAAGTATGGATTATTTTGTTCAGCCCGATGGCTCTATAAAAACTTATACTGGTAAGGAATTTAATATTGACAATATTAAAAATGGCCGGGCAATATTGCTGCTTTATAAAGTAACTGGCCAGGAGAAATATTTAAAGGCAGCTCAGTTACTGCGCAATCAATTAAAAGACCATCCGCGTACCAACGAAGGCGGTTTCTGGCACAAGAAAATCTATCCTTACCAAATGTGGTTGGATGGCTTATATATGGCAGAACCATTTTATGCAGAATATTCAGCCTTGACAAATGATCAAGCCGGATTTGACGATGTTGCTAACCAGTTTATCTGGATGGAAAAGCACTCCCGTGATCCTAAAACCGGATTAATGTACCACGGTTGGGATGAGTCAAAACAACAGCGTTGGGCAAACAAAGAAACAGGCCTTTCTCCCCACATTTGGGCAAGGGCAATGGGATGGTATGGCGTAGGGCTTGTTGATGCTCTTGAATATTTTCCTGAAGATCAGCCGAAACGTAAGGAGTTAATCGCAATCTTGAACCGCTTTGCTGCTGCAATTAAAAGCGTACAGCAATCGAATGGTTTATGGTATGATGTAATGGATGTACCAAAGGGAAAAGGAAACTACTTTGAATCATCTGCCGCCAGCATGTTTGTATTTGCTATTGCAAAAGCAGTGCGTTTAGGATACTTGCCTCAGTCTTATATGGCGGTAGCCAAAAAAGGCATGGACGGCATGAAAAAAGAGTTTGTGGAAACCGTTAATGCCGACAAAGTAAATTTCAAAGGAACAGTTACCGTTTCCGGATTGGGTGGTGAGAAAAACTATCGTGATGGAAGTTTTGAATACTACATGAGCGAAAAGGTTATTACCAATGATCCAAAAGGTGTTGGGGCATTTATGATGGCTGCCAATGAAATGGAGATCGCAGCTATGCCGAAACCAGGTTTAGGCAAAACCGTGACATTGGATTCTTACTTCAATAACGAAGTTCATAATGAACCGGCAACCGGTAAACCTGAGCCATTCCATTACATCTGGCCAGAGAAAGATAATAATGGCTTTGCATTGTTGGGACATGCGTTTTCTTATGCTGGTGCGAAAACTACAACATTAGAAGATGCACCTACTGCTGCAAATCTTAAGAATAGTAAAGTCTATATCATTGTAGATCCTGATACTGAAAAGGAAAATCCAAATCCAAATTACATTCAGCCAGAGCATGTTAAAGCCATTGCCGATTGGGTTAAAGCTGGTGGAGTATTAGTGTTAATGGGCAATGATGCAGGAAATGCTGAATTTAAGCACTTTAATACTTTGGCGAATACCTTCGGGATTAACTTTAATGAAGATAGTAAGAATCGGGTTACTGGTTCGCAATTTGAAATGGGAACTGTAAAGATTCCAGCCGGGCATCCAATTTTTAAAACTGCCAAAAAAGTATATTTAAAAGAGGTTTCAACCTTAACATTGAAAGCTCCGGCTAAGCCTTCTATCATTCATAATGGCGACACTATCGTGGCGACAGCTAAATACGGTAAAGGAACTGTATTTGCCGTTGGCGATCCATGGTTATATAATGAGTATACTGACGGCCGCAAGCTGCCAGCCGATTTTGAAAATTTTAAAGCAGCAACAGATTTGGTAAACTGGCTGGTTTCGCAAGTTCCGGCTAAGTAATTTGTAGCAGCACACCACATGATGGTTAAGTCAGTAGTTTTTAGGTGAGTTTGCCTAAGTTTGCGATGCTTTTTTTAAGCTTCGATCAAAAGAGCAACAAAAATTGCTCGCTATAACCAAAACAATTGAATTAAAAAGACGCAGTTAGCTGGTTTTTCTGTTAAATGCCAGCTAATTGCCGATGAGAACATAATACCACAACTGAAACACGGGGATGAAAACGTTTTTAGACGAGAATTTCTTATTAAACACCAAAACGGCGCAGCAACTTTACCACGAGTTTGCAAAAGAGATGCCGATTATTGATTATCACAATCATTTAATACCTGAGCAAATTGCAAAGGATGTAAATTTTGAGAACCTAACTCAGGTTTGGTTATATGGCGACCACTATAAGTGGCGTGCTATGCGTACCAATGGTGTTGACGAATCATACATCACCGGCAATAAAGGCGATTATGAGAAGTTTGAGAAATGGGCTGAAACTGTTCCCTATACTTTGAGAAACCCATTGTACCACTGGACTCATCTGGAGCTTCAGCGCTATTTCGACGTGACTGATGTGTTAAACGGAAAATCAGCGAAGAAGGTATACGATGAGTGTACAGCAAAGCTTCAAACTAAAGAATACTCAGTAAGAAGCTTGCTGAAAATGCAGAAGGTGGAGTTGGTTGGAACAACTGATGACCCTCTTGATAATCTGGAGTGGCACAAAATTATTAATGGCGATAATTTCGGCATTACAGCTCGCCCAACTTTCCGTCCGGACAAGGCCATGGCTGCAGAAGATGTGCCTGGATTAAACGCTTACATTGATAAATTAGAGGCGGTTGCCGATTTAAGCATTTCAGATTTTGATACTTTCCTTGCTGCACTTAAGAAACGCCACGATTTCTTCCACGAGAATGGGGCAAGAATCTCTGACCATGGCTTGGAGCAGATCTATGCTGAAGACTATACAGATGCTGAAATCAAAGCAATCTTTGGCAAGATCCGTGCAAATCAGGCATTAACGCAGGAAGAAGTATTGAAATTCAAATCAGCAATGTTAATCCACTTTGCGGTTTGGGATCATGAAAAAGGATGGGTTCAACAATTCCACCTGGGAGCTCTGCGTAACAACAACACGCGGATGTTGACGCAACTCGGCCCTGATACAGGTTGGGATTCTATCGGAGATTTTAGCCAGGCTCGCCAGATTTCTAAGTTTTTAAACAAATTAGATACTGAAGATAAGTTAGCAAAAACCATTCTTTATAACCTTAACCCAGCTGACAATGAATTAATGGCTACCATGATTGGTAACTTCAACGATGGTTCGGTTGCAGGAAAAGTTCAGTTTGGTTCTGGATGGTGGTTCCTTGATCAAAAAGACGGCATGATCAGGCAAATGAATGCCCTTTCTAACATGGGCTTATTGAGCCGATTTGTTGGTATGTTAACCGACTCTCGCAGCTTCTTGTCTTATCCTCGCCACGAATATTTCAGAAGAATACTTTGTAACCTGTTTGGGGATGATGTTGAGAACGGAGAAATTCCGGCAGATATGGAGTGGTTAGGAAAAGTGGTTAAGGACATTTGCTATTATAACGCAAAAAATTATTTCAACTTGTGATAAGTAAGGTATTGTGCTTTGGTGAATTGATGGTTCGTATCTCGCCGTCGCCAGATAACGAATCGGAAAAGCATCCCTTTCTCTTGTATATGGGAGGTGCTGAAGCAAATACAGC
>Ga0307408_100001807_pt1 | contig 15605 bp, 6 predicted proteins | sample 322Cmetagenome_FD_202116 | JGI IMG/M metagenome (GOLD analysis project Ga0307408, IMG submission 202116) | Maize rhizosphere microbial communities from greenhouse at UC Davis, California, United States - 322HYB-C-3 | ecosystem: Host-associated > Plants > Roots > Rhizosphere > Soil | place: USA...
CCGTGCGCTGGCTCAGGATTGCCATAGGCTTGACCGTTACCCTGCTGACGCTGCTCTGCGTGTTCCCGGCCCAGGCCGCACCCGGCAGTGCTTGGGCGGTATTGCTCGACGAACAGGGCGACCTGACGCTGAGCGACATTCGCTCTGCCCGCTATACCAATCAATTCAGCCCCATCGACCTGGACCGCCTCAAGGCCGCCGAGCCAGGCGGTGCATTGTGGCTGCGTTTCCGCCTGGCCCCGGACAGGCACGAACACATCTTGCGCATCTTCGCACCCGATCTGTCACGCCTGAATCTCTATGTGCTGGACGGCGATGCCCTGGTCGAGCAACAGGTCAGCGGCAATGCCACGCCGCATACCGAACCGTCGGTGCCCAGCAGTGACTACATACTGCCCCTGCCGCGCAGCGACAAGTCGCTGGACGTCTACCTGCGATTGGCCTCGCGCCATGAGCTGCGCCCCTACGTCACGCTGGAATCGGCCGTCACAGCCGCGGCCGATCAGAACCAGACGCTGATCTACGGGCTGCTGTTCGGCTGCATCGCCATGCTGATCCTGCACAACCTCACCCGCTACGCCTACACCCGTTCACGCAGTTGCCTGTGGCTGGCCGCCTGTGAAGGGCTGCTGATGCTCAGCCTGGTGCTGTTGCTGAACCTGGCGGGGCCCTGGCTACCCGACTGGCCGGCGGTGCAGACGCCCGGGGCCTACCTGGCGCTGCTGCTGACGGCGCCCTGCGGCCTGATGTTCGCCTACCGCTTCTTTGCGCCCCTGGGGCCGCACCCGTTGAACCGGCTGCTGCTGGGGGACATCGTGTTCGTCATGCTGTGCAGCCTGCTGCTGTTGTTCGTCAACACGCTACCGCTCAACATCATGACCTACGCCCTGGTGGCCCTGGCCGGCCTGAGCATGTTGTTTGTCAGCGCCTGGCACTGGCAAAAGGGCTATCGCCCGGCCCGGCTGTTCGTCGCGGCCATGGTGGTCTTCAACCTGGGCACGCTGATCATCCTGCCGGCACTGCAAGGGCTCACGGAAGTGGCTCCCCAAGGCTTGATCATCACCCTGCTGGTCTTCATCTGCATCAGCGGCTTGTTGATGAGCGTCGCCCTGGGCGAGCGCCAGCGCTCGATCAACGAAAGCCGTTTCAGCCTCAGCCGCGACCTGGCGGCGAGCAATGCCGAAATCAATGCCAAGGCCGAATTCCTGGCGAAGATCAGCCACGAGATCCGCACCCCGATGAACGGCGTGCTGGGCATGACCGAGCTGCTGCTGGGCACGCCGCTGTCGGTCAAGCAGCGCGACTACGTGCAGACGATCCATAGCGCCGGCAATGAACTGCTGACCCTGATCAACGAGATCCTAGACATTTCCCGGCTCGTATCCGTGCAGATCGAACTGGACGATGTGCAGTTCGACCTCAATGCCCTGATCGAGGATTGCCTGAGCATCTTCCGCGCCAAGGCCGAACAGCAGAACGTCGAGCTGATCAGTTTCATCCAGCCCCAGGTACCCCGCGTGATCAGCGGCGACCCGACGCGGCTGCGCCAGGCGTTGCTGAGCCTGCTGGAAAACGCCCTGAAGAAGACCGACGAGGGCGAAGTGCTGATCGTCGTCGCCCTCGACGAGCGCAGCCATCAGCCCCGCCTGCGCATCGCCGTGCAGGACAGCGGAGCGCCGATGGATGCTGAAGAGCGCGACACGCTGATGCACGCCGAGCTGCACAGCAAGAACTTCCTCTCGGCCACGCGCCTGGGTGGCAACCTGGGCCTGGTCATCGCCCGCCAGTTGATCATCCTGATGCATGGGGAATTCGGAATAAAAAGCGGCAGCAACCAGGGCAGTACCCTGTGGCTGACCTTGCCGCTGGACCCGGATCGCCTCGAACACCCGACATCCGACCTCGATGGCCCGTTGCAAGGGGCTCGGGTGTTGATCGTCGACGACAACGACACCTGCCGCAAAGTGCTGGTGCAACAGTGCAGCGCCTGGGGCCTGAACGTCAGCGCGGTGCCATCGGGCAAGGAAGCCTTGGCGCTGCTGCGCACCAAGGCGCACCTGCGCGATTATTTCGACGTGGTGCTGCTGGACCAGAACATGCCGGGCATGACCGGCATGCAACTGGCGGCCAAGATCAAGGAAGACCCGAGCCTGAATCACGACATCCTGTTGATCATGCTCACCGGTATCAGCAACGCACCGAGCAAGATCGTGGCGCGCAACAGCGGGGTCAAGCGCATCCTCGCCAAGCCAGTGGCCGGCTATACCCTCAAGACCACCCTGGCGGACGAGTTGAACCAGCGCAACCGGGGCCAGGCAACGAAGGTGCAGGTGAACGCCGGCCCTCCACTCCCGGTGAAGGTGCCGAGCGACTTCCGCATCCTGGTAGCCGAAGACAACAGCATTTCCACCAAAGTCATCCGCGGCATGCTCGGCAAACTCAACCTGCAACCCGACACCGCCAGCAACGGCGAGGAAGCCCTCAAGGCCATGAAGGAACAGCGCTACGACCTGGTCCTGATGGACTGTGAAATGCCGATCCTCGACGGGTTTTCCGCGACCCAGCAGTTACGGGCCTGGGAAATGGGTAACCAGCGCACCCGCACGCCGGTGGTGGCGCTCACGGCGCATATCCTGGCCGAGCACAAGGAGCGCGCCCGCCAGGCCGGGATGGACGGGCACATGGCCAAGCCGGTGGAACTGTCGCAGTTGCGTGAGCTGATCGAGCATTGGGTAGCCCAGCGCGAGCAGCAGGACAAGACCGCGGCGCATTCCTCCTAGGCCACGACAGGCTCGCGCGAGAGCCCAAAGCCCTGTTTAAAATTCCAACGCATGTATATTGCGGGTCGTTTCGGCGATAACGGATGCCCGGACCCGTTCCCGGAACGTTGAATAATGCAGCGTACTGAACGTGACAACCGCCATTTCTTCCAGGCTAGTCTGGACCACTTCTTCAATCGGCCAGAAAAGAAAGCTTGAGACCGTTCTACGCGTGCTGAATTGCTTGTGATAAAGAGCCAGCTCAATTTTCCCAGCTGATTTCGGCAGGCAAGGAATCACTTGGAAGAACGCCGAATCCTGTTGCAAGCTTGCTCGTTCGAACGCCTCGAGGGCATTGGGATTTCGCTCCAGGGCTCCAATCGACTCAGTCGCCGGCTGCGCAAAGCGTTCATCGAATGACTTGGATAGTTGAAGGGAAACACTCTGGGCCATTGATCCCTCGCCAGCCAGTCCAGGCTCGAGAGGACGGGCCGAATCCCAGCCCAGGTATTGCAGCTTTTTCTTGTAGTAGCTGAACCAACTACTGCCCACCAATCCGTCCCGATAAGCCGACCGTGTGGCCAACTGGGCGTAAAGGTTGCTCAGGCAAATGTCTTCGCGATCCTGACGGGACAAGCCCTCGCCAAATGAAACGAGACTGCCTGCCACCACAGCCGCTCCTGTGGCGTCACTGCCATACAATGCCTGCTCGCGATCCTGCAAATACCCGGCATTCATAGGGCGGCCCCCGATGGATCGAATTCAACGCTGCTCGAAATATCAAAGATATGTTCAGCGGGCCTATCGCCCAGCTTCTGAACAATCGCCCCACGAAGGGGTTCGTAAAGCTCATTCGATAAGCCGGCCTGGAAGCATCTGGACTGAACATTACCCACAACATTGGCCACCGACAGGCATTGTTCGAGCGGGTTGGAGATATCGGTTTGCGAAGTCTCGTAGCTCAGGTAGACACTGCTTAGCAGGGGACCCGGCTGGGCCAGCACCACTTGCAAGTTGACCCTGCCGGCAGATTCGTCGTTAACGTGTGGCAGTACGGAGTCCTTGCGCTTGTAGGTATGTTCACGCAACTGCTCCATGGCCGGCAGGGTACCGGATAATTTCGCGACACGGTCCAATAAACCCGTGACTTTATCGGTAGTCGTTCGATCGACGGACTCGCCCAAACATCGCCCCAGCCAGTGCGCCGCATTTAAGTGGCATGTTCCATCAAGTGGAAAATTATTCCATGCGACCGTTTTCTGCAGCCAAGCATTCTTCAAGACTTCACGATACTCGTCATACCATTTTGGCGCCAAGGCATAACCCGGGTATTTTTTATTGGCCACCAACTGCGCAAACAACAACGATTGCAGCACATCGCTCTTCTCTTGCTCTGCCATATCCTGCGACAGCACCACTACAATTCCGGCATTAATAAGAACCGAATAATGATCATTCATTGCAACCACTCGCTCGTTTATGGTCGGCGACTACAACGTAGTCGCCTTAGAAGCTTTACTCGATCAGAGTTCGTAAGCCAGGATTTTTTGTTTTGCACGATCACCCAGCCGTTCAATAATAATATCGCGGGTACTGTTAATAATGGACGGCACCATGGTCATATGACTTTCACCGCGATACAAATCGACGGCGCTGCTGTCCCAATTAACAAACAAGACTTGGGTCTGGTTAGTACGCTTGATGAAACGCACGGCTCCCAGTGCCAGGATAACTTCGCCATGGGGCGTCTCGTGACAGGTTGCCACACCAAAACCGCCCGCGCCGGACTCCTGGACGTTGCGCTCAAACACCTGAAGCGGCCTGTCACGCTCCTGCAACGAATTAATTGCAACACCGGCGACCTGGAGCATCAGCGCTGAGGTGGGGCCGGGAATGGCGGCTGCCGCCACCGCCGCACCGAGAATCTTCAACACCAGTTGATCCATCGTGAAACTTTTGCCCGAAGCGGTAACCGTATCGTAGTACTTCTTCAGGATCGTCCAACCGCAATCCTGCATGACTTGCAGGAAGAGTTGATACCACTCCTTTCCTTGCGCATCGTTGGGGTATTGTTTATTAGCCACTAACGAGGCGAACAAATACGAATGCTGGATATCGGCCTGGTTTTGTTCGGACATTCCCGAAATAAAAGCCAGGATACCATCGCCAACGATCGAGGCACGATCCGGCTTCTCGGGATACTCACCCACCTGACTGCTTCGAAACAGCGAAGCAGGTGCGATGACTTCAAACTCATCCGGCGATACATCGTAAGTCTTCAACCGATTAACGCGATCAGCCAAAGTCATAACAGAATCAAATTTAACGCTCATACTCTTTTCCTTTTTAATAAAAGATCCTCCATGGACCCGAGAGGCAAACTTACGCAACCCATTTCACAACAACAAGCGCACAACTGTAACCGTACATAATGAAATCCAACTCACTACATTAATCCGCCTCTTCTTGAAGTTGCACTTCGTCTCCGCCACGAGCCGACAGACACCCCGACGCCTGATAGACTCCACCTCAAATTCATTCGTCGCGAGCCTCAACCATGCTCCCTGTGCTGTTCAGCGTTTACCTGAAGATGCTGGTGCTCTACAGCCCCTTCTTCGTCCTCTCCTGCTTTATCGGCCTGACTCGCGGCTATTCCCGCAAGGAACAACGCCGCCTGGCCTGGAAGGTCGCGATTGCGACGCTGGTCTCCAGCGTGCTGCTGTATTTGTTCGGGCGAGTGATTTTCAGCGTGTTCGGCATCACCGTGGATGCGTTCCGTATCGGCGCCGGCAGCGTGCTGTTCATATCGGCCCTGGGCATGGCCCAAGGCAAATCGGCCGTGCAGACCGACAATGTGCAGCAGGACGTAACCATCGTCCCGCTGACCATTCCGTTGACCGTCGGCCCCGGCACCATCGGCGCCCTGCTGGTGATGGGCGTGAGCCAGCCGCACTGGGACGACAAACTCATGGCCATCATCAGCATCGCCCTGGCCAGCTTTACCGTGGGCGTGGTGCTGTACCTGTCCAGCCGCATCGAGCGGATTCTCGGCGACCAAGGCTTGCAGATCGTCAGCCGCCTGATGGGGCTGTTTGTCTGCGCCTTGGCGGCGCAGATCATTTTTACCGGGGTGAGAGGTTACTTGGTGCCGTGACGGGAGACGGCTTACCCTGCGACCGGCGCCGGCGCCGGCGCCAGCAACTCCGCCAGAGTTGCACTGCCGGTCGCACCCAACGCCCTTAACCGCGTCACAAACATAGACACCGGGCTCGCTTGGGCAGCGTTGAAGCCCAGGCACAGTTCGCCACGCAATACCGGGTCGGCGGAACACACATCACGCAGAATCAAGCAGCGTTCACTGTCCGGGTCAACGATGACCAGGTGCGCCTGGACAATCTCGAATACGAGTTTTTCAGGCTCATCGAATGCGCAGATCAAGGTGCTTAGCGTGGCGGGCGTTTCACCCAGGGCATGGCGACAGTCGACAATGACCGACTCCAGTTTCAGCCACACCGGCTTGGTCAACTGGCACGTCACCGAGCCTTGGCCCAGGCGCAGAATCAAGCGGCTGACCTCGTCGGGAATCAGCGGCGAAAGATCGCGGCCGACACTCTCTCCTTCAACCACCAGCACTTGGGCGTTGCGCTGGATATAATCGAACGGCCCGATGCTTCGCTTGTCCGGATAAATGAGCACCCGCCCGTCCGGGTGCTCGTGCAATAACACGTTCACCTGCGCTTGAGTGCCCAGCAGGGTGAAGTCCGTGGGTAGATTCTTGCCGGTTACCCGCAGCAACCGGGCGCTTTGCACGTCATACCAGCGCAGGCTCCCAGGCTCGGACTCCACCGACACGAACTCGTCATGCCGGGCCGTTTCCAGCAATCGTTGGAGGGCTTCGACCAAGTGCTCGCCCTGAGCGCTCACCCAGGCGTGATTGACCCCGGTGATGGTCGCCGTTTCCTGATGACGCAGCGCCAACGCCACACCGTCCACGCTTATGCCGCGCAGTCCGGAACCTTCGAGCGTGACGTCAGCGAATCGCCAGTCCGACCATTCCCGTTGATAAGCTGGCAGGCTGGCGCCTGGCAACAGTTGCGAGCCGGCGCCAAATGCCTGGTCAAGCTGCTGCGGGTCGAAGAACGGCTGGCTCATTATTTCACCGTTAGACCGATTGAACAGCCAGACCGACTGGTTGTCCGGTATCACGCCGAGCAAGCGCACTTCCTTGTCTAGCCCCGGATCGCATAACAACAATCGGTGCGTCACGTACCAGGCACAGAGATTGCCGTCACCGGCTGTGTTGCGCACCCCGGCAATGGCGAAGTCCTTGGCCGGATAGCGCTTGGCCAGCGGCTCGAGCGCCTGCCACCACTGGGCACGGTCTTTGAGCCAGCGCTCACTCACACCGGCGAACTGCAGCGCGCCTTGCGCAACCAAGTTGAAAAACAGCCCGTTTTCATCGAGTGCCACATAGCCCCCTTCGACCGCCAGGACCTGCCTGAGCCCCTCTGGCTGCACCCATTGGTGCGTCCACTGCGCCTTACCGTCCGTCACGCTGCGTTGCAGTCGGCAGAGCGTCTGGTTGGGGCTGACTCGCTGGTAAACGAAGAACACATCGCTGTCGCCAGCCATGGGTAAGAGCATCAGACCGTCCAGATGCTTGATCGAATCGTCCCAACCTCGGGCATGGTGCTGGGCCGGTGGTGCCGGGATCAGGCAACGATCGCTACGGCGTATCCACACCATGTCTCGGACGCTGGGCGCAATCGTCCAACAGATCGCAACATACGAGGCCGGTTGCCAATAGACGGCCGTAGACCCAGTGTTCGAGGGATCGGCGCTCAGTCGAGCGAAATTGCCCAGCACGGACGACCACTTAGCCAGCGTATCGCCAGTCAACAGCAGCGCTTGCAGCTGCGGTGCCGTGTCGTAAGTGACGGAACTCAATAATAATTGCCCGTCATGAATCAGGTATCGGTATTGCCGGACGGCTTGATTTTCATCAACGTGTTCCTGCAAGACATGAATCACTCCCTGGGCATCCGCCTCGATGTTGCGAATGGTGCTCTTGCCCTCCTGGATGAGTAGCAGATAACGACATTCGAGCAGGCCCGTCGCACAATCCGCTTGCCAGATCTCGTACCCGTCGGGATCGTAAAAATATGCCGAATCATCCACGACCAGTGACAATCGTGGCTCGCCGAGTACTTCCATGTCGTCGCGGATGTAAAGGAAACGGTCCTCGGCCGCGTCATACCAGGCCGTGGTATAGCTAGGTTGTCGAGGATCCTCGAATGGAACCAGGTAGTGGTCGATCGTTGTATAAGGCAACGCCAATCGATGCTCGCGCGCCAGGCCCTGGTAGTGGTCAAGCAACGCCTGTTCATCGAGCCCCTCGGGCGCCGTCTGCTCGACAAAATCCAACTGGCGCTTATTCCCGGTGACACTGAACAATTGGTCGGCTGTGCGAATCAGTACTTCGTTACGGCCGACACGAGCGACATGGATAGAGCCGATGTACAACTCACCGGACGGCTCGACCCGGATATCACTGTCCTTGGCCCAGGTTGCCTGCAAAACCCAGCGACAATACGTCAGGTTCGGTGCGACAAGCCTTATGTTCACCCCGGGATTGAGCGCCACGGTGCAGCGTGCGCCAGCGCCCCTGAGCCAATAGGACAGCTTTCCTTGCCAGGCATCCGGGAGGATAGGAACCACGAGCGTCCGCTCTACCGCATCCAGATTCACCCGGATGACCGTTTCGCCGTACACCGGGTTCAGGCGATTGAGAATGTAGTCGGAAGGAAACGAGTAGAACGAGAACAGGAACAGCCAGGAGCCGTCCGCTTGCTTTTTCTCCAGCCGGCGAGCCGTGTCGAACCCACGATCGTGGCGCAAGCGAGCGAAGGGCAACGCCTTGTATTCATAGCCGTAAGTGGTTTGGGGCGTGCAGGGCAGCACGATGGGTTGTCCTACGGGCAAAGCGAATCTGATCCGTCCGGGCAACCCCAACTCTTGGCGAATATCAATCGCTCGTGAATCGTCGAAGTCGAAACCCGGTACACCGAAATGATCACGCAGCGGATACAGCTTCGGACTGTCGAGCAGCATCGTTGCATCGTTCAGATCGATGCTTTTGATCAGCAGCGGCGAACGTGGCACCCACGCATCCAACTTGTGATCATGGTAGTAGCCATCGCCACGATAGGCCTGCTCCAGATCGGCAAAAAAATCTCCGACTTGTTGCGCCTCGCGAGCAATGCTGGCAAACCCCTGGGCCAGTGCAGCAACCCCGACGGCCAAGCCACCCAATATCACCCCCGCGCCGCCAAGTACCGCCGCTGCAGTCGACGCGCCGGCCAACCCTGCCCCGATGCCGCCCGCCATCAGGGCCAGGCTGGCAGAGTCGAACGCCAGCTGGGTCCCGAATTGCGCCGTCTCAATGCCGTTGCGGGCCGTCTTCAGTTGATAGATATCAAAGCCGACATTGGCCAACCCCAACACCGCGCCGACGCCTTCGTTGGCCGCATGCCCCAGCGCCTGGCCGACAATCGGCGCGCACGTGCGAGCGATGAGCCGCTCTTCGGCCAATGCGGTACGGACCAACTGCACCAGGCCCGCCACATCCACAACGTTGCCATGCACCAGTTGCGCATAGTTGACGTAGGCGTGCAGGCGAACGGCGGTGGTCAGCGTTCGGTCAGCGCCTTCCCGGCTGCGCAAGGCGTTCATCAATGCCTGGATGGTGAAACCAGCATTGAGGGTATGAACACTCCCGGCCTCGGTCGGGTCCAGGACGCTGCCCGTCTGCGCAGGTTTGCGCGCCAGGGTCGAAAACTGTTCCGACAGCCAGTTCTTGATCCGCAACAGGCGATGATCGTCGCTGAGCACGCGGATCGGCTGTTGCGGGTGCGCGGGATCGATCAGGCTCACCCGGTATTTGCCTTCCGGGGTCATTTCCAGTGTTTCGAACAAGGGCACCAGCGGGGTCGTCGAGCCATGCAATTCTTGCAAGTCGACCGTTGCCTGAGCGATCTGCTGGCCCCACCAGTGGCTATCCAGCTTCAGTAAACTGCTACCCAAGTGCGCGTTACTTGCCAAGGATCTGCCATGGGCACTGTTCAAGCGTTGGCGAATTGCGAGCGTCGGTTCTCCTGGCAAGGGGTCGGGCCTGAGCAGGTGTTCCACGGTAAAACCATCAGCCAGTTCCAAGGTTGCGATCTTTTCGCTGTTCAAGTCGATCAGATCGAATTCCGGTCGAGCGGCAGAACCATAGGCCGCGTAATAGTGGGCCATGCCCTCTGCCTGGAAAAATCGTTCCAGCCGAGTTCTCATCTCATCCGCATGATCAAAGTTGCACAGACCGAAGTTGGGGTCGAAGAAATGATAGGTGGCACGTTGGCCGCTGACCGTCTTGGCCACCAACATCGAGTGGTTATCAGAATTGAGCATCACCATACGGGGGCCGCTGCGCGTCTCGAGCAGGTCCCTGACCTGATCCAGGTTCGCCTGCCCCAAACGCGTTCCGACCTCAGGCATCGGTACATCCCGCAACGCTTCCAGCGACCGCAGAAAGGCTTGGGCATCGGCCTCACCGGGTTCGAGCACCGCCAGGTAGAAGCGTCCGCGCAAGTGCTTGGAAGACACTTCACCCTGGGCCAGCGCTGCGCTCATTACCAACGCCAGGGGATAGCAGCGCCCGCCAATCGCCTCGCCATCGCTATCGAGCAGCAAATCCTGGGGGACCATTTGCACGGCGTTGTCGCCGAATCCGTCCAGCACCTGCGCGGAGCGTTCAACGACCTTGAGGCGATGCTCAAGGGTCGCCACTTTCTGGATCCGTGCGACTTGACGCCCCCATTGGAACAACGTCCGCGCCTGTTTCAAGGCCGTTTTCTTCAACTCCAGCGCGCTGTCGGACAGCAGCGGCGCATCCGCCGAGTCGCTCACCAGGCCATTCATGAAGCTGGCCGCCTTACGCTTGAACAATTGCCGCTCGATAACCGCGTAACGGCCGGCAATAGCCTGTTCGGCAACGCTGTTGGCCAGGTTTTCCAACTCACTGGTGAAGGCATTGAAACGCCGGTTATCCAGGGTGTCCAAGCCCAGCAACACGCCCAGCGAAAGCCGCTGTATCGGGCTGGCCTCAATGAAGCGCCGGTTACCGCTGGCGATATCGACCAGCACGTCGTCGATCCCCAGGTCCTGCATCTTTGCATCGCTCAGGAATACTGGAGCCAGCCTATCGACTGCCTGGCGCCGGATACGCTGGCGATCATCGAAACTCAACGGCAGCGGCTTCTCGAAGCGGATTTCACCGTCGTGCCCCTGGCTCATCGCCTCGATGAAGGGTTCGCCAAGCCCCTCGACCAATCGCTCCAATACATCCGTCAACAGCACCGCTCGCCCTTCGATCAGCGGCCAGCCCTGTTGGAACTTGATCCTCGAATGCTGGAGCAGTTGCGCGATGTCGCCGTTATAACGTGGGTAATTGCTCGCTTTCCAACGCGCCAACTCATTGTTGAGCCACTCTTCTGGATCGCTTCCATTAACCTTCCATGAATGATCAAGCTCTTCTTCAGTGGCGCCGTTAACGGTTGAATGGGGGACGATGGCTGCCTCGGTAAGCAGTTTTTCTGCAACGGATGGGACCAAGTGCGCTTTGGCATAGTCGGCCATGCCATCTTTCATGGCGCCGGGACCTGTGAGGTAGATAGTCCCCTCGCTTTCAAGATGAATGCCATCGCGAAAATAGGTCGCTATGGCGTCGGTCAGTACTGCGGCAAATATCGCGTCTTTCGGAGAAAGTTCTTCCAAAGGTCCATACTTTGTTTCCAGCACTTCGGCCACCAGTTCGCTCATCTCGACCACGTTGCTCAATGCAACACCCCGTTGAGCGGCCAGTCGGGTGGAAATCTCCAACACCTCATAGTTGAAGCGCATACGCTCAATGACACTTTTCAGGATGCTGGCACCCGGGTGGGCCATCAGGAATGCATTCGACAATGATTGACGTATGGCCGCGGCGCGCAGTGCGAAGGGCCTGACGAGGCGATCCGCCGGAGCCTTGAAAACCTCGCCCAGGCTTGGCCGCCTCTGCGCGAAAGCCTGCAGTGCCGACAGGTGCTCAGCGGGAATGCTGGCGTAATACTTGGAGGACTCGGTACGACCGGGCATCCAATCCGGGTTGTTGTTCAGCAGCAACTGCAGGATTCCCACGCGCGCATCAAAGCCCAGGGCAGTGATATCGACACCACCCAAGGTATCCACCAATGGGGGAAGATGATCGATATCACTGTAACTTCCACCTTGGTCGAACAGAACTTCAGCGCGTACCAGATCTGACGCCGCAGCCATATTGCCGCGCAAACGCATCTCCTGCTCATAAATACCCCGCAACTGCAGGGGGGCCTCGCTGGCGGCAAGATCACGCAATTGGAGGGGCCCCTCAGCCATGGACTCGACGCTCTGCCTGTTACGTTGCCTTAATGCCTCCAACTGCTGTGCATCCTGGCCGTAGGCGCGAACCAATAGGTCCATCCGGGCTTCATCGGCCGATCCACCCTTGGCCACCGCCGCATTGATGTGAGCAAACATTTGTTGCTTCAGTACAATGGCGCGTTCCTCGTAAAGCGTCGCCAGTTCTTTTGCACTCACCGTGCCGCCTATGCGTGAAAGCGCATCTGCCTTGGCAGCTTCGACAATAATCTTATTGGTTTGCCAGGCAACTAGTGCATCGCTGTCATACCAAAGATTCAGCGTGTAACCCTGCCCGGCCAACACCTGTCGCCATACATTGAGATAATCGCGCTGAATGTCGCCAAGTCCGCCACCGAGCCAGACGAAGTGCAAGGTCTTGGGCACTTCAATGGGCGGCTTCTTCATTTGTTCGAGGCTGAACTGAAGGCTCGCCTCTTTGTGGTCGACCTTGTTATACAGTTGTGGCAAGTCCGTTGTAGCCCCGGACCGGCTGAAAATGGTAGCAGCCTCGCTGCGCTTGACTCTACGGCGGCCCAACAGCTCGCCGAGCGCCTGCTTCAACAGCCCCAATGGCTCGAGCAGCCGGTGAGAATCCGGCATGCCGATACAGGCAGAGTAGTAACGGATGACCGTGTCATATTGCGCGCTGTTTTTATAGGGCAACAGGGCTAGTTCGAGGTCGGCCAGTTTGAAAAAATTACTAAGATCACCCTCACCACCACCACTATGGTTATTCGCGTCCTGCATAAAAAACACTCCTTGGCCTGTTCCAGCACAAAAGAACAGGCATATAAATAGCATCGCCAGAGCGAGCCCCGGCGACCTCTCATTCCATTGATTTTTGTAACTTGGCGCGAACTTAAACATAGACCAAGTCGTGACAAGTGCACGCTAGCAACTTGTCAGACAGGCAAACTAACGCTTAAAAACCAACAACTCAAACGGGAAGGCTTTCAATGCATTTCAAAGAACAGGCAAGACCACAACGTGCTCTTTTATTTACACGGACGACAACTAAAGAAAAAAGAATCGGAACACACTTGCAAACCCACTTTTATCCTGTGGCGAGGGAGCTTCCCCCACCACAGAACAGTGTCGCGGTTCAGGCCGGTTTGGCCCCATACCAGCGAGGCGTGTACACCCAGTTTCCACCGGATGCACGCGGGAACACACAAGTGGTGGAGGAGCCGATCAGGACCATCGTGCGCATATCCACCTGCTCGGCGGTGAGTTGCCCCAGCGTGGTGACACGCAGGGTCTGGCCCGGGCGACCAATGTCGCGCCCCAACACCACCGGCGTCTGCGGTGTACGGTGCTGGCCGACGATCTCCAGCGCGCGTCCCAATTGCCACGGTCGCGCACGGGAGATCGGGTTGTAGAAGGCCAGCGCCAGATCGGCTTCGGCAGCCAGGTCCAGGCGTTTTTCGATGATCGACCAGGGCTTGAGGTTGTCCGACAGCGACATCACGCAGAAGTCATGCCCCAACGGCGCACCGGCCTGGGCGGCGGTGGCGAGGGAAGCGGAAACGCCCGGCAGGATCTCCAGTTCAACCTGGTGCCAGGCCGGATCGCTGGACTCGTGCAATGCTTCGAGCACCGCTGCCGCCATGGCGAATACACCCGGGTCACCGGACGACACGACGATCACCGAACGGCCCTGCGCAGCCAACTCGAAGGCGTGTCGGGCACGCTGCATTTCTTCGCGGTTGTCGGTGCAGTGCAGCACTTGATCATCGCGAAACGGGCCGGCCATACGCACATAGGTTTCGTAGCCAAGCACATCGGTGGCCCTCGCCAACTCGGCTTTCACCGCCGGCACCATCAACTCGGCAGCGCCCGGCCCCAGGCCGATCACCGCCAGGCGTCCACGTGGGCGGCCGATTCGGGCCAGATCCAAGGGTTGTGTGGCAACGGCGATGGCCAGGTTGTCCGTCGCCGAAAGGACGGTCGCCGCCGGCACCGAACTGCGCGCCAAGGAGGCGGCATCGCCCGTCGTCGCCACAAAGCGCAGCGCCACCCCGAGTTCAAGCGCCGCTTCACGCAAGGCCACACTGGCCATCAGCGTATCCGCCGCCACCAGGCACGCCAGGCTCTGAAGCGCCACGTTCGCTTGCTGCAAAGCGGCACGAACGGCGCCCGGCAGGTCAGCCAACTCGGCGCTCACCACCATCGCGACACAGCGCGGATAAATCAGCAGTTCGTGAGTGCTCGCCTCACGCTCGGCATGGCCGACGTGGATCGTGCGCCGCGCCTGCGGGTCTTGCGGGAACTGCGCCTGATTCAGCCACGGCGCCGCGCCTTCGATGCGCACCGGTTCCCCGGCCAACAGATCGGAGACGAAGCGCTTGCCCTGCTCCAGGTCGCCGAGGCTATAGCCGCTGGGTGGATTGAGCAGGCAGGTGCCGAAACGCAATTCGCCGCTGGTGGTGATCGCCGGCGCCACTTGCAGCATCTGCGCGATGTCCCGGGCCATGCCATTCACCCCGCCCAGGCCGCCCAACAGCGGCACCACGGCGCTGCCATCCTCCGCCACTGCCAGCACCGGCGGCTCGGCGCCTTTTTCCAGCAACAGCGGCGCCAGGGTACGAATGACGATGCCCGCCGCGCACAGGGCGATGATCGGTGTGTCCTGCTGATAGAGTTCGCGCAAGGTCGCGCCGAACTCGAGGTATTGCCGATCGCCCTCGACCCGTCCGGCCAGGCCGTGGATCAGCGCATCGGGATAGCCCTGCTGGATCCGTCGGGCCGTCGCCAGGCTGCCGGGGCCGAGGATGACGATGGCTGGCGTCTTGGCGGCCATCAACCCTGCCACCGTTCGCCCGGCACGATGATCAGCGAGAAATACGGCGAAGACATCGGCTCGACTTCATCCAACGGCACGATTTTCTGGTTGGCCATGGTCGCGCGCTCGACGTACAGCGCCCGCCCGTCCATGCCCAGTTCCTGGAGCACTTGGCGAACCTTGGGGAAATTGCGCCCCAGCTTCATGATCACCGCCGCGTCCGCGTCGGCCAGGCGGCGCTTGAGATCGTCATGAGGCAGGACGCCAGAGAGCACCGACAGGCTCTGGTTGCGATAGACCAGCGGCGCACCGAGCACCGAGGCTCCGCCGAGCATCGAGCACACGCCGGGGATGACTTGGGCCTCATAACGCTCGGCCAGGCGATCGTGCAGGTACATGTAGGAGCCGTAGAAGAACGGGTCGCCCTCACAGATCACCGCCACGTCGCGACCGGCGTCCAAGTGCACGGCCAACTGCTCGGCGGCGGTGTCGTAGAAGTCGGCGATCACTTGTTCATAGGACAGCGGCGCCGGCAGCGCTTCGGTGGTGACCGGGTAGACCAGGGGCAGCAACGTCTGTGCGTC
>Ga0307408_100001808_pt1 | contig 15597 bp, 12 predicted proteins | sample 322Cmetagenome_FD_202116 | JGI IMG/M metagenome (GOLD analysis project Ga0307408, IMG submission 202116) | Maize rhizosphere microbial communities from greenhouse at UC Davis, California, United States - 322HYB-C-3 | ecosystem: Host-associated > Plants > Roots > Rhizosphere > Soil | place...
TCCATGCAGGCGGTGTCCAGGTACTGGGACTCATACACCGCTTCCAGCTTGGTGGTGCCGGTCGCCAGCGCGGCGGCGGCATCGCCGTCGTTCCTCGCCACCACGCCCTCCTGTTCGGCGAGGGCCTCGAAGGTGGCGCGGAGGTTCTCGCTGTCCCAGCGCGGATCGGGTGAGGCTTCCCATTGGACCTGGAGGGCATCACGCCCCTTGCGTGCCTGCCAGAAGGAGCGCGCCACGACGGCGAGGCCGGCGGAGATCTCGACCACGCGCACCACACCCGGCTCGCGCAAGGCCGCCGTTGCATCGAAGCGCTTGAGCTTGCCGCCGAACACCGGGCAACGCAGCACGAGCGCCGTCAGCATGCCGGGCACATCGGTGTCGATGCCGTACTTCGCCTGGCCACGCACCTTGGCCTCCAGGTCGCGCCGCGGCGCAAATCGCCCCAGCAGCTTGAAGTCCTTCGGCGACTTGACGGCGGCATTCGCAGCCAACGGCAATCGCGCAGCCGCATCGGCCACCTGCCCGTAGGTCACTCGCCGGCCGGACGGGATGTGGAGCACCTCGCCCGCATCGGCCTTGCACTCGGACCCTGCGACGCCCAGAGCGGCTGCCCCCGCGCTCACCAGGACCTCGCGCACAGCCGCGCACGCGGTCCGGATGGGCGGGGCGACCTGGCTGATGGAGGAACTGCCGCCCGTGCCCTGGCCTCCGTTGGCGCCCGCGTATCGCGGGTTGAAATACTCTGCCGTGACGGGCGCCTGCTCTAGGCGGACGTGCGAAAGCGGCACTTCAAGCTCCTCCGCCACCACCATTGCCAGGCCGGTGTGCGAGCCTTGACCCATCTCGGACTGGCTCATCATGAAGGTGACGACGCCATCGCGCCCGATGCGAAGCCATGCCCCCAGGGGCGTTGCCTGCGATGGTGTGCCCGTCATGGCGGCCAGTGCATCGCGTGCCGGCAGGCCGGAGAGGCACAGCATCAGGCCGCCGCCCACCGCGGCGCCGAGCTTGAGGAAGCTTCGACGATCCAGCGGGTCCGCGGCCGGTTGCACTTCGTTCATCGTCATGCTCCGGCGGCCTGCTTGATGGCCGCCACCACGCGGGGATAGGTTCCGCAACGGCAGAGATGGCCGTTCATGGTTTCCTCGATCTGCGCCTGCGTCGGATGGGGTGTCCTCTGCAACAAGGCTGCGGCGCCCATGATCTGGCCCGACTGACAGTAGCCGCATTGCGGGACCTGTTTGTCGATCCAGGCTCGCTGCAAGGGGTGGGTGCCGTCCTTCGACAAGCCCTCGATCGTAGTGATGCGCTTGTCCGCGACGAGCGAGACCGGTGTCACGCAGGAGCGCACGGCCTCATGGTCCACGTGCACGACACAGGCGCCGCAGAGCGCCATCCCGCAACCGAACTTCGTGCCGGTGAGCTTGAGCTCGTCGCGCAGGACCCAGAGCAGCGGTGTGTCGGGCGCGGCCGTGACGGTGAGGCTGCGGCCGTTGACGATAAGGTCTGTCATTCAATGCTCCTGTTCCAGAACGGTAGGCGGTACGCAATGCGCTCGGGCATCCGCGCCGCCGCCGGAAAGATCGAAGACGGTCCCGGTGCTGAAAGCGCATTCCGTCCCGCCCAGCCATGCCACCATCGCGGCGAGCTCATCGGGAAGGCCGAAGCGTCCGAGCGGGTTGAGCGCGCCCAGGCGCACCCATCCACTGCGAGTGAATCGCATGCTTGTCTCCTTTTGTATGTGGGGCGATGCTGCCCCGCGGGGCCTTACTTCAGGAAGCTGAAGCCGATGGTCTCAAGCCTGTCGGCCACCTCATCGCCGAACTGCGCCTTGAATCGCTCGGACTCCTTGGGCGCGAAGCCGATGTCGTTGTAGTCCTCGTCGCTGCGGCCCGTGATCAAGACCAGCAAATACGCGGTCTGGTCGGTGATGTTGGTGAAGTCCCGGCACACGCCGGGTGGGACGGCAATCATGTCGAACGGATCGAGGACCATCTCGTGCTGGCCGTCGTCGCCCCAGCGAACCTTGAAGCGGCCGCTCAGGCAGAAAAAGTGCTCTACCGTAAAGAAGTGGGCGTGCAGCATCGGCTTGTCGCCCGGCGGGCACTCGGCAATGATGACCGAAAGGTTGTCATCGGTCAGGATGGCCGGCGTGGCGGACATGGGTCCGGCGTTCTGCGAAGGTGCCATCAGGGTATAGAGCGTCTTGGCGGTCACAGTCTCGTAGGCCGCATCGGGAATCCCTTGGTCCTTGCGGTAGTAGCTCGACTGAGGCCTGAGCTCGGTGAAGCGGGCGATGTGGCGCGCCATCTCCTGCGGGGACACTTGGCGTGTCGGAAGCTGTTTGACGGATTTCATGGTTGGTCGGGGTTCTTGGGTTTCTCGGATTCAGCGGACGGGCGAAATACTGGTCGGCAGCAGTAAGCTGGATTCGACGGCCTGGAGGTGCCGCGCGTGCTCGCGTGCCCAGTCACGCTGCGACGCCGTCGTTGTCGCATCCGCCAGCCTGTCCGCCAGGCTCTGATAGGCAAGGATCTCGACGATCTCATTGGGTTGCGGAGACTCGCTGATCCATACGCCGAAGAGCGTCGAGCGGGGATGCCGGGGGCGCGCCTGGACGGCTTTGGCCGAGGCCGCGAAGTGGCCGGCGGGGCAGCGATAGATGCGCCGCTCCCACAACTGCGCTGGCTGCGCCGGAGCCTTCAGCGCTGTCTGCGCGAACATGAAGCGCACTTCCTGCGATTGCATCGTCGGCCAGGCGCCCGCGAGGAATTGGTCGCACCACTCCGCATTGAGCGAGAGCTCGCGGCGCTGGGCTTGGCGCTCGTCGATCGAGGCGTACTCCCAGATGTGATGGACCTGGTTCAGTACGCCGAACTCGCTGGTCCAGAACGCCACCAGCCGGCCGTAGCGATCCCCGCGGATGGGACGGACCTTGGTCTCGGCAAGGCCGAGATAGATGTCGAGTTGCCCCGGCGTGATCGTGTAAGTGCGGTACTCGTGAACAGGTGTCGAATTCATGTGCTGATCCTAGGTTCCGCAACTGGGATCGACAAATTCAATGTGTCGAAGATAGTCATCTTGAAATTGGATGGCTAACATGCAGGCATGGATCTGCGCCAGCTTCGCTACTTTGTTGAAATCGCCCACTTGAAGAGCCTGACGGCGGCATCGGCCCGCGTCTACGTGGCGCAGTCGGCGCTGAGCCGCCAGATCAGGCTTCTTGAGGAGGAGCTCGGCGTGAGCCTTCTTGTTCGCGAGGCGCGCGGCGTGCGCCTGACTGAAGCGGGCGAGGCGCTTTTGGCACGCGCCCAGGTGCTCTTGCGCGATGCGGAGAACATCAAGGCCGAGCTGCGCAGCGGGGCAGAAGAGCCTTCCGGCCGCCTGCAGTTGTGCGCTCCGCCCTCGCTGCGCAACATGCTGGTGGCGCCGTTCGCCGCAAGGTTCGCGCAACGGTTTCCGAAGGTGACCCTCGGCCTGCGAGAGGGCACCTCGCGCCAGATGCGCGATGCGCTCGCCCGAGGCGAGGCGGATTTGGCGCTCGTGTCGAGCGAGGAGGAAGTCTCCCCGTTTGCCACGCGCCCGCTGCTCACGGAGCCGCTGTGCTGGGTCGGCCCGCCTCAAAGCAAGATCTCGATCGACAAGCCCGTGCCGGTCACGCGGCTTGTCGCCAGCCCACTGATCTTGACGCCCTACCCGAACAGCCTGCGTGTCCTCGTTGATCGTGCCTTGGCCAGCCACGGCCTGCAGGTGGCGCCGGTGGCCGAGGCCGACATGGTAGCCATGAAGCTGGACCTCATTCGGCGCGGCATGGGCTACACGGTTCTGCCTTTGTCTGCCATCGATGAGCAACTGCGTCAGCGCAACATTCGCGCGGCGCGCGTGCGAGGCCTGCAGATCTCGTGGGTCGCGGCCTGGTCGAGCGAGCGAGGTCAGTCACCAGCGGTACGCGAAGCACTTTCGCTCATCGAGGCCTTGGTGCAGGAGAAGATCGGCAGCGGCGCGTGGCCCTACGCAAAGCGCGCCCTGGCAAGTGCTGCCGTCTAAACGAGTCCGGGATACTGTTCCCCTCGGGGAACAAGAAAATCGAGGTGGATACGCGGTCCGGGGCCTGGTTGCCGCCTGGGTACTCTCCCGCCTATTCAACGGCCGCTACGGGGCCGACCGTAGTCTTCCGGTGGGCTTGAACGAATCCTGGTCGTCCACGAGCGCACCGCGCAAAAACGCAAGCATTCGCGGCCAGGAGTCTTGCCGCGCACGTGCGGTCCCTTCCGGCGTTCCACCCATGTCCATTTCTGTTCCCGATATGGGATTCTTCGACTTGAGCATCGTGGTTGGACTGTTCGGCCAGGCAATACTGTGCCCCGCGCCCGCGTAGGCGAGGTGCTCCACGCGATGGCGGGATCCCTGCCGCTTGAATCGCTCCACAGCGAACTCCGTGAGTTCGGTCGATGGCCAAAGCTTGTCGTCGATGCCGGTAATCATGAGGACAGGCCCATTGATTTTCTCCACCCGGATGGAGGCTTGACTTGCATACGCGGCATCTTTCAATGGAATCAGATACCAGTCGAAGCTGCCCAGTCGAGCGCTTCCTGCGGCCAGCGCCTTGTCCCACTGTTCGTGCGTGAGCGTCCTGGCGTACGGAATCTCTTCTCCGCCCAGCGTCCAGGCACCATGCCCGTTCTCAGGGTACGCCGGCCACAGGATGCCGCTGGGTACATAGGCAACCACCACACGAATCTCGGGGTAGGTCGCACCGAGCAGCAATGCCAACTCTCCGCCTCGCGAGAGGCCTACAACGCCTATCTTGTCCGCCGCAACGGTCGTTTGCTCCGACAGCCAAGCCAACGCCGTGCCGAAGTACTCGAGCGGAATGCGGTCGAGGGTTGGCGGCAGGCCTTCCATGGCGAAATACGCCAGCGCGAAAGCTGCATACCCGTGAGATGCCAGCAGGGCCGCCATTTCCTGGGACCATGCCAATCCTCCGTTGGAGCCTCCGACCACGATCACTGCCCGGTGCGGGCCGGGTTGGTCGGGCTCAAACAATTTGCCGACAAGCCCTCTGTCTCGGACCTCACGCGACACAACCCCGGCATCGGCGAGGACGCGCTCGATGCGCCGAGAGATGGGCGGCGCGCCGCCGTCCCTTTCGGCCGTGAGAGTCACGGAGAGCGGGTCATCGGCCATTCCCACGAAGCCCTCGGCAATATCTCCTTGAGCTGGCGCACGAGACCAGAAAAGCCCCATCGCATCAACCCCTTGGTACGAGCCCGAAGTGGGAGCGTGGCCGCCAAGGTCCACAACACCGGTCGAATCCGCCGTGAAGATTGCGCTCGACAAGAGAACGGCACCATTGAAGCGACTCCACAGCTTCAGCGTGACTCGCTCGCCGGGCCGAGCCCCAAGAACGCGAATTGCCAAGGTCTCGTCGACGCGAGAGGTTTCTGGCAACGTGTCGAACTTCATGGGCCGTTCAGCCATATCGCACGATGTTGTAGCCTTCCTCCGCCGATGGCGCGACGAAGTGACTGGTTATCTCGTCGAACTCCGCGTCCGTCGTTTCGAACGGATGCTCTCCCGAGAGGTTGCGAACGCGCAGGCGCGCCTTGCATACTTCGTCGGGAACATCCAGGTAGTGCAAGCGATGGGCTGCCCCAGCCTTTTCGAAGACGCCGCGGCCCCATCCTCTTGTTGTGACGGTGTTCGAGGGGAAATCGAGCACGACGGACGTGCCGGCCGCGAGCAGCGCCACAATGTGGCCGGACATCGCCTCGCGCAGTCTACCGGCGCAGCGAACGTAGTCCGCAAGGGCATGAATCTCGTTCGGGTAAAGACGTGCGAGCCAATCGTCCTCGCTGACGAGAACCGTCTTCGGCTGCGCGGCGAGGTGCTTGGTGAGCGTCGACTTTCCGGAAGCGATCTTCCCGCAGACCATGTGCAGGACCCCCGGCAAGGAAGGGGTGGCGGCAGTCCGCGAAGTTTCGGGTTCGAGCATTCCAATCTCCAGTAACTCTGAGGAGCCCCAGGAGGCAGAAAAAAACCCGCCTCGTGGGGCGGGTTGCTTTGGCTGCTCAGGCCGCGCGCTAACCCACCATCCTTCGGATGGTGCGAATAATCGACGCGAATTGCGAGCAGGGCATGAGATCGAGCGTAGCAAGTTCCAGAGGTCTTCGCAATCCGTTCGCGTGGGACGCCTGTGCACCGAGGCCGACCGGTCCCGAAAGGTATCGGCCACGGCGTGCGGATGCGCTGCACGCTTTATGGAGACAATGGATCCCCTCCAAACCGACCATGAGGGGATCACGATGTCAGCCGACGACTGGTGGAAGTGCGGAATCGTCTATCAGGTCTATCCGCGTTCGTTCCAGGACAGCAACGGCGATGGCATCGGAGACCTCGATGGAATCCGCGCCCGGCTGGATCATCTGGTCTCGCTCGGTGTCGATGCCGTCTGGATCTCGCCGATCTATCCCTCGCCGATGGCCGACTTCGGGTACGACATCTCCGATTTTTGCGGCATCGATCCGCGCTTCGGCACGCTGGAAGGCTTCGATGCGCTGGTGCAGGAGGCGCACGCAAGAGGGCTCAGGATCATCCTGGACTTCGTGCCCAACCATAGCTCGGACCGTCATCCGTGGTTCGTGCAAAGCCGCAGCGCACGCAGCGATCCGAGGCGCGACTGGTACATCTGGCGTGACCCGGCGCCGGACGGCGGACCGCCCAACAACTGGCTCAGCAATTTCGGCGGGCCGGCCTGGACCTTCGATCCGGCCACTGGCCAGTACTGGGGCCATTCGTTCCTGAAGGAGCAGCCCGACCTCAACTGGCGCAACCCCGAAGTGCGGGCCGCGATGTACGAGGTGCTGCGCTTCTGGCTCCGGCGCGGCGTCGACGGATTCCGCGTCGACGTGCTCTCCCAGATCATCAAGGACGCGCAGTTCCGCGACAACCCGCCGAACCCGGACTTCATCGAAGGCCAGGATCCATTCTTTCGCTGGTTGATGCTCTACAACACGGACCTGCCGGAGGTGCAGCCCATCGTGGCCGAGATGCGCCGCGTGGTCGACGAGTTCAGCGACGCACGATCGTCGCGCGTGCTGATCGGCGAGCTCTACCTGCCGCTGGCGCGCCTGGTCGCCTACTACGGACTCAACGCCGAAGGCGTGCTCGAAGGCGTGCAGCTGCCCTTCAACTTCCAGCTGATCGCGACCGAGTGGCAGGCGGCGCGCATCGACCGCCTTGTGCGCGACTACGAAGCCGCCTTGCCCGCCGGCGCCCAGCCGAACTGGGTGCTGGGCAACCACGACAGATCGCGCATTGCGAGCCGCGTCGGGCCACGGATGGCACGGCTCGCGGCCATGCTGCTGCTCACGCTGCGCGGCACGCCGACGCTCTACTACGGCGACGAGATCGGCATGACGGACGTTCCCATTCCCGCCGATGAAGTGCAGGACCCGTTCGAGAAGAACAAGCCCGGCATGGGCCTGGGCCGCGACCCGGAGCGAACACCCATGCAATGGAGCGCCGCAGCGCATGCGGGCTTCACGACCGGCACGCCGTGGCTGCGCCTGGCGGCCGACTGGCCCACGCGCAACGTGGAAGCGCAATCGCAGGACGCAGGGTCGATGCTGGCGCTCTACCGGCGCCTCATCGCGCTGCGCCGCGCGCAGCCTGCGCTGAACCGGGGCCGCTATGAGGCGCTCGATGCCGGCAATGACGTGCTCGCCTATGCGCGCAACCTCGAAGGACAGCGGCTGGTGGTGCTCCTGAACTTCGGCACCACCCCGGCGCCGATCCCGCCGGCGTTGATGCCGCGCCAGCCGATCGTGCTGGCATCGACCGATCCTGCGCGCGCCGGGTCCATCGAAGGACCGCTGGTGATGGGGCCTCACGAAGGTGTCGTTCTCGGCGCCCTGAACGGCAAAGGTCCGGCGACACGATGAGCAATCAAGGCTTGCCGGCCTGGATCTCGATGTAGCTGCGCGCGTGCCAGCGCACGCGCACAGGCCACTTCGCGTCGGCGATGGTTTCCGAATTTACGTCATTGCCGCTGCCGTAGTTGATCTGCCGGTCGGGTCGCTTGTTGAGGCCGACCAGCAGCACGATGCGGCTGCCCGCCGCAAGCTTGCAAGCGGTCGCGCGTTCGGCGGTGAACGCAAGCAGCTGGCGCTCGCCGGCCCGAAGAAGCCTGCGGCGCACGCGATGGCCTGCGTAGCTGGCGCGGAAGTCGTAGGGATCGAACAGCAGCTGGTACTCGCCGCTTTCCGTCTGCTCGTACAGCGAGATGCTGAAGTCCATGTCCTGCCGCGAGGGCGTGATGTCGAACACGCCGCGCAGGCTGCCGGCGATCTCGGTGGCCTCCGGGAGCGGATCGCTGACAAAGCGGATGCTGTTGCGCGCCGGCAGCTGCGCGGCGCGCAGCGCGTCCGGCCACGGGATGCGCACGTCACGCCGATCGGCAAGATCGACCGAGAGCCGCGCGCTGCCACCGCCTTCGGACGGCGACGGCAACAGGCGGTGCGGGTCGTTGCGTTCGCGGGTGTCGAGATAGAAGCGCAGCCGGGTGCGCTGCGGCGCTTCCAGCGTCGGCACATGGCGCCACTGGTCCGTGCCCATCACCTGGTAGTTGACGCGATCCCTCAGCAGGGAGGGCTTGTTCGCGCCCTTCAGGATGTGGTCGAGCCATTGCAGGCGCAACTCGGGCAGGTCGACGCGTGCGGCGGGGTCCAGCGCGTAGCCGCGCAGCATCGGCGCCGTGCCCTGCCGGATCGAGGCCGCGTCGTAGGGGCCGAGCAGCAGCGTCGTGTCGGCCTGCGGCCGGTTGCGACGATGTTCCTGATGGAAGTAGAGCGCGCCGGCATCGGCGCCGTAGTAGCCGGCGAAGCCGAGCACCGGGATGTCGATGCGCGCAAACTGCTCCGCCGACGGCAGGAACTTCTGCCAGTAGCGATCGTGGCTCGGGTGCGTCAGCCAGGTTCGGATCAGCCGGCTGCGCTTGCCCAGCAGGACCCGGTCCAGCTCCCAGTAGGGGCGATGGCCGCGATACCAGCGCGCGTCGAGTGCCTGCCAGGTCGTGTCCGGGTCGGCGTCTGCGCCGGTCCGCGGGGGGTCGCCGTTCGCGTGCTCCTCTGCCCACCGCACCATGGCGTTGCGGAAGATCTGTCCGGCCATCGGGAAGTCGATGCCCGGCGCCATCGGCGCGATCGTGGCGATGGCCTTGAGCGCCGCCGGCCTCCTGCGGGCGGCGGCCCAGGCGGCGTAGCCGGAGTAGCCGTCGCCGATCATGCAGACGCGTCCGTCGCTCCACGCCTGCCGGGCAATCCAGTCGATGACGGCGGCGGCGTCTTCGCCGTCGCGAACGAATGGCCACACGGCGCCCTTGCCGTCGGGCGTGCGTCCGCGCACGTATGCCGTGACGCCGATGTAGCCCTTGGCGGCGCTGCGCTGGGCGTCGTCCTCGGCAGGATCGAGCGTGAAGCGCAGCAGCGTCGGCAGGGCGCCCAGCGCGTCATTGGCGCGGCCGGGCCGAACCAGGCTCGCGAAGATGACGCCTCCGCGTACGGGAATCCTGAGGTCGGTCTCCGTCACGTAGCGGTTGCGGTTCTCCGCCGCGAACAGTTCAGGCAGCAGCGCACCGAAGCTGCGGCGCGACTCGTACGAAAGCCAGGTCCGCACGAGCGCCAGGGCATCGGCCTGCGGGAGGCTGCCCTTCGCGCGCCAGAGATCGAAAGTTCGGCGCAGCGGCTCTGCATATACCGCCGCCGGGATTTCGAGCCGCGCCATGATGGCCTGGGCTTGCGCATTGTCGAGCGGCGACACCAGTTCCCGGAACGCGCGCGCATAGGCTTCGGCGAAGCCCTGGCGCCCTTCCGCTTCGAGTGCGCGCGCACGCGCATAGATGCCGTCGAGAATCGCGCGCTGCACCAGATCGTCGAACGGCTTGCCTTGGCGGCGGCTGCGCAGCGACCGGCTGCTGTCGGAGGCTGCACGGTAGGCGCCGCTGACGATCTGCAGGGCGGCGAGGTTGGCCAGGAAGACGTCGGTGTCCGCATCCTGGTACACCGGAAGGATGCGCTCGGCCAGGTCCCGCATCAGGTCCGCCGCGGCGGCATCCTCGGGATCGCGCGGCGGCCGGAAGCCGAAATCCGCCGCCCAGGACCAGGCGGGCAGCGCAAGCATCAGCCGCATGAGGGCGCGGCGGGCACGACCGACGGTGGACCCGAGTCTCATGCTCGCTGCTCCTCGCGCACGGTGTTCGGCGCCTTGACCAGATGCACCACCTGCGTGAACAGCCGGTCGCGCGCTTCTCCGGCCGAGCCGATGTGGACAATGCCCGTGTGCTCGAGCTTGCCCAGCAGGCCGATGATGAGTTCGAGCGTGTCGTCGTCGAATGCGCCGAAGGCTTCGTCCATCACCAGCCAGGGCGGTGCCTGCAGCACCACGCGGGCGAAGCCCAGCCGCAACTGCTCGTCCATGCTGAGCTCCCTCTCCCAGCGGCCGGCCTTGTTCAGCAATGGTTCCAGGCGCTGGAGGCCCACGCTCGCCAGTGCGGCCACCATGGCTTCTCGCGGGTAGCTCGACGGTTCCATCGCATACGACAGCACTTCGGCCAGCGTACCGCGCGGGATGTAGGGCGTGCCGCGCGGCATGTAGTGGATCGTCTCGCCGGCAGGCCGCCGCACGGTGCCGGAGCCCCAGGGCCAAAGGCCCGCGAGCGCGCGGAACAGCAAGGTCTTCTCGGTGCCCGGCGTGCCGAGGATCAGGACGCGCTGGCCGCGGTGCAGGACGAGGCCCGGCGCGTCCAGCCGATCGTGGCCGGTCCAGGAGCGAACCTCGAGCGCTTCGATCGCGAGCACCCCGGCTTCGCTCTCCTCATAGGCGATGCGGCTGCCGCCTGCCTGGGCCTCCAGGTCGGACGCCAGCATCCGGCGCAGGTCGGCGACGCGCAGCAGCGTGGCGCGCCAGTCGGCAATGATGCTGAAGTTGTCGACGAACCAGCGCAGCGACGACTGCGCCTGCGTGAAGGCCGCGGCGGCCATCATCAGGCCACCGAACGACACCTTCCCCGAGAAGTACAGGGGGGCGGCCACCAGCGTCGGCGCGATGATGGTGACCCAGCCGAAGCCCGCGGTGACCCAGGTCAGGTTGGTCAGCCCAAGCACCACGCGCGACGTGGCGCGCAAGACATCGCCGAAATGCATGGCGACGCGGCGCTTCTCGTCGGCCTCGCCGCCGGCCAGGGAAATGCCGTCGAGATGCTCGTTGATGCGCGTCAGCGAGAAGCGTAATTCGCCTTCGCGCGCGTAGCGCTCGGCGTTGCGCGAGATCAGGCCGTTGCCGACCCAGTAGGTGACCAGCGAGCCGGCGACCGCATAGGCAATGGCCGCCCACAGCATGAAGCCCGGCAGCACATGGTCCTTGCCGCCGAAGAAGAGGCTGAAGTCCTTGGAGAGGACCCACAGCACGCTCGCAAAGCTGCCGAACAGCATTGCCGCCTGCAACAGGCCCACGCCAAGGGTGACCGACAGATCGCACAGCTTCAGCGTGTCGTCGTGCATGCGCTGGTCGGGATGGGCCCCCATCGGGCCGCTGGCCTGGAGCCAGAACGCCCGGCGCGGCTGCAGCCAGAGCCCCACGAGGTCGTTGACCACGGCCTCGCGCAGCTTCATCTGCAAGGTTTCGCCGAGCCAGCGCTGCGCCACGTTCAGGACCAGCAGGGCGCCCGCAATGACCGCGAAGACGCCGACCTGCACCACGAATTCGCCCAGGTCGCGGCGTGAGATCGCATCGTAGAACGGCTTGTTCCAGCTGTTGAGTTCGATCTGCCCGTACGCCGTGAGCGCAACGACCACGACGATCGCGCCCATCAGCGCGACAAGCGTTTTCGCGACCGGGGACACGCGCAAGGCGCCGAGCAGCTCGCTGACCTGACGGAAGAAACCGGTCCTTGCAGCCGGCTCGACACGGTTCTTCGGCCTCGCGCTCATCGCCGCCGCGGCGCCTCGCAAGCGGCGGCCGCACCGCGGCGCGCCGAGACACATGAGATGAATGCGGCGTGGCTCCAGGCCAGTTGCTTGGCCGAGGTCTGCGCGCCGCTGCGCTGGTCGAACTGTTCCGACAGATCACCGCCGGCCGGCGTGTACGCGCGCACGGTGGCGAGGTAGGCATCACCGCGTTCGAACCAATGGCGCGCATCGCCGCCCATCGCCGCGGCGGCACGAAAACAGAACTCGGCGGCGCCGAGCGTAGAAAAATAGTACGCGCCGCCCGAGTAGTACACGTCGCCGGCATACCGGCCCATGGCCGCGCCACGGCCTGCGGCGCGGCCGTGGTTGATGGGATAGGCCGCATCGAACAGTGCGTCCAGGCGCGCCAGCGTGGCCTGCATGCGCGGATCGGCCGGTCCATGCGCGATCTCGATGCCAAGGCTGTGGATCGCCGACAGGATCACCGCGATGTCCAGCGCCTTCGGACCGGGCCGGCCGTCCGACAGCGCGCGTGAGCGGTAGTAGCCGGGCGCCGCGCCGCGATCGTCCGAGCCTTCGTCTCCTTCATTCACCCAGTAATCGTCGAGCAGGCGCAGCACCGCGCGCGACTCTTCCCGGCAGCGCTGCGCCTGCGCCGCGTCGCCCAGGCCCTCCAGCCATGCCGCGCCTTCGGCCAGCGCCGCTCCTGCGACGCGCAGCGTGTAGTAGTGCTGGCCGAGTTCCTCTTCCCAGATGTCGTAGGACGGCTCGCGCCAGCGACGCAGCGTGAAGTCGAGATCGAAGCGGATCAGCTCGGCAGCTTCCACCAGCAGCGGCGCGTCGAGGTGCCCGCCGGCCGCCCAGCGCAGCAGCGCCAGCGCGCGCAGCGGCGCGCCGTCGTGCTGCGGGCGATTCCATCGGCAGACATCGAGCGTGCCGTCGGGGTTCACCCGCGTCTCGGCCGCCACCAGGTCGCCGAAGGCTTTCGCAAGGTCATGGTCCTCGCGCAGGTACTGCAGGAGCTCGGGGGCCACGCACGCGCTGCGGTCCTCCACCGCGGCAGCCGCGCGGCCGTCGAGGCGGTTCAAGTCCAGGCTGAAGCGGATGAAGTCACGCAGGTGCTGCAGGGCTTCGTCGCCGACGCGCCCTTCGGCATAGAGCAGCCGCAATGCGTCGATGACGACGGCGGAATCCCTGAACCAGTGAAAGAAGTAGTCCGGGTCCGGGTTGTAGTCGGCGAGCACGGGCGAGGCGACGATGGCGCCGGGGATCGGCCGCACGGTCTGGCCGAAGCCCGGCCGGTGCTTGACGATCGACACCGGCGAGATGCTGGAGAGCATCGCGCTCGCCGAATGGCGCAGCTGTGTTTCGAGCCAGGACTCGAACGCCGGGTCTTCCAGGCTCGCCACGCTGGAGCTCACGCTGCCGACGGCCCGAGATGCGGGCTGCTGAAGTCCAGGGCGCGCAGCCCGGCCTGCACTTCGGGCACGCTCATGAACAGTTTCCACAGAAGGCCCGTCCGATGGTTCTCCATCATCACGACGATCGGGCCCTGGTCGATGGCCAGGAAGGTGTCTGCGAACCAGTCTCGCTGCTCGCAGAACGCATCGACGAAGCCGTAGTCCCTCCACACCCGCTCGCCATGCACGGTGAGGAAATGGCGCAGCACCCGCATCACCTCGGCCGGCGCGTAGGGCAGGCTGGCCAATGCGGCCGTCGGCGAGATGGTGCCGTTGTCGTTGTTCGGATCGTGCGCGAGATAGCCGTCGGGATCGTCGCTCGCGGTCAGGCCCCAGCACGATTCGCCATAGCCCCGGAAGCCGCGGGGATTGGCGATGCAGTGGGCACGGTTGATCTGCAGGTGGCGGGTGTTGAGATCCCAGTAGTCGGCGTAGCGGTCCTTCAGGCCGCGCGGATCGAGGCCGCAGAACGAGTAGTGTGTGAAGAACAGCGGGCCTCCGTACGGCATGCCCAACGGTATCTCGATACCGTGGTACGACCGGCCGTTGAGGAAACCGGGTCCCGCGGCGAAGCCGCGGTGGTAGACCCTCGGATCGATCGCATGGCGCGGCGCGGCCGCCGCCAGGAAATAGGTGATGAGGCACTCGTTCCAGCCGCGCACCTCATGGTCCATCGCCCAGCCGTGCTTCGGGCTCCAGTGCCAGTACAGCACGTCGCGCCCGCCCTGGGTGAACCAGTTCCATTCGACCTCGTGCCACAGCGTGTCGATGTCGGCGCGCAACCGGCGCGCCATGGCCGTGTCCTCGCTGAAATATTGGCGCGCGCAGAGCAGGCCCATGCAGAGGAACGAGGTCTCGACCAGGTCGCCCGCGTCGTCCTTGGGGCTCATCGGAATCGTTGTGCCGCTCGCCCCATCCATGAAGTGGGGAAAGGCGCCGTGGTAGCGCCTGGCGCGAAAGAGGGCGTCCCGCATGCGCCCCAGGCGCTCGAGCGCTGCGTCGCGCGTGACCCAGCCGCGCTCTACCGCGACGATCAGGGCCATGATGCCGAAGCCCGTGCCGCCGATCGCAACCCTCTCGTCGGCCAGGTCTTCGCCCGTGGCCGCGACCAGCGTGCGGCGGTCGAGCGCGAGGCCGCTGGCGGCATCCGCACCGTCCCAGAAATAGCGGAAGGTCTGCCGCTGCACGGCTTCGATCAAGGCTTCATCGGGCAGGGCTGCCAATGCCTTCGGGTTCCTGTCGTCCTTCTTCAACACGCACGGCTCCTTTCGTTGGGGTCCCGGGTGTCACGTTTGGTTTCACCGAATCGTCGGCGGCGCCACGCGGCCACGGGGCTCTGTGCCCGCAGCATGCCATCATTAAGGCCCTTGGGTTCTATTCGAAATCCCTGATGAGCCGCATCGACACCCTCATGGCCCGGATGACGCTGGCCGAAAAGCTGGGTCAACTGACGATGACTGCCTCCAGCTACTCGGTCACCGGGCCGGTGCTCGCGGGGGACTCCACGCAGTCGATCATCGACGGCACCGTCGGCAATCTGCTGAACATGGTCGGGGCAGGTCCCACGCACGAGATGCAGCGGCTGGCCGTCGAGAAGTCACGGCTTCGCATTCCGCTGCTGATCGGCCTGGACATCATCCATGGCCATCGCACGCTCTTTCCGATCCCGCTGGCCGAGGCCGGTACCTTCGACGAAGACCTCTGGGAGCGCACGGCGCGGGAGGCTGCGCGCGAAGGCGCTGCCGATGGCCTGGCGATGACATTCGCGCCGATGCTCGACGTGTCGCGCGATCCGCGCTGGGGCCGCACCGCGGAAGGGCCGGGCGAAGACCCCTGGCTCAATGCACGCATCGCAGAGGCCAAGGTGCGCGGATTCCAGGGCGCCGATCTGTCGTCGGCCGAATCGCTGGCCGCCTGTGCGAAGCACTTCGTCGCGTACGGTGCAGTCACTGCGGGGCGGGAGTACGCCGCCGTGGACATTTCCGAGCGCAGCCTGCGCGAGGTGCATCTGCCGGGCTTCGCGGCAGCGGTCCGCGCCGGCGTCGCGACGCTGATGCCCGCCTTCACCGATCTCAACGGCGTGCCGATGACGGCGCACATCCCCTTGCTGCGCGACTGGCTGCGCGGCGAGATGGGCTGGGACGGCGTCATCGTCAGCGACTACAACGCGA
>Ga0307408_100001809_pt1 | contig 15584 bp, 7 predicted proteins | sample 322Cmetagenome_FD_202116 | JGI IMG/M metagenome (GOLD analysis project Ga0307408, IMG submission 202116) | Maize rhizosphere microbial communities from greenhouse at UC Davis, California, United States - 322HYB-C-3 | ecosystem: Host-associated > Plants > Roots > Rhizosphere > Soil | place: USA...
TGGAGAACACCAGGTGGCCGGTCAGGGAAGCTTCGATGCCCATGCTGACGGTTTCCTTGTCGCGCATTTCGCCGACCATGATGATGTCCGGGTCGGCGCGCAGGAAGGCGCGCATCACGGTGGAAAATTCCAGGCCCGCCTTGCGGTTGACCTGCACCTGGCGCAGTCCTTTTTGCGTGATCTCCACCGGGTCTTCCGCGGTCCAGATCTTGGTTTCCGGCGTGTTCAGGTAGTTCAGTACCGAGTGCAGGGTGGTGGTCTTGCCGGAGCCGGTCGGGCCGCATACGAAGAACAGGCCGTAGGGCTTTTCCACCGTGGCGCGCAGGCGGTCCAGGTTGGCCGGCAGCACGCCCAGCTTGTCGAGCGGGATCGGCTCGCCCGCCGCCAGGATGCGCATCACCACGTCTTCCACGCCGCCGGCCGAGGGGATGGTGGCCACCCGCAGTTCGATGTCGAGCGGGCCGTACTTCTTGAACTTGATCTTGCCGTCCTGCGGCTTGCGCCGTTCCGAAATATCGAGGTCGCACATGATCTTGATGCGCGCCACCATGGCGGCGCGGTAGGCGGCCGGGATTTCGATGTAAGGCACCAGCACGCCATCCTTGCGGAAGCGGATGCCGGTCTTGCCCTTGCCCGGCAACGGTTCGATGTGGATGTCCGAGACGCCCTGGCGGTGGGCGTCGACGATGATCTTGTTGAGCAGCTTGACCAGTTCGTTTTCGACCGCCTCCGACACCTCCTGCGGCGCATCGCCGTCGCTGTCGCCATCCTCGCCCATGCCGGACAGCAGTTCGTCCACGCTGGTCGAGTCGCCGGTGCCGAAGAACTGCGCCAGGGTCTGGGCGAATTCCGCGCGCGTGGTGACCCGGTAGTTGACGTGCACGCGCGGGAATACCTGGTTGACGATGTGCGACTGCATCACGCGGTCGGGGTCGATGGTCAGCACCAGCAGGCCGTCGCGATTTTCCTCCAGCGGCAGCCAGCCCGATTCCTCAAGATATTGCAGCGGCAGTTTTTTCAGCAGGTCGACCGGGCGTACGCGGTCGTGCCGCGCCGGCTCGTAAGGAATGGTGTAGTACTTGGACAGCGCCGCGCCGAGAATGGCCGGTTTGACGTGGAAGTCCTGCACCAGCACCGCTTCCACGTCGGCTTCCTTCTCGCGCGCGGTGCGCAGGGCCTGCTCCAGTTCCTGCGCCGACAGCACGCTGTCGGCCACCAGCGCATCGTAGCGGGTGCGCGGCAGCGGCGCCGGCTTCAGGCGCTGGCTGAAGGCCACGGCCAGGGTATCGCATAGCTGGCGCACGCCTTCCAGCGCAATGGAGGAGAAGGGCTGGCCGTTGCGCGTGTTGATGAACTGGACCACGCCCAGCAGGCGGTCATGGGCCAGCGCCACCAGCGGCGCCACCAGCATCTGGCGCGTGCGGTAGCCGGTGCGCTGGTCGACGCCCTGCTGGAAGTGCAGCTCGGGCGAAATGCGGCGCAGTTCATCGGCGTCGTAGACGTCGCGGATGTTCAGGGTCTGGCGCGTCAGCGCGACGAAGCCGGCAATGCTGGAGGCGTTGAGGGCCAGCTTGAGGTCGCGGAAACTGGTCATGCCGGTTTTCACCTTGGACACGATGTAGTTCTTCTCGTGGTCCATGGCGTACAGGGTGAAGCGGTCGCATTCGAACAGGTCGCAGAACTCCATGCCCAGGTCGAGCATGATTTCGTCCAGGTTGCTGGTGGCGTGGATCTTGGTGGTGACGGCTTGCAGCTTGCGGAAGAAGGCCAGGCGGCGTTCGGTTTCGGCGCTGGAACCGGCTTCAGGCAGTTGGTCGGTTTCGCTCATGCTTGCGGGCTCAAAGGTTGACTTCCAGTCCCTCGTAGGCGAGGAACACTTGCAGGCCGTCCAGCTGCCCGGCGTGGCGCGCCAGGGCGTCGGCGAAAACGGCTTCCAGCTCGTCGTCGCTGCGGGTCGGTTCGTGGTGGGTGCAGTACAGGCGCCGCACGCCGCAGCGCAGGGCCAGTGCCAGGGCGCTGTCGAAAGTGCCGTGGCCCCAGCCCACTTTGGACGGGTATTCCTCGCGCGTGTAGGAGCAGTCGGCAATCAGCGCATCGACCCCTTGCACCACGGCGTCGATGGCGGCAACGTGTTCGGCGCTGTCGGGCGGCTCGTGGTCGCCGGTGAAGAACAGTGACTTGCCATTGCAGTCGATGCGGTAGCCAAGGTCGGTGACCGGGTGGTTCATCAGCGCGTGGCGCACGCGGGCATCGCCCACCTCGACCGCTTCGCCCGGTTCCAGCGTGCGGTATTCGATGGTGGCGCCCATCTGCGCCTCGCCGACCGGGAAGTAGCTGTACTGCAGCTGGACGGCCATGACGTGCTCGATGCCCTTGCCGCTGGCCGGGTCGCCGGCGCCATGCAGGCGCACCCGGCTGTCCTGCAGGAACAGCGGCGAGAAGAAGGGCAATCCATGGATATGGTCCCAGTGGCTATGGCTGATGAACAGGTTGGCCTCGATCGGGCGCCTGGCGTCGGCCAACAGGGATTGGGCCAGCGGGAACAGGCCGGTGCCGGCGTCCAGCACGATCAGGGCGCCGTCGTCGCTGCGTACTTCAATGCAAGTGGTATTGCCGCCGTAGCGCACGGTGCGCGGCCCGGGCGCGGGGATGGAACCGCGCACGCCCCAGAACTTGAATTTCATTGCGGGTCCCAGTGGTCGAATTGACAAGAGTGATGATAGCGGTTTTTGCCCGGTGCAGGCAGATTCTTGTGTGCGGCGGCGCGGCAGGGATACACTTCCCTCATGGAAGACTTGACCCCGACCCAGATAGCGGCTCGGCTGGAGCAGCTGACCGAACTGAGCGTCGCCTTGGGCGACGGGCAGGATACCGGCGTGCTGCTCGAGCGCATCCTGCTGGCGGCCAAGCACCTGACCCATGCCGACGGCGGTACCCTGTACCGTCCGGACGCCAGCCGCAGCAAGCTGCTGTTCCATATCACCGTCAACGACACGCTGGGCCTGCACCTGGGCGGCAGCAGCGGTGTCGCCATCGATATCGCGCCGGTGGCCCTGGTCGACGCGGAGGGCGCGCCCAGGCTCGATTCGGTGGCTGCCTATGCCGCCAACCAGGGCCGCGCGGTGAATATCGACGATGTGTACCAGGCAAGCGAATTCAATTTTTCGGGCATGCGCCAGTTCGACCAGCGCTTCGCCTACCGCACCCGTTCGATCCTGACGGTGCCGATGCGCGATCATGAAGGCCAGTTGCTGGGCGTGCTGCAGCTGGTCAATGCGCGCAACGCCGACGGCGTGTTCAGTGCAACCGACCAGCGCTTCATCGAGGCGCTGGCGGCGCAGGCTGCCGTGGCGCTGACCAAGCAGCAGCTGGTGGCGCAGCTGGAACAACTGCTGGAAGCCCTGGTCAACCTGATCAACATCGGCATCGACGAAAAGTCCCCTTACACCGGGCGCCATTGCCAGCTGGTGCCGGTGCTGACCATGATGCTGGCTGACGCCGCGCATGCCGCCGACAGCGGGCCGCTGGCCGGCTTCCGCCTGTCCGAGGGCGAGCGCAAGCAGTTGTGGCTGGCCGGCCTGCTGCACGATTGCGGCAAGATCACGACGCCGGTGCACGTGGTGGACAAGGCCACCAAGCTGCAAACCATTTACGACCGCATCGGCCTGCTCGACACGCGCTTCGAAGTGCTGCTGCGCGACGCGGAGCTGCGTGCGCTGCGCGCCGAACTGGCCGGCGGCGGGCGCCCGGCGCTGCAGGCGGCGCTGGCGGCGGAGCTGGCCGGGTTGCGTGCCGAGCGGGACTTCCTGCGCCAGGCCAATATCGGCGGCGAGGGCATGGCGCCTGAGGCGCAGCAGCGCGTGCGCCAGATCGCGCAGCGGCGCTGGCTGGGGCCGGACGGCCAGGAGCGCGCCCTGCTCAGCGAAGACGAGGTGGAAAACCTGACCATCCGCTTCGGCACGCTGACCGATGCCGAGCGCAAGGTGATCAACAACCATATCGTGGTCACGGTGCGCATGCTGGAGTCGCTGCCCTGGCCGCACCACCTGCAGCAGGTGCCGGAATATGCCGGTGGCCACCATGAGCGGATGGATGGCAAGGGCTATCCGCGCGGGCTGGTGCGCGAGCAGATGTCGGTGCCGGCGCGGGTGATGGCGATCGCCGACATCTTCGAGGCGCTGACGGCGCGCGACCGGCCCTACAAGAAGGGCAAGATGCTGTCGGAATCGCTTGAAATCCTCGGCAAGTTCAGCCTGAACGGGCATATCGATCCCGACCTGTTCGACATCTTCATCCGCCGCAAGGTTTACCTGGAATTTGCAAGGCAGTACATGGACCCGCGCCAGGTCGACGCGGTCGATGAGACGCGCATCCCAGGGTACCGCCCGTGATGCGCAAGCTGCTGCAGCGCTACGGTGCGCGCTGGCTGCTGGGGCTCCTGCTGACGGCGCTGGCGGTGCTGCAGCTGGTGCAGGTGCTGCCGTCGGAATCGCTGGCGCGCATGGACAGTTTCTTTGCCGGCTTGCGCATGCGGCTCGAAGCGCCCGAACTGGACCCGCGCATCGTGATTGTCGATATCGACGAGCGCAGCCTGGCCGAAGTGGGGCGCTTTCCCTGGAGCCGCGACAAGATCGCGCGCCTGGTCGAGCAACTGACCGGGCCCTACCAGGCGGCGGCGGTCGGCTTTGACATTTCCTTCCCCGAGCCCGACACGAGTTCCGGCTATGGCGTGCTGGACCAGCTGGCGCAGGGGGAGCTGCGCCAGGTGCCGGGACTGGCGCGCGCGCTGGCCGGCCTGCAGCCCCAGCTCGACTACGACGGCCGGCTGGCGGCCGCCATGCGCGGCCAGCCGGTGGTGCTGGGCTACAGCCTGTCGGGCAGCCAGCGCAAGGGCGTGCTGCCGGCGCCCGCCTTCACGGTCGAGAGCCTGAACGGGCGCACGCTGGACGCCTACACGGCCCAAGGGTACGAAGCCAATATCGCGCGGCTGCAGGAGGCGGCGCAAGGCGCCGGCATCTTCACCGCCCTGGTCGACAGCGATGGCCTGGTGCGCTCCTCGGCCCTGCTGCAGCGCATCGGCGACGGCTATTACCCGACGCTGGCGCTGGCCACGGTGTCGGCTGCCCTCGGCGGACGCGCCATCGCGCCGCTGTGGCAGGGCACGGTCGATACGCTCAGTGCGGCCGAGCGCCAGTCAGGCGGCCTGGATGCTATCGCCCTGTTCCACCGCGAAGGGCAGCTGCGCATCCCGGTGGGGGAGGCGCTGACCAACACGGTGCAGTTCCGTGGGCGCGGAGGACCGGCTGGCGGCGCCTTCCGCTATGTGCCGGCGGCCGACGTGCTGGCCGGGCGCGCGAAAGCGGAGCTGCTGGCCGGCTCCATCGTGCTGGTGGGCACCAGCGCGCCGGGCCTGAACGACTTGCGCGCCACGCCGGTGAACGCCGAATACCCCGGGGTGGAGATCCATGCCAACCTGGTCAAGTCGATCCTGGACGACAGTTTCAAGCAGCGGCCCGACGTGGCGACCCAGCTTGAAGTGCTGCAGGCGCTGGTGCTGGGCGGCGTGCTGGCGCTGGCGCTGCCGGTGCTGGCGCCGGCCTGGGGCATCCTGCTCTCGCTGGCGGCGCTGGGCGGCACGGTGGCGCTGAACTTCCTGCTGTACCGCCGCTACGATGCGGTGCTCAATATGGCCACCTTGCTGCTGCTGGGGACGGGGTTGTTCGTGCTGAACCTGGCCTGGGGCTATTTCTTCGAGGTGCGGCGCGGGCGCGCCCTGGTATCGCGCTTCGGCGAATACGTAGCGCCGGAACTGGTGGCGGAAATGGCGGAAAATCCGGCGGCCTACAGCATGGAAGGGGCCAGCCGCGAACTGAGCGTGATGTTCGTCGACGTGCGCGGCTTCACCACCATCGCCGAGAGCCTGTCGCCGCAGGAGCTGCGCGAATACATCAACCGCTACCTGACCGCCATGTCGGAGGAAATCCGCGACCGCCACCGCGGCACCCTCGACAAATACATCGGTGACGCGGTCATGGCGTTCTGGGGCGCGCCGCTGCCCTGTGCCGACCACGCCGCCCGCGCGGTGGCGACGGCCCTGGCAATGCAGGCCAGCGCGGTGCGCCTGAGCGCGGAATTCGTGCAGCGCGGCTGGCCGGCGCTGCACATCGGCATCGGCATCAATACCGGCCCGATGCACGTGGGCGACATGGGCTCGCGCATCCGCCGCGCCTATACGGTGATGGGCGACGCTGTCAACCTGGCGTCGCGGCTGGAAGGGATCACCAAGGTGTACGGCGCCGGTGTCGTTGTCGGCGCTGCAACGCGTGCAGCGGCGCCCGGCTTTGCCTGGCGCGAGCTGGACCTGGTACGGGTCAAGGGCAAGCAGGAACCGGTTGCCATTTTCGAACCGCTCGGACTGGCAGAAGAGCTGGAGGCGACGGCGCGCGATGCACTGCAGCGCTGGCATGCGGTGCTGGCCCTGGTGCGCGCACAGCAGTGGCAGGCGGCCCGCCCAGCCCTGCAGGCACTGGCGGCTGCGGCACCGCGGGAACGCCTGTACGCACTCTACCTGGAACGTATCGCCCACTATGAAATGCAGCCTCCTGGAGACGGTTGGGACGGCGTTACAACGTTCGACAGCAAATAAGCAACACTCAACGGTGCGCGCCCGCCGCAGGCGTACAATGGGGCTGTGGTTCGGGCTTTTATGTCCTAAACTGAAGGTAACAAGAGTTGCTCCTTTGCCAGGCAGTCGCATGCCGGGAGAACCATCATGAAGTCTTACCTTGCGTCGATCCTGGCCTGCGCCGCGTGCAGCGGTGCACTTGCCGCGCCACCCGGTACCCAGCGCGTACCCGAGCGCACCGCGCCTGCCTTTGATTTTTCCGCCACCGCCTATCCGCAATCGAGCTTGCCCGGCCTGCCCGGTACCACCCCGACTACGCGCCTGGCGGCCTCGCTCACCCAAAGCCTGCCGCGCGACTTCATTGTGCGCGCCAGCGTGAATGCCCAATACACGCCCGGCGACGTGGCGCTGCAGGATAGCCTCGCACCGGCGGCGACCACGGCCTTGCGCCTGATGGCCAACCGCGATTCCCTGCGCGATGGCGGCCTGGGCAGCAATGTCGAACTGTATTCGCCCGACATTTGCCTGGGCGCAGGGCGCCATTGCCGCGCGCTGCTGTATTACGACCGCAATGCGCTGCGCTACAACCGGGCGTCGAACGGCCAGCTGCGCACCCGCAATGTGGGCAGCGCCGGCATCGGCGTGCGCATGAAACTGGACAGGAATTCCAGCATGCAGCTTGACCTGGGCCGGGTAGTGCGTTCCGACGTCATGCCCGACGATGCGCGCAGCCGCGTGACGCTGCGCTACGGCTATGCATGGTGAGCCGGCGCCAGCTTGGCCATTTGCGAAAAAACATCAGTCCCCCGTGTTCCGAATCGCTCGCCATTTGCAAGCAGCTGTTTTCGCGCCGCGCCGCGCGACAATGGCTGCTGCCCACCTTTTCCCTGAACAGACAAAATGAAACGACGCCTTGCGTTCCTGTTTGCTGTCACCCTTTGCACGGCGGCCAACGCCGCTCCCGCACCCGATCCTGCGCCGGATCCCGGCATCGTACGGTTCGATATCGAGCGCTACGACGTGCGCGGCAACACCTTGTTGCCGCCGGAACAGGTGGCGCGCGTGCTGGCGCCGTTCACCGGCCGCGGGCGCGATTTCGGCGACGTGCAGCAGGCGCTGGAAGCGCTGACCGCCGCCTATCAGGCCGCCGGCTATACCCTGGTTGCCGTCACGTTGCCCGAGCAGGAACTGGCGCGCGGCGTGGTGCGGCTGGACGTGGTGCAGTCGCGCATCGGCCAGGTCCAGGTGCGGGGGCAGCGTTACGTCGACGAGGCCAACGTGCGGCGAGCTCTGCCGCCGCTACGCGAAGGAGAAGTGCCGGACATGGAGGCCATTTCGGCGGCATTGAAGTTGGCCAACGAGCACCCGGCGCGCCAGGTCACCATGAAGCTGCAAAGCGGCACGCGTGACGACGAGGTGGACGCCGTGCTGGAAGTGGCCGACGAGCGGCCATGGAAGGTCATGCTGAACGCAGACAACAGCGGCACCGAGCAGACCGGCCGCGCACGCATCGGGGTGGGGCTGCAGCATGCCAACCTGTTCGGCCTCGACCATGTGGCCAGCCTGCAGTACACCACTTCGGCCGAAGAGCCGGGGAGGGTGAAGGTCTATGGCCTGGGTTACCACATTCCACTTTATCAGCTGGGCGATGCGCTCGACCTGTACGCCAGCTATTCGAACGTCGACTCGGGCACCGTGGGCGTCGGGGCCTTCAATGTGGCGGTGAGCGGGCAGGGCACGGTATTCGGCGTGCGCTACAGCCACTACCTGGCGCGCCGGCCCGGTTACGAAGGGCGGCTGCTGTTCGGCGCGGAGTCCAAGGCATTTCGCAACAGTGTGGTGTTGCTGGGCCAGGAGCTCGGCAACGACGTCACGGTGCGGCCGCTCAGCGTGGGCTACCTGGGCAACTGGAGTTCACCGCGGGGCGATCACGGCCTGTCGCTGACCCTGCTTCGCAATGTACCGGGGGGCAAGCGAGGCGGCCAGGATGATTTCAACCGGTCGCGCGCCGGGGCGCCCGACGACTACACCATCGTGCGGCTGGGCGCCAGCGTCAGCCGCCTGTTGCCGCAGGACTGGCAATGGCGTGCCATCTTCAACGGCCAGTACAGCGCCGACGCCCTGGTCCCGGGCGAACAGTTCGGCGCCGGCGGCGCGGCCTCGGTACGCGGCCTGCCCGAGCGCGAAATTGCCAACGACAAAGGGGCGGGCATCAACCTGGAACTGTACACGCCCAGTTTGTGCGGCGAGCGCTGGCAATGCCGGCTGCTGGCCTTCCACGACCGCGCCCACGTGCGGCGCAATGATGCGCTGCCGGGCGAGCTGACGCGTGCGACGGTGGCCAGTACCGGACTTGGCCTGCGGCTGCTGCTGGGCAGCCAGGCCAATATGCAAATCGATTACGGCCACGTGGTACAAGGCGGCCCTACCGGACGCGACGGCAGCGGCAGGCTGCACCTGCGCGTCGGCCTTGCTTACTGAGGACTCATCATGAAGCACAGCATGCACAGCACGTTGCAGCGCAAGCTGCTGGGCCTGGCGATCGCCGCCTGTTTCGGCAGCGCGCAGGCCAATCCGGTGGCGCCCAGGGTGGTGGCGGGCCAGGCCAGCTTCAGCCAGCAGGGCAATGTCTTCACCGTGGCCAATACGCCGAACACCATCATCAACTGGCAAAGTTTTTCGATCGGCGCCGACGAGGTGACGCGTTTCCTGCAGCAGGGAGCCGACAGCAAGGTGCTGAACCGGATCGGCGGGCAGGATCCCAGCCGCATCCTGGGCAGCCTGCAGTCGAACGGCCAGGTCTACCTGTTGAACCCGAACGGCGTTCTGTTCGGCCAGGGCGCGCGCATCGACGTGCAAGGGCTGGTGGCGTCGAGCCTGGCCTTGTCCGATGCCGACTTCCTGGCCGGGCGCATGCGTTTTGCGGGCGCTGCCGGGGCGGGCAAGGTGGAGAACCGGGGACAGATCACGACGCCGCATGGCGGCCAGGTCTACCTGGTGGCGCCGCAGGTGGAAAACAGCGGCATCATCCAGGCGCCCGGAGGTGGCGTCATGCTGGCCGCAGGACATAGCGTGCAGCTGGTCGATAGCGCCAACCCGGCACTGCAGGTAGTGGTGTCGGCGCCCGCCGACCAGGCGCTGAACCTGGGCCAGGTGGTGGCGCAGGGCGGCCGTATCGGCATCTTCGGCGCGCTGGTCAGGCAGCGCGGCACCGCCAGCGCCGACAGCGCCGTGCGCGGCGCGCAGGGCCAGGTGTTGCTGCGCGCCAGCGGCAGCACCATGCTGGAAGGCGGCAGCCGTACCACGGCGCGCGGAGGCGGCGAAGTGGCCGTACTCGGGCAGCAGGTCGGTTTGACGGGCGATGCGCGGGTCGATGCCAGCGGCGACGAAGGCGGCGGCAGCGTGCTGGTCGGCGGCGATTACCGTGGCGCCAACCCGCAGGTACCGAATGCGCGCCAGGTCTTCGTGGGCAGGGATGCAGTGCTGGCGGCCGACGCCGGCAGCAGCGGAAAGGGCGGCAAGGTGGTCGTCTGGGCCGACGAGACAGCGCGTGTGCACGGCAGCATTTCTGCCCGCGGCGGCATGCAGGGCGGCGATGGCGGCCTGGTGGAAACCTCGGCGCACCAGCTGGAACTGGGCGGCCTGCGGGTCGACGCCGGGGCTGCGCGGGGGCGGCTTGGCCAGTGGCTGCTCGATCCTTATGACATCGAAGTGAAGCTGGCGCCAGGCGTGCCGGCCACCCTGACCGACGTTGCGAACTTCAGTGCGGGCAACCCCAGCGGCGTGACCGAACTGGCCACTGCCTTGCTGAATGGCGCGACGGCCGACGTCACCTTGCAGGCCAGGCATGACATCACTTTCGTTGATCCGGTTGCCATTGCAGCGCCGGGCGTCGGCCTGCTGGCACAGGCCGGTAACCACATCCTGGTCAAAAGCCGGCTGGCCACCAATGGCGGCATGCTGCGCTTGCAGGCCAACGACCCCGCTTCGGGCATGGCCAGCGGCAGCGGCGCCGTCAAATTGACGGCGAGCCTCGAGACCGGGATGGGCGCCATCGAGTTGAGCGGCGCTGAAATCGACGTCGGGGCGGGTGTGCTGGTGGCGGGGCAGGAGCAGCGCTGGAAGGCCGACAGCATGCGGATCGCCGGCGCTGCCCAGGTGCAGGCGGCCAACAGCGTCTCGCTGATCCCGGCCACCCTGACCACGGCCATCAGGCTGGGCGAGGTGGGTGACGGTACGCCGGGCGTGCTGGCGCTGGACGGTGGAGAGCTGGCTGCCATCAGCACGCAAAACCTGAACATCGGCTTCGGCCAGCACTACGGCACGCTCAGCATTGATGGCATGCTGGACCTGGCCGCCAGCAATGCCGGCAACGCGATGTTGACCCTGGCCAGCAGCGCGATTGCCGTCAACGGTGCGCTGAAGCCGCGCTCCGGCGTGTACCTGCAGAGCAGCGGCGCGCTCGCCGGCAACGGCTCCATCACGGCGCCGGTCCTGCTGGTCAACGCAGGTTCGGTGGCGCTGATGGGCCCCAACCAGGTGATGGGACTTGCTGCCATGGCGACGGGCGACATCAGCTTCAATAATGTAGGCAACCTGAACCTGACTTATGGGAATGGGCTGAGCGGGGTGCAGACGACGGGAAACCTGAGTCTCAAGGCAAGCAGCCTGAACCAGGAGTACGGCATGCCGCTGCGCGCGGCCAGCCTGACCCTGGACGGCGTCGGCCAGGTTAACCTCGCCGGTGGCAACAATCAGGTCAATCTCCTGCGCGCCCAGGGCGTTGGCAACCTGAACTACGCCGACAGCGGCTCGCTCGAGGTCCAGGCGCTGAGCCAGGCTGACGGCGCGGGCAGCGGCGGCTTCGGCAACCTGCACGTGGCGGCGGGCGGCACGCTGGTGGTCAGTGGCGCGGTAAATGGCAATGGCAAGCCGTTGCACCTGGAGGGGGGCTCGCTGAGGCTGGCCCCGACCGCGATGGTCAGCGGCGGGCCGATGCTGTTGCGCGCCAACAGCGGCAGCCTGGCCAGCGAACTTGGCGCGCAGGTGAACGCCAACGACGTCGGACTGGATGCCAATGCGATGAGCCTGGCGGGGCAGGTCAGCGCCGCCAACAGCATCCGCATTGCCAGCATTGGCGGCGCGGCCATCACCGTCGGCGGCATTCCTGCCTCCGAGAGCGGCGGACTGGTGGTGGGCAATGCGGATATGGGACGGCTGGCGGCGCCCAACCTGCTGGTCGGCGGCAGCATTTTCGATTCGAGCGGCAGCCCGGCCCCCAGTGCGAGCCATATCACGGCCAATCAACTGGACCTGTCAGGCTCCAGCCTGCTCAAGTCCCTGGTCTTCCAGACCAGCGGCAACATTGACCTGGCCGGGACAGTCAAGCTGCCGGCTGGTGCCGGGCTGGGCGCTGAGGCCGGCGGGACGCTGGCCAGCAATGCCCTGGTCAGCGCGCAAAGCATCAAGCTGCGCGGCGCTTCCGTGGTGCTGGGCGGAGCTGCCGGCAACGGCATGGCGGCCGACATGATCGGGATTGACGGCGCCGGCAACATCGAACTTGGCGGGGACCGGCCAGTGGGCACCCCCAGCACGCACCTGAGCAGCGCTGGCCTGGCTTCGCTGAATACGCCGCGCCTGTTCGTCACCGCCGGCGGCGGCTTGAAGGTGAGCGGGGTGGTCAGCCTGCCCGGCAGGGAACTGGAACTGGAGGCGCGTTCGGGTCCGCTGCAGGTGGCGGCGCCGTTGCAGGCGGACGTGGTCCACCTGAACGCCGATGCCATGGATTTCACAGCCGATGTGACAGCCAGCCTGGCCTCGCTGACGCCGGCCACACCCGGCAACAGCATTTCCATTGGCGCGGCGTGCGGTACAGGCTGTTTGTCGCTGACCCAGCTGAACAGGATCGCTGCAGGCACGGTCGGCATTGGCAATCGCGACGACGGCAGCGATGCACCCATTCCAGGCACCAAGCCCGGCACTACCAGCGGCAGCGGTACCGACGCCGGGAATGGCAGCTCCAGCTTCGGTTCCGGTGCGATCCATATTGGCGGTGCCGCCAACCTGAATCCACTGACCACGCGCTTGGGCCTGATCACGATTGCCGGTATTACCCAGGACACCGCCAACGCGGCGGCGGCCCTGAAAGTGCAGGAACTGGGCATCGATGCCGGTGCCGGCGTCCAGCTGGACCATAGTGGCAACCAGGTGGCCCACGTTGCCGCCGTGGTCAGCAACGGCAACCTCGACTTCCGCAGCAGCCAATCGCTGTCGGTGCTGCGCCTGCAAGGCGGCAATAGCGCGGGCGGCAGCGGCTACGACATCAACGGCATCCAGGTCGGCGGCACGGCAACGCTGCGTTCGGATGGCGCCCTGGCCACGGAAGGGGCGGCAATCCGTGCCACCCGGCTGGTGGCGAAAGCGGGTGCCAATATCGGGACATCGGCGGCGGCACTGCAAACCTTTGTGGCGGAACTGGATGCGGAAAGCACGGCCGCCAGCGGCGTTGCACCGATCTACATCAGCAATAACGCCGGCAAACCGGCGCCGCTCTCGCTGCTGCAGTTGAAACTGGCCCCCGGCAATGGCGGCGAGATCGTGCTCGACAACTATGGCGCGCTGACGCTGGCAGCCGGTGGCGTGGTGAGCAGCGACAGCGGCAATATCCGGCTGACAGCGCATAGTCCGCTGAGTATTTTTGGCAATGTCCTGTCCAACTCCGGCGACATCCTGCTGGAGGCGGGAAGCACCGGCAGCGATGCCGACGACCTGACAATTGCCAGCAGCGCGCTGGTGAAAAGCAATAGCGGCAATGTCAAGCTTGCAGCCGGTTCGGACGTGAACTATGCAGCCGGAACGGTGCAGGCGCCCGGCGGCAGTATCGGTGTCAACGGCACGATCGTGACGCCGCCTGTGCAGCCGCCCGAGCAGCCGCCGACTTCGATCGACCAATGCCAGCTGAACCCGGGCCTGCCCGGCTGCCAGCTGGTGCTGCCGCCCGCCGAAGCGCAACCTATCAACCCGGTGCAGCAAGCGGTCAGCCAGACGATCCAGGTCATCAACAGCGCCGGCAGCGATCCGGCGCAGGTTTCGGTGGCTAGTGCGCCGGAGGAAGGGAAGGACAAGCAGGCGAAGAAAGACGACGACAAGGGCGAAAAGCTGTCGCAGGACAACACCACTGGAGCGAAAAAGAATGAACCCGCTACAAAAATGTACTGCAACTAAGGGCCTGGTGCTGGCGCTGCTGTGGCTGCTGTCCGCGCTGGCGCTGGCGGCACCCGTGGCGGGCACGGTGGTCCAGTTGAGCGGGCCGCTGATGGCGCGCAAGGCGGACGGCACGGTGAAAGTGCTGGCCATCAAGTCGGAAGTGGAGAATGGCGATACGCTGGTGACGGAGAAAAATACCTATGCCTTGCTGCGCTTTATTGACAATAGTGAAATCACGCTGCGCCCCGGCAGCACGCTGACCATCGAGAATTTCAGCTTCGACAGCGGCAAGCAGGATGCCGACCGTGCACAGTTCAACCTGGTCAAAGGGGGCTTGCGTGCTGCATCCGGCCTGCTGGGCAAGCGCAGCAAGGAGAAATTCGAGCTGAAAACGCCGGCGGCCACCATCGGCATCCGCGGCACCCTGTTCGTGGCGGAAATCGTGCCGGTGGCCGGCCAGATGCCGTCGGCGGCGACAGGGCGTGCGCCAGGGCTGTATGTCCAGGTGCTGGACGGCATGGTCCACCTGAACAATCCGGCGGGAACCCAGGTCTTCAATGCCGGCCAGTTCGGCTTTTCGCCGAACATGACGTTGCCACCCGTGGTGTTGCCGCAGAATCCGGGCATGCAATTCAATCCCCCCCCCATTTTCAGCAGCCAGACGACCGGCCCCCGTGCTGCCGATAACCGGGCGCAACGTGCGGTCGACTGCGAAGTGCGCTGATGAAGCGGCCTGAAAATAGCGCTTGACCTTCCCATCGTGGGATACTTGATACTGGTCGCCAGAGCATAGGCGAGGAGTATCCCATGAGTCAGTTCCAGCAAACCGTCCGAATCGAAGGCATGAGTTGCGCATCCTGCGTGCGCCGCGTCGAAAAGGCGTTGGCGACCGTGCCGGGCGTCGCGCATGCCGCCGTCAACCTGGCCACCGAGACCGCGCGCGTCGATTCCGATTCGCCGGTGGCCTTCGCCGCCCTGCAGCAGGCCATTGGCAAGGCCGGCTATGCCGCCAGTGAATTGGCGGCGCCCGCCGATTCCGCACCGCGCATTCCTGAAGGGCAGGCTGTCGTCCTTTCTGCACTGCTCTCGGCGCCGCTGGTGGTGCCGATGGTGGCCGAGTGGTTCGGCGCGCACCTGATGATGCCGGTATGGCTGCAATGGCTGCTGGCGACGCCGGTGCAATTCGTGTTCGGCGCGCGCTTCTATCGCGCCGGCTGGAAAGCGCTGAAGGCGCGTGCCGGCAATATGGACCTGCTGGTGGCGCTGGGCACGTCGGCGGCATATGGCTTGAGCGTCTATCTGGCGCTGGCGCGCGGGCAGGGCATGCATTTGTATTTCGAAGCCTCGGCGGTGGTGCTGACGCTGGTCTTGCTCGGCAAATGGCTGGAAGCGCGGGCCAAGCGGCAAACCGCATCCGCGATTCGCGCGCTGCAGGACCTGCGGCCGGTGACTGCGCGCGTGCGGCGCGAGGGTGAGTCGGATGCCGACTTGCCGATCGGGCAGGTGCAAGTGGGCGATATCGTGGTGATCCGTGCCGGCGAGCGCGTGGCCGTGGATGGCGAAGTGGTGGATGGCGCCAGCCACGTCGACGAGTCGCTGATCACCGGCGAGAGCCTGCCGGTCGCCAAGCACGTTGGCGACCGCGTTACCGGCGGCGCAATCAATGGCGAGGGCTTGCTGCTGGTGCGGACCGGCGCAACGGGGGCGGAAACCATGCTCTCCAGGATCATCCGCCTGGTGGAAGATGCACAGT